>Ga0070679_100001248_pt1 | contig 22416 bp, 19 predicted proteins | sample KBSC63BmetaG_FD_65652 | JGI IMG/M metagenome (GOLD analysis project Ga0070679, IMG submission 65652) | Corn rhizosphere microbial communities from Kellogg Biological Station, Michigan, USA - KBS C6-3B metaG | ecosystem: Host-associated > Plants > Roots > Rhizosphere | place: USA: Michigan... | reverse complement strand
GCCACGGCGCGCAGCCCGCCGCCGAGGTCGAGCGAGGCGCTGCCGCCGCGCTCCCCGAGCTCGAGGATCTCCTGCGCGTGCGCGCGCGAGAGTGAGTAGGTCCCTCCGGAGGCGGCCTCGGCCAGCCTGCGGAGGACAAGGCGGGCGAGTCCCGGTGGGAGCGCGCGCAGGTCGTCGATCGCCGGTGCCACCTCGCCGAGGCGGATCAGCGCGTCGTCCACCGCGGCATCGAGCACCTCAGCCTCATCGCGCAGCAGGCGGCTCGTCTCGACGATGTTGAGCTCGGCTGACGGGTTGAGCTCGCGGAGCCCTGGGAGCAACTGCTCGCGTACGCGCGCGCGCGCGAAACGGGGATCGCTGTTGGAGGCGTCCTCCACCCAGTCGAGGCCGCGGGCGCGGCAGTGGGCGCGCGTGTCCTCGCGGGTGGCGTTGAGCAACGGGCGCACCAGCCGCCCGCGCCGCGGTTCCATGCCGAGCAGCGCGCGCCTGCCCGGGGACACAGCGAGCCGGTAGAGCACCGTCTCGGCCTGGTCGCTCGCGGTGTGGGCTGCGGCGTAGTCGCTGCCCGGTGGGGCGTGGCGCTCGGCGAGCGCATAGCGGCGGTCGCGCGCCTCAGCCTGCAGGTTGCCGCCCTCGGGAAGCGAAACGCGCTCGACCGTAAGTGGGACACCGAGCGCTTCGCAGAGCCGGCGGCAGTGCTGAGCGTCCGCGTCCGACTCCTCGCGCAGGCCGTAGTTGACGTGCAGCGCGCTGACCCGGGCGCCGAGCGTGACCGCGCAGTCGAGCAGGCAGACCGAGTCCGCGCCACCCGAGAGCATCACAAGCAACGGCTCGCCCGCGCGGATCAGTCCGCTGTCGCGGACGGCCTCGAGCGCTCGCTCGGACATGGCTCGAACGCTACTCGCGCGGGTAGGCGCGGAACAGGCTGCGAGGCTCGTTGAAGCCCTTGAGCTTGACCGTGCCGATGCCCTCGAAGGCGAGATAGTCGCCGCCGCCCACGGCGTCCACCACGGCGTCGGTGACCAGCACCTCGCCGCCGCGAGCTCGAGCGACCACGCGCGAGGCGAGGTTGACGTCGCGGCCGAAGTAGTCGCCGTCCCGGTAGATCACAGGTCCTTGGTGAATGCCGATGCGCGCGGCGGGGCGCTCGTCGAAGAGGCGCTGGAAGCCCACCGCCCAGTCAACGATCGCGCGCGCGTCCTGCCCCACGATCATCACCTCGTCGCCGATCGTCTTGATCACACGCGCGTCGTCCGGAAGCGTCTCGGTGACCGACTCGATGAAACGCTCGACGAACGAGAGCGCCTCCTCCTCGCCCTCCTCCTCGGTGTAGCGCGTGTAGCCGGCGAGGTCGCAGAAGGCGAGCGTCACCCGGATGCGGCCTAGTTCGGCTTCCTCGTCGCCGAAGTCCAGCTCCATGTGGCCCACCACGTCCTGCTCCACGAAGTGCTGGAGGAAACGGCGGTGGATGAAGTCCATGATCGGCGACGCGAGCGGCAGCAGATCGCGCGCGAGGTGCTCCATCTCCTCCGCCATCTCCACTCCGGGCACGCCCTCGCGCATGAGGGGCTCGTGGACGTAGATGTGGAAGAGCCGCGTCTCGGCGTCGGCTATCTGAGACAGCGTCTGGCCGTAGACCCGCGTGAGCTGAAGGAAGGCGACGAGCGGGAAGCCCGCGTCGAGCACCGAGGCGACGTAGTGGAGCGCCTGCACGTCCTCGTCTGAGAAGTCCTCGGCGTCGCGCTGTGGCAGACCGATCGTGGTCCAGATGCGCTCGATCAGCGCCTTCTCGAGCCCGGTCTCCTTCGACACCTCCTCGATCGAGTGGCGCCGCGGCGGCGACGGGAACAGGTCCTCGACGAAGCCGTAGGCGAGCCGGCCCTCGTCGACGGCCTTGCGGATCTCGTCGAGGCTGTGGCCGCGCGAGCGCAGCCGGGCCACGATGCGAGCGTGCGCGATGGCCACCGGGCTCCAGCTGTTGTCCCCGTCCGCGTCCGGGATCACGCCGGAGCGTGCCCAGCGCCTGAGCGTGGCAGGGGTGACGCCCGCCTGAGCGGCAGCCTCGGCCAGGGTGAGCGCGTCGTCGCTCATGGCTCCTCAAGCTAACAACGGCGGGACCAGTGACGTGGCCCCGCCGTTACGCGGGAAGATCGTCCCGCGACGTCGGCCGGCGACGCAATCGAGCGCCTCGCGGACGGCAGCTTGTACCTCCCACTATCCGGCCTGCTGCCAAATTCGGTGTCCCAGTTTCCTCCTGCGCCCGATGCAGGTCAATACCCCAGAGGCGCTGAGGATTCCCTAGCAGCGCGTGCCATGCGCCCCCCGTGCGAGGTACGGGTACAGTGGGGCCGTCCAAGCATGAGGGAGAGGACTTGAACTACTTCGTCACCGGCGCCACGGGATTCATCGGGAGGCACCTCGTGGAGGAGCTGTTGAAGCGCGATGGCACCGTCTACGCCCTCGTGCGCGACGGGTCCAAGGGCAGGCTCGACGAACTCGGCAAGCGGCTCGGAGCGGGCGACCGGCTCGTGCCGGTGCCGGGCGATCTGTCCAAGGAAGCGCTCGGGATCGAGGGCTTCGACCAGAAGATCGACCACTTCTTCCACCTGGCGGCGGTCTACGACATCGAGAGCGACGAGGACACGCTTCGCAAGGCCAACGTGGACGGCACACGGCACACGATCGAGTTCGCGAACTCGATCGAGGTCGGGCGCTTCCACCACACGAGCTCGATCGCCGTCGCCGGCAAGTACAAGGGCCTCTTCCGCGAGGACATGTTCGACGAGGGCCAGAAGCTGCCGCACGCCTACCACGCGACCAAATTCGAGTCCGAGAAGCTCGCGCGCGCGCAGGTGAAGGCGCCGCTGCGGATCTACCGGCCGGGGCTCGTGATCGGCAACTCCGAGACCGGCGAGATGGACAAGATCGACGGTCCCTACTACCTGTTCAAGCTGCTCCAGAAACTGCGTCACGCGCTGCCCGAGTGGTTCCCGCTCGCCGGGCCGGAGGGCAAGGCGCTGAACATCGTGCCGGTCGACTTCGTGGCGAAGGCCATGGACCACATCGCCCACATGGACGACGGCGACCTTTACGGCAACACGTTCCACCTGGTGGACCCGAAGCCGCTGTCGGCGGGCAAGGCGCTGAACGAGTTCGCCAAGGCCGCGCATGCGCCGCGCTTCGCCATGCGAGTGGACGCCAACCTGACGAACATCGTGCCGCCCCAGGTGGCCAAGGGGCTCTTGCAGATTCCGACGGTCAAGGGCGTTCGCAATCAGCTCCTGTCGGATCTCGAGATCCCGCCCGAGGCGCTCGAGAACCGGGAGTTCGATGCCGATTTCGACGCGCGCGATACCCAGCGTGCCCTTACCGGCACCGGCATCGCCGTGCCGCCGCTCGAGAGCTACGCGGCCAAGATCTGGGACTACTGGGAGCGCAACCTCGACCCGGACCTGTTCCGCGAACGCAGCCTGTCCAAGTCCGTGAAGGACAAGGTAATCGTGGTTACCGGAGCCTCGTCGGGCATCGGCCGCGAGGTGGCGAAGAAGATCGGCGAGGCGGGCGGGACGGTGATCCTCGTCGCGCGCACGCGCGAGAAGCTCGAGGAGCTGCGCAACGAGGTTGAGGAGGCGGGCGGAGTCGCGCACGTGCACCCCGCCGACCTGTCGGACATAGACGACATCGACCGCGTGGCCGACGAGATCATCGACCAGCACGGCGCGGTCGACATCCTGATCAACAACGCGGGGCGCTCGATCCGGCGCAGCGTGGAGGCGTCGTATGACCGGTTCCACGACTTCGAGAGAACGATGCAGCTCAACTACTTCGGCGCGGTCAAGCTGATCCTCAAGCTGCTGCCGCACATGCGCGAGCAGAAGTCGGGCCACATCATCAACGTGTCCTCGATCGGCGTGCAGACGAACACGCCGCGCTTCTCCGCCTACGTGGCGTCCAAGTCCGCGCTTGACGCGTTCTCGCGCTGCATGGCGCCCGAGGTGGTGGGCGACGGCGTGAGCGTCACGACGGTGTACATGCCGCTTGTCCGAACGCCGATGATCGCCCCCACCGGGATCTACGACGCGTTCCCCACACTGTCGCCCGATGAGGCGGCCCAGCTCGTGGCGGACGCGATTCTCGACAAGCCCAAGCGCGTGGCCACGCGCCTCGGCACCTTTGGCCAGATCCTCTACGCGATCTCGCCGAAGTCGGTGGACCAGATCATGAACACGGCTTACAAGATCTTCCCGGACTCGAAGGCCGCCCGGAAGGACGAGGACGGCGCCCCGCAGGTCGAGGACGGGAAGAAGGACGAGGGGATGTCCACCGAGGCCGTGGCCATGGCGTACCTGCTACGTGGCGTCCACTTCTGAGTTCGTACTGAGCGAGCTGCCGGCGCCGCCGGCGCGGGTGCTGGAGGTCGGCGCCGGGCAGGGCGAGCTGGCGGAGGAGCTTGCGCGCGCGGGATACGACGTGCTCGCGATCGACCCCGTGGGCGAGCCGCCCGTGGTTTCCATGCGGCTGGAGGAGCTGGACGAACCCGACGCGAGCTTCGATGCCGCGGTGGCCGTCGTGTCGCTCCACCACGTGGAGCCGCTCGAGGAGTCGCTCCGGGTGCTCGCGAAAGCGATGCGACCCGGCGGCGTGCTGGTGGTGGATGAGTTCGACGTGGCCCGCTTCGACGAGACCGCGGCGCGCTGGTGGAGCGAGCGGCGTGCGGAGCTCGGGCGGGAGGGCCTTCACGACCATGGAGACGCTGTGGCTGACCTTCGCGCGCATCTCCACCCCGTGGACGAGGTGCGCGCCGCGCTGGAGGAGTGGTTCGAGCTCGGGCCCGGAACGCCCGGGCCCTACCTGCACCGCTTCGAGCTCGACCTCGGCCTGCGCGAGGAGGAGGAGCGCGCGATCGCGGCGGGTGACCTGCCGGCGACCGGGGTCCGCTTCACGGGGCGCCGGCGGGACTGAGCCCAGGAATCCAGCTCGTGCCGGCCAGCGGCACGCGGGCCATTGCGGCGGCCTCGACCGTGAGAGCCACGAGGTCCTCGGGCTCGAGGCTGTGCACGTGGGATTTCCCGCACGCGCGCGCGAGGGTCTGAGTCTCGAGCACCATCGTGCGCAGGTAGTTGGCCAGGCGGCGACCGCCAAGCGCGGGATCGAAACGCTGGGCGAGCTCGTCGTCCTGGGTTGAGATGCCGACCGGGTCCCGGCCCTCGTGCCAGTCGTCGTAGAACCCAGCCGCGGAGCCGATCTCCCGGTACTGCGCGTCGTGCTCGGGGGCGTTGTCGCCGAGTGCGACCAAGGCGGCTACCCCGATCGAGACCGCGTCGGCGCCGAGCGCCAAGGCCTTCGCGGCGTCGGCGCCGCTGCGGATGCCGCCGGACACGATCAGCTGCACCTTGCGGTGCATCCCCAACTCCTGGAGCGACTCGACCGCCTGCGGGATCGCGGCCAGGATCGGGATGCCCACGTGCTCGATGAACACCTCCTGCGTCGCCGCCGTGCCGCCCTGCATGCCGTCGAGCACGATCACGTCGGCGCCGGCCTTCACGGCGAGCGCCACGTCGTAGTAGGTGCGGCTCGCCCCGATCTTCACGAAGATCGGCTTCTCCCAGTCGGTGATCTCTCGCAGCTCGCCGATCTTGATCTCGAGATCGTCCGGGCCGGTCCAGTCGGGGTGTCGGCAGGCGCTGCGCTGGTCGATGCCCTCGGGCAGGTCGCGCATCTCGGCCACGCGCTTCGAGATCTTCTGGCCGAGCAGCATGCCGCCGCCGCCGGGCTTGGCGCCCTGGCCCACCACGATCTCGATCGCGTCGGCCGCGCGCAGGTCGTCCGGGTTCATCCCGTAGCGGGACGGCAGCAGCTGGTACACGAGCGTCTTCGACGACTGCCGCTCCTCCTGGGTCATGCCGCCATCGCCCGTGGTGGTGGAGGTGCCCATCTCGGACGCGCCGCGGCCAAGGGCCTCCTTGGCCTGAGCGCTCAGCGCGCCGAAGCTCATGCCCGCGATCGTGATCGGGATCTCGAGATGCAGCGGCTTGGACGCGAACCGCTCTCCGAGCACCACGTCGGTGGCGCATCGCTCGCGGTAGCCCTCGAGCGGGTAGCGCGACACGCTGGCGCCGAGGAAGAGCAGGTCGTCGAAGTGCGGCACGCGGCGCTTGGCGCCGAAGCCGCGGATGTCGTACATGCCCTCGGTGGCGGCGCGCTGGATCTCCGCGATGGTCTGGCGGTCGAACGTGGCGGACTCGCGGAGCCCCGGGCTCCAGCCGTTGCCGGCCATCAGTAGGCGCCCGCGTTGTCGATGTGGAAGTTGTAGAGCTGCCGCGCGGAGCCGTAGCGGCGGAATACGGTCGGGTCGGCCTCAGGGAGGCCGGCGGCATCGAGCAGCTCGCGCAGCTCGAGCAGGTGCTCGCCCCGCATCTCCTTCTCGATGCAGTCGGCGCCGAGCCCGGCCACCGAGCCGCGCACGTACAGGCGCGCCTCGTAGATCGAGTCGCCGAGACCGTCTGCGGCGTCGCCGCACACGACGAGCCGTCCCTTCTGCGCCATGAACGCGCTCATGTGCCCGACCGAGCCGCGCACCACGATGTCCACGCCCTTCATGGAGATGCCGCAACGCGAGGAGGCGTCGCCCTGGATCACCACGAGGCCGCCGCGGCCGGTGGCGCCGGCGGAGGCGCTCGCGTTGCCGTCCACGATCACCGAGCCGGACATGATGTTCTCGGCCAGGCCGACGCCCGCGTTGCCGTGAACGCGCACAGTCGCGAGCTTGTTCATGCCGGCGCAGTAGTAGCCGACATGGCCTTCGACATCGACCTCTACCTCAGCATCGATTCCGACCGCGATCGCGTGCCGCCCGCCAGGGTTGACCACGCGCCAGGCTGCGGGCGACGGCGGCTCGCCCAGGTTGTGCAGGCGCTTGTTGAGCTCACGCAGCGGCGTCGAGTCGAGATCGACAGTCTCCACCGTCACGGGGCTCGTGATCGTCATCCGACCGGCTGCCTCTCCCAGCTGTAGACCGTGGCGGGCGCCGGCTCCCAGACGTTCGCGTCGGCGGCGCCCGGCAGCACCGCGATCGCGCGGTACTCGGAAGCCATCGCCACCCAGTCTTCGGTCTCGGCCATCACCGCGGGCTTGCAGGCGATCGGGTCGCGGAGCACGGCGAAGCCGTCGGCGGTGCCGACCGCGAAGGTGTAGAAGCCGTCCAGCTCGCCGAGACAGCTCTCGAGCGCTTGCTCCAGTGAGTCGCCCTCGGCGAGCCGCCAGGTGAGGTACCCGGCCGCTACCTCCGAATCGTTCTCGGTCTCGAACTCGAGTCCCTCGCGGCGCAGGCGCGTGCGCAGCCAGTTGTGGTTGGAGAGAGATCCGTTGTGCACAAGGCAGAGGTCGAGACCGGTCCAGAACGGATGCGAGCCGTCGGTGGTGACCGCGCTCTCGGTGGCCATGCGGGTGTGGCCGAGGCCGTGGCTGGCCTGCACGTCGGCGAGCGCGAAGCGCTTCACGAACTCCCGCGGTGCGCCGGCCTCCTTGTAGATCTCGAGCGATGTGCCCGCGCTCATCACGCGCAGCTCCGGGCGGTGCCCGCGCAGCCACTGCTGAAGCGCCCGCGACTCGGTGTCCACAACGAACACCGCGTGGCTCGCGCGCACGTCCGGCTGCGTCGACCCGAAGCGCTCGTCGAGCTCCACCTGCAGGGCCTCCCAGTCGTAGTCCGGATCGGCGGAGTGGAGTGAGACCTTGGTCGAGCCCGCGGGCGCGGGCGTGCGGTAGAGGGCGACGCCGGCGCTGTCAGGGCCACGATCGGACATCTCGAGGAGCATGTCCCCGAGGTGCTCGCCGAGACGGTCGCTTACGGACAGCGACTTGCTGAACAGGCCCACGATCCCGCACATCTCAGCGAGTCTAGTGTTGGTCTGCCCCACCGGTCATGGCTCTAGACCGCACAATTCGGCGAGCCAGTATGTGGACTTCCTACATCCGCAACGGGCGCACCACGGAGAGCCGCTTCTGAGCGTCGGCCACCGCGCGGAGCGCTTCCACGAGCTCGGCGCGGCGCGGCGCCGACAGCTCTTCCGGGTCGATCCGGTTAGTGGCCTCAACACCCGCGCGGTAGCACGCGGCGTGGTGCTCGTGGCGCACGCGGAGCACGATTCCGAAGGCCTCTCGGAGCGACGACGCGGTCTCCGCCTCGACCTGGCCCATCTCCTCCGCGGCGGTGATGCGGTCGAGCGTGGCGGACGTGGTTATGCCCGCCGACAGCGAGTAGAGCCGGCCGAGGTTGGCGATTGGAAGCGATCCGCCCTTCTTCACGTCGAAGCGGCCGTCCTTGCCGGTGGAGATCGAGCCGCGGCGCCCGAGCGGTACCTCCCAGTCGGTGGCGGTGCGGGCAAGCCGGCGGATGAAGTCCGGGTACTCGGGCGCGCGCCGGATCACCTCGACGAGCGGCGGTACGAGGTCGAGCCCACCCAGTACGTGACGGAAGTCGAAGCTCACCGCGGCGCGCACCAGGTGCGAGGAGTCCGGGTACTCGAGACACTCCTGGAAGATCCCGCGCCAGCGGCTGGCGGGCATGCGCCAGCGGCGGTCGCGAGCCAGCACGTCCGCGTTGTCCTCGCCGAAGCCGCAGCGCGCGAGTCCGGCGTTCACGTCCGACGCGACCGCGGCGAAGTAGTCGTCCGCTTCGGCGCCACCCTCGTCGGCGAAGGCGAGCGCGTTGTCCTGGTCGGACGCGATCGTCATCTCGCGCCGGGCGACGCTGCCGAGGCCCATCCACGCCCACGCCACCGGCGCCGGCCCGCGCCCCGCGATCGCGAAGTCGATGAACCGTGCCGTGACCGTGTCGCTCTGCACCGACAGCGCGCGGCTCACGTCCGCCGGGTCGAGCCCTGAGCCGAGCAGTGAGGCCTGAAGCCGCGGTACGCCCTCCACCACCAGCTTGACCAGCGTGTCCTCGTCGGGCGCCTTGTCGATCTCGCGGCGCAGGCTGAACACGGAGCGCTCTCCCGCCGCGATGTGCTCGACCGAGACAATCCCGACCACCTGGCCCCGCTCCGTGACGAGCGCCTCGCGCCGGCCCGCGTCCAGCAATTCCAGCAGCGCGTCGCCCACCGTCAGCTCGGCCTCGATGACCGGGGCCGGTGCGCGCACGGCCGCGCTGACCGGGGCATCCGCACCCAGCCCGGCGCCCAGCACGTGCTCGCGCAGGTCCGAGTCGGTCACGATGCCCGGACCGTTGCGGAGCCCCTCCACGTACGCGGCGGTGACCTGCGCGTCGGTGAGGGTGCGGGCGGCGTCGCGCACGCTCTCGTCCGCCGCGACGGTCACGGGAGGCCTCTGCGCCACCGCGCCGACGCGCGTGCGCGTGAGCTCCGGCAGCCCGCGCACGGTCTGCTCGGTGCGCACGATGCGGTCGCGCAGGGTGCGGGCCACGAAGCGCGCGCCAGCCGGGCGCGCGAGCAGGTCGAGCGCGACCTCACCGGGGATCAGCAGGCAGGTGGAGTCCTCCCGCGCCCGCACGCTGAACGTCGGCGCCAGGCCCGACACGAGCGACGGGTGCCCGAAGCACTCCCCGGGCTCGAGCACCTCGATCATCTCCGCGCCGTGGAGGAGCTCCATCGCGCCCGTTCGAACGACGAACAGGTAGCGCGTGGGCTCGCCGTACATGATCAGCGCGAGCTGACCCGCGCGATAGCTGTGCAGCGCGGCCACGGCAGCCACACGCTCCAACTCGTCATCGGAGAGCGTGTCGAACGGAGCGTTGCGCCCCAGAAACTCCGCGACCTCGGAAAGCGGGCTCAGGCGGCCGACTCTACCGAGCCGTCCTCGGTCACGAGGTAGACCGGCAGGTCACCGGCACGCGCCTTCACCCGGTGCGGCTCGTGGGCCCAGCTGAAGTCGCGCAGCAGGACGTGTTTTGCCGGATCGGCCCCCATGACGATCGCGTCGCAGTTCAGTCGCTTGGCCTCCTGCAGGATGCGCTTGGCAGCCGCCCGGGTGCCGATCACCCGCGCGTCGGCTTCGATGCCTTTGCGGCGCAACCGGGCAACCGCCTTGCGCACCACGTCGTACTGCCTGTCCCATTCCTTCTTGTTCGGGAGCAGGCCCGGATTGGGAAACCCGAAGCCCGTGCCCCAAACGCGCGCGATGCTGAAGACGTGCACGGGCGCGCCCGAGCGCTGGGCGATACGGGCGGCGAGGTCCACCGCCGCCCGCGGGATGTCGCGCTCCTCGGACGCGAGGAGGACCGCGCGTACGATCAGAGCATCGGGGTCCGGAGTGGCTCCCGAGCTTCGCCGGGGGATCACTCGGATGGGACCACCCCCGGGGGCATCGAGACCGTGGGCTCAGGCGGCGCTTCGCGCTTGTCCTCGATTCGCGTCCTATACAGGTAGAACGGGATGTAGGCGAGCGCCACGCCCCAGCCGATCCAGTAGTAGATCCGGGTGTCGCCGATGCGGGAGTACTCGATCCCGCCGTACAGCCAGATGAAGAAGTACAGCGCCGCCATGCCGAGCGCGACGTACTTCATGAACTCCGGCAGCCTGACCGGGCGCTTCACGTTCGGCCGGTACCTGCGCAGCAGGTAGTAGCCCACGAGCACCGACAGGAAGGAGCCCGTGTAGCCGACGTTCGAGAACGTGTAGATCTCGACCGCACCGCCGGCCAGCACGACCACCAGCGAGCAGATGACGTTGAAGAACATCGCCCGGTGCGGCACGCCGTGCTGGTTGATCTGCTGGAAGAAGCGCGGGAACTGGCCGTCCACCGACATCTGGTGGAGCGACCGCGCGCAGCCCATGATCGCGTTCAGGGCAGACAGCGCCAGCGCCACGATCAGCATGAGCGCGATCAGCCAGTTCAGCAGCTCACCGCTCGTGTTGAGCGCCTTGCCGGCGAAGGTCACGAACATCGTGTTCGGGTCGACCAGGTCGGCGTTGCCGAGCGCCTTGGCGCCCAGGATCGTGATGAAGCCGATCGGGATCAGCGTGTAGATGAAGAGGCCGTAGCCGCCCTCGAGGTTCATCGCGATCTTGGCGTCGCGCTCGGGGTCGCGGCACTCGCCGATGTAGCAGGCGGCCGCCTCCATCGCGATCACATTCCAGGTGAGCAGGAACGCGTACGCCGCGTAGACCGTGAACCAGTTGTCCCCATTTAATCCGCTGAAGAAGCTTGACCCGTCGAGCTGGTGGAAGCCGGACAGTTGTCCCCAGTCGGCGTTGCCGGTGAAGATCCACGCCACGGCCAGGAACGTGAGCGGCGTCATCGCCAGCAGCCCGAGCACCGTGGCGAAGCCCGCGCCGATGCGGATGCCCATGTAGGCCGGGATGAAGAACAACACGATGCCCACCATCGCGATCGCCAGCGTCCACCAGGCGATGAACGTGTGGATCGGGGTGAAACCGGCGGACGTGTTCAGGTTGAAGCGGTCCGCCAGGTAGAACGAAGCAAGGATCATGTTGAGCGGCGCGACCGGGAACCAGCCGAGCCAGTACATCCACGCCGTGATGCCGTTCACGTGCTTGGCGGCACGCGGCCACTTGTCCTTGTACGCCGGGTAGGCGTACGAAGGGGCGCCGCCCGAGCGCTCCGGCATCATCGCCGAGAGCTCGGCCAGCAGCAGGCAGAGCAGGTAGCCCGTGATCGTGATGAAGATGATCAGCGGGATCGACGCGGCACCGAGCGTGGTGACCATCACGGGCGCGATGCCCGTGACGAGGATCGTCCCCGCAAGGCCTACGACGAACGCGCCCCACCAGTTCGTCCCCTTTACGAGCCCCCCTTCGGCGTAATCGAGCTCGTCGACGTCCAGCGCGCCTGCCCCTGGATTGGCAGGAGTCAGCTCATCAGCCATCGCGTCATCCCCTCTCCGATTGGCCTCTTAAGTGCGGATTTACACGTAGAGCCGGACACCGTCAAGGCTGCACAGCCTCTGTGCGCCCAGATAGGCCGATTTGTGGAGAGGTCGCACACCCGGCGCCCCCCAAACGTGGTCACGTCCACATTGCCCGCGCCGCGGCTTGGCGGCTATATGTGGACATTGAGCGGCGTTTCACGCCGAGTTCGGCTACGCCGTCGGGGATCCACTGCTGAGAGGAAGGGCGGCTATGACGGCATCCGATGTACTCGTTGGGGGAAACGGAGCTACCGACGGGGCCGGCGCGCCCGCGCCTTTCGAGCCGCCGGAGTCGGCGGACGACGTGCGCGCGTACGTGCGCGACAACTCGATTCAGTTCCTCTTCGCGCAGTTCGTCGACATGTATGGCAAGCCGAACGCGAAGCTCGTGCCCGCCACGCACCTCGACGACCTCCTGACGGACGGCGCGGGCTTCGCGGGCTTTGCCGCGGGCGAGATCGGCCAGCAGCCCAACGACCCCGACATGATCGCGATCCCGGACGTGCGCAGCTTCACGCCGCTGCCCTGGCGGCCGGGCGTCGCGCGCTTCGCCTGCGACGTGACGGTTGAGGGCGAGGAGTGGCTCTACTGCCCGCGCACGATCCTGCGCAAGCAGCTCGAGCGCGCGGCCGCGCTCGGCTTCGAGTTCAAGCTCGGCGCGGAGCTCGAGTACTTCCTGGTGCGTCGCAACGACGATGGCACGATCGAGCTGGCCGACCCGCTCGACAACCTGCCGCAGCCCTGTTACGACATGCGCGCGCTCACACGCAACCTCGACTTCGTGTCGGCCGTGGCGCGCAACTGCACCACGCTCGGATGGGACAACTACGCGACCGACCACGAGGACGCGAACGGGCAGTTCGAGCAGAACTTCCAGTTCTCGGACGCGCTGACCACCTGCGACCGCGCGGTGTTCTTCCGCTACATGGTCGAGGCGATGGCGCAGGAGCGCGGGCTGATCGCCACGTTCATGCCTAAGCCGTTCGCGCACCTGACCGGCAACGGCTGCCACTTCCACATGAGCCTGTGGAACGACGGCGACAACGTGTTCGACGCGGATCCCTCGGACGACCCGAACGGCATGGGCTTGTCGCAGGCCGCGTACCACTTCATCGGCGGGCTGAAGAAGCACGCGAAGGCGTACATCGCGCTGACCGCTCCGACGGTCACGTCGTACAAGCGGCTCACGATCGGCGCGCGCAGCGGCTCGGCGTGGGCGCCCGTGTACATCAGCTACGGCTGGAACAACCGCACGCAGATGCTTCGCATCCCGGATGCCGGCCGCATCGAGGACCGCACGGTGGACGGCTCATGCAACCCGTACCTGGCCGCCACGGCTGTGCTGGCCGCGGGACTGGACGGCATCGAGAACGAGCTCGACGCGGGCGCACCCACCAGCGAGCTGAACCTGCACGAGCTGACGGCGCAGGACCGCGAGAACCTGGGGATCGAGACCCTGCCCGCGAACCTGCTCGATGCGACTCGTGAGCTCGAGACCGACGACGTGCTGCGCGCGGCACTCGGCAATACTGGCCGCGAGGACTACGTCGACTACTACGTCCGGGTGAAGCAGCGGGAATGGAGCGAGATCCACGAGCAGGTAACGCAGGCCGAGGTCGATAAGTACCTGCAGCTGTTCTGATCCGGAGCAGGGCCTGAGCGATGTGGATCGCCGCAGGAGGCGATCTCCACTTCGCTCCCGCCACCAAGGTGGCGGCGATGCGCGCCGAGCTGCGCGCGGCCGCAAGCGCGGCTGACGTGGTGCTGCTGGCGGGCGACCTGACCGCCAGCGGGCGGCCCGAGGAGGCCGCGGCGCTGGCCGACGCCTGCGCGGACATGGGTGCGCCGGTGGTCTGCGTGCTCGGCAATCACGACCGCCGCTGGGAGGAGGGCAGGGCGGTGGCGTCCGCGCTGCGCGACGCGGGCGCGATCGTGCTCGACCCCGGCGTGCACGTGGTGGAGGTGGAGGGCGTGCGGCTCGGCATCGCTGGAGTGACCGGCGCGCCGGGCGGCTTCGCCGGCCACCCGGTGTGGGGGCTCGGCGTGGCCGGGGCGCGGCGCTGGCGGCGCGCGGCGGCCGCGGAGGCGAAGGCGCTCGACAGCGCGCTGGCCGGCCTGTCGGGTTGCCATGCGCGCGTGGCGCTCCTGCACTACTCGCCCACGCTCGAGACGCTCGCGGGCGAGCGGCCGCACCTGTGGCCGGCGCTCGGGAGCGACACCCTGGCGGGGCCGATCCACCGGCACAGGCCTCAGCTCGTATTACACGCGCACGCGCACGAGGGCTCGCCGCGGGGGCAGGTGGGCGGTATTCCGGTGCTGAACGTGTCCGCGCAGGTGATCGGGAAACCGCTTGCGTTGTTCGATCTGCCTGCCGAACCGGCTGTATCGTCAGCGTAGGGTGAGTACAGCGCATACCCCGCCTGACCTAGCGGAGCAGCTTCAGCGCGTTCGACTGGAGAGCGACACGCTGTACCGGATCATCGGGGTGATCGCCTCAGCGCCGGACCTCGGCCGCGTGCTCGACTCGATCGTCGACCTGGTGAGCGAGGCGACCGACTGCCACGCGTGCTTCGTCTACCTGCGCGACGGCGACCGCCTGCGACTGCAGGCGGCGTCGCAGGTTTACGCGCATCTCGTCGGCGAGCTCTACATGGGCGTGGACGAGGGGCTGTCCGGCTGGGTGCTGCGGCACAACACGCCCGCGTTCGTTCGCGAGAACGCGATCGACGACCCGCGCATGAAGTACTTCGCTGAGCTCGAGGAGGAGCAGTTCCAGTCGATGGCCGTCGTGCCGATCCCGTCGCGCTCCGGCGATCCGCTCGGCACCGTCGTGCTGCACACCGAGGCGCCGCGCGAGTTCGACGAGGGCGTTCTCAACTTCCTCGCCCACACGGCGTCGCTCGTGGCCGGCGCGATCGAGAACGCGCGACTCTACGAGGAGACGCAGCGGCGCGTCGAGGGACTGACTTCCGTCGTCCGGCTGAGCCAGGAGATCGCGGGCGCGCCCGGGCGCGAGGAGCTGCTGCAGCTCGTGCCGGGCGGCGTGCGCGCGGTGATCGGCTGCGACCTCTGCCAGCTCTACCAACTCGACAACACGCGCGGGCGGCTAGAGCTTGCCGCGGCCGACCCACCCGATCATCCCTCGCCCTGGCCGCGCGAGGGCGGCGCCGCGCTGATCGAGCTGCTCCAGCGGCGCGCGCCGAGAGGCGCGCGGCAGGCGTACTCGGACGGCGCGCCCGGGGTGCTGGCGGTGGCGCTCACCGCGGGCGACGAGCAGCTCGGCGCGCTGATCGCGGTGGCGGGACACCCGTTCCGCGACGACGACGAGGAGGTGCTGCGCCTGCTCGCCGGCCAGGTGGCGCTGGCGCTCCAGAAGGCCGCGCTGATCGAGCGGCTCACCGAGGAGAACATCGTGCGCGATCTGTTCAACGCGCTGGCCGAGGGCGCGGCCGATGTGGCCGAGGCTCGGGCGCGGGCGGCGGGCTGGGACCTATCACGGCCGCACGTGTTCGTGGAGGTGCGGCCGCTGGAGGACTCCGCCGAGGACCGGCCGTGGCCGGGGCGCGCCGAGCGGGTGGAGGCAGACCTGCGCCGGCTGGCGCCCGGCACGCTGTGCGACAGCGGCCGCAGGCAGCTGCGCGCGCTGTTGCCGCTGGGCCGGGCGCGGGGCCCGGGCGAGGTCGAGTCTCTGGATGCCGCCCTTGGCGAGCTGGGGCGGGCGGAGAGCGTGGCCATCGGCCGCAGCGACCCGCGCTCGGGCCCCCTCGGCAGCGGGGCGAGCCTGCGCGAGGCTGCCGATGCCGCGCAGATCGCGCACTCCCTGATGGCCGGCGAGGGCGGCACGATGGCCTACGCCGATCTCGGCGCGTACCGCTACCTCGTTCGCCTGCCACTCGAAGAGGCACCGCAGGACGCCCACTTCCAGGCCGTCAAGCGCCTGGCCGACTACGACAGCGAGCGCCGCACCCAGCTCGTGGACACGCTGGAGCGCTACCTCAGAGACCGGCGAAGCATCGCCACAACGGCTCGCGCCCTCTACGTCCACCCCAACACGCTGCGACAGCGGCTGAGCCGAATAGAGGAACTGAGCGGCCTGGACCTGGCACGCGAAGACCTACTGAGCCTCGAGCTGGCAGTGAAGCTGATGAGACTCCGCGGCTAAAGCCTGTGGCCTGTGGCCTGTGGCCTGTGGCCTGTGGCCTGTGGCCTATTCGACAAGATGCGGATACTCAGCTTCGAGCATCTCGCGATACATGGAGAAGACCGGCTTGGTGATGGGGATCAACGCAAGCGCCTTCTTCACATTCCCCGACGTCTTGATCCGCCGGCGGGCGATCGCCATCGCGATGTTCTCCTTGCCCTGGAAGTAGCGGTTGGCAATTTCCGAGTCCATCACCATCCCCACTTCGGGCTCCCAGCTCACGTCGTCGGACCATTCCCAGCGCAGGTTCTGGTCGCCGCCGTTCTCGGCGTGGGTGATGTTCACGACCAGGTCGAGGTCGGGGAACTCGAACCTTTGAGGCGTCTCGGCGTCGCGAAGCGCCGGTCCCATCTCGGGGTCCGTGCTCATGATCGTGAAGACCTTGTCGATGACCTCGCGAAACTCGGCGGGCGACTTGAAGCTGCTGCTCATCACGCAACCGTACCCTGAAACCGTCCACGGTCCACCGTCCACCGTCCACAGAAATGACCTGTGGACGGTGGACTGTCGACGGTGGACGTGCCGCTAAAGCGGCAGCAGCGGTCCGGAGAACGGCTCCGTACCGGTTGCCAGCGTGACCGACGCCCCGTGGCTCGCTGCGTAGCCCAGCTCCCGGCTGAGATCGCCGACGCCATTGCCGCCTGGCGTGGGCGCCACCTCTAGCGTGCTCAGGATGCCGAACGCCTTGCCGGTCTCGTTGATGAACGCGCTGCCGGAGTCGCCCGGTATGCCCGGTGTGACCGTGAGCACCTCATGCGTCCAGCCGCCCGCGCCGTCGCCGAGGCTCTTGCCCTGCTTCGGGCTGAGCTGCTCCACCCCGCCGCGCAGCTCGGAGTTGCCATAGCTCAGCACGGTCTCGCCCTGGCTGGTTGAGGTGGCCAGCCCGGTCGGGCCGCCCCAGAACGGGATCGACGGGTTCACCTTCCCGACATCGGCCGGATCGATCTTGATCAGCGCGAGGTCGTTGTAGGCGCACGTGTTCGCGTCCTTCTCCCCCGCGTTATGCATCGCGATCCACGAGTTGTAGACCAGCGTGCCGGGCTTGCTCGCGCCCGTGATGTCCACCGGCGTGCCGAGCGGGAGCGAGGCGGTGTCGCAGCCGTTCGTGGCCGTGTTGTCGCTGGTGCTCGAGCAGTGCGCCGCCTGCCCGAGATAGACGTTGGATGCGTCGTAGTAGACGAAGTTGGCCGTGCACTGCGCGCCGTTCGTGAACACCTGCACGCCGGGGTGGATCGTGGCGCTGGCTGCCGGTGCCCAGGTGGGGGCGGCGGATGCGGATGCGGCGGCTATGAGAACAGCCACCGTTGCCGCCATCGTGGCGGCGAGGATTCGCGACTTCAAACTTCCCTGCCTTCCCTAGTTGACTGACCGATCGGGCTCCCAGCCGGTCAGTACCCAGGCGGGGCTTTGTGTCAAACAGGGCTAGAGAAAAGCGGAACCGCGCTCGACCAGGTTCTCGTAGACCTTGTTCTGGATCGCCTCGCGCACCTGCTCGGAGAGCTCGAACACGAACGAGCGGTCCTCGGCGGCCTCGGGCCCGAAGCGGGCGGTCTCGATCGGCTCGCCGAACTCGATCCGCCACTTGGACGGCAGCGGCACGAAGCCCAGCGGTCCGAGCAGCGGGAAGGTGGGGGTGAGCGGGAAGTAGGGCGCCCCTATTAGACGCGCGAGGGCCGGCGCCTCCCCGACCTTGGGGTAGATCTCCTCGCTCCCCACGACCGCGACGGGCACGATCGGCGCGCCTGTGCGCAGCGCGATCTCCACAAAACCGCCGCGGCCGAAGCGCTCGAGCCGGTAGCGCTCCTTGAACGGCTTGCCTGCTCCCTTGGCGCCTTCCGGGAAGACGGCCACGAGCTCGTCCTGTTCGAGCAGGCGCAGGGCGTTGTAGGGCGAGGCCACCACGCCTCCCACCTTGCGCATCGCCACCGACACGTACGGAAGCTGGAACGCCCAGTCGAGAACGAGAAAGCGCGCGTAGCGCGGCAACGGGTGCTCGCGCAGGAGGCCGACGGAGATCATGGTGGCGTCCCATGGCAGGACGCCCGCGTGGTTGGCCACGAGCATCGCGCGGCCGTGGGACGGCACGTTGCGCGCCCCGATCGTCTCGACGCGCCACCAGCGGTCATACAGGAACTCGAGGAACGGCAGCAGCGCATCGGCGAACTCCTCGTCAAAGCCCCACTCGTCCTCCACGTAATCGCCGGCCAGCCGCTTGAGCAACCGGTCGAGCGCGTCGCGCAGCTCGCGCGGCAGTGCCGAGCCGGCTTCGCCGAGCGCCACCGGCAGATCGCTGCCCGAGTCGAGCCCCTTCCGGAAGCGGCGCAGGAACGAGATCGCCGGGCCGATCGGGAAGGCGCCGGGGAAGCTGCCCGGCCGCGCGCTGCGCGGGTCGGACCGCTCGTCCCGCGGAGGAGGCTGCCGGCTCGCGCCGCCGCCGTTCGTGCCGGGCTCGGTGCCCATGTGCGTGCTCAACTCGCCACCGCCTCACGGAACACCGGCACGAGCCGCCGGCCGCGCTGGGTGCGCACGTAGTCCTCCACCGCCTGCACGGTCGTGAAGCGCGGCATGTAGCCGACCTCCTCGACCAGCCGGGTGATGTCGATGCCGCGGCCGAAGCGCAAGAGCCGCCGGAAGTCGGCCGACAGCGACTCGATGCCGAGGCGCTGAGTCGAGTCCGTCACCGGCCCGAACAGCCCGGGCAGCAGGGGCAGCGTGGGCTTGCCCGCCATGCGCACGAGCTTGGTCAGGCCGATCGTGCCGGGGGCGGCCACGTTCACCGGTCCGCGGACCGGATTCTTGATCGCGGCCACGAGCGCGTCGACCGCGTCGAGCTCGTGCACGAACTGAAGCCGCGGGTCGAAGCCGAGATAGGTGGGCACGATGGGCTGTGAGAGCAGCCGCGTGATCTGCGAATTGAGCGCGGGCCCGATCGACGGCTGGTAGCGGAGCATCGTGCAGACCACCTGCGGATGGCGGCGGGAGAAGGTGTCGAAGTAGTTCTCGATCTCGGCCACGTCGCGCTGGAAGCGCGTTCGCAGCGGATACCGGCGCGCCATCTCCTCGGTGAAGAACTGAGGGGCCGACGGCTCGGACCCGTACACGCCGGCGGAGCCGCGGACCACGATCGAACGCAGGGTCTCGGCCTTCTCGCAGGCGGCGAGCAGCTGCAGCGAGCCGATCACGTTGATGTCGTGCGCCGAGCGCCCCGACATGCCGGGACCCGGCCGCCGGATGATCTTGTTGTGGACGATCGTGTCCACCTCGGCCTGCGGGATCAACTTCGCGATCACCGGATTGCGGATGTCCGCCTCGATGAAGTCCATGCGCTCGAGCCGCGCGCGCGGCGGCCGCTCGTCGAGCCCGGCCAGGTAGTCGATCTCGGGATCGGTCTCGAGGCGGCGGGCGATCTCCGTGCCCATGAAGCTCCCCACTCCGGTGATGAGGACGCGTCGTGGGCGCATCGTCAGCTCTTCGTCTTGCGTGACCGGGACCCCGTGGCCTGGGCCTTCTTCGCCGGTAGCCGCTTCTCGATCGAGTCGAGGCGCCTCGTGATCGCGCGCAGCTCGGCGCGGATCTCCTTGAGGTCGTCGTGGGTGGCGGGGCGGCCGCCCTCGAGCGCTTCCGTGATCCGCCCGCGCAGCGACTCCGCGCTCGCACCGGCGCCGCGGAAGATGTCGTCGACCGCCTCCTGCGCGCGCTCGCGCGTGAGCTGCGCGGAGCCGACGGTCGCCTGGATCGTGCGCTCCACGGCATCCCGCACCGCGTCGGGCACCTGCTGACTAGGGCGCCTGGCCATTCGGCACCGGAGTCTGGCATATCGTCCGCCACCGATCACCAATGCCGGAGGCCACCCCGATCCACCTCAAGCCCGCCGCGGATCTAGCCGAGCGGGTGCTGCTGCCGGGCGATCCGCACCGTGCGCTCGCGGTGGCCCAAGCGCTGCTCGAGCAGCCCAAGATGTTCAACCACCACCGCGGACTGTGGGGATACACGGGCAAGGCGCGCGACGGCGAGCTGCTCACCGTGCAGGCCACGGGCATGGGTGGCCCGAGCGCGGCGATCGTGATCGCCGAGCTGGTGAACCTGGGCGCGCGGACGCTCATCCGGATCGGCACCTGCGGCGCGATCGGCGACAGCGGCCTCGCGATCGGCGACGTGGTGGCCGTGGAGCGGGCGCTGGCCGCGGACGGCACCAGTGTCGCGCTCGGTGCCGACGGCGAGGTGACGCCCGACCCCGAGCTGTTCGAGGCGCTGCGCGAGTCGTGCGACGGGCGGACGGTCACCGCCGTGTCCACGGACCTCTTCTACGACGACCGTGACGGCCCGGTGGCGGACTGGATCGCGCGAGGCGCCCGCGTGGTGGAGATGGAGGCGGCCACGCTCTTCCAGGCGGCGGTCGTGACCGCCAGCCGGGCGGGCTGCGTTCTGGGCGTGACCGACCTGGTCGGCGAGGAGCGCGCCCGTATCGGGCAGGAACAGCTCGCCGAGCTCGGCATACGCCTCGGAGAGGTCGGCTTCGAAGCGCTGGTGCGGGTCGGCGGCGGAGCTACTGCTCGCTGACGGTGAAGCGCTCCTGCGCCCGCGGCACCGGATCGGCCGTGGGGGTGACAGCCTCGCGCAGCACCACGAGGTCGCGAGCGATCTCGTCGAGCTTGCGGCCGATGGGCTCGCTGCGGGCGGCCTCGTCGAGCCGCGAGTCGAGCGAGCCGATCCGCTCCTCGAGCCTGTCGAGCAGGTCCTCGATCGACTCGAGCCGTTGAGACAGCGAACGCAGCCGGCGGGTGACCCGCTCGATATCGGCCGCCGAAGGAATGCCCAGGGCACCCATCGCCGCCTCCTGCGCCTGCGACGCCTTCTCCCGCGCCTCGAAGGCACGCTGCAGAGCACCGGCCACCATCTGGTTGCCGAGCAGTTCCTCCGCCAGCTTGCCCAGAGCTTCCTCGCTTTGGCGCGACAATTTGTCGCGCAGACCCTGCGGCTCCTCGCTCACGCGAGGCAGAGTACAGGGTGTTGGGTCTCGGGTGTCGGGTGTCGGGTGCGAACGCGGGGGATAATCGGTAACCCTAAGCCTCAAGTCGAACCTTATCCCCTGTTGGATACGTTACTTCGTGGGTAATAGATGGGCACGCAGGTGGCGGGGGGATGTCTGCAAGCACTGAAGCATCGCCCCGCTTTGGCCGATAGGGAGTGTGTAAACCCTTCGAGGGGTCACGACCCTCAGTGGCTCAGGAGCTAGGGACGGTTCCCAGTTGCAGCGCAGGATCACACCGGTTAGCTTTCAGTCGGCGCCAGGCGCATCTGGTAGCTTGCGCGCACATTTCGGCGGCCTCGCAACGGGGTCTGCGGGGACGCTCGGACGGGGCTTGGGAGGAGACAGAGAGCAAGGATGAGGAAGCGCCTCCTCTATATCGTGCTTGCCGCGACGCTAGCCGCTGCTTTTACGACGGCGCTGACGCTGCCTGCCTCGGCTGACCAGAACTCCTCCAGCGTCACGCTCACGGACGGCAGCACCGTCCCCGTGCAGGTCGAGGTTCCGACCGGCTCGGTAACCGTCCCCACGGTCACGATCCCCACGGTCCCGATCCCGACGGACCCGACCGTGCCGACCACCCCCACGCTGCCCACCGTCCCCACCACTCCGGGCGGCACCACCGGTGGCGGCGGCCCCACGGGCAGCACGCCGACGCCCACGGGCACCACCCCCACCCCGACCGCTACGGGTCCCGGGTCGACCCAGCCGAACTCCGGCAACTCGACCAAGCAGCCAAGCCTCAAGGTCCACCTGAGCCCTCAGAAGAAGAAGCACCACAAGGCGAAGCCCAACGACAAGAGCCAGCCGCCGCTGTACCAGAAGGACGGCGCGCCCTCGCCTTCCAACCCCACCTTCATGGACGCGCTGCCGCCGTCGGTCGAGGTCACGTCAGTCCCGAACTTCGTGATCAGCCAGTTCCACGTCCCGCCGTTCCTCCTCCCCATCTACCAGGCTGCCGGCATCCAGTACGGCATCCGCTGGGAGGTCCTCGCGGCGATCAACGAGATCGAGACCGACTACGGGCGCAACCTCAACGTCTCCTCCGCCGGCGCGGTGGGCTGGATGCAGTTCCTGCCCTCGACCTGGAAGACCTGGGGTGTCGACGGCAACCACGACGGCCGCAAGGACCCCTACAACCCGGTTGACGCGATCTTCGCCGCCGCCCGCTACCTCAAGGCCGCGGGCGCGGGCCAGGACATCCATCGCGCGATCTTCGCCTACAACCACGCCGGCTGGTACGTCGACTCCGTCCTCTTGCGCGCGCGTCTGATAGCTGGCGTGCCGCCGGACGTG
>Ga0070679_100001247_pt1 | contig 22419 bp, 16 predicted proteins | sample KBSC63BmetaG_FD_65652 | JGI IMG/M metagenome (GOLD analysis project Ga0070679, IMG submission 65652) | Corn rhizosphere microbial communities from Kellogg Biological Station, Michigan, USA - KBS C6-3B metaG | ecosystem: Host-associated > Plants > Roots > Rhizosphere | place: USA: Michigan... | reverse complement strand
GTCTTCCGTGAGATGCTGTCGCGCGACCGGCGGCGGCAATACGGGGAACGGCTGCATCTCCGACGTGCGTTCGCCCTCGAGCGTCGCCGTCGGCATCTTCCGATTCTCGATCGGAAAGAGCGGTTTGCCAGTCGTGCGCTCGAAGACGTAAACGTGTCCCGTCTTCGTGATCTGCGCGACCGCGTCCACCTTGCGACCGTCGCGCGTCACTGTGACGAGCGCAGGCGCCGCGGGAAAGTCGCGATCCCAGAGATCGTGATGCAGCCCCTGGAAGTGCCAGATTCGCTTTCCGGTGCGCGCGTCGAGCGCGAGGACCGTATTCGCGAAGAGATCGTCACCGACGCGATTCGCGCCGTAGAAGTCAGACGCCGCCGATCCGGTCGCAGCGAACAGGATGCCGAGCTTCGGATCTATGGTCACGCCAGCCCACGCGTTCGCGCCGCCGGCGACTTTCCACGCGTCAGGCGGCCACGTCTCGTACCCGAATTCCCCCGGGTGAGGAATCGTGTGGAAGCTCCAGCGGAGCGCGCCGGTCTTGACGTCGTACGCGCGGATGTCGCCGGGCGACGACGGAAGTGCTTCCGCCACCGTGCTGCCGATGATGAGCAAATCCTCAAAGACGACGCCGGGCGTGCTCGCGCTGACCGACTGTGTCTCGGTGGGGCGCCCGAGTCCGGCGCGCAGATCGACCCAGCCGCTGTCGCCGAATGTCGGAATCGGCTTGCCCGTCTTCTTGTCGAGCGCGTAGAGCTTGTAGCGATAGGTGAAGATCACACGATCGCCGGTGACGACGACACCGCGATGGCGGAAGCGCTGCGGCGCCGGCCGGCCGCCGTTCGGATCGAAGCTCCAGAGCTCTTTGCCGGTCGTGGCATCGAGCGCGAACACGCGCAGCTTTGGACTTGTCGCGTAGAGAACACCATCGACGACGATCGGATTCGACTGCATCTCCGATCCCTTCCACTCGTCGTGCGTCGCGTACGTCCACGCGACCTGCAGCCGCGACACATTCTGCGGCGTGATCTGGTCGAGCGTGGTGTAGTGGGTGTGATCAGTGTTGCCGCCGTAGACCGGCCAGTCGACGTTCCGTGCCTGTGCGGCGACGGCCGCTGGAAGCGCGACGATCAGCGCTGCGCGAATCCACATGAGAGCCTCACAGTCATATCACGTTGCCATGACGCCGTCGGAGCCGGCGCCGAACACCACGCGCGCGAAGTATGGCACTCGCGACCGCTATCAGGCAAAGTCCGGTGATGACCCACCCGATCACCGACAAAATGGGATGTCCGCGATCGCCGAGGACGTAGGCGAATGCGCCGAATACGGCGGCGAGAAACGCAAACAGGATCTGCTGCCCCGCTTCATACAACAGCAGCGATGCGTCGGTGATGCTGGGGATCCGCAGCTCGAGATCGCCGCGGTTCGCGAGATCCAGCGCGCGGTTGGCCTTATCGGGAATGGCGATCGCCGACAGCGCCACATCCCGCAGCGTCGCCGTGATCTGTTTCTTCCAATCGCTGTCGCCGCCAAGCACGAATTCTTCGAGATAGGGTCCCACGGTTCGAATCGGGTTCATGTTCGGATCGAGCTGAGTGCAGAGTCCCAGGAGCAGCAGCGACGCACGCTCGAAGATGACCCATTCCTTCGGCACCTGAAACGCTCGCGACAGATTGCGGAACGAGACGTCGAGCTTCTTGAGATCGGCAAGTGCTTCGATCTTCGTTCGCATGTCGACCTGAATGTCCTTCAGCGAGAAGGACTCGAGCGTCACTTGCTCCAGAAAGCGCTTCTGGAAGTAGTCGATGACGCGTTCGGCAACGCGTTCGTCGGCGGCTTCGGGATCGCGAGCGATCATGCCCATCGTTCGAAGCGCGGCGGTGATCTTGCTCGCGTCGCGCTTGATGACGCCATCCCAGAGGAGTGGCACACCGGCCTTCACATTCGGCGCAAGCCGGCCGATGGCGCCGAAGTCGACGAAGGTGATGCCGCCGTCGCTGTGAACGAGGATGTTGCCCGGGTGCGGATCGGCGTGAAAGACGCCGTCGACAAACACCATCTGGCAGTACGCGCGCAGGATACGCTCCGCCAACGCCGGCCGGTCGATGCCGTGCTCCTCGAGTCGCGTGAAGTCCGTGACCTTGATGCCGTCCACGAACTCCGTCGTCAGTACGCGAGTCGTGGAAAGGGCCGGGACGACGACTGGGAAGCCGATTCCTGAATCGCTGGCGAAGTTCGCTTTGATCAGCGCGATGTTCTGCGCCTCACGCTCGAAGTCCAGCTCTTCCGCGACGAGCTGCGAGATGTCCGAGTGGTATGATTCGATTCCTTTGACGCGAACGACGATCTGAACGAGCGCGAGAACTCGGCCGAGGATGCGCAGATCGAGCCGAGAAACCTCGTCGATATCCGCGTGCTGGACCTTCACCGCAACGCGCGTCCCATCGTGCGTCGTCGCGAGATGGACCTGCGCGAGCGAGGCGCTCGCGACCGGAATGGGATCGAACGACGCAAACAGAACGTCGACGTCTCTCCCGAACTCTTTTCTGATGCGCGCCCGTACTTCGTCGAAGGGACGCGCAGGCACGCTGTCCTGCAGCTGTTCCAGCTCCGCGCGGAATTCCTGCGGCAGAAAGTTTGTGAGAATACTGATGAGCTGGCCGACCTTGATGAACAGGCCGCCCAGCTCGAGGATCGCGTTCGTGAGTCGTCGCGAATTGCGGCGATGAAGCTCGACGAGCTTCGCGTCGTACAGGCTCGGGCCCAGTGCGAAGCGCCACAGGCGGAGCCAGGCGTATCCGACGAGAATGCGAATGGTCAACGCATACGCTTTCGTTGCCCGAAAGCGTGTCGGCCGGCTGGCCCGCCAGGCTTGCAGCTCCTCCGTGTCGTTCGCCGTGACGACCTACACTACCGGCACTGCGGGTACGACGGATCCGGTCCAGCGATCGCGGGCCGATCCTTTCGCACGGCGACCGCCCACATGATGTCGTGGATGAATCGTCCGATGCGCGCCATGTGGTCGTAGTCGGCGTATTGCGGCTCGTCTGTGAGCTGGTGGTAGTCCTGCGCATAGCCCGTCGAGAAATACGTGACCGGCACATCGTGGTGCACGTAGTTCACCTGATCGCTGCGGCAGAAGCGATTCATCGGGTTCGCGGTCACGTCCCAGCTTTTGTCGACCGCCATCACCTCGGGGAAGCGAACCGCGTTCACCGAGTCGATGATGTCGCCGAACTCGCGCGACAAGCGACGCGAGCCGAGCGTTTGGATCGACGACGGGCCGCCGAACTTCACCTGCTCGACGTGGCCCTTCGCCTCCATGTCCATGTTGAGTGCCGCGGCGACCTTGTCGAGCGGAATCGTCGGATGATCCGTGAACCACCGCGAACCGAGCAATCCGGCTTCTTCGCCTTCGTGTGAAACGAAGATGATCGAGCGCGCCGGCTTCTCGGTGGCGAACTTCTCGGCGACTTCGAGGAGGATCACCGTGCCCGAGCCATCGTCGTCGGCGCCGTTCATGATCGAATCGCGTCGCGGCGGACGAATGCTGCGCGCGTGTGCGATCATCGAATCGATGAGGTGCTGCTGTTGCGGCGTCGGACGGCATACCGGATCGTTCGCGCCCTGCTTGCGCGTCACGGTGTTGACCGCGCGAAGCGAGTCGTGATCGACGGCTGTCGCGTTCACGCCGACATGGTCGTTGTGCGCGCCAACAAGCACGTACTCGCTCGAGCGCGCCGGATCGGAGCCCGGAAGAATCGCGATCACGTTGCGCGCCGGCGTGGCCGACATGTGCCACTCGTAGGTCCAATGCGCGGTGATCGGCTGGCCGGTCGTGCCGACGCTGAGCTGCGAAACAGGCTTGCCGAAGATTCGTGCGGCGGCAGCCGACGAGATCGCGGCAACTGCCGGTCCAGGCGGCGGAGCAGCTGGCTGCATTCCGGCGCGGGACGTGAAGGCTGCGTTCACCGTCGCCTGAGGCATCGAGTCGAGCGCAACGAGCAGGATGCCCGCGGCGCCGGCTTCCGCCGCGCGCGGATCGGCAGCAGCGCCACCCCGTCCGCCGCGCCCGCCGGCGCCTTGCCCGCCGCGACCACCTCCGCCACCGCGAGCCGCGGTTGCGGCTTCCGTCGCGGCCGCCGCCGCAGCGCCGAATCGATCGGGCAATGAGTCACATCGCACGAGCGGACCATTCGCGCGACCGCCGCCACCGCCACCGGCGCCAATCGCCGACGGGCTCGCGAGGAACACCGCGACCTTGCCGCGAACAGCGTTCGGATCGAGCGGAGTCGAGGTGTCACCCCAACGGCCGGCGAACACGGTGGGCACGCCGTTCAAATCAGCAGTGCCGGTTCCGCCCGCGGCGCCTGGCGAGATTGGCATCCAGTCGCTTCTCGCGCCAAGCGACGCGCCGCCCACGCTCACCTTCGCGGTCGCGACGTCGAGCGCGATCGGGCCGTACGGCAGATTCTGGAAGTACGTGCCGTTGTCACCGCCGGGCTTGAGGCCGAGTCGCCGGAACTCCGACTCGATATACGCGGTGCCTTTGTAATTGCCTGGCTCGCCGATCCGGCGGCCCTGCATCGAGTCGTCCGCGAACTGGTAGAGTCGCGTGCGAAGATCGTTTGCGGTGATCGCCGCTTCGGTTGGACGCGGCGCCCAGGTGCGCGGACCCTCGTCGGGCCACACGTACGGACCGCCTTGCGCGGCTGGCGAACCCGCCGGCGTCGGCGCGGAGGACGATGAGGAAGCCGCCGTGCTGCCGCATGCCGCGATGCAGAGGGCGAGTGGAAGACACAGTACGCTTTTGTTCACGACGACTCCTGATGCGGTCGACAGCGTGTTCGGTCGCGAATTTCGGGGGAGCTCCTAGCCCCGTAGGATCGCGCCTCGCACGCTGTCGAGGCAAGAGTCACTCAGTGTCATCCCGAGCGCAGCGAGGATCTGCACCTGACGTCGTTGCTCTTACGGCGACGGCCGGAACGCCGCCATGGCCGAGTATTGGATCAGAACGGGAACGGCGAGGTCCGGATACTTCGCGCGCATCGCGGCTGCCAGCTCCTGGCCATCCTTGCTCGTCTTTTTCAGCGACTCGAAATCGGCGAGATAGTGGTCCATGAACTCGAGGACATTCGGCGAATCGGGTGCGGCAACATCCTTCTTGTGTCCGGCAACGACGGCCGTCGGGTGGTATTGCGCGATCTTCTTGATCGACTCGCGCCATGCGGCACGCGACTCCGGGTTCGACGCGCCGAGCCACGGGTGTACGCCGTTGAACGCGATGTCGCCCGCCAGCACGGTCTCGAGCGACGGAATCCACAAGAAGCTGTTCGTCGCTTTGAGGACATCGCCCGTGAGATCCGGCACGAGCTCGATCGCCTCGCCGTCGACCGTGAGATGGTTCGACGGAAGCGCCCTCGGCGTGACGATGCTGTCGGCCAACATGTCCGGCCGGCGCGACTTCTCTCCGCCGAAGTCTCGCTGCGCCGTCTTCGTGTACTCCGCGAGTGCCGTCAGCGTCATATAGACCGGCGTTCCCGGAAAGCGTTCGACGATCACGGCGGCGCCGCCGAAGTGGTCGTGATCCGGGTGCGACAGAACGATGGCCTTGAGATGTTTGCCGGTGGCGGCGATGCGATCGGCGAGTCGGCGCGCGTCGGCGACGTGGTATTGCGCGTCCCACAGCAACACTTCCGTCGGCCCGACGATCATCGTGGCGACGACGTCGAACGACATCGAGTCCGACCCGACCTCTTCGAGATGCAGTTTGCTCGTCGGCGCGCCAGCCTGCTTGGTCTGCGCCTGGAGCAGACCTGCCGCCAGTGTCATCCCGAGCACCAGTGTCATCCCGAGCGAAGCGAGGCGCCGCCCTCGAGGAGCGACAGCGACGAGGGGGGATCTGCACTTCCCGCTGTTAAAGATGTAGTAACGCACGACACGCTCCTCCGTGAGAGTCGGCGCCCCAGTGCGCCGCGTGCTCTATTCAGCGACGCGCACACACCCTCGACAACGCGCAGCTGACGCTCGGTGAATCACTCGTGACGACTGGTAGCATTCGCGTGATGAGTGGCGCCGTCGCAAAGACGCCGTTGCGAACCTCCGGTTCACGCGCCAATGATACCAGCATGAAGTCCACCATCGTCCGCTCGTCAACGATCATTCTGCTGTCACTCGCCGTGGGCGTGTTCTTCACGTCGCAGGTCGTGTTGATGGCGCTGACCGCCGGCCGACCCGTGCAGATCGAGTGGGACGTCGTACAAGAGCTGTTGTTCTGGGTCGTGTGCGCGCTGCTCGCGCCAAAGATCGTATCGCTCGCGAAGCACTGGCCCCTGCACGAACATCCCATCGGTCCAAGTATCGCCAAGCACGTTGCGACCTCGCTGTGTGTGGCGGCAGCAGGAACCCTGATCGCATTCGCGACGCACTTCGTCGCGCTGTTGATCATCGGACGCGTTCCGGCATCGGAGTTCGTGGCGTGGATGATGCGCGTCCGCGTCTCGCTCGTGTGGGGCGAGTTCATGGGCGTCATGTTCTATTGGATGGTCGTCGGCGCTACGACCGCGCTCCGCTTTCGCGATCTCTACGCCGCTGAGCGTCTGAGCGCCGCCGAGCTTGCGGTTCGCAGTGCAACACTCGAAGGCCAGCTCACTCGCGCGCAGCTCGACGCTCTTCGCTCGCAACTGCGTCCGCATTTTCTGTTCAACACGTTGAACGCGATCTCCGTGCTCGCGCTCGAAGACCCAGCGCGCGCGCGACACATGGTCGTGAGACTCGGCTCACTCCTTCGCCGTAGTCTCGACGAAGAGGAACACGAAGTGCCACTTCGCCAGGAGCTCGTCTTTCTCGACGACTATCTGGACATCCAGCGCGCGCGCTTCGGCGACCGGCTCGTCGTCACGCTCGACGTCGATTCCGGCGCCGCCGAGGCGCGAGTGCCCGTGTTGTTGCTCCAGCCGCTCGTGGAGAACGCGATCGAACATGGCTGGCCGGAGAAGGACTCGACCACGACGACGATCGCGCTCCGCGCGGCGAGGATGAACGGCGTGCTTCGCCTCTCGGTGGAGGACGACGGCCCTGGCGCCGGCGACTCGCAGCAACTGCGCGAGGGCATCGGGTTGTCGAACACGCGAGAACGGCTCCGACGTCTCTACGGCGACCGCGCCGGCATGCAGCTCGGCGCTGCGCGACCAAACGGCATTCCCCTCGGCACACGCGTCGAGATCACGATTCCCTTCTCCACCGTCTCAGCATGAGAGTGCTGATCGTCGACGACGAGCCGCTGGCGCGCCGCGGCCTGCGTCGCGAGCTGGATCGCACGCCGGACACGACGTGCGTTGGCGAATGCGCGACGCGCGACGAAGCCGTGCTCGCGATTCGTCAGAGCCGTCCAGATCTCGTGTTGCTCGACGTCCAGCTCGGCCGCGCGACGGGCTTCGAGGTCATCGAGCGCGTCGGCGCGGAAGCGATGCCGCTCGTCGTGTTCGTGACGGCGTACGACCGCCACGCACTTCGCGCGTTCGAGGTACATGCGGTCGACTACGTCCTCAAGCCAGTCGATCCCGATCGGTTGCGCGACGCGATCGACCGCGCAACTCGGCTGCGCACGTTGGAGCGCGGTGCCTCGCTGGCCGAGCGCCTCGAGCGATTGCTCGCTGCGCAAAGCGAACCCCCGCCGGTGGCGATCGCACCGGCGGTGCTGCCGGATCGCATTGCCGTCTCGCAGGGCGAGCGTCGCGTGTTCATCGATGTGCCCGACGTCGACTGGGTCGAAGCCTACGGCAACTACGTGCGAGTCCACGCTGCCGGTCGCACGCATCTTCTTCGATCGACCATGACGCGCATGGAGCGGCGGCTCGGTGCGGACGAAGCCGCAGCTCGGTTCATACGCATTCGTCGCTCGGCGCTCGTGAACGTTCGAGCGATCGTCACTGTCGAGCCATATGGCAAAGGCATGTTCCTGGTGATGCTTCGCGACGGGAGCAAGCTCGTGTCGAGCCGCTATCACCAGACTGGCTTGCGCCGGCTGCTGAAGATCGAGCGTTAAGACTGGTCAACTTGACCGACGGTGGTCGTAACGTGCCACTCGCGCACGTTGACACTGCCCGACGCGGGGACCATGTTCGCGCCGAGTTGTCCCGACCCCCCCGCGAGCCGTCATCGATGTTGTCTGACGAGCTGGTCTTCTCAATCGACGCAAACGGGTATCACTGGTGCGACGTCGTCGTCGCCGCGTTCAAGCGAGGCGAGTGGGCCGCCGCCGAACGACGAACGTGCGAGGGAAGCGCGTGTGTGTGCGCCGCGCAGGCTTCTGGCTCGTTACTGCCGTCTGGTGCCCTCGAGACAGCCGGCCAGGATTTCCGCTACGCTCGCGAGCTTGTGACGGCGCACAGCATGGAACAGTGGCTCCAGCACAAGGGCATCTCGGCGAAGGATTGGACCGGCCATCTCAGGCGGGAGTTGCACCGCGCGCGCCACGTACCGCCGCCGTCATTCGATGCGCTCGCTCAGAGATATCCACTCGACGACGCTGAAGCCGCTCGTCTGACGCTCATCGACGCGATCTGCGGCGGCGCGCTCGATGATTGGGCGCGGTCGCTCGCCGCGCGCGTTGCCGCCAATCGCACGTCCGGTATTGTCGCGAATGGCAATGCCCACCACGACTGCGACGGAGCAGTACCGTCCGCGATTGCTCACGTGCTCGGAATCGACGCAGACGCATGGAGCTCCACGTCATCGAGAATTCACGCGGTCGACGCCGCGTTCGAAGGCTTTCGCAGCACGCAGGTCACGGATCAAGCCGTGGAGACGTACATCTCGGCGCGCCAGCTCGAGTGGATTCGCTTCGACTGCCGCGTGATGGGCTTTCCCGAGCCGGACATGGCGGCCGAAGCCGCGATGCTGCTGCGCGAAGACAACGAAGGCTTCACCGGTGTTTACCGCGCGGCGCACACCGAGCCGCGGCGCGCGCATTTCCTTCTCGACAGCATCGACGCCGGCTATCGCGACCAGTTCCTCGGCGCACAGTCGGGCGACCTGGTCGGGCCGATGCGCGAGGGCGACGAGTTCGTGCTGTATCTCGTCGAGCGAAAGACGTTGCCCAGCACGCGCGATCGGGATATTCGAACGCTGGCCGAGCGCGGCGTTCTCGAGCATGCGTTGAAGCACCAGCTCGATCACCACGTGGAATGGCATGCCGTCCTACAGTGACGCTGTCGGCGAGCTGCCCATTCTTCAGTTTCTTCCCGATGACGCACGCGAGCGAATCATCGGCAGCTTCACGCCGGTGTCGTACACGTTCGGCACGCCGATCGTGCGCGAAGGTGAACCCGCCGACGCGCTGTTCGTGCTGGTCTCCGGCCGCGCGCGTATGGTCCGAAACGCGGATCGCGGCGGCGCCTCGAACGGTGAGATCTCGCTCGGTCTGCTGAAGCCGGGCGACACATTCGGTGAGATCGGGCTGCTCGAGCAGGCCACACGCACCGTAACGGTTCGCGCCAGCGGGGACGTCGAAGCGCTCCGACTCGACCGCGATGTATTCCAGGCGCTGCTTGCGGAGCACGCGGGCCTCAGGCGCTACTTCGAGCTGCAGACGCTGCATCGGCAGCTGAGCAATTTCTTCAAGGAGTTCACGGCATTCTCGAAGCTTCCCGCTCAGGCGCTGCAAGAGCTCCTCGCGGACCTCGAGCGGGTCACGGTGAAGCCGAATGAGATTCTGATTCGTGAGGGTGGGCCGCCTGGTCCGTTGTACATTGTCGAGTCTGGACGACTTCGCGAGTTCGTCCGAGTGGACGGACATCGGAAGTACATCGGCTATCTGCGAAAGGGCGACTTCTTCGGCGAGCTGTCGGTCTTCACGCAAGCGCCGCCGGCGGCGAGCGTCGAAGCGGTATCCGATTGCGTCGTGCTGTCGCTTCGGGAAGCCACTTTCAAGCGCCTGCTCGACACCTATCCGGACTTCAAGGCGCGCATCGAAGAGCGCATCGCACAGAACGATTACAAGCGCGTCGCGCGCGTGCCGCTCGATTTCGCCGAAGAGACACTGCCCGCCGAGGTCCGCGCACGGCGCAGTGTCAGCATCGATCAGATCGACATTCCGGAGGAAGACACCGCCCGTCCAGCAACAAAAAAGCCGACGGACACCGGGCCGTTCGCTTCCGAGGACGGACGATTCGCGAAACGACGCAAGCGCATTCGCCGATTCCCGTTGGTCTATCAGATCGACGAGATGGACTGCGGTGCGGCATGCCTCGCGATGATCTGCCGTCACTATGGTCGCGCGGTCAGTCTCGCTCGCATTCGTCCGCTCGTTCACACGAGCCTCGACGGGTCGAGCCTGCGCGCGTTGTGCGAGGCCGCGTCCGAGCTGGGCCTGGCCGCGCGCGCCGTGAAGGCTTCGCCGGCGAACTTCGGGCAGATGCCGCTTCCCGCGATCATCCATTGGGAAGGCAATCACTGGGCGGTCCTCTACGATCTCAGTGACACACACGCATGGATCGCCGACCCGGCGTCCGGCTATTCAAAGATCACTCACGCGGAGCTGCTCGCGACGTGGAGCGGCTACGCGGCATTGTTCGACTATACGGAAGCATTCGAACGAACCCCCGAAGGGCGGTCGGGCCTATCGTGGCTTTGGCCGTTCTTTCGTTCGCATTTCTCACTGCTCGGCAAAGCGGTCGGACTCTCGGCGATCGTCAGCTCGCTCCAGATGGTGCTGCCGGTCTTCACGCAGATCATCGTCGACCGCGTCGTCGTCGAGCAGGATCGCTCGCTGCTGAATCTTCTCATCGCCGGCATGCTCGGCGTGCTGGTGTTCATGACCGCAGCAACCGTCGTTCAACGGTATCTGATGAGCTTCGTCGCGGTGCGTATCGACTCGGCGACGCTCGATCATCTCACGCGACGGCTGTTGACGCTGCCGATGTCGTACTTCGCGACGCGACGAACCGGCGACATTCAGCGCCGGCTCGAGGGCATGCGGTACGTGCGCGAGTTCTTTGTCCAGCAGGGAGTGAACGCACTCTCGTCCGCCGTACAGCTGCTTGCGACGCTCCTGATGATGTTCATCTACAGCCCGCATCTCGCGCTCGTCTTCCTCGCGACGGCACCGGCGTACGCTCTACTCATGTACAACTCGGCGCGCTATCTACGCCCGTTGCTGGACAAGCTCGAGGACGCGTACGGCCGCTATCAATCGCACCAGATCGACGCGATTCGCGGCATCGAGACCGTCAAAGCGATGGCCGCTGAAGGGACGTTCCGCGAGGTGATGCTCAGCCAGTTCAACGCGGTGTCACGTCGGCGCTTCAAGGCCGACTTCACCATCATGACGTTCGACGGCGTCGTGCAGATGCTGACGTTCCTGTCGGTCGCGCTCTTTCTCTTTGTCGGCGCGCGACTCGTGATGGAGGGCGAGCTCACCATCGGCGGTCTCGTCGCATTCAACTCGCTCGTGGCGTTGGCCAATGCGCCGATCGTCGGGCTGCTGCAAACGTGGGATGCATGGCAGCAGGCGCAGTTGCTCTTGAACCGGCTGAATGACGTCTTCGAGCCGGAGCCCGAACAGGGCGCCGATCGCTCGGCGTTGAGATCTGTACGATCACTCGACGGTCGCGTGACATTCCAGAACATGAGCTTCCGCTACGGCGGGCCAGACTCGCCGGCGATTCTCGAGAACGTCACGCTCGATGTGCCGAGTGGAAAGATGGTCGCGATCGTGGGTCGCAGTGGCTCCGGCAAGACGACGCTCATCAAATGCCTCGCCGGGCTCCTCGAACCGACCGAGGGCACCATTCGATACGACGGCGTCGACCTCAAGACGCTCAACTATCGCGATCTGCGCAGGCAGGTCGGCTTCGTGTTGCAGGAGAATCATCTCTTCAACGACACGATCGCGCGCAACATCGCGTTCGGCGACACCGAGCCTGACATGGATCAGGTGATCTGGGCATCGCGCGTCGCCAACGCGCACGAGTTCGTCGAACGCTTTCCGCTCGGCTACGAGACAAAGGTTGGTGAGTCCGGTCTCGCGGTGTCTGGCGGACAGCGACAGCGAATAGCGATCGCGCGCGCCGTCTATCACCGTCCGCCCATTCTCGTATTCGACGAAGCGACCAGCGCGCTCGACACCGAGAGCGAGCGCGCGGTGAAGGACAACCTCGCGCAGTTGCTCGCCGGCCGAACGTCCTTCGTCATCGCACATCGCCTCAGCACTGTGCGCGACGCGGATCTGATCGTCGTGCTCGAGAAGGGAAAGATCGTTGAGCAGGGCACGCATGATGAGCTGATGCGGCATCAGGGTCTCTACTACTATCTCGTGAGTCAACAGCTGGAGATGTGAACATGCAAACGTCTCCGTCGCATCCGGGCTTCGAGCCCGATCCGCCGTTTCTCGAAGCGTCGCCGCCGCACTGGGTCTCGCGCGCGCTGTCGACGTTGATCATCGCCGTATTCGTGGTCGCAGTCGTCGCGGCCATTCTCGTCCGCGTTCCTGAGACCGTCTCCGGCCCGTTTGTGTTAGTCCCCGAGCGTGGCGCGGATCCGGTGAGATCGGCGCGCGAGGGCACGATTGCCGACGTGCGCGCGATCGAGGGACAGTCGGTCCAGAAGGGCGCGACGATGTTCGTCATTCAATCGCAAGCCGTCGGCGATCGCTCCGCGGACATGCGTTCGATCGAAATGCAGATGAGCGGCGCGGACCAGCGGATGGCGAACGCTCGCGCCGAGCATGCGAGCCAACTCCGAGCGGATGATCTCGAGGCGGCGCGGCTGACGACACGCGTCGCCGCCCTCGATCGCGTGACCGCCTTGAAGCGAAAGCAACTGGAGACGACCCGCGACCTCGCCGCGCGCTTCAAACGCGGCGAAGCCCAGGGAATCGTTGCTGGACTCGATGCCGAGCAGCTGGTGCTCGACGCGGGCCGGCTCGAGACTGAGGTGGAGACGGCGACGTCGGACCAGGACGACTCGCGAGCCGCACTGGCCAAACTCAAGCAGGACACCACGACTCGGGGCGTTCAGTATCGCGAGTTGATGCGATCGCTCGAGCAGGAGCGCGACATCGCTCGCGTACGCATCGAGTCCATGCGCGCGCAGCAAATGGGCCGGGGCGGTGATCTCGTAGTGAGCGCTCCGTGCAACGGCACCGTGCTTCGCATGATGGTGAACACACCCGGCGCGGTCGTGCAGGCCGGCGACGCGCTCGGCGAAGTCGCGTGCGCGGGCGAACATCTGCAAGTGGAGCTCGCGCTCGGCCAGCAGGCGGTCGCGCGCGTTCGCGAAGGCCAGGGCGCAAAGCTGTTGTATGATGCGTTTCCGTATCAGCGATTCGGCGTGAAGTTCGGCCGCGTACGCTGGGTCGGTCCGGCGAGCGCCTTGCCACCGAGTGGCGCGCAGTCGTCGGGTGTCGATCAGCGTACGTTTCGCGCACTCATCGACGGCAGCGACAGCACTATTCTAGTGAACGGTGATCCGCGTCCGCTGCTCGTCGGCATGCGCGGCAGCGCGCGCGTTGTCGTGGGCGAGCGATCGCTGATCAGCTTTGCGTTCGAGCCGCTCCGAGCGCTGAGAGAGAATTTTTCGAGTGTCCCGCCGTCGGTTCCACCACCCAAGCGAGAGCCACGATCATGACGAGATCGCCGGATCCCGCCCGACCGCAGAGCGACGCTGTTCCAGTCGATAAGATTCCGGATCGTTCGACCAACGCCAACGAACGAGAGAAGCCGCGCGCGTCGACGGACGACGACGAGCTGCCGATCGAGGACTTACCGCCACGCCAGAATGTACGCGGAGGCTGATTCTTGACGATACGAGCAACCGGCACCTTCCAGGTGAAGTTGACGCCGCAAGGCGCCGACGCCGAAGAGCGCGGGAGCACACTCGCGCGCCTCGCGATCGCGAAGGAATTTCGCGGCGATCTCGAAGGAACGAGCAAAGGTGAGATGCTGAGCGCCGGCACGCAGACGACGGGTTCCGCCGGATATGTCGCGCAGGAGCGCGTGACCGGCACGCTCGACGGACGAAGCGGATCTTTCGTGTTACAGCACACCGGCGTAATGAATCGTGGCGCTCCGGGGCTGACGATCACCGTCGTTCCCGACTCCGGCACCGGCGCTCTCGCGGGCATTGCCGGCACCATGAACATCATCATCGAAGCCGGCAAGCATTCGTACGAATTCGACTACGAGATCACCTCGGTGGTTCCGTAGGAACCTTGACCCCTTGAACACGCAGCAATTTGAGATACCCGCTGACGCGCGCGATGCGCTGTGACGTCTGCGGTCCCATCTCGGCGCAGTAACGGCGGCCGACCTCGGTGTTGTAGCGAACGCACACTTGGGTGGTGACGTTCTCCGCGAGGCTCGCGATGTATGACGCTTTCGTCGTCGGATTGCGCCGGTCGAACATCAGAACGACGCTGTTTCCGCAGCGGTATGTGAACGGCGTCGGGGGGCGCACATTCTCGTCGGCGCGGCACGGACCTGGCCGCGCGTCGACGGTAACGGTATCGGCGAGCACGGTGACTTCGCCCACGAGATCGACATACTCGCCCGCCGCCCCCGTGGCCACGACATGCTCGTTGAACTCGTAGACGCCGACGTTGTCCGCGGCGGAATGCGGCGGCTCCGTGCGCGCGCGGTGACAGCCCACAACAGCGAGGCTCACCGCTAGAAGTACCGACGCCCTAGACATCACAGATCTCGAATGCCTGCTTGAGCGATGCAAGCGGGTCCCGCCTCGGCACGAACTCCTGTGCGACCCATCCAGTGTAGCCCGTGTCCGCGATCGCTTGCATGACGCGACGATAGTTCAGCTCTTGTGTCTCGTCGATCTCGGCGCGGCCGGGCACACCGCCCGTGTGATAGTGTGCGATATGCTGCGCGTTCGCGCGGATCGTCGCGATGACATTTCCTTCCATGATCTGCATGTGGTAAATGTCATACAGAATCTTGAGCCGCGGCGACGCGACGCCCTTCACGACCTCGACCGCCCAATCAGTGTGGTCGGCTTGGTAGTCCTTGTGATCGACCTTGCTGTTCAACACTTCGAGAACGAGCGTCACACCATGCTGCTCGGCCGTCGGCGTGACGCGCTTGAAGCCGGCGATGCAATTCGCGATCCCTTCGGCATCCGACATGCCGCCGCGATTGCCGCTGAAGACGACAATGTTAGGGATGCCGGCTGCCGCGGCCTTCGGAATCATCGCTTCGGCGTCGGCAACGAGTTTGTCGTGATTACTCGGCCGATTGAAGCCAACAGGAATCGTTCCGAAGCCGTTCGCCAACGCGCACTCGAGACCATGCCGTTTCACGATCGGCCAGTCCGGTTCACTCAACAGCTCGACCGATTTGTAGCCGAATGATTTCGCGGCTTCGCAGAGATCGTCGAGCGGAATCTTGCCGTAGCACCAGCGAGAGACGGAGTGCTTGAGGCGAGAAGCGGTGGTCGGCTTGCGAGCAGAGAATGGAAGGTGGGCGGTCACAGCGGCCATTCCCAACGTGGCAAGAACGTCACGGCGACTCACGTCGGTTTCCCCCTTCCCGCTTCCCGCTTCCCGCTTCCCCCTCATCTCAGACCTCGTTGCGCTTCATCGCCGCGACCGCGTGCGCCGCGGCCCGCGCGGTGAGCGCCATGTAGGTGATGCTCGGATTCTGACAGCCGTTGCTCGCCATGCACGCGCCGTCAGTGAGAAACAGATTCTTCACGTCCCACGCCTGATTCCACTTGTTGACGACGCCGTCCTTCGACGTGCGACTCATGCGCGCACCGCCCATCTCATGAATGCAATGGCCAGGCGGATTGTTCGAGCCGTGCGTCCTGATGTTCGTGCACCCGGCCGCGTCGAGCATCTCGGCCATGGCGCTCATCATGTCCTTGTCCATCGCGAGCTCATTCTCGCGCCAGCGCACGTCGAGCCGCGCCGCGGGAATTCCCCATTTGTCTTTCACCGTCGGATCGAGCGTGATGGTGTTCGCTTCGTTCGGCAGCGTTTCGCCCCAACCAGAAGCGGAAAGACTCCACGGTCCGAGGTCGTCGATCAATGATTGCTTGAACGCGGCGCCGTAACCCGGCATGCTCGACCCGCGTCCCCAGCCGTTGCGACTCGATCCGCCCTGCATCCCATAGCCGCGCAGGAAGTCAGGATGCTGCGATTTCACATTGCGGAAGCGTGCGATGTAGATCCCGTTCGGTCGCCGGCCAGTCGTTCGCTTGTCCGTAAATCCGGGAACCGTGCCCGACGCGCCCGAACCGTAGTGATGATCCATCACATACTTGCCGAGCGTGCCGCTCGAGTTCGCGAGGCCGTTTGGGAAGCGCGCGCTCTTCGAGTTGAGCAGCAGACGAACGGATTCGATCGCCGACGCGCACAGGAAGACGATGCGCGACGTGAACTCCTTGCTCTCCATCGTCTGAGCATCGATCACGCGCACACCGCTCGCGCGACCGCGCTTCGGATCGAACAGCACCTCCGCCACCACGCTGTTCGGTCGCAGCGTCAGGTTGCCAGTTTTACGAGCGGCCGGAAGCGTCGAGCCAAGGCTGTTGAAGTACGAATGCGTGATGCAGCCTCGCTCGCACGGTCCGCAATAGTGGCACGCGAGGCGGCCATTCAAGTTCTTGGTCAGAATCGCCGCGCGGCCGATCGTCATGACGCGCTCGTGATTGAACGCCTTGAGAATCTTTGGCCGAGCGTCGAGCTCCACGACCGTCATCGGCATCGGCGGTTGGAACTCGCCGTCGGGAAGCTGCGACAATCCTTCGCGAGCGCCCGTGACGCCGATGAACCGCTCGACGTGCGTGTACCATGGAGCGATGTCGGCGTAACGGATCGGCCAATCAGTGCCGTGGCCGTCTTTCGCGTTCGCCTCGAAGTCGAGATCGCTCCACCGATAGACCTGGCGCCCCCACGTGATCGAGCGACCACCCACGTGTCGTCCACGGAACCACTTGAACGGCGCGTCGTCCGGCGTCGTGTACGGATTCTCTGCATCTTTCACGAAGAACTTGTGACCCATCTCGTCGCAGGCATAGCAATCGCGCTGCACGGGATAATCGCGCGCGAGCAGTTTGCGATCACCGCGTCCGCGGAAGTGCATGTCGTACGACTGCACGTGCTCGACGAAGTCTTTCTGTGGATCGATGGGCGGACCTGCTTCGAGGACGAGCGTCTTGAGACCACGCTCGGTAAGCTCCTTCGCCGCCCAACCGCCGCTGATCCCCGATCCGACGACGATGGCGTCGAAATGCGTCGTCTCAGCCATGATGCGCTCCGCTGCCGGCCGGCTGCGTCGATTTCTTCGGCATTGGTGCCGCGCCGTCGAACTTGCCGGGCATCACTTCGTTCTTCAGAACATTCTTCGAAACGGGTTCACTCGTGAAATAGCCGTAGATCACGAGATCCTTGAGCCGCCAATACGTTCGTGCCGGTTCGGATCGCCGATCGCTCAGCGACTCGAGCGATTCGATCGCCGCGCTCTTTCCGGTGCCATCGACTGAAAGCCCGCCGTTCGCTTTGATGTGCGCATCGATCGCATCGAGGCCGGCGACGAAGGCCGTTCGCTCGCCATCGGAATAATTCTCGGAGACTATCACGTCGACGAACGCCGGCACCTTCACATCGGTCGCGCTCGGCGTATCGGTACGCGGAATGATGACGTCCGCGATGCCGCCGACGAGCATCAGTTGCGCTTCGGAAAGTCCGTCCGCGATGCGCGCGCCGGAGACGACTCGCGCCCATGCCGCCGCGGCTTCATGCGGCGCCTTGAGCATCGATAGCGCGGTGGTGGCGCCGAGGACACGAAGCAGTTCACGACGTTGCATAGAGCTCCCAGCTGGGATCCAGGGTACGCTGGTTCACGGAGCGGGTCGGCGCAAGCGCCGCCCTAACGAATCGAATCGAGCGCCATCAACCCGCGCAGTACCGATTCCGGCGCCAAAAACGCCGACCCGTGCCGAATCCCTCGCGGCGTCTTCAAAGAATCGGTGAACAACTCCCAGTGCTCGAAGTCTTTCGTCCGAACCGCACCGTAGTGCCCACGCGTGTACTCGTCGTAGTAGACATACCAATAGTCGCCCGAGTGCAACACCGACGGCCCTTCAGTGTCGTGCGCCGTGAACGACGGCGACGCCGGACCGTACGGTCCAGTCGCGTGCTTGGCGCTCGCGACGCGAATGTTCCGCGCCGGCGGGAAGAACGTTTCGTCCTTCATCACGAGATAGTACGTGTCGCCACGCTTCGCGATCGTGCCGTCGATCGCGCAGAAGCCGCCGTCGTACAACAGCGCCGCGTGTGAGTACGTTTTGAAGTCCTTCGTCGTGACGTAGTACAGCCGATGATCCGCTCGCCCTCGCGACGTTTTCTGCGCGACGGAGTCAGTCGCCGGAAATCGTCCGGGAATCGACGACGCCCACACGATCACGAACTCCTTCGTCGCGTCGTCGTAGAAGAGATCTGGCGCCCACGTGTTGAGCGCGTCCGGCTCATGCTCCATCACCGGCACGCGCATCTGCTCCGACCAGTGAATGAGATCGCGCGAATGTGCGACGCCGATCGCGTGATCGGTCCACGCGACAGTCCACACGAGATGAAACGTGCCGTCCGGACCGCGCAGGATGCTCGGGTCGCGCATCAGCGCGGCAGTCGTGTTCCACTCCTGCCATCCGCGGCCGGAGCCCGTGACGGCCGGCGTGATGACCGATCGTCCGCCGTTCAGCGGGAGCCACGTTATTCCATCGCGGCTGTACGCGAGGTGAACGCCGTCCTCGCCGTTCCGCATGAAATACGAGAAGAGGAACGCCTGAGGCTCGCCGGTGGGAGCGGGCATCGTCGAACCGCCCGTCCGCATACACGCCGCGATGCCCAGCGCCAGCACGGCATTAAGGAACCGTTTCATTTTCGGCGACCGCCTCCTGACGGGGTCGCGACGAATGTACCCGATGTACGTCATCACGACTACGTAGGCCAACGTATGCCAGCCTTGCGCGCCACTGCGCATCGTCCATCACATGAATACCACAGTCGATTCACCCGTCGCCGCGAAGCCCGCACCCGCTCCTTTCACGGCGCCGCGCGCCAACGCGTTCCTCATGTGGGCGCTCGGCTACATCAATCGCTGGTTCATTCTCAGCGGACTTCCGTTCGTCCGTCGCATCCCAGGCGTCCGCGACATTCCCGGTTTCCGCGGCTATCTCCGCATTCGACTCGACTTCCCGGATGCTGATCGCGCCCGTCTCGAACGCGCGGTCAACCCGTCGACGGCCGCGTTCATTGGACCGAACCACCCGGAGTTCGGCGCTGACTGGATGATCGATAAGGAGCTGTCGACGATCGTCGCACCGAAGATGGCGAGCTGGGCAGCAAAGGAAATCGTTTCGAGCGCGCCTGGTTTCTGGCGCGCCAACAATCTCGTGTCGAATGCCGGGGGTGACGACGCGATGGAGTACTCCATCAAGTGGGCGATCGCCGGCCGGGCCGTCCTGCTCCATCCCGAAGGCACCGTTCGCTGGACGGGCGATAAGATTCATCCGCTGTTCAGCGGAATCGCGGAGCTCGCGACGGAAACCGCGCGCCGCCTCGCCGAGCGTGGCTCGAATCGCGCGGTGTACATCGTTCCGATTGTTTGGAAGCTCCGCTATGTCGGCGACGTGAGCTCGGCGATGCATCGCGACATGGATCGAATCGAAGCCGCGCTCGGACTTCCCCAGGGCAACGCGAAGAACGTTGCGTCGCGCTTTTGGATGCTACAGAAGAACATTCTCGCGGTTCAGGCGGAGCGCTTCGGCTACTCCGAGAATTCGGCGCAGCGTCTGGATTTCTTCGATCGGCAGGATGCCTTCAGGCTGTGGCTCGTGGGCGATCTCGAGAGCCGCTACGCAGTTGAACCGAGCGATTCGATCGAGCGGCGCATCCGGCGCCTCGAGCGCGCGATTCGCGCCGAGCGTTCACGCCTTCGCGAGGCTGCGGGTGTCGAGGCAGATCCTCGTATGGTTCAACTGCGCGACGACCTCGCACGCGCCGGGGAAGCCATGCGCCTGGGCGGATTCACGCGTGAAGTGTACGCGACGCCAACGTTGTCGCAGGAGCAGATCGCCGAGAGCCTGAAGCGTATTCGCGCCGCCCTTTTGCGGAGCGGCACGACCAACGTGCTGCACAACTATCTCCCGCGCCCATACGGCGCGCGCGTCGCTCACATTCGCGTACCGGAGCCAATTCGCATCGATCCGGAACGCGCGTCGTCGGCAGATCCGGACGAGCGTGAGGCATACGTGGAGGAGTTGTTGGAGCAGACGCGTCGCGCGATGCAGGATGCGCTGGATGGCTTGTCATCCTGAGGCCTGCCCTGAGGAGCGCAAGCGACGTAGGGAGCGCAGCGACGAAGGACCTGCTGTAACGTCTTAGAAGCCGACGGAAGCTCGCGAGCTTCCGTCGTTCGCGATGGAGCTCGCGCCGTCGTACATTCGCGCCGTGACCATCCTTCGACTCGCAGCCGTCGTCCTTCTGTCGACCGCGCCCCTCGCCAGCGCGCAGAACCTCGACTCCGTCCCCGCGGAACGCCTCGCCGCCCGCGAATGGTTCCGCAACGCGAAGCTCGGCATGTTCATTCACTGGGGCGCCTACAGCCAACTCGGCAAAGGCGAATGGGTGATGGAAAACACCCACATGAAGGTCGGCGAGTACGAACAGCTCGCCCATCAATTCAACCCCACGAAATTCGACCCACACACCTGGGTTTCAATCGCCAAAGCCGCCGGCGCGAAATACATCACGATCACGTCGCGCCACCACGACGGCTTCTCGATGTTCGCCACCAAGGCGACGCCCTACAACATCGTCGACTGGACACCCTTCAAGCGCGACGTAATGAAGGAGCTCTCCGCCGAATGCGCGCGCCAGGGCATCAAGCTCTTCTTCTATTACTCGCAGCTCGATTGGCACAACACCGACTATTGGCCACTCGGCCGCACTGGCCACTCGACCGGTCGCGCTGAATCAGGTGAGTGGACGCGCTATCTCGATTTCATCGACACGCAGCTCACGGAGCTGCTTACGAACTACGGACCGATCGGCGGCATCTGGTTCGACGGCATGTGGGACAAGCCGAACGCTGATTGGCGCTTACCGCAGACGTACGCGTTGATTCATCGGCTCCAGCCGTCCACGCTCATCGTGCCGAACCATCACCTCGCACCCAAACCGGGTGAAGACGTGCAAACCTTCGAGCAGGATCTTCCCGGCTCGAACACCGCTGGCTTCAACACGAAGGAGATCGGCGCGCTTCCGTTCGAGACGTCGCTCACGATCAATCAGTCGTGGGGCTACAACAGCACGGATGGGAAATTCAAATCCGTCGCGGAGCTCGTCGGGTACGTCGTTCGCGCCGCCGGAAATGGCGGCAACCTCTTGCTCAACATCGGCCCCAAACCCGACGGCACGATCCAGCCCGAAGCCGTCGAGCGCCTTCGCCGCCTCGGCGAATGGATGAACGAGTACGGCACGACGATCTATGGTACGCGCGCAGGACCGATCGCGCCGCAACGGTGGGGCGCCACGACGCAACGCGGCGACACCGTATTCGTTCACGTGTTGAGCCAGGACCGCACGATAACGTTGCCGTATTTCGATGCCGGTGTTTTCAGCTTTGCGCTGTTCCGCGGCGGCTCGAGCCTCGCTATCTCTCGATCACCGAACGGCCTCACGTTCACGTTGCCGGACGCGTCAGCGAATCAGCCGGATCGCGTGATCGTCGTCCGCAGGTCCGACCGGCGCCGGCACTAGCAGCGACGCCCGCAACGTCCCCTTCGGTTGGTCGCTGGTGTACGCCACAAGTGCGAGTCGTCCAGCCAACAGCGCGCGCCGCTCCACAGCTGCAAGCTTGAGCGTTCCCTTCGCGATCATCACGCCCGAGCCGGCGAGATGCCGCATCATCGGACCTTTTCGGCCGGCGCTATCCTGATCTATGCTGACCGTGAAGACGTGGCTCGCGGGCACGCCGGTCACTCGCACGGAATACACGAGCGCTCGATGTGTTGGATCGAACGAGAATTCACCTTTCAGGATCGTACCCTTCTCCGTCGCGGTAACCGTGAACGTCGCTGGACGAGGCGCCTTTCCAGCGACTAGCGCAGGTGTCGTGCTCGGCGCCTGGCGCGGATGCGTCGCTTGTTCGTAGTCGTACGCCATCGAAACGAGCTTCGCATCATCCAACGGACGACCCAACAGCTCGACGCCGATCGGCATACCGTCCGGCGTGAAACCGGCCGGAGCGGATAGCGCCGGCAGGCCGGTCACCGCGCTCAACTGACAATTCGCGCCGCGTTGCGGCTCGCCGATGAACGCTGCTTTGCGACGCACCGTCGGGTAGACGAGCGCGTCGAGTTTGTTCGAGTCCAGAAACGCCACCACGAGATTGCGCGCGACAGTGC
>Ga0070679_100001245_pt1 | contig 22426 bp, 32 predicted proteins | sample KBSC63BmetaG_FD_65652 | JGI IMG/M metagenome (GOLD analysis project Ga0070679, IMG submission 65652) | Corn rhizosphere microbial communities from Kellogg Biological Station, Michigan, USA - KBS C6-3B metaG | ecosystem: Host-associated > Plants > Roots > Rhizosphere | place: USA: Michigan... | reverse complement strand
GTGGTCACGCGGGGCGAAACGGAGTTCTCGCGAGTTGCCAGTGGCAGCTCGCGCCGTTGAGCGCCCGAGGCAGGGAGCCGAGGGCCGGGTCACTTGGCGAGAACAGGATGTTCGAGCGTAATGACCGACGGTGCCCACAACACAAGTCGAGTATCTCAAGATGGTGAAGTACGACGTAGTTGTCGTAGGCGGTGGTCACGCGGGCACCGAAGCCGCGCTCGCATCGGCGCGTTGCGGCGCGCGCACGCTGCTGCTCACGCACAACATCGAAACCATCGGGCAGATGAGTTGCAATCCCGCGATCGGCGGGATCGGCAAAGGCCATCTGGTGAAGGAGATCGACGCGCTCGGCGGCGCGATGGCGCACGCGGCGGATCTCGCCGGCATCCAGTGGCGCACGCTCAATGCATCGAAGGGCCCCGCGGTGCGCGCGACGCGCTGCCAGGCCGATCGCGTGTTGTACAAGGCCGCGATCCGGCGCATCGTCGAACGGCAACCGAATCTCGAAATCTTCCAGCAGTCGGTCGACGACCTCGTGATCGAGCACGGTCGTGTCGCCGGCGTCGTCACGCAAATGGGTTTGACGCTCCGCGCATCGCGCGTGGTGCTGACAGTCGGCACCTTCCTTGCCGGCAAAATCCACATCGGTCTGAAAAACCATGCGGGTGGCCGCGCCGGCGATCCACCCGCGACCACGCTGGCGAAACGCCTGCGCGAATTGCCGCTGGGCGCCGATCGCCTGAAGACCGGCACGCCGCCGCGTATCGACGCGCGCACACTGGATTACTCGGTGTTCGAGGAACAGTCCGGTGATGATCCGCTGCCGGTGTTTTCGTACCTCGGTTCGCGCGACGACCATCCGCGCCAAGTGCCGTGCTGGATCACGCATACCAGCGAACGCGCGCACGAGATCATCCGCGCGGGCCTCGATCGTTCGCCGCTCTACACCGGCAAGATCGAAGGCACCGGCCCGCGCTATTGCCCATCCATCGAAGACAAGGTGGTGCGTTTCGCCGACAAGGCGTCGCACCAGATCTTCATCGAACCGGAAGGCTTGGACGCGATCGAGATTTATCCGAACGGCATTTCCACTTCATTGCCGTTCGACGTGCAGGTGGAACTGGTGCATTCGATCCCCGGTTTCGAGCGCGCGCACATCACGCGGCCCGGTTATGCGATCGAATACGACTATTTCGATCCGCGCGGCTTGCAACCGTGGCTCGAAACGAAAGCCATCGCGGGGTTGTATTTCGCGGGCCAGATCAACGGCACCACCGGCTACGAAGAAGCCGCGGCACAAGGCCTGGTCGCGGGATTGAACGCCGCGCGCACGACACGTGGCGCAGCGCCGTGGTGGCCGCGCCGCGACGAAGCGTACACCGGCGTCCTGATCGACGATCTCACCACCAACGGCACCATCGAGCCGTACCGGATGTTCACCTCGCGTGCCGAGTACCGGCTGCATCTGCGCGAGGACAACGCCGACCTGCGCCTCACCGAAAAAGGGTTCGAACTGGGTGTGGTGCCGCAGCAACGCTTCGATGCGATGCGCACCAAGCGCGACGCAGTCGAACGCGAAACCGCGCGGCTGAACGCCTTGTGGGCCACGCCTTCCAACGCGCTCGGCGCGGCCTTGCAATCACAGCGCGGCATCACACTTGCGCATGAGGCCAACGCGCTGGATCTGCTGCGCCGCCCGGAACTCGATTACGGAACGTTGACGTCGGTCGACGGCTTCGGCCCCGCCGTCGAACGCGAAGATGTTGCCGCGCAGGTGGAAGTGCAGGTGAAGTACGCGGGCTACCTCGATCGCCAGCGCAACGAGATCGAACGCCAGCGCCGCCATGAATCGACACCGATTCCCGAGGGTTTCGATTACGACCGCGTGCGCGGCCTGTCCGCAGAAGTGTCGGCCAAGCTGAAACGCGTGCAGCCGGCCACGCTGGGCCAGGCGCGCCGCATCAGCGGCGTCACGCCCGCCGCGATTTCGCTGCTGCTGGTGCACCTGCACCGGCAACGCGATCCGCGCGCCGCCTGAGCCCGCTCAACGCCGGTCCAGCGGACTCAACACCCCGCGCCCGCCGCGGTTCAGCACGTGCGTGTAGATCTGCGTCGTGGCCACATCCTTATGGCCGAGCAGTTCCTGCACCGTCCTGATGTCGTAACCGTCCTCGATCAGATGCGTGGCAAAGGAGTGCCGCAGCGTGTGACAGGTTGCGGGCTTCTGGATGGCGGCAGCGATGCGGGCGCGCTGGACTGCGCGCTGCAAGACCTTTTCATCCAGATGATGCCGGCGTTCCACGCCGGAACGTGGATCGAACGATCGTTGCGATGCGGGAAATACGTATTGCCAGCCCCACTCGCGCGCGGCGTTCGGATACTTGCGTGCGAGCGCGTGTGGCAACCATGCAGCGCCGAACCCCGCGGCCGAGTCTGTCCGATGCAGCAACCGCGCCGACGCCATCTGGTCCTGCAGCGCGGTTTCCAATGCCTGGGGCAACGGTACATGGCGATCCTTGTTGCCCTTGCCTTCGCGCACGATGTTGTCGCGGCGTGTGAAATCCACATCCTTCACGCGCAGGCGCGGGCACTCCATGAGGCGCGTGCCGGTGCCGTAGAGAAGGCCCGCCATCAGCCAGTCGCGCCCCTGCATCTGCGCCAGCAGGCAGCGCACCTCTTCGCGTGTCAGCACCACCGGCAACCGGCGCGGCCGTTTCGCGCGCACCACATTGTCCATCCATGGCAGTTCCTGTCCAAGCACCTCCCGGTACAGGAACAGCAACGCTGCGAGGGCTTGGTTCTGGGTCCCGGCCGCGACTTCGCCATGCGTGGCGAGCCGGGTCAGAAAAGCCTCCACTTCGCCACCGCCCATCTCGCGCGGATGCCGTTTGCCGTTGGCAAGGATGAACCTTCGAATCCAGCCCACGTAGGCCTGTTCGGTGCGCAAGCTGTAGTGTTTCACCCGCAAGCGATCGCGAACTTGCTCCAGCAGGCGCGGCGCCTGCTTTCGCCCTCGCGTTACACGGGCATCTCGACCTGCGAATTCCATAGCGCCCCACCTCGACCAATAACGTGGAGAGCTTGCCGATGGCCGCAGGGTGCTGCCAGCAGACAAGAGGTTGTGTTTATGTAGGATTTTTCTGATTGCGGCACGGCAGGTCGCGCGCGATACTCGCCGCAACGCCCCGTCGAGGGGTCGATTAGCTGTTAGACCAGGGCAGGTAAGAAATGACGAGTCCGCTGCCAAATAAATGCGATCTGTGCGGCCTACGAGTCTTCCATGCCTTCCGTTCCAGCGGAGAGACAATTAGTAGCGACGAGGCGTTTGGCAGGCTTCACGCACTGAAGGAGCGGCGCATTATTTCCAAAAGCAATGTCCCCGCTCGTGTTGTTGGCATGTCCAACATCCAAGGGGACTTTGGCTCTACGGCATTTTGCGCGGTCACGTCCAAGGCATGGCAACGTAACGACAAACGGTGTAAGCACTGGGCGCTTCGAATTGAGGGAGCGTCGGTTGCGGATTACTTGTCTTTGTACCAAGCTCGTCGCAGCAGTCGGTCGGCCATTTGGTTGGGCATCGCTGCAATTGTCATCGCCGTTGCGGTAGCAGTAGTGCAGGCCGTGGTCTAACTACTCATTCCAGCGGACGCGCTACGCGCGCCGCTAAATTCAGGCGTTAGGCTTCTCATGAACATCTCGGAATCGTGGCTGGCCAATGCCAAGGCGTCTCCTGAAGCTTTGAGTGCTTTGCTGTCTGCTGTCCCCGCGCTCCCGCAAAGCTACGTAGATCTTTTGTCCAGGGGTAACGGTGGCGAGGTGGAGTTGCCAAACCCTCCATTCAACTTTTGCCTAGACTCCGCCGAGGCCGCACTCGACTACTGGGGTAGTGGCACTTACACCTTGCATGACGTGTTCGTGTTTGGTGGCGATGGAGGCGGTTCGCTCTTTGCCTTCGACATGCGTGAGCCACAACCATGGCCAATTATCTGCTTCGACCCAATCGACCCAAAGGGAAGTACGGAGCAGGTAGCAGCCGACTTTCCATCCTTTCTTTCCTTAGTAGCTCAAGGCGGTAAAGCCTAACTACTCATTCCAGCGGACGCGCTGCGCGCGCCGCTAAATTCAAGCGTTAGACATTGCATGACCGCATCGCCACAACAGCTCCATGAATTACTGGTGTATTGCATCAACTTCTCGCGCACTATGCTCGAGAAGGCTGGCGACTTTTATCCATTCGGTGCAACGCTGTCACCTGACGGCAAGGTTGGCGCTACTGGTGCTTACAACGGTCAAGAGCATCCGGGGCCGCGAGAAATCTACCAAATGTTGGCCAGCGCTTATAGCGCAGGCGCGCGCAGCGGCGAGTTTCTGGGTGTTGCCCTTGCGGCCAACGTTAACATCCCGGCGCAGTTTTCTCCCGTGTTCCCGGACGGTGTGCGAGTGCACCTAGAAAGCGAAGGTTTTTCCAGGTTTATGTACGTCCCTTTCAAAGTAACGGTTTCAGGTCTTCTCAAGAAAAGCAGAGCCGTAGAAATGGGCGAGCCCTTCGCTGTGCAAGTCCAGCCACAATTCTTTTTGTCTACAAGGCATGTCTAACTACTCATTCCAGCGGACGCCGGTCCATCGCTTGCGCTCTTACAAACGTTGCGGCGCCGGCGCCGCTAAATTCAGGCGTTAGGCCTCAAGATGGAACGCCCGTGAATCGTCAAGAGCTTCAAGCAGCATTGTCCCGAGCAGGCGTTCATCCAGGTCTGTATTCGCTGGACGGCCCGGCGTTGCAAAGCGAGTCCTACTCGTTAGTGCACGATGGCGAGACTTGGAAAGTTCTGTACAAGGAGCGCGGCGAGTTTCGGCAGCTCCAAGCAGGCCTCTCAGAAAGTGCAGCATGCCTGCTCCTCTACAGGCTTCTAGCCAATGCGGCGGGCTTCGATGGGCAGCAACTTGAGGCCTAACTACTCATTCCAGCGGACGCGCTGCGCGCGCCGCTAAATTCAAGCGTTAGGCCTCAGGAGGCAAGTTATGGATTATTTCGGTGAGAAATCTGAGCAGGTTGCGCCGGGCACTTTGTCTGCCTTTGGCATCAAACTTTGGAGCCGCTACGGCAAGGCGGATGAGCTGATTGAGATGCTTGGCTTTGCTCAAGACCTAGCAGAGGCAGAGTTGCACGGTCACGTTCGTGAAATGTTCTATGACTCAAAAGCATTCATTTGCTCATTTGAGTTGACGGAGGGTTTGCCGCAGGCTGTGAGTGATCGTATTCTCAATCTGGCACTCAACCACATCAGTCAATTTGAGTTTGACGGTACTGTCCACCATGGCAACAACCTGGCTGAGGCCTAACATCTCGGTCAACCGGACGCAAATCCCGCTACGCGGTCTTTGCGCCGGTTACCTCGGGCGTTAGGCACCAGGTGCAGATATGGCGCAAGCCAGCCAATCAACAATATTGCACGGCAGTTGTCACTGTGGTCTTGTGCAGGTCGAATTCACTACGAGTGCGGTGCTTGCAAGTGCGACACCTCGGGCGTGCGATTGTAGTTTCTGCCAAAAGCACGGTGCCGCGTATGTGTCCGATCCATCAGGCCGTCTTTGTATTACGGTTGCAGAGCCAGACGCCCTCGTTTCCTACAGTCAAGGCTCAAAAGCGGCGCGCTTTCGGCTGTGTGGTCGCTGCGGCGTGCTAGTCGCTGTAACCTTTGAGCATCAGGGCAATACTTATGGTGCTGTCAACGTCGGCTGCCTTGAAAAGCGCTCACTCTTCGGTGCTTCCGTTCCTGCATCACCGCAACAGTTGAGTCCAGAGGAAAAAGTAACAAGGTGGTTGCAAGTGTGGGTGCCGCGCGTGCAAGTCGACGGCGCTGGTGCCTAACAGTTCAGTCAAGCGGACGCCAAACGCGCTACGCGGGTTCGTCGCCGCTTACCTCAAGCGTTAGGCGCGCACAACAGGGGGATGCAATGTTGAGTGTCGCTGCAGAGCCGGATGGTGACATCGTCTACGTCCACGCGGACCTGGAAGGGCTGGAGGCGCTTGAGCGTTCAATTTCTGCATTACGGCGTCATGTCGCACAAGGCCAGTGCGAGCACGATCATTTTTTTACTGTGGCATGGGGCGGCTCCGAGCTGACGGAGACGATGCTGGTACAGGAGCGCACAGATGGTTGCGTCCAAGTTCACCACCTCAAACTCTACGGTTGGACGGAGGAGTGGGGTGTGAAGCATGGGTTACTGCCAAGTGCGCCCTAACATCTCAATCCAGCGGACGCGCTACGCGCGCCGCTGATTTCGGGCGTTGGGTGGCATTAACGGTTCGTTCCAGTGGCTCAACAAGCAGGGCGTGGCGTCTTCAGCAGGCTTTGTGCTTCAGAGCATGCATCGCTACTTCTATCACTATGTAGAGGGGCCGAGGCTTCTAAAGGTAATCGTGGAGCCATGCCGTGACGCTACAACTGGGGTCTACTACGAGGAGATAAGCGGTGCTTCTCTTCAAGCCTGGTCTCAACCGAGCGGCGCCGTTCTCTCCGAGCACGAGCAGGTACGGGTTCGTTCAAACGTCGAGGCGGCGCTCACGTTCATGGGCATTGAGCACCGGTTCGTACCTTGAGCACACCATGCCGCCCAACTATTCATTCCAACGGACGCGCTACGCGCGCCGCTGAATTCAAGCGTTAGGCCTCATGGACAGACTGTTGCAACTCAAGCGTCACTTCGGCGAGATTTGCGAACGAATCGGCGCTGACTGGCCTTTGCGCACAGCGCCAATGCACGATGGCTCACCGCATATCGAGGTCTCGGAAAACTCCTACAGCTACGTGGTAACGGAACGTGGCTTAGAGCTTGAGCGTCGCACAACCGAGTCCGAGGAAGAAGTGCTTTACTGGTTAACAGCTAGCATGGTCTTTTCCGTAGCGGTGCGGTACGAGCTCTGCCATCGTCAGCCAGGCCGCGACTGTCGGCGTGTACTATTCGCTCACGAGCTCGAGCTAATGGATCGCATCAATCCAGTATGGCGCCAACGCAAAGCCGTTGAGATTGGCCAAATTCTTGAGCAGCACCCGTACCGAGACGAGATTGAGGCCTAACTACTCATTCCAGCGGACGCCGGTCCACCGCTTCCGTTCTTCCAATTCCGTTCTTCCAAACGTTGCGGCCGGCGCCGCTAAATTCAGGCGTTAGGCGCCATGACGAACGTAGATGAGTGGCTCGCTGAGGCGGTTTCGCGAAACATGCGAATCTTGCAACGGTACTTTGCGCATGCCTGCCCCTGCCGCTTTCCCAGATTCGTTTACTGGGTCACTAAGCCACACGGGCGCGGCACAGATCCTTTGCAAAACATGTTGGTCGTAACCTGCCGTCACTTTGGGCAAGCCGATGTCGCCGCAGCGGTGCGGCACGATGACAGCGGCGGTATGTGGGCCTGCCCAAACTGCAAGACGACATGGCTGGACGTCTGCCACGAAAAGAGCAATCTCAATTACCAGCACAGGTTCCAACTCAGCACACCCAGCAAGCTGCCACCCTTCGTCAACCAAACGGTGCCAACAACGGAGCCAGAGTTCTCATACGAGCATCGGGCCGAGCAATGGGAGGCCTTTATGCTGGAGGGCGTGCCGTAGTGTTGCGCCTAACTAATCATTCCAGCGGACGCGCTGCGCGCGCCGCTAAATTCGGGCGTTAGGTGCAAAATTCGTGACCGAGATGAACGGCAAAAGGTTGACGGGGGCGACCAATGAATAGGACCCGACTTTCCCTCGCCGTGACTCTTACCGTCGGAGGTTTTGCCTTGGGGGCGTGTGCGCCACTTACCAGGCCGACTACGCCAACATCGCCCTGGTTTCCATCAACAACTAGGCATTTCGTGTCAGATGGAATCGGTGTGTCGGGATGTTGGCAATGGGAAATGGCCAAGAGAGTACGCGAAAGCGACGTTTACGCCATTGAGTCGTGGGTGCTTGGTTTTATGTCCGGATTAACTTACGTGGAGGGGCCTAAATATAAACCTATCGCCCAGTCTGGTGTCCAGAAGCAATTAGACGAGTTTTGTGCCGCACACCCACAGGCCCGGTTAGATGAAGCAGCAATAGACTTGGCCAAGAGAATCCCAGAAACAAAGCCACCGAAACCAGGCTCTTGGGAGCCTCCTGTTCAAATTCCCTAATTGGCCAAGAGCGGCAATTCATGAATTGTAGTTTTGCACCTAACCACCCATTCCAGCGGACGCCGGTCCATCGCTTGCGCTTCGTCCAAGCTTTGCGGCGCCGGCGCCGCTAAATTCAGGCGTTAGGCGGCAGAGCTTCTTTTTCTTCAGTGGGGCGCGTCGCGGGTTTGCAGTCAGCGCTGCGGCCGGTGCGCTTTTCACTTCGGTGGGTTTTGTGCTGGGCCTGCGTGGCGGTTCGGGTGCGCTGGGTTGTTCCTCGCAGCCGCGCGCGCAGCCATGTTGTCGCATCACGGTGTTGGTTTGTCGCGCGTCGGGTCGCATCGCGACCAGGCTGCTTTCGGGTTGCGTGTCAGTCGCGTTCGTCGGCGCGCGGTCTTTCGCAGGCGTAGCGTTGTCGCAGGCGTGGGCGGGCATCGCGGGCAGGCCCACAACCGTCATCGCACTTGTGGCGTTCTTTCCGCAGCGGTATCGTCCAAACGGGCAGCAAGGCAGGTTGCTGCCGTCTAACTATTCGTCCAAGCGGACGCGCAAAAAACGCGCGCCCGCTTAACTCAAGCGTTAGGCAGCAAGGGGAGAGGCATGCCGTATTACGCACCATCTATCTACTACCCGGTCATCGCAAATAACCATGCCAAGGTGGTGCGTACGAGTGCTTCATTGGTACGAGCCGCAACAGTTCTCATCGGCTCGGAGCGCATCTACGATTTCTCAGAGGCCGGTCCAGTGTCAGATGGCAACTTCCCAATGGATACCGACGTCTTGGTGCTCGATGACAGCGCGCATGTAGCAACTGTAAACACCAGCTCGTCCAGTGCCAAATTCTCGCGCGACTACCAAGGTGTTGCAGTCACGTGTGCTCATTGCGGATTGCTGGAGGTCAAACTGTAATGTGCTTGCTGCCTAACAACTCATTCCAGCGGACGCGCTGCGCGCGCCGCTAAATTCAAGCGTTAGCCTTCACAACATGAACTTTCGCGAGATCGCAAGTCGCCTCACAGGCTTCAGCAGTCCGGTCTTTGGCGTGTCATGGGATCCGCCGGAGAGTGATTGTGCTGTTGCACGGCGCGTCTTGGCGTACTTGGAAGATCGTCGCGTCCTCTACGCGCCCGACCACGCTGAAATACCAGATCATTGCGTTCACTCGGTGCTAGACATTCGCCGTTTCCTCACAAACGAGCTTGGCTCGCTATCAGCCAACAGTTCACTTGCGCAAACACTTTCAGCAATGCGCGCGGCGTGTCGTAAATTTCTTGGCACCGTTCAAGCCGATGATGGTCGCATCATCCAGCACGGCTTCAGTCAGGGGCACTACGCGAGTTGGGTGTTCCTTTCTGCTCTTGGTGAGCTCCGCGGCGTCTTCGGCATGCATGTTGCCGCGCTTGCAGCGACTTATGGCTTAAGCGTTGAGTCCCAACTTGCCACCATCCTTCCGGCGGCTGCAAGTGAAGGCTAACTACTCATTCCAGCGGACGCGCTGCGCGCGCCGCTAAATTCAAGCGTTAGGCATCTATGGAAAGCTCCGATTACCCCAACGCTATCGACCCAGCATTGGTGGGAACATATCCAGCGTCGGTTAAGGCCGGTGGCGGCTACGTTTGGGATGCAGTGTTGGAGTACCGCGTCTGGTGCCACCCGGAACGCGGTGCACAAGACCTTGCCGAGGGGAGCGACTACTTCTATGCGTTTGCGTCATACCCAGAGGCCTTGGAATTCTCCCAACAGACGCGAGGAGCAGAAGAACCGATGGTTCTGATTCTCCAAGAGGAGTACATAGCAGAGCCAGAGCCGGGGCATTACATCCACATGCGCGAGCGGCGCATCACCGAGTGGCAGGTAGTTTGGCTCAAGCGGTCGCGACGCACAGCACAAACAATCCCGGCTTTCATGTCACCAGATGCACCAAGCAACCGGCTAGACATCCTTCGTGGTCTTGCGTAAATCGATGCCTAACTACTCATTCCAGCGGACGCCGGTCCATCGCTTGCGCTTCGTGCAGGCATTGCGGCGCCGGCGCCGCTAAATTCAAGCGTTAGATGGTGGAGCAATGATAAGTGACGAATACATCGAGTACGCCCGTTGCAAGAATTGCAACAAGGCTTTTCCTGTCTACCAGTTCGTTGGCGATACGGATATGGGCATGGATAGCTGGAGAGCTTTCACTAATAGCCAAACCGGGGAAATTTGGGTGCAACGCGAACCAAAAGATTCCGCGTGGTCGCCTGGTGCAGGATACGCAGAGGTACGCGTCAAGTACTATCAACTGTATCCAGAGCTCATGGGCTGCGACTTTCCGGAATGGTCCAAGTCCGAGTTTACGAACGTTCCGGTTTATGAATGCATCTATTGTGGTGGCGAGGCCTTCCCAACCCATTCAGAATCCAAGCAAGAGTTCGCGGTCCACAGCAAGATCAATGAGGCTGGCGCCATCTAACAATTCGGTCAAGCGGACGCGAACCCGCTGCGCGGGTTGCGCCGCTTACCTCAAGCGTTAGATTGCTCAGGATGGACTATGGAGAAGCCGTATACTCTTTCTTGGAGCAAACTGAACGCCACGGCGGATCAGATTGAGTACCAAGAGATTTCAGACGGAGAGATACTTGTCCGATTGAACTCTTATTCAGAGGCGGTCCTAGATGCATTGCGAAAATCTTTGGGTCCAGAAGCCGGCTATAACGAGGCTGCAGTAAAGTATCTTTCTAACGACCTCAGCACGAATAGGCGAAAGTACGTCAGTGAGGCAAAAGTAAAAGTAGCCAATCTTTATGGGTGCTTTCTCGGCACGTGCATCGTGCAAACCTATAAGGGTTACTGCGGAAGGTGGGTCAAATGGAACGGCGACCTAGGAGTTCTCTTGACATTAAACTCTTGGTCTCAAACAAAAATTACTTTCCCTATTTCTCGTTCCTTTAAGCACATCGAACGCGGTGATGAATGCTCTATATATAGCTATTTTATGGCAATACCGGAATTCGTTATCAGCCAGCCAAGCACGTAACTGTCACACTTGGGTGGGCAATCTAACTACTCATTCCAGCGGACGCGCTGCGCGCGCCGCTAAATTCAAGCGTTAGGTGTGCATGCAGTGCCTACCTATATCGTGAGCTACGATGCAGAGCCGCTGCCGAGCTCGGAGAGCTTCGCTTCATGCTCAGGCGCGGCGGTGAACGTTTGGGTTACGTCAGGCACAAAGCAAGAGGCATTAGCCTTGGCTTCTCGCAACGTTCAATACGCTGGCTGGCGTATCACGTCAAAAGCTCGTATTCGTTGCACCGTTCGCTCCGATTACGCCGACGTGCAAGACGGGCTGCCTTATTTCGAGCAAGCACAGCAAGACGGTGTAGTTCTGGTGTTTCACACTTGGCAAGAAGGTGTGCGGCGGTGAGGTGTTGCACACCTAACATCTCGGTCAAGCGGACCGCCGTCCCGCTACGCGGGCCGTCGGCCGCTTACCTCGGGCGTTAGGGGGAAGAACGGATGGGCGAAAGCACAGAATCTCGCAAAGTCGGCACGCGCGCGTTGGGTTGGGGCGCAGCCATCCTAGGCTTACTATTCGGGCGGTACACCGGCGTCAACCTCCTTATTCCACTGGTTGGCGCTGCCATCACCTTCTACGCGCTCAAGAAATTTGCCCCATCGCATAAATCGGCATGGTTCCCCGCGATCTCCGTACAAACCGGTCATGCAATCTGGTTTATCGTTGGGTTGGCAATCTTGGGGCAGCTCAATGCAAACGCGCTCGATCCTATTTTTCTCCTGCTAGGCTCGCTGTGGTTGTTCTTACGCCCCGGAGCTCTTGCCGTCATTGTTCTGTCCACGCTTCAGCTTTTGGCCCTCGTGTATAACGTGTACGTCTTCGCTGGCACGGCTTTCGGCACCGCAACGAACGGGGCGCTGTCGGTTCATATCGCCTTTCGCGCCCTTGCAGTCGGCTTTATGGTATTTGCGTGGGTAAGGTCCCGCCGCTCAACCCCGGTGGCGGTATCTTCCCCCTAACAACTCAATCCAGCGGACGCGCTGCGCGCACCGCTAAATTCAGGCGTTGGGCGGCAAGAACTTGCGGATCGGCAAGTCGTCAACCAAACACCGGCATACTCTGAGTTGGAGGTTGAACAGTAATGATAGTTGAACTCGGTATTCTCGCAGCTGCGATGCTCGGCCCCGCGCACGCGACGACGACAACACATCCGGCACACGTTATTCCGACTGTATACAAGGCTGGCCATTTTTACGCTACTCCCGAGACCACGAAAGATCAGAAGCTCCGATTGATTGTTGATACGGGCGGTGGTGGCGGCGCCGGCATGTACTGGATAACCAAATCTGCGGCGACGCGCTTGGGGCTCAAAACACGAACCTGCAAGGTCGACGACGCATCCATTTCAGTCGCCAACGTGCCGGACTACAAACCCGGACAAGGTCTTCCCCCGCCTCTCGAAAGCCGAAGCCCATGCGGCAACACCCTGATCGTTGTGGCGAAGCAACACTCGGACGGCGATGGCCAGATCGGTGCTGGCTACCTGCCCGGACGCGTGTGGACGTTCAACTATCCGGACCGGCAGCTCACAGCCGAAAGCTCATCATGGCAGCCAAACCCACGAGCTCACGCTACAAAGCTTGGCTTCCTGCGCAACGCAAAAGGTGAAATTGCAACCGGTCACGCGCGAATCACGATTGAGGTTGCGGGTCAGACAATCAACATGCTGCTCGATACGGGCGCTACTGCTCACCCGACAAAGGCGGGGGAAGAGGTCAGCCGGACCCCGACCGTGAACGGCGAAGGTGTCACCAGTTACATCGTACACAGCGTATTCGAACGCTGGCACAAGCAACATCCAGACTGGTGCGTTGTAAAGAACGGAGACAACCTGACCGGGAAGCCCACGCGTATCATCGAAGTACCGAAGGTAGAGATCGCCGGCTGGACAGTCGGCCCCGTGTGGTTCACGGAGCGGTCAGACGCCAATTTTCACCAGTTCATGGGGCAGTGGATGGATGAGAAGCCTGACGGGGCTGTCGGCGGTAACGTCTTCCGCCATTTCGTAATGACCATCAACTATCCGGATGCCACTGCTTACTTTCTATGCGTGCATGGCTGCAAAGCTATCGGGACCACGAGCAATTGATGTGCGCTGTTGCCGCCCAACAAATCGCTGCAGCCGACCGTCACCCCGCTACGCGGGCTGCCGGCGGCTGAGCTCGGGCGTTAGCCCCTGCAATCAGCTTGCCGCGTCCCGAAATGCCTTCAGCACAGCGTTCATTCTGGTTTGCCAGCCGGTGCCCTGCTCGCGGTACCACTCCAGCACATCCTTATCCACGCGTAGGGCAATTTGTTCCTTGCGCTCTTCAGGTGGCTTGGCGGGCCGTCCGCGTTTTGCGCGCAGTTCCGCCACGCCTCGGTGTGCAGTCGCGCCTTTCCAGTAGTTCAGCGTTGCCGTCTTGCTCTTGGGGTTGTAAGGCACGTCAGATTTGGGGGTACGCTTGGTAGTACGCTTCACGTTCATAGGGTTCTGCCTCGCGGCACGAAATCAGTCGGGGTCCGTCCTCTCGGTCAGTCCACACAAGCACAACCACTCGGCCATGCGCCCAGCCCAGGCTCACCAGTCGCTGCTCACCGTAGGCCTCGCGGTCGTCCTCGCGGGTGAGCATGGGGTTGTCAAACGCCTCCATACAACCGGGCAGGTCGACACCATGCTTGCGCAGGTTCTTGCGGCGCTTCGCGGGGTCGTGGCTCATGCACAATTATCGTATATGCAATAATTGTGCGTTGCAAGTCTGTCGAGGGCGTGGGCTAACATCTCAGTCAAGCGCACACCGCGTTCCGCGGCCGCTTACTCAAGCGTTAGGTGCCAAGAAACCGTGCTGCAATACACGATCAAGGTTCTTATCACGGCGGTTGTTGTTGTTGCCGTTTCGGAGCTTGGCAAGCGCAGTTCGTTCTGGGGTGCGCTCTTGGCGTCTTTGCCACTCACCTCGTTGCTTGCGTTTGTTTGGCTCTACCGTGGCACTGGCAACGTCGAGGCGGTTGCGTCGCTGTCGCATGGCATCTTCTGGTTGGTTTTGGCGTCACTGCCGCTGTTTCTCATCTTGCCGGCTTTGCTCAAAAGCGGGGTATCGTTCTGGCCGGCATTCGGCGCATCGTGCGTTGTAACGGTGGGGCTGTACTTTGGTCTGGTCTGGGTGCTGCGGCGGTTCGGCGTTCAGTTGTAATCCTGGCACCTAACAACTCATTCCAGCGGACGCGCTGCGCGCGCCGCTAAATTCAGGCGTTAGACATGCGGTGAAACTCTCAAGGCAAAGTGAAATCTGGAATCGCGCTTGCCTTGAAGCTGGCGGCTCTGAGCCGGGCGCCGGAGATATCGCGCTAGCTTCCCTTTTGCGTGCTCACGGCCTCGCCATGAACGGCGGAGCTGTCCATGCAATGGAGTGTCTCAGCCAAGCAGAGCTAGCTGCAGCAATCGCTGGGTTCAAATACTTCGGGCTCGCGGCTGCGGCGCATGTGTTCGAGCAAGCCCCAGACGATTCGGAAGAAACGGAGGAGCGTCTCAACCGCATGTACTGGCAAGCAGTTCCGAACGATGAGGTGTTGGCTCATGCTTTCCGCATCAAGCTGGTTGCTTTCCCCGAGGCGTTTGCACCAATAGTCTCCCGTGCGCATGTCTAATTACTCATTTCAGCGGACGCCGGTCCATCGCTCGCGTTCTTACAAACCTTGCGGCGCCGGCGCCGCTAAATTCAGGCGTTAGACAACGGGGGTCACAAGTGGGCGATTTGACACACTTGGTAGTTGCCTTCGCCGTAAGCTTCGCAGCAGTCTTCGTCGTTGCGTTGCTCTATCGCATTGGCGGCAAGAAGCCGAACTACCTCAACATCATCGCTATTCCGATCGGTATCACCGCGGCTGAGGCGCTACGTCTGGTCTGGCCCATGTCCAACGTTGTGTTTCCATTTGTGGTCGGAGCGGCAGTCGGTGTCATGGTTTACGCGGCGCAGTTTGTCGGCGGGCGTCGCGGTGTCTAACAACTCATTCCAGCGGGCGCGCTGAGTCTTGCGAAGGTCGCATGCCTCAGGAGAGCTTATGTTTGACCACGTCGTCTTCGGAGTCACCGATTACGCAGCGAGCAAGGCGTTCTTCCTCAAGGCGCTCGCGCCGATCGGGATGGCCGCCGTGTCGGAGAGGCCGCTTGGCATCGAGCTCAGCGCGGATGGCAAGTCTTCACTGTGCCTCTTCCCGACCAATGAGAAGCCTGCGCATCTTCACTTGGCGTTCGTCGCCGCGAACCGCAAGCAAGTCGAAGCTTTCCATCGCGCGGCGCTGAAGCGGGTGGCAAGGACAATGGCGCTCCGGGCCTGCGCCCGAACTACAGCGGGAAATACTTTGCGGCTTTCGTGATTGGTCCGGACGGGCACAACATCGAAGTGGTCTGCCATGAGCCCGAAGACGAATGACTCGTTTCGACGCAAGCCTTGACGCTTCCTCAAAGTCGACGTGGCAGCGCGCCATGAGGCGGCAACCGCGTGTCGCTACACGCGCGCGGAAGGCGCCAGGGCCGCGACATGGGCGGCGGTGCATTCGCCAAGCGCGACGAGATCGTAGCCGCCTTCGAGTGCCGATACGATCCTACCTTCGGCGTGGCGATCGGCGAGTTCGCACAGGCGCTGGGTAATCCACGCGTAGTCGCCGGTGGCGAGTTGCAGTTGCGCCGGCGGGTCGCGCGCATGCGCGTCGAAACCGGCGGAGATCAGCAGCAGTTGCGGCCGGAACATGTCCAGTTCCGGCAGCAGGGTCTTGTTCCACACCGCGCGGAATTCGGTCGAGCCTGCGCCCGGCGCCAGCGGCCCGTTGACGATGTTGCCGTCGCCGTGTTCGCTGGCGGCGCCGGTGCCGGGATACAGCGGCATCTGGTGGCTGGACGCATACATCACGCGCACGTCGTGCTGGAAAATGTCCTGCGTGCCGTTGCCGTGGTGTACGTCGAAATCGACGATCGCCACACGCTTGATGTCGTGGACCGCCAGCGCATGCGCGGCGGCGACCGCGACGCTGTTGAACAGGCAAAAGCCCATGGCCTCATCGCGCGTCGCATGGTGGCCCGGTGGCCGCACGGCGCAAAACGCGCGATTCGTTTGCTTCGTCAGCACGGCATCGGTCGCGGCGCAGGCGGCGCCTGCCGCGCGCAGCGTGGCTTCCAATGACCCCGGCGACATCACGGTGTCGGGATCGAGTCGCGCATGGCCTTCCGTGGGAACGCTCGCGAAGATGCGATCGACGTACGCGTCGTCGTGCACGCGTTCCAGTTGTTCGCGCGTCGCGCGCGGCGCTTCGATGCGCTGCAATGCCGCGAAGGGCGGTGCGTCCAGTGCCTGCAGTACCGCGCACAGCCGCGCCGGCGACTCGGGATGATCATTGCCGGGATCGTGTTCGAGGCAGGCGGGATGGGTGTAGACCCGCATCGCGTTCAACCCTGCGATTCGGGACGGGGTCGCTTCTCGTGCTGCCACAGCACTTCGCCGTGTCCGCTCGCGCGCGCCAGCACGCGGCACAACACGAACAGCAGGTCCGACAGGCGATTGAGGTAATGCACCACTTCCGCGCGCACGCTTTCGCTGCGCGCCAGGGTGACCACGCGGCGCTCGGCGCGCCGGCACACGGTGCGCGCGACGTGGCATTGCGCGGCCGCCATGCCGCCGCCCGGCAGGATGAATTCCTTCAATCGCGGCAGGTCGGCGTTGTAGTGATCGAGCGTTTGTTCCAGCGCGGTGACGTCGGCGTCGTGGATCATGGCCATGCCGGGCACGCACAGCTCGCCGCCGAGATCGAACAAGGCGTGCTGGATGCGCTCCAGCAATTCGCGAACGTCGTCGGGCACGCCATCGCAGGCCAGCAGCACGCCGATCGTGGAATTCAGTTCGTCGACGGTGCCGTAGGCTTCGACGCGCGCGGAATCCTTGCGCGTGCGCGAACCGTCGCCGAGGCCGGTGGTGCCATCATCCCCGGTGCGGGTGTAGATTTTCGATAAACGATTGCCCACGATTTGCTATCAATGCGCCGCCGTCACCCGCAGCGCATTCCAGCGGCGGCCGAGCAGCGCGAAACCGCCGAACAGCAGCGCGGTCCACAGCAGCGTACCGGGCAGGCTGCCGTACTGGTAGAACGGCCATCCGGCGACGAACGACGTCATCAGGCCCGCCGCGGTGTGTGGGTACATCGTGCCGCCCAACCATACGGCGAAGTTGGTGACGAGGTAGAAACCGGTCGCGCTGGCAACAGCCGCGATCGCGGTGTTCAGGAACCGCACGCGGCCGCGCAGGCCGAAGCCCGCGAACGCCGTGAGCACCACGCACCCATACACCACCGGCATCATCCAGCCGTAGAAGCCGATGAAGCAGTCGCCGAGGAACAATGCAACCAAGGGCACCGCGAGCGCCAGCCTGCGATCGGCGAAGTACGCGCCGCCGAACAGCGCCATTGCTTCCACCGGCGTGAAATTCCATGGCATCGCGCCAGCCGCGTAGTGCACCAGCAGGCGGTACACGATGGTGAAAGCGACCATCCCGCACAGCACCAGCGTGCCGGGGGAAAGCAGGGCCGATTGCGGAGAGCGGGCGGGCTGCGACATGGAATCCATCCTCGTTGCGTCGAGCATTAAAGCTTAGCGCAAACGGACGCCGCCGCGGGCTGACCCGCATCAACCGGCTATCATTCCTTGATGAAGGAACGCACCGACATCTTGATCGTGGGCGCAGGACTGGTGGGCGCGAGCCTCGCGCTGGCGCTGGATGCCGCCGGGCGGAACGCGACCTTGCTGGACGCCGCGCCGCCACGCGTCGCGAAGGGCGAACCGGGCATTTCCGACGACGACCGCAATCTGGTACTCGCGCGCGCGTCGGTGAACGCGCTGCGGCATCTTGGCGTGTGGCCGCAACTCGAAATGGTTGCCGGTGTGATTCGCCGCGTCGAGGTCAGCCGTGCCGGCGAATTCGGCCGGCTGCGGATGAACGCCGACGATGTCGGTGTCGATGCCCTGGGCCGCGTGGTGCCGGGGCGCGTGCTGGGCGCGGCACTGCAGCGGCAACTCGGCGCGTGCACCCACGTGCAGCGTCTCGCGCCCGCCAAGCTGGTTTCGCTGACGCCGGCGGATGCGGGCTGGCGTGCACGCGTCGCGGTGGCTGATGGTGAACGCGACATCGAAGCGCGGCTGGTGGTCGGCGCCGACGGCAGCGATTCGCTGGTGCGGGCGCAGCTCGGCATCGGTGCGCAGCAACACGACTATTACCAAAGCCTGTTCGTCTGCACGGTCGCGTGTGGACGCGACATTCCGGATTGCGCATTCGAACGCTTCACCGACGACGGCCCGGTCGCGCTGCTGCCGCTGCCGAACCAGCGACGCGGATTGGTGTTGACGGTCTCGGCCGATCGACACGACGAGGTCGCGATGATGGACGACGCTGCGTTCATGGCCTTGGCGCAGCGGCGCTTCGGTTGGAAGCTCGGCGCGTTGTCGCGGCCGGGCAAGCGCTTTCCGCATCGCATCCGCCGTGTGCTGGCGGACACGATCACCGCGCCGCGCGCGGTGCTGGTCGGCAATGCCGCGCAAACCGTGCACCCGATCGGCGCGCAAGGTTTCAACCTTGGTTTGCGCGATGCCTTGACGCTCGCCGAACGCGTGGACGGCGCCGATGATCCGGGCACGCCTGCGCTGTTGGGCGAATACGCCGCGCGCCGCGCGCCCGACCGCGATGGCGTGCTGGCTTTCAGCCACGGTCTTGTCGCGCTGGGTTGCCTCGCGCAGCCCGCGCTGGCGCCGCTGCGCTCGCTGGCCTTGCTGGCGCTGGACGGCATCCCACCGCTGCGGCACGCGGTCGCGCACCAAGGCATGGGCTTTCGCGGCACGCCGCCCGCTGCCGTATTGGATGCCGGTCCGTGAATGCGCGCCGGCCCGCGCTCGACATCGCGATTGCCGGCGGCGGCATGGTCGGCGCGGCCTGCGCGCTGGCGTTGGCGCGCCGCGGATTTGCCGTCGCGTTGCTGGAAGCGCGCGAACCGAAACCCTGGCACGGGAACGAACCCGAAGACCTGCGCGTGATCGCACTGGCGCCGTCGTCGGCGCGTTTGCTCGATGCGCTTGGCGTGTGGAGGAGCATCGAAGCCGCACGCGTATCGCCCTATCGGCGCATGTGCGTGTGGGATGCGGCGTCCGGCGCGGAACTCGGCTTCGACGCCGCGCGCGAAGGGCGCGCGCAACTCGGCTGGATCGTCGAAAACAATCTGATCGCACACACATTGTGGAACGCGCTGGAAGACGCCGGCGTGCGACGCATTTGTCCAGCGCGCGTCACCACGTTCGCGCAACGCGACGATCGCATCACGCTGGATCTGGACAACGGTGAAATGTTGTCCGCGGCGTTGCTGGTGATCGCCGATGGCGCGGGTTCCGTGTTGCGCGAGCAGGCCGGCATCGGCGTGCGCGGACGCGATTACGGTCAGCGCGCCGTAGTTGCGCACGTCGCCACCGAACGCGCGCACGAGGCGACGGCGTGGCAGCGCTTCACGCGGGAAGGTCCGATCGCGTTGCTGCCGTTGTCGGACGGGCGCAGTTCGATCGTGTGGTCGCTGCCGGAAGCCCGCGCGCGCGAGGTGCTGGCGCTGGACGATGCGGCATTCTGCGATGCGACCGGTTTCGCATCGGACTTTCGGCTGGGCCGGGTTACCGCAACCACGCCGCGCGCGTCGTTTCCGTTGCGCCTGCAGATCGCCGAACGCTTCGCGGCCGGACGCTGCGTCCTGATCGGCGACGCCGCGCACGCGGTGCATCCGCTGGCCGGGCAGGGCGCGAACCTTGGCTTGCGCGACGTGGCGGAGTTGGCATCGGTGCTGGGGGACGCGCGCGGCGCGGGCCGCAATTTCGCCGCATCGCACGTGTTGGACCGCTACGCACGCCGCCGCCGCGCCGCGGGCACGCTGGACGCGAGGACGTTCGACGCGATCGAGCGGATGTTCGCGTGGCAAGCGCCTGCCTGGACAGCCGTGCGCGGTCTCGGCATGCGCACGATCGATGCGATCGGTCCGTTGAAACGCCGCCTGTCGTCGCACGCGGCGGGTATAACCTGAAAAGGAGACGATCATGCGCAAGACGTTGCTTGCACTTTTGCTGCTCCTGGGCGTCGCGCCGTTCGCACACGCCGCGATGCGCTCGCAAACCGTCGACTACAGCGTCGATGGCAAGGCCATGCAGGGCGTGCTGGTGTGGGACGACGCGGTGAAAACACTGCGGCCCGGCCTGCTGATGATTCCCGACTGGACCGGCGTCAATGCCCGCAGCATCGACTTTGCCAAGACCATCGCGGGCAAGGACTACGTGATCTTCATGGGCGACATGTACGGCAAGGACGTGCGCCCGAAGGACAACAAGGAAGCGCAGGCGGCGACCAAGCCGCTGTACGCCGACCGGCCGCTGTTGCGCAAACGCGTGGTGGCGGCATTCGATCAATTGAAAGCGCTGGCGGCCAGGCATGCGGCGCCGATCGACGCGTCCAGATTCGCCGCGATCGGATTCTGTTTCGGCGGTACCTCGGTGCTCGACCTCGCGCGCACCGGCAGCGATATCGCCGCGGTGGTGAGTTTCCATGGCGGGCTCGGTAGCGACGATCCGGCGCTCGCGAAATCCATCAAGGCACGCGTGCTGGCGATGAACGGCGGCGACGATCGCGGCACGATGCCGGACGCGCCGGATTTCATGAAAGAGATGCAGCAGAGCCCCGCGCCCTGGCAGTTCGTGGTATTTGGCGGCGCGGTGCATTGTTTCGCCGAACCGTGGTCGCATTCACCGCCCGGCTGCGCGTACGACGCGCCGGTGGCCAAGCGCGCGTTCGCATTGATGCACGCGTGGCTGGACGAGGCGTTCACCGGAAAAGAGGAGTAGGGCGGGAGGAGCGCAGCGCATCCCGCCGAGTGGCATCACGCCGGCGGGTTGGCACCCGCCCTACGAGTTCTGCCGAACCCTCACCCGGCGCTTCGCGCCAACCTCTCCCAAAAAGAGAGGGTTTAACTCAACACGTGCGATTGACCGCGTAATCGGCCAAGCCCGCCAGCGCATCGCGGTATTTCGATGGCGGCAACGCTTCGAGCGCGGTGTGCGCGGCGTCGGCGTGCGTTTGCGCGCGTGTGCGCGTGCGATCCAGCGCGCCGGAGCTGCGGATCGCGGCGACGATCACGTCCAGTGCCGCCAGCCGTTGGCTGGTGATCGCGTTGCGCAGGATCTCGGCCTGCATCGGGGTCGAGCGCTGGATCGCGTAGATCAATGGCAGGGTCGGCTTGCCCTCGGCCAAATCGTCGCCGATGTTCTTGCCCAGCGTGTCGGCGTCGGAAACATAATCCAGCAGATCGTCGGCGATCTGGAACGCGCAGCCGAGCTGCATCCCGTAGCGGCGCAACGCGAGGCACTGGTCTTCGGGCAGGCCGGCCAGCACGCCACCCAATTGTGTGGCGGCGGCGAACAACACCGCGGTCTTGCGTTCGATCACGCGCATGTAGGCGGCTTCGTCGGTTTCGGCTTTGCCGATGTTGAGCAGTTGCAGGACCTCGCCCTCGGCGATGGAGTTGGTGGTGTCGGCGAGGATCCGCATCACTTCCATCCGGTCCAGTTCCACCATCATCTGGAACGAACGCGAATACAGGAAGTCGCCCACCAGCACGCTCGCCGCGTTGCCCCAGGCCGCATTGGCAGTCTTGCGCCCGCGCCGCAGGTCAGAGCCGTCCACCACGTCGTCATGCAGCAAGGTCGCCGTATGGATGAATTCGATGACCGCGGCCAGCTCGACGTGCGCGTCGCCCGCGTAGCCCGCCGCGCGCGCGGCCAGCACGTGCAGCATCGGTCGCAACCGCTTGCCGCCGCCGCCCACGATGTGTTCGCCGATCGCATTGATCAGCACCACGTCCGAATGCAGGCGCTGGCGGATCATCCCGTCCACTTCGCGCATGTCGGGCGCGGCGAGGTCGCGTGCCACGGTGAAGGCATTCACGGGTTCGGGCGATGCAGCGGGCGAGGGGCGGTTCATGGGCATCCAGGCGCGGCAAGCCGTCAATTATAGTGCGGCGTGCCAAACGGCCGGCGAATGCCTACAGGGCGGCGCGGCTTGCGCCCGCAGACGGGTCGTTGGTGTGCTGTTAGCATCCTGCGATCGGGCAGTTTTCATTCGAGGATTCGCACATGGCACGCGGCGTCAACAAGGTCATCCTGGTCGGCAATCTGGGCGCGGACCCGGAAACGCGCT
>Ga0070679_100001239_pt1 | contig 22452 bp, 18 predicted proteins | sample KBSC63BmetaG_FD_65652 | JGI IMG/M metagenome (GOLD analysis project Ga0070679, IMG submission 65652) | Corn rhizosphere microbial communities from Kellogg Biological Station, Michigan, USA - KBS C6-3B metaG | ecosystem: Host-associated > Plants > Roots > Rhizosphere | place: USA: Michigan... | reverse complement strand
CAGCGCGCTTCCTGGCGAGACCATCGCCTATCTTCGGACGGTGGGCGGGGTGCCTTCAGCCAGGCCATCGGCCTCCCTCCAGGCATCGCGCGAAGCCCTGTTCGCTGTCCGGCATCAGACGGACCGGCAGTCGGAATCGACCGCAGTCGTGCCCTCTCCAGCCTCGCTCTTCGTGGTGCGTCAAGATGGTCAGTGAGGTGACCTCGCGGCCATCTGAGAAGTTGGAGGCTCGTCTCGACAGGCCCAGCATGACGGCTGGCGGACCGTCTATCAAGGCCCGCGGGTGCCCCCCAATTTGCTGCGCAAATCGGTTCCCCCCACGTCCGCTTCGCGGCGCTGCGCTTCGCTCCGCGGCCCTGACAGCCGCTCCGCCACCCGTCCCTCAAGCGCCGTTCTCGATGGTGAGGACGCAAGCGTTGGAGGTCATCATGGGCATGTATCAGAGCATCGGAACGGCGTCGGATCGCGTGATGGCGAGGCTGATGGCGGGTCTGGAAATCGAGTTCGGGCGCGGTGCCGGGGAGGCCCTGGCGCATCGCTTTCTCGAAGCCGAAGAGACGGATTTCCTCTGGGATGCGCGGATCGAGGAGCGCTGGCTCGGGTCCTACGAGAGCATCGACGACGATGACCTGGAGCTCGACCGGATAGCAATCTGCGGGAGGCTGGACGGGCGCTGGTTCGTGAGCGTGATGCTCGTGGATGGTGATGGAGCGGCCCACGGAACGATGGCAAAGCGCTTCTGCCGGTCCCGGCGATCGGCGCACGAAGCAATGATCGATGCGCACTGATCGCGCGTTGATCGTCGGGGAGAGGCAGCGTCGGACCGGCGCTGCTTCTCCCCCTTTTTTGAGGCGGGAAGGGCAAGGGGAAGGGGAAGGGGGTAAGGGAAAACAAGATAAAGGCAGTGTCTCGCGACATCTGCCAAGTGATTGTCTGCACATCCCTTTTTCGCGAGACAGCGGTCAGACGTCGCGAGACATAACGTCAGGAACTGGCGGAAATCCGCCATTCCCGCGCCGAAATCACGAGACTAGCGGGGCTTGCTATGCCTGACGACGACTTCACGCCGAAGTTGGGCAGGAAGCGCCGCAAGGACGGCACGCGCGCGCTCAAATATGGCGGGCGCATCCTTGTCGCGGCGCGGCTCGCGGGCAGCAAGGTCGGCGTCCGCTCGCGCCGCTTCGATGGCAGCCGGATCGGGCGCGGCGCAAGCATCGGTCGGCTGCTGTCGAGCCGTGACCGGCTCGGGGGCTACCGCGCCCGTCGCGCGATCGTGAAGGCGAGCCTTATCCGGCTTGCCGGCAAGGGCGGCCGGGCTGCGCGCGCGCACATGCGCTACGTGCAGCGCGACGGGGTGACGCGCGACGGGATGCCGGGGGAACTCTACGGCCCGGAAACCGACCGCGCCGACGGCAAGGAATTCCTCGAGCGCACCGCCGGAGACCGGCACCAGTTCCGCTTCATCGTCTCGGCCGAGGACGGCGCCGAATATACCGATCTCAAACCCTACGTCCGCCGTCTCATGACCCAGGTGGGGCAGGACCTCGGCACGAAGCTCGACTGGGTGGCGGTCGATCATTTCAACACCGAGCGTCCGCACACCCACATCACCCTCCGCGGCGTCGATGAACGCGGCGACAATCTCGTCATCGCGCGCGAGTACATTTCGCATGGCCTGCGCGAGCGCGCGTCGGAGCTGGTGACGCTCGACCTTGGACCGCGCACCGACCAGGAAATCGAGGCGCGCCTCCGTCACGATGTCGACCAGGAGCGGCTGACCGCGATCGACCGACGCTTGCTGCGGCGAATGGATGTCGATCGGACCGTATCGCCGGCTGACAACGATCCATTCCAGCAGTCGATCGCAGCCGGGCGCCTGCGCAAGCTCAAGGCGATGGATCTGGCCGAGGACATCGGCGGTGGCCGCTATCGGCTCGCCGAGGGCCTGGAGGACACGCTCCGCCGAATGGGCGAGCGCGGCGACATCATCCGAACGATGCAGCGCGAGCTGACCGCGCGCCGGCTCGATCGCGCCGGGGTCGAGCAGGTGATCGCGGCCGATTTGCGCGAACCGCTCGTAGGCCGGTTGATCCATCGCGGACTTTCGGACGAGCTGCGCGATCGTCACTTCGTGATGATCGACGGCATCGATGGCCGCGTCCATTATATCAACATCGGACGAGGCGACGCGACGCCGGCGGTGCCCGAGAGCGCGATCGTTCGGATCGAGTCGACCAAGGCGGAAGCAAGCCAGGTGGATCGCACGGTCGACGCCGTCGCCCGCGCCAACGGCGGGCGATACTCGGTCGACATTCATCTGGCGCACGATCCGAGCGCGAGCGAAGCCTATGCGACGAGCCATTTGCGGCGGCTCGAGGCGATGCGCCGCGCGAATGCCGGACCGGAGCGACTGGCGGACGGAAGCTGGACGATTCCCGATGACTATCTCGCGCAGGCGCGGACCTACCTCCAGCGCCAGCAGCGTGATCGACCGGTGACGCTGTCGATATTGACCCGGACACCCGTCGCCGAACTAGCTTCGAAGGAGGCGCCGACCTGGCTTGATCGGGAGCTGGAGAGCGGTTCGTCCAGCGCTGTGCGTGACGCCGGTTTCGGCCGTGAGGTCCGGACAGCGCTCGCGGCTCGGCGGCAATGGCTAATCGAGCAACAACTCGCCACCGAGGAGCGCGGGACATTTCGGATGCGCGATGGCGCGATTGGTGCGCTGCGCAAACGCGAATTGCATGGTGCGATGGATGATCTCGCGGACCGGCTCGGTAAGCCGTTCGCGCCAACCCGGATGGGTGGTCGCATCGAGGGCATAATCGCGCGTCGTGTTGAGCTCGAAAGCGGCAGCTACGCGGTTGTCGAGGGGTCGCGAGATTTCACGTTAGTGCCCTGGCGCGACGTGCTTGAGCGCCACATCGGTAAGGCCGCGTCGGGGATGATACGGACGGATGGGATCAGCTGGCAATTTGGCCGGGGCCGCGGCGGCCCACAAATCTCATGACCATCATCATCGGAAGGAGTCCAATCACCATTCCTCAATCGAGGATTGTTCTCTATTTGTTCAATTAGGCCAATCGGCAGATCGAGCGTCGGCGGAAAGAAGGGTGATGATGGACTTAAGCCAGAATTCTTTATTTCGTGCTTTCTGGATTGCAGGAAAGGCAGAAATCGCTATTTCTGGTTCGTCAGCGTGACCGGACAGGGGCGGTTACTGCGCGAGGGGATGCCCATTGGCCAGCCGGCAAACCGACGAAGGCGAAGAAGGCAGCGGGATCGACAAAGCGAAGTCGCTAAATTTCAAGGTGGACCTGGAATTCAAAAAAGAATTCAAGGGCTTTGCTGCGTCCCAGGGCATCACCATGACCGATCTCCTCAAGGAGGGGTACGCCCTGTCCAAGAAGAAGCGGCAAAAATGATGGGCCATCCGGCGCATGCCCCGCGCGCCGATCGTCCGCCGCTGCCGTGTCGGGGTCAGCGATGACGCTCGACGAAACGATCTACCCGGCCGAGCCCGCGAGCTGGCTTTTCGCCCTTGGCGAAGGTGGCGACCTGCCGCGCGTCGATGGTTTAGTCGCGGTTGACGATTATGATCGTGCCGGCCGCGCGCCGGAAGAAGTCATGATCATGGAAAAGGCGCGTAGCTACGGCGCGCGTGCGGTGTTCTTCGAAGCGGAGCGCAATGGCCGCGCACCGGTCGCGCAGGCGTTTGTATTCGATGCCGCTAACGAAAGTGACGATGGCCAGTTCGCCGAGCTTCACAAGAGGCTGTGGAGCTGGGGCGGCGTGCCGCTGGTCTACCGAACGGCGCCCGGGCGCATTCAGCTGTTTCGCTGCGCTCATGAACCTGATTTTGTCGGTCCGGACAATGTACCGATCTGCCGGCCCATTCGTACCCTGAAAATCGCCGCCGAAATCGCTGCACGAGACGTTTGGTGGGATGCCGCCCGTATCCGAAATGGCGCAATCTGGGATGACCCCGAAGCGTGCCGTCTCATGCTCTCGGGCAAGAAAGCTGCGCACCGCACCTTGGTGGAGGAGGTGCGCGCCCTCGCTAAGCAGCTCAGCGAACGGCATCTGCTGGATCCTCGCCTCCGTCGTCGGCTGCTGATCCTCTCACTGCTTATCGCGTACCTTGAGGAGCGCCTGGTTCTACTGCCCGACGATTTCGCGCGTGCGCTGCCTGGGGCAACGCGCTTCTTTGAGGTGCTAAGCAACGGGCCAGCATTGGTCGCTCTGCTCGAGAGACTTGAAGAGCGATTCAATGGCCATGTGTTCCGCCTCAAGGACGCCGAGCGGACGGCGTTATTGGAGAGCACCGAGCTCGCCAGCTATGCGCGGCTGGTCGAGGGCCGCGAGGATACGAGCGGCCAGCTCAGCCTTTGGCGGCTATATTCGTTCAAGGACCTCCCGGTCGAGCTGATCAGCAACATCTATCAGCTGTTCGTCAAGGACGCGGCCAGGTCTATCTACACGCCACCCGCCTTGGTCCGCCTGATGCTAGAGGAAGCGCTCAGCTGGGACAGAATCGACGCCCTCATGGCAGGCGATGGTGTCATTCTAGATCCCGCGTGTGGGTCGGGCGTGTTCTTGGTCGAAGCGTACCGTCGGCTTGTTCTTCACTGGCGCTGGCGCAATGGCTGGGCTCGTCCAGGCGTCGATGAGCTTCGGCCGCTGCTCCGGCGTATCCAGGGAATCGATCTCGAAGAAGGCGCCGTCGAGCTCGCGGCGTTCAGTCTGTGCCTGAGCCTGTGCGACGCACTCGAGCCGGAAGAAATCCGTTCGAGCGTCAAACTCTTCCCGCCGCTTGCCGATGTGACATTGCACTGCAGCTGCTTTTTTGAAGCGAAGGAGCGCGGTCTTATTCAGGCCCCGGTCTCCGTCATCCTCGGCAATCCGCCATTTGAGTCATCCCTTACGACCGAAGGCGCGACACGAGCGTCTGCGGCATACGCCAATACGCATGGCACCCTGCCCGACAACCAGCTCGCCTATCTGTTTCTACATGAAGCCATGGAGATGCTTAGCGAGGACGGCATCGCTGCGATGATCGAACCCTCGGGCTTTCTCTACAATCAATATGCTCTCGCGTTCCGCCAATCGTTCTTCGCGCGCCGGACTGTGAGGGAGATTCTCGACTTCGTCTCCGTGCGCGGGCTCTTCAAGAAAGGTGAAGCCGACCCCAAGGTCGTGGTCGTCATCGCCGAGGCCGGAAAGCCGTCCGCCAACAGCCGATTGTTGCATGCCGTCTTTCGACGGAACGGCCGAGCGACCGCCGAGCAGGGCTTTGACATCGACTATTACGACCTCCATTGGGTGGGCAACAACCTTGCTGAAAGATCACAGGACATTTGGCGTGCGAACTTGCTGGGGGGGAGCCGCGTCCATGATTTGATCGAACGTCTCCGGCGCTATCCGACGCTGCGCGACTATGCTGCCAAGCATGAATGGGATTTCGGCGAGGGTTATATCGCGGGCAAAAAGGGAATCTCCCGGTCAGCGGACCATCTCATCGGAAAGCCGCTGCTTCCGACTAGCTGTCTTTCTCGGGGAGGTCTCGATACGCGATTCCTTGATGTCGTGCCCAAGCAGCCGATCAAGGATACCAAAACCGAGCGGCGGTTTACGCCACCGTTGCTTCTGATCAAGGAGCATGAGGATCTCTATCATGGCCTTTGGAACGGCCACTACCTCACCTACAAGCATGAGATCGTGGGGTTGGCCGCGCCTAAGCAGGATATCGGCCGGCTGACAGCCATAGAAAATTGGCTCGACCGGGAGAGCGTAGTCCTACGCGCCTACATCGCCGGCATCAGCCCGAGGCTATTCACGCAGCGCGCAACGGCAATCCTCAATGCCGACGTTCTGGCATTGCCCTATCCCGAAAACGAGGATCTCGACCTTAGCGAGAACGAACGGATCGTCGCAGCGGACATTGTCGAACACCAGCGCGAGTTCATTCGACTGGGGACAGGAGCGGCGGTAATGCGCGCGGCGCCGCCGGAAGCGTTACAGAGCTTCGATACAGTTTTCACGCGTCAAGTGAACGCAATCTACTGCCGCAATCCACTCCGGCCACTCGAAGCTCAGCATTGGGCAGGCGCGATCTGCAAAGCTTATGTGTTCGGTGACGGCGTCGTCGATTGGTCCGATGCAGGTGAACTCCACTCCAAGCTCGATGCATTGCTGCGCGAACGCCGCGGTTCCAGCCTGACGATTACGCGGATCACTCGGCTCTATGACCAAGGCTTTGTGTTTCTTCTCAAACCCGACCGCCATCGGTTCTGGACTCGCTCTGTGGCGCTTCGCGACGCCGACGACGTACTGGCCGATCTTCGCTCCCAAGGCTTCTAGAATGCTGGCGGATCAAAGCGCCATGGGCGCGCAGGCCGGCACGCTCGACAACAGCATCTTTCTTCCTAGCGAGTGGCTGACATCCTTGGTCGGCTTCATCCGATCAGCCCTTCCTGGCTGGCGCGACGATCCCTCGCGGCCTGTGGTGACCGGGGAGACAGGGTTGACGGCGCAGCTATGTGCGAAGCTCAACAGTCTGTCGCGCCATGCTCCGGGGTGGGATTTCCTACAGTTCAAGCGCGAGGAGCCGGATGACACCGACGGTCGCCGCTCGATCGATCTTGCGATCGCTCCGAGCGGTTCCATTATCTGGATCGATGGGCGCGAATATAGCGAGTATCGCACGTTGCTGCCGATCGAGTGCAAAAGGCTACCGACGCCTGCTGGCACCGACCGCGACGAGCGCGAATATCTCATTAGCCGGTTCAGTACCACGGGTGGCGTGCAGCGCTTTAAGGCAGGTCACCACGGTGCCGCACATACGCGCGCAGCGATGATCGGCTATGTACAAGATCGCAATACAGCCCACTGGCACGGCCAACTCGATGCATGGGTCGATGAAATCGTCGGCGACGCGGCTGAAGGCTGGTCGATGCACGACAAGTTGACGATGATTGCTCATGACGCCGCCGCGCGGATGTCCGCATTGCAATCGAAGCACATGCGGAGGGCCGGGCTCGATCCGATCCTGATCGATCACCTCTGGATAGAGATGTGAGGTCTGCTAGCGGAACCGGTCCGTTCAATGCATCGCGCTATCGGCATCCGCCGGCGCCGGATTTGGACTGATGCTTGCCAACCAGTCGAACGCGCTGGCTTTGATCGCTTCATAGCTGGAGTCGAGCGCCGGGTAGAGAAGCACGAGTGCGGTCAACCGGCGGACGATGGCGACCGCTTCGCGCGCCTCCACAACGCTGATGGGCCTGTCGATAACCTCCCGATCGCGATACGACAGCCACTTCTTGAGCACCTGATAGCCGCCGATCGTCATGTCATAGACGGTTGAAGGTACACCCTTGAGCGAGGCGACATCGTTGAGTCGGACGTCGACCGGCGGGCCGAGGAGGCTCGTTACCACCGCAACATCGAGTCCAAGCCGCTCGGCGGCAGCGGCGAGAGCCTGCTGCTCCTCGGCGTCATAGGTGTCGCGCTCGCGGATGTTGCCAGCCCCCGGCATCACCGGCTGACCATGCCCGCCCCGGCCCCAGTTGATAACGGCTAGATCGGAGGCGGTAATCGTTCCGCCGGCTTCGCGGACCAGGCGCCCCAAGGTTGCAAGTGGCGGATCGAAGGGCGCGGCGGTCGTACCCGGCGCGGCCTGCTCGGTATCGAGCAAAGCGGCAACTTGACGCCCGAGCGTGGCCGACGCTTCAAGATGCGCCAGATCGGTCGGCAGCGGAACACGCGGCCAATCGCTCAGAATCGCTGCGCGATTTTCATCGAGCCAGGCCGGTGCGGCGGTGATCGCCAAGGCGTGATACCAGGGCGTGTCACCAAAATGGGTGTCCGTATCGGGATCGCCATCGCTCAAGGTCGCAAGCCATGCGCGGGCCTGGTCGGATAGATTCGCCCGCGCCGCGGTTGCCGCCAGCATATCACCCTGCGGGCCGTCCTGGGCGAGGATCCGGAACGGAAAGGCGCGGATGTTCGGGCGTAGCAAGTGATAGTCGGGGAGTGCCGTGATGGGGAGCACCGGCATGCCTTCATGCGGACGCTCGGCCATCATCCGGCTTACCAAGAAGCGATTACCGTTCCGCGCGGCCGAAAAAAACTCGGGCCGCGCGCGGTTCCAGATCGACGGCATCGTGGTGTAATATGCATAGCGGGTATCGAGCGGTAATGCGGTGAAGCGGATGATCCGTTGCAAATCGAACGCCTCGTGAGCGATCAATCGTTCTCTGGCGCGCTCGGGATTGAAAGCTCCAGCCTTCTCGACCGGACCTGCCCCTTCGGCTTTCACGGTCTCGAACGTCAGCGAAACGTCCAGATAGCGCCGCATGCGTTCGGCGAGTCGATCGCGATCGGTGTCGATCAGGCTGCCACGACGCATTTCAGCAAGGCCGCTGAACGGCTCGGTTTCGGCCAGATCCGTCAGGCGCGGCCAGTGATCATAGGCCGATGCGGGCCCGAGAGGCCTGAAGTTGTATCGGTTGGCGGGTACAGGCGCGGTGACTTCGAAACCCGCGTCGAGCGTGCCGTCTGCAAGCGTGGCAATGAGATCTTCCCGCTTTTGCGTGCCCCAGAATTGCCGATAACGTACCTCGGCATGGCCGTCGGTGGGTCCCTCGCGCAGAAACATGCCGACGGCGGTACCCAGCTTGATGCCCTCGCGATTGAACGGCGTCGAGAAAACGGACGGATCCGGATCCCCATCGGGCGTCCGTTTGCCGGTCTCGCGGCTGTCGCCATTCAGGCTGTCGATCCAGATGCGATCGAAGCCTTCGAGCAGATGCTTGCGCACGACGACGAAAGAGGGATCGCTCAAATAGGAATAGCTCGAAACAAAGCAGATGATGCCGCGGCCCGAGCGTTCGATGATGCGTCGTTCGGCAACGCGCAGGAAGCGCGTATAAAGCTCATCGAGATTGTACTTCTTGATGTCCCAGTCGGACCGCAACCCTTCCTTGTATAGGGTTACCAGACCTTCCTCTTCTTGCGGGCTCACCCCTGCAAAGGCGTTATAGGGCGGATTACCGATGATTACGAGGATCGGATCAACCCGCTTCACACGCTCGGCGGCGTCGCGCTCAGGCTGCAGCTCGGGAAGCAACAGCGCATCGACCGGCCCTTCAGGGGCCGTCCAACCGGTCAGCGCGTTGGTGAGGTAGATGGCTGCGCGTTGGTCGGCCGCGAGCGGCGCGCCGGCATGCGCAAGCATCATGCCCATCTGCCAATGTGCGATGACAAACGGTGCCGGCATGAGTTCAAAGCCGAATATTCGCTCACGCACCGCAGTGTTGAGATCATGCGCAACCAGCGCGTCTTCGCCTTGATCGCGCAGCCGCTGCTCAATCAGGTGCAAGGCCTCGACCAAGAACGAACCCGTTCCGCAACACGGGTCGAGAATATGGACGTTGGGGTTGGCGAGACCATTCTCCACGCCGAGCTGTTCGCGCAGCGCGAGATCGACCCGTTCGATCATGTAGCGGACGATCTCGGGCGGCGTGTACCAGACGCCAAATTGCTTTCGCAGCTCCGGATCGAAGTGGGCGAGGAACGGCTCGTAGAAATATTGAACGGCGCGGCCTTCGTCGAAGGCTTCAAAGAAGGCAGTGCGATCGACGCGGTTGAGCGCATCGCCGGTCCAATCGAGAATTTCGACCAGCCCCAAAGGACCAAGTCGGCTGGGCGTCGCGACGCGTTCAAACAAAGTGCGTACCATGGGAACGTGAAGCGTCCATCCGGCCGCGTGCCAATCGAAGCGCGTGGTCGAGTTTGCGGGCTGGGCGCGGGCCCAATCGACCCAGGCGCTGAAGATTCCGTAGAACAGCGTCTGCACCAGCGTCGAGCGGAAGAAATGCTCGCCCTTGGCATCGTCGAACTGGAGTCCGAGAGCCTGCTCGAGGCCCGTCCGAACGGTCTGGAGCGCTGGCAAATTCGCGCTTGCCTCGACTCTGCGCAGCGCATCGCGCGCATAAGAGGCGAGTAGCCAGGCGAGGTCCGATGGCCTGGTCAGCGGCGCCAGATAGCTGAGCGCGCGACGCAGATAATCGTGAAGGGCTTCAGCAATTCCGTCGAGCGTCGCGGCATCGGCGCTTCGCAGGCTCCAGAAGGCGGCATCGGTATCGGCGAGGCTGAAAGATTCAAGACGATGCGGTTGTCCCTGTGCATCGCGACCGATTAACAGGAAGGCTCGGTAATTCGAGACCAGCACGAGCCCGTAGTGCTGCCAATATTGGGAGACTTGGGTGGTGTCGGCGGTAAACCAAGTTTCCTCGGCGAGCCCCTTTACTTCGACCACGCCGCGTTCAGGAACCGCCCCGGCGCCGGGAGCCGGCTCGCCGCCACGACACTGAGATTGGCCGTAGAGCCCGAAGTCCGGATGGCCAGCGCCCTGATTGCGGATTTGGCCGTTGGCAATAACTCTCGGCCGCAGTTGCCGCCCAACTCCATTCAGCAGATTTTCAAGCGCGCCATAGTAGGAAGTCTCGCTGGTCGCGGCACCGGTTGCCCGGATTTCGGCCATACGCTCGAGATAAGCGCTCAATAGCTCTCGACTTGATTCTGCCAAACGACCCTCACCCTTGATTCGCCTTACGTTCCGCTCTTCATGACAGCATGAGCAACCAAACGCGACCGTTCGGCTTTAGGCATGCTCACCGCGTTCATATCCCTTTGAATTATTCGCGCGTGAATCTTTCGAGAGCGGCATAGTCGTGCCGTTCTGTTTGGCCCAGCGCACCGCTATAGCGACGCCGCATCTCGCCCACGTTGGACAGGGTCGGCGCGTCCCCAACCGAACGGCTCGCCGCGAAGCCGCCGATCAGCAAAATCTGCTATCAGCTTGGTGTGCCGACCATCGCCGGCTAAAGGATGAACGTTGTCCATCGCCGTCCAGCCTTTTCCAGGAATTCGGAATGTGCTAATGATGGCTCTGGCGACTTCTTAAGTCTGTGATTTGACTGAGAAATCAACCGCTTAGGCGGCGCCCCAGAAAGCTCTTCTGGCGCTCGATTTTTTTAGTATTCCCAGTTCCTCCAAATACCGCCGTAGGCATCCTTGAAGATGCGTGCAGCGCTGCGCGTATCGCTTTCTCGGTCCGCTCGAAGCGAGTGACCCTGAAAAGGTAGTCGGCGACACCAGACGGCCCCTGACGCCATTTCGCGAAACCAGAGAGACTTAGTCCCGAACCCGCGTCGCTGAGTCACACGCGGGCGGAGGCCCGCATGACACCCACCAAGCTCCTGATTGGCCAAATTGTAGCCGTATTCGGGATCGTGCTCGCGGGCATCTGGTTCGCGACGCAATGGGCGGCTGCTCAGCTCGCTTATCAAGCCGAACTCGGCGGGCCTTGGGCGGTGATCGACGGCGTCCCGGTCTATCGTCCTTGGGCAGTCTTCCTGTGGTGGTACCACTTCGACGCCTACGCACCGCATGTCTTCGATCGGGCCGGCGCGATTGCCGGCGCCAGCGGTTTCGTCGGATGCGGTGCGGCGGTTGCCGGTTCGCTGTGGCGCGCGCGCCAGCGCCGCAATGTCACCACTTACGGGTCGGCGCATTGGGCATCGCTTCGCGAGACCAAGGCCGCGGGCCTTTTCAGCGACGCCGGCATCTTTCTTGGCCGGCTGGGCGAGCGCTACCTCCGGCATGACGGTCCCGAACATGTCATGGCGTTCGCGCCGACGCGTTCGGGCAAGGGTGTAGGTCTCGTCGTTCCGAGCCTGCTCGGATGGTCTGGCTCGGTCGTCATCCACGACATCAAGGGCGAAAACTGGCAGCTGACTGCGGGCTGGCGCGCTCGCTTCTCGCATTGCCTCCTCTTCAACCCGACCGATGCCCGCTCCGCGCGCTACAACCCGCTGCTTGAGGTGCGCCGCGGCGCGGACGAAGTGCGCGACGTCCAGAACATCGCGGATATCCTTGTCGATCCCGAAGGCGCGCTCGACCGACGCAATCACTGGGAAAAGACAAGCCATTCGCTGCTGGTCGGCGCAATCCTCCACATCCTCTATGCGGATGCCGACAAGACCCTTGCCCGCGTAGCGACCTTCCTTTCCGACCCGCAGCGACCCTTCGTCGCGACGCTCCGCGTCATGATGACCACCAATCATCTCGGGACATCCGACGCGCCGGCCGTCCACCCCGTTGTCGCATCGGCGGCGCGCGAGCTGCTCAACAAAAGCGAGAACGAACGCTCGGGCGTGCTCTCCACCGCCATGTCGTTCCTCAGCCTCTACCGCGACCCGACCGTGGCTGCGGTGACCGCCGCGTCCGACTGGCGGATCGCGGACCTGGTCGAGGGCGATCACCCGGTGTCGCTTTACCTGGTCGTGCCGCCGTCGGACATCAGCCGCACGAAGCCGCTGATCCGGCTGGTCCTCAACCAGATCGGGCGCCGCCTCACCGAGCATCTCCATACCCCAAACCCAAACGAAAGCGCCAAGCCGGGCCGTCATCGCCTGCTGATGATGCTCGACGAGTTTCCGGCACTCGGGCGCCTGGATTTCTTCGAGACGAGCCTGGCGTTCCTCGCGGGCTACGGAGTTCGCGCCTTCCTGATCGCCCAGAGCCTCAACCAGATCGAGAAGGCCTACGGCGAGCACAACGCCATCCTCGACAACTGCCACGTCCGTATCGCGTTCGCGACCAATGACGAACGAACTGCAAAGCGCATATCCGATGCGCTCGGAACCGCGACCGAGCAGCGCGCGATGCGCAACTATGCCGGCCACCGTCTCGCGCCGTGGCTCGCCCATGTCATGGTCAGCCGCCAGGAGACCGCTCGCGCGCTGCTGACACCGGGCGAGGTCATGCAGCTTCCGCCAGTTGACGAGCTTGTCCTCGTCGCCGGGCATGCGCCGGTGCGCGCGAAGAAGCTGCGCTACTACGAGGACAGGACCTTCAAGGCACGCATCCTGCCGGCGCCGGCGCTGGGAAGCGGGGGCTACGCTGATCTGCCCAAGGCACGCGCGGACGACTGGCGTGACCTTGTGCGCGGCACCGACGCCCGCCTTGGCGAAGCCCGACACGAGAGCCACGACCCCGACAGCGGCGGCGGCCTGGAACATGTCCGGCACCCCGCGCAAGAACTAGAGGCACCCGTGCCGGCAGACATGGTCCCGGCCGACGTCCTCGGCCTCGGCGACGACGACACCGACCTCGCCGGCGACAAACGCGCGATGGACCAGGCGCGATCGCTCGCTGCCACCCGTGCCGTCTACGCCATCGATTCCGCGTCGTCGCGTCCCGACGACCTTCAGCTGGACTTCTGACCATGGTCGAAAAGGTCCGCCACCAGCTGTTCCTGCCGCGGCTGCTGAGCGATCGGCTCGAGGCGCTCGCGGCCAAGCCGGGCGCCTCGAAGTCGGCGATTCTCGCCGACGCCGTGGCGGCCTGGCTGGACAAGCGCGGCATGTCCGAACTCGACGACCGGTTCGGGCTGCGGCTCGACCGCATGTCCAAGGCTCTGGGACGGATCGAGCGTGACGGGGAGGTCATTCTCGAAACGCTGGCGCTTTTCATCCGCTTTGAACTCGCCATCCAGACGCCGCTCGCGGAAAACGACCATGCAGGTCGGGCGCTCGGGGCGAAAAGGTTCGAGGCCTTCGTGACGCAGGTCGGGCGGCAGGTGTCGAGCGGGCGCCGTACAATCTCAGCCAGCCGGGAGCAGGACGCATGAGCGCGAGCCTTGCCACGGAGCGGCGGCGCCGCATGCTGGTCACCGCGCTGGGCGCCGACATCGCCGAGGCGATGCGAGACAGCCGGACCCAGGAGATCATGGTCAATCCGGACGGCGCGCTTCGGCTCGACCGTCTCGGCGAAGGCCGGGTCGATACGGGCGTCAGGATCGAGCCGGACCAGGTCGAGCGCATCATCCGCCTCGTCGCCAGCCACGCACGCGCCGAGATCCACGGCGGTCGGCCGATCATCTCGGCGGAACTGCCGCCCCATGCCGAGGGCAGGGCCGGTGAGCGTTTCGAGGGCGTGCTCCCGCCGGTTTCGACGGGGCCGTGCTTCTCGATCCGCAAGCCCGCCGAGCGACTCCACACGCTCGACAACTACGTCGCCGACGGGATCATGTCCGAGACCGCCGCGGACACGCTCCGTGCGGCGGTTACCCAGCGTTACAACATCCTGGTCGCGGGCGGGACCAGTTCGGGCAAGACGACGCTCGCCAATGCGCTGCTCGCCGAGATGGCCCGGGTCGATGCGCGGGTCATCCTGATCGAGGATACGCGCGAGTTGCAGTGCCCCCTGCCGGACACCGTCGGGCTGCGCACGCGCCCGGGCGTCACAACCATGACCGACCTGGTGCGCTCGACCATGCGGCTGCGGCCCGACAGGATCATCGTCGGGGAGGTTCGCGGCCCCGAGGCGCTCGACATGCTCAAGGCCTGGAACACGGGCCATCCGGGCGGGATCGCCACGGTTCACGCCAACAGCGCAGTGGCCGCGCTCTACCGGATCGAGCAGCTGGTGCAGGAAGCCGTGGTCACCGTGCCGCGCCGGCTGATCGCAGAAGCCATCGACATCATCGTGTTCATCGCCGGCCGCGGCACGCAGCGCCGGATCGCCAGCATCGCCCGCGTCGCCGCGCTCGATCCCGACACCGGCGCCTACGCTCTCGCCGAGCTTCTCAGCCCTTCAGCCCAAGGAGAATGACCATGACAACCATCAGGATGCGCGACCGTCGCACCAAGTTCATCGCCGGAGCCGTAATCGGCATCGGACTGGCGATCGCCAGCACGGCGCAGGCCGCCGGCACCGGCATGCCGTGGGAGCAACCGCTCCAGCAGGTGCTCGATTCCGTGCAGGGACCGGTCGCCAAGATCGTCGCGGTGATCATCATCATCGTGACCGGCCTGACCCTTGCATTCGGCGAGACCGCCGGCGGTTTCCGGCGCCTCATCCAGATCATCTTCGGCCTCTCGATCGCGTTCGCGGCGTCGAGCTTCTTCCTCAGCTTCTTCAGCTTTGGCGGCGGAGCGCTGATCGCGTGAGCGAGCACATCGAAGGGTTCGAGGTTCCCATTCACGGGAGCCTCGGAGCGCCGATCCTCCTTGGCGGGGCCCCGCGCGGTCTTGCGATCGTCAACGGGACGCTCGCGGCGGCGATCGGCCTTGGTCTCCAGCAATGGATCGCCGGGATCGTCGTCTGGGCTGTCGGGCACAGCATCGCAGTCTTCGCGACCCGGCGCGACCCGTCGTTCGTGCCGGTCCTCGTTCGCCATCTCAGACAGAAGGGCTATCTCGCATGCTGAGCCTGTGTGAATATCGCCATCGAGCCGATCGCCTCGCCGACCACCTGCCGTGGGCGGCTCTGGTCGACAAAGGCGTCATCCTAAACAAGGATGGCAGCTTCCAAAGGACGCTAGCGTTCCGCGGTCCCGACCTCGAGAGCGCGACCGAAGCCGAGCTGGTGTCGGCCTGCGCGCGGGCGAACAATGTCCTCAAGCGCTTCGGCACGGGCTGGGCGCTGTTCTTCGATGCCGAGCGCCGCGAAGCGCTCGGCTATCCGGCCGGCAACTTTCCCGATCCGGCATCGTGGCTCGTCGACGAAGAGCGGCGGGCGCGCTTCGAGGCTGAAGGCGCCCATTTCGAGAGCCGCTACCATCTGACGCTCGTCTGGCTACCAGCCGCGGACGGGGCGGATGCCGCGGGTCGATCCCTCGTCGACCGGCCCGATGCCGACGCCGGTTCTCTTCGGGGCCGCGACTGGCGCGGCGCGCTGGCGAGCTTCATCGCGGAAACGGACCGCGCACTCGACCTGTTCGCCGCTTTCATGCCCGAGGTGCGAGCCCTCTCGTCGGCCGAGACGCTGACCTTTCTTCATGACGCGGTCTCGAACCGGCACTTGTCCGTAGCAGTGCCCGAGACGCCAATGTACCTCGACGCACTGCTGGCGGACACGCCGCTCGTCGGCGGCCTCGAGCCGACGCTTGGGGACCGGCACCTGCGCACGCTCACCCTCGTGGGCTTCCCGAACGTCAGCCGCCCCGGAATCCTCGACGCGCTCAACGAGGCCGACTTCGCCTATCGCTGGGTCACGCGCTTCGTCGCGCTCGACAAGACCGACGCAGCCAAGCTGCTGACCAAGCTCCGCCGCCAGTGGTTCAACAAGCGCAAGTCGATCACCGCGCTGCTGCGCGAGGTGCTCTACAATCAGCCGACCCAGCTGCTCGACAGCGACGCCGACAACAAGGTGGCCGATGCCGACCTGGCGCTTCAGGCGCTCGGCGGCGACCATGTCGCCTTCGGCTATCTGACCACGACCATCACCGTCAGCGACGAAGACCGCGCAGGCGTCGAAGCCAAGATCCGGCATGTCGAACGGATCATCGGCGGTCTTGGCTTCACCATGATCCGGGAAGGCGTCAACGCCGTCGAGGCGTGGCTGTCGTCGATACCCGGCCACGTCTATGCCAACGTCCGCCAGCCAATCGTCCATACGCTGAACTTGGCCCATCTCATGCCGCTGTCTTCGGTCTGGGCGGGCCCTGCCGGCAATTCTCATCTCGAGGGGCCGCCGCTGCTGGTCGCACAGACCGCAGGCTCGACGCCGTTCCGGCTCTCCACCCATGTCGGCGACGTCGGCCACATGATGCTGGTCGGACCGACCGGCGCCGGCAAGTCGGTCATGCTGGCGCTGATCGCGCTCCAGTTCCGGCGCTACCCGGACGCACAGATCTACATCTTCGACAAGGGCTTTTCAGCCCGCGCCGCGGTGCTGGCGATGGGCGGCGCGCACCACGCACTCGGCGCCGCTGACGGCGAGACCCTCGCGTTCCAGCCGCTGCTGCGGATAGACGACCCCGCCGAGCGGAGCGGGGCGGCCGAATGGATCGCGGCGCTTCTCGACGCCGAGCGCGTGACCGTCACACCTGAGGTCAAGGATGCGGTCTGGTCGGCGCTCGGCAGCCTGGCATCGGCACCGCCGCAGGAACGCACGATGACCGGGCTCGCGCTGCTGCTCCAGTCCAACGCGCTGCGGACCGCGATCCAGCCCTACACGCTCGACGGACCCCACGGCCGGCTTCTCGACGCCAGCGAAAGCGGATTGGCCTTCGCCGACGTGCAGTGCTTCGAGACCGAGGCGCTGCTGGGTCAGGCGAGCGTCGTGGCGCCGGTCCTGACCTACCTGTTCCATCGGCTCGAGGAGCGCTTCGACGGCCGGCCGACGCTGCTGATCCTCGACGAAGCCTGGATCTTCCTCGATCATCCACTGTTCGCTGCGCGCATTCGCGAATGGCTCAAGACCCTGCGCAAGAAGAACGTCGCCGTGCTGTTCGCAACGCAAAGCCTGGCGGATGTCGCCGGCAGCAGCATCGCGCCCGCGGTCATCGAAAGCTGCCCCCAGCGCATCCTGCTCCCCAATGATCGCGCGATCGAGCCGCAGAGCCGCGAAGCCTATGCGCGGTTCGGCCTCAACGACCGCCAGATCGAGCTCATCAGCCGGGCCACGCCCAAGCGCCATTACTACCTGCAATCGGCGCGCGGAAACCGCCTGTTCGAGCTCGGACTCGGGCCGATCGCGCTCGCGCTCTGCGGCGCCTCCGATCCCGCCAGCCAGCGCCGGATCGAAGTCATCCTCGCCGAACACGGCGCGCAGGAATTCGCGAAGCACTACCTGAGAGGAGTAGACCTCGGCTGGGCCGCCGACTTGCTCGCATCGTATCCAGAGCATGACTGAAGCGGTCACTACGCTAGGGTAGCCATTGGTCGGGAGCGGACTCGCTGGTTCTGGGCTTGGAATTCAAAAGCAGACCGACCGCTCCCGAATCTCAACAACGCGCCACCTGCCGAGAGGGGGTGCGCACTTCAGGAGCGGAATGCGGGGCAGAAGTAACTCGTCCCACCACAGCCGAAACAGGACAGGCGTCGCCCACCGGCGAGGCCTTGTTTTCGCTCTCACAAGCGAGACGGTGTCGGGCGCGTGATTGATCGCACTCACATCCAGAGCGAACGCAGCCAGCTCCTAAATCTCTTCAACAAATTTGTCGGCGCCGGGCGCGGTTCGCCTGTCGGCTTCCGCGGCGGCATCGATTTCCGTTCGCCGGTATAAATCTGGCTCGCGAACTCATCGCGGCGCTGCGCGCGTTGCGTCTGGCGCGCCGTCATTTCGGGATACCAATCGACCTGGCCGCGATCGATCCAGTAGTGCGAACGGCATGGGAGAGCGCCCAGACCCACAGACGGCGAAAGCGACACCGTTTGTCCGTGATCGATCAGCCGCCACTTGGCGGGATTAAGCGGCGTGACAACCTTGAAGCCGCAACCGCAGCAGCACAGGTGAGAGGACGTGTTGAAGCGCTTGGAAATGTAGAGAACGCCTTCATCCAACACTTTGGGGATGAACTCGACATACTGGTGATTGAGCCGGTCCCGTCTGCTCACGCGCGCTCCTCGTTGCACAACTCTCCGGTGGCAATCTGATACATCGTCGAAAATTCGTGCCCGGCGTCGCGATAGAAGCCGATCAGGCGCTTCCAACGGATGACCGCCAGCGCGGCATTCAGCGCATTCAACTCCGCGATCTGAATGTTGGTCGCGTATTCGTTTTCGGCCTCGTCGTCCGTGCCAAATCCGATCCGGCGCTCGATATGATCGCGTTTCTCGGCGGTACTGGTCACGACCCTGACGATGCCCTGAAGTCCTTTCGGGCCGCGCGTGATACCCAGGCCGACATCGATGAAGGCAACGCCGTGCGCGACCAGCCAGTCGACGATGGCGCGCTTGGCCTTTCCGGAGTCGAGGCACAGGAAAGCGAAGTTGATGCCCTCGAGCAAGTCCAGGTTCCCGGCCGTCAACGGCTCATCGTGTTTGACGAGCCCCTTGCGGCGAAGCTTGCTGTAAATGTCGAAGAGATTGCCGATCTTCGATTTCTTCTGCTCAAGCTCGGCGAGCGACCACGCACCGGGCGAGCGGAAAGCGTTGTGCGTATCGAACCGGTCGCCGTCGAAGATGCGGATTTCGGCGACGCGCGTCTTGGAGACAAGATCGAGAACATAGGAACCCGTGCCGCCGACGCCGATGATGGCGATGCGCTGCTGCTCAAGCTTTTCGTTGTCCGCGCCGATATGGACGCGGCTCGAAGCCGTATCGATATAGTGGAATAGGTCGTCGTCCTCCTCGTCGGTCGCGTACACGGGATGAGTCTGTGCCGTGACCTCGGATCGGATCTTCTGCGCTTCGCCGACGATCCAGCCGAGATAGGCGTGTGTCTTTCGTTCGTAATCGCGGTAGTCGGCTTTGGCGGAAAAGGTGAAATCGCCCCGCACACCGCTCCCGAAATCCTGTGGCCCGCTGTTATTCTCGAAATCGCGCAGCTTGTCGCCATTGGCATGACAGGGGTGTTCCCCCATCCAGTAGGCGACGTGGCTGTCGGGCTTCTTCGTCACCTCGTGACCGTCTACGACCTGGGTATCAAGTTTCGAAACCAGAATGCCGTCTTCGCGCACTTGGCGCGACGCAGTCACATAAGGCACGTCCCTGACCAGCAGATAGCCGTTGCGGATTTCGAGATGAAACCCGTCGTTCCGCAACGCAAGAAGGTCGGGACTACGAGCGAGTAGCCGGTGTGACATCGAACTCCATATCCTTCTTCACCTTAACGGTTTCGCCCTCGATTAGCGTGCCGGTCGGCTTGTTCGAATGGCCTTTGCTGTAGAGAACCTGATAGCGCTGGCCTTCCGGCAAAGCGGGAGCCTCGATCAGTGCCAGCAGTTCCTCGTAGCTGATGCGCTCCTTGGGAACTTCGTATTCGGTCCCGTTCACCACGATCATGATCAGCTTGGGGTCGTTGCTGCCGCCGTGGCCCGGATTGCTGCCGCCATGTCCGGGATTGTCGTTCTCGTTTGCCATGCGATTTTACTCCTTCTCACTTAGTGTTTCTTGTCCCTGGGCGGGCTCGGATCGTGGCCTGGCGCGACCGTGTCGGAATCGCGCCAGCGGTGATCGCGGCCCTGAATGCGAACCTCGCCGCCGCCGAGATCGCGAACCGTTGCCTTCGCGGTCTTTTCGGCAGCGCTCTGCTTCTGGTGAGTGCTCTCGGGGGCAGCGACGCCTGCCTTCTTCACCGCCCAGCGGTCGCCCTGCTTGACCACATACCTATCGTTTTTGCCCGGCATGAAAAAACCTCGATTTCCAGCTTGCGCGTTGTGAATGTGCCATGGCATTGTTGCCATGCCCGCCATGATACAATCGTCATGGCGAAAGTGTCAAGTCCATCCTGTTGGGAACACCATGTCTGACGAACAAGACGCTGAAATATTTAGTAAACGCCTGAAGCAAGCGAGAGACCTGCGAGGGCTTAGTCAAGCGCAGCTTGCCGCGAAAGCTGGTCTGCCCGCCGCTTCCGTCTCTCATTTCGAATCGGGTCCGCGAAAGCCGTCCTTCGACAATCTCAAATCGCTGGCGTCGGCGCTCGATGTGACGACCGATTACCTGTTGGGCCGCGCAGACACCCCGGAAGCTTCCGCGACAGTCGGCCAGCTTCACCGCGATCTGCACAGGCTGACATCGCAGGACCTCGAGCTTACCAAAGGTTTCGTCGAGCTTCTCATTAGCAAGCGCAAACCCGGCGGAGATGAGGGATGACAGACAGACTGCGGGTGGCTCGTCGGATGCTCGCGGAGACAACCGCAGCCGGCGTTCTGCGCGATCAAAAGGTCATCGGCCTGTGGGTCGATCCCATGGCAATTGCCACAGCCAAAGGCATCATGATTGAGGCCAAGCCTGACACGGCTGCTGGCGTGTCGGGGATGCTTGTCAAGGTCGGCGACGATTTTGGAATCATGTACGCGACCCATGTCCCGAGCCGCGGCTTCCAGAGATTCAGCGTCGCCCACGAACTCGGGCACTATTTCATGTCAGGGCACAGCGACGCGCTGCTGTCAGATGGGTTCCACGTTTCACACGCCGGTTTCATGTCCGCCGATCCTTACGAGCAGGAGGCGGATTTTTTCGCCGCCGCCCTGCTTATGCCGGAGCGGGCCTTCCGGCTCGCGCTCGACGAACATGCGCCCGGCCTCGCCTGCATCGACGCCCTGCATACCTCGTGCGAGACATCTCTTACCGCCACGGCTATCCGCTACAGCTTTCTGACAAGAGACGGCGTGGCGATCATCATGAGCCAGGGCGATACGATCGACTGGTGCTTCATGTCGGATGGATTGAAGCAGGCCAAGGGACTTACGTATCTGCGCAAAGGCACGCCGTTGCCGGCCGGCACGGCGACGGCTGACTTCAACGCCGATCCCGATAACATCGCATCAGGCAAGCGCGCCTCCGGCGACGGCCTTCTCAATGAATGGATGGATGGAGACCGATCCTACCGGGTGACGGAGGAGGTTGTCGGCCTCGGCCATTACGGCCGAACGCTAACGGTATTGACGTGCAGCTCGCTTTCCCAGCGTCCCGAAGCCGACGAGGATGAAGACGAGGAGGAAGCTGCCCTGATGGAAAGCTGGACCACGCGATTCAGAAAATAATGCCGCGCCGGTTGGCGCGCGGCAGGTTCGCCAATCGCCAGACTCCCGCTAAGAAGAGCGAGAGCTGGCGGGCGGCCAGAGCGTTGTTGCGGCCCTGTGGTGTCATCAGCGCATGGGAAAACTAAGCATCGAGGCGTGCCTCGGCTCGCGGCTCGGTGGTGATGCCAAGATCGCCGCTTAGAAAAGCTGCACCAGCTCGGCAACCATCTCTTCCATCGAATATACGGCGGGGTTCGGGAGCAGCGATCCGCGTCGCGTAAGGCGGCAATTGGGCGCAAAGCAGACCGACGTTGTCTGGCATAATACCCGCATTGATACGACCGTCCCCAAACTGACGCTCCAGGTCCCCAGACAGACCCTGCCCTACCTGGCGCATCTGATTGAATCTGCAGGCTCCTCGAGGTCAAGGAGTCTCACATGCGGAAACAATCCAAATTCTATCTGCGTGGTTTACCAATCACGAGCGCGCTCGGCGCGAGCGCCATCGGCTCGCTCGGAATGGCGATAAGCCTCACAGCCGCTCCGGTGCACGCGCAGATCACAGTCTTCGACCCATCGAACTACAGCCAGAACATCCTCACCGCCGCGCGCACGCTCCAGCAGATCAACAATCAGATCCAGATGCTGCAGAATCAGGCGCAGAGCCTGATGAATCAGGCGAGGAACCTGACGACGATCACGTTCCCCGAGTTGCAGGCGATCACCCAGACGATCCAGCAGATCGACCAGCTGATGGGACAGGCGCAGGCGATCCAGTTCCGCGTCGCCAGTCTCGACCAGCAGTTCCGGTCGATGTTCCCGGCCAGCTTTGACCATGCGCTCACCAACAACCAGCACGTCGCCGATGCACGTGCCCGGCTCGATGCGTCGATGGATGCCTACAAGCACACCATGACGGTGCAGGCGCAGGTGGTGGAGAACGTCGCCGCCGACGCGGGCGTGCT
>Ga0070679_100001236_pt1 | contig 22474 bp, 23 predicted proteins | sample KBSC63BmetaG_FD_65652 | JGI IMG/M metagenome (GOLD analysis project Ga0070679, IMG submission 65652) | Corn rhizosphere microbial communities from Kellogg Biological Station, Michigan, USA - KBS C6-3B metaG | ecosystem: Host-associated > Plants > Roots > Rhizosphere | place: USA: Michigan... | reverse complement strand
CGTTATTGGGAACGGCGCTGGCCGGGCGGTATGTAGTTGAGGCACTGGTGAGCAAGGGAGGATATGCGGCGGTCTTTCGGGGCATAGATCAGCATTTGTCGCGTAGAATCGCCATTAAGGTACTGCTACCCAGCAAAACAACGGCCACTGAACAGGAGCATTTTTTGCGCGAGGCCCGCATCGCCGCTGTGCTCGATCACCCAAATATTGCGCCGATCCTGGATTATGGCAAGGATGGCCCCAGCGTCTTCCTGGTCATGCCTCTCTACACTGCCGGGAATCTCCGTAACCGCCTGGCAACGGTGAATGGTCCGCTGCTGGCGACCGAAACGGTGACAAACTTTCACCAGCTCGCCAATGCGCTCTTCTATGCTCACACGCGCAATCGTCCAGTGATCCACCGTGATATCAAGCCGGAGAATATTTTGATCCATCAGGAGGATCGGCGGCTGATCATCACCGATTTTGGGATCGCGCGGGCGCTGGAGCCGGGGGCGCGCGTTGGTAAAACGGTAACGGTGCGCGGGACAGTCGGATATATGGCACCCGAACAGACCAGCGGCGTTGTGGACCCACGTAGCGACCAGTTTGGCTCTGGCGTGGTCCTCTATGAGATGCTGACCGGCTACCACCCTTTTGACGCGCTCGGTGGCCCGGTGCGCCCACCTTCGATTTTCAATCGCGACCTGCCGACCTCGTTGGACGCGATCGTACTGCGCGCCCTCTCCGCACGCCCGGAGGGTCGTTTCGCTGATATGCAGGAATTTGTGCAGGCCTTTGACCAGGCAGCTCACTCCGGCTCTGGCGTTGGCTTTCAATTGATTCAACAAAGTTCTCTGCTGGATGGACGCAGCGCCCCGCCCTATACGCGCAACGCCACCAATCCCTCGCTGCCTGCGGAAACGGGCAATGGCAATCTGCGCGACTCTTCAGCGCGGCAACGAGCGGTACAACAGGTCAACAGTTCCAGCACGCGTGAAAAGTGCCTGGAAGGCGATCAATTCTTGAAGCAGCAACAGTATTCCCAGGCGCTGCGCTCATACGAGGACGCGCTGAATATGGACCCGCTGAATTTCCACGCCTGGAACGGCAAAGGCACCGCGCTCTACAGCCAGGGGAATTACAAACGCGCCTACGATGCCTACCAGCGCGCGACCGAGATCGACGCGGAGAACCCGGTCGTCTGGGTCAGCGCGGGCCTGGCGCTCAACCGCCTGAAACGCTACTCGCAATCGCTGGTGCATTTTGAACGCGCGCTGAGCATCGATCAGACGCACGTCCCCGCCTGGAATGGCAAGGCCGACGCGCAACTGGATATGAATATGCCGGAGGAGGCGATTGAGTCCTATGGGATGGCATTGCACTACGATCCGCAAAGTTTCCAGGCCTGGAACGGGTTGGGCAATGCGCGCTCAATCCTGCGCGACTATGCCGGGGCAATTGAAGCTTACGAACGGGCGCTGCTGGCCAATCCACGCAGCGCGGTGGCCTGGTGCAACAAAGCCGAAGCGTTGATGCGCCACGGGCATACACGCGCGGCCCTCGACGCCCTCAACGAAGCCACCGAACTTGACCGCAGCTATGCTCGCGCCTGGACCCTCAAAGCGGAAGTCTACGATCAATTGGGCAATACGCAGGAGGCACAGAAGGCGCGGAAACGCGCGAAGCCGTGGGGATTGGCAAACTAAAATATATTAGCCTTTCAGCAGCAAAAATGTACTTAGCAGCATTTTAAGAGCGAAGAAGCCGAGGGCAAGGCCGCAGATGAGGTTGACAAGACGAAAGAATACAGGCGTGACCAGCCGCCGCCCCCAGGCAACCAGGCTCGCCATAAAGATAGACCACAGCAACGCGCTGATGAGAAAACCGGCAAAGAACACCATTGCCTCTTGTAGTTCACGAGACACCTGGCCTACCACAACTAGAGTGGGAAGAACGCTGAGCCAGAATACGACCGGAAAAGGATTCGCCAACGTCAGCGCGGCCCCTAGCGCGAAATCACCACGCGCGCTGGCAGCTTTCACCTCACCGCTTTTTCCATGATACGCGTCTCTAAGCGCAAGCCACGCGAGCCACAACAAAAGCAGTGTGCCCGCAACACCTAAAAGTACGCGGATGAACAGGTTTTGCGCGAAGAAGGTCACGCCAACCAGAGCAATGAGAGCCCACAAGATCAACACAAGTAATGCACCGAGTTGGAGCAGCAAAGCAGAGAGAAAGCCACGCTGCCCCAGACCGCGCAAAAGTTGAGCCGTTATAGCGCCAGGAGTGGCAAAAAGGGCAAGGCCAAGCCCGAAGGCAGAAAAAAAGAGCAGCATAACAAAGCCTCCATACGTGAAGGATAGCTATTTCCACAGATGAAATTCTTTTCTCAGAAACGCAAACCACTCAAATTTGTGCCTCTGAGAAAAGAGATTGAGCTAATTGCTGGATAATCATGCCTGATATTCAGCTTGCAAGGGCAGAGCTACTTCCTCAGCCAGACGGCGAAGAATATTCTGAGAAGCTGGCACAGGCACATGATAGATAATATGCGTTGCCCCGACCTCTATAAACGAGCGCGTCTCCAGAAGCGCCGCCTTCAGATCAGAAGGATCGACCGAGATGTGCCTGGAATAGACAATGCTCGCTGGATCACGCCCAATAGCTGCACAATAGTTTTCCAGAAGCTGGCCCTTCTGATGGTAAATCTCAGGAGAATCGACGCTACAATCCCAGATATCCGCATACCGGGCAATCACTTTCAAAGTTTGCTCGCCTTCTCCGCCAATGGCAAAAGGCGGAAACGGCTTCCGAAGAGGCTTGGGGTCACAAGGGGCTTCGCTCAGGTGGTAGTAACGTCCCTCAAAAGTCACCAGTGGCTCTGTCCATAGTCGTCGGATCAACTCACAGGCTTCACCCAAGCGACGAATACGCTCACCTGGCGAGGGAAGTGGGATGCCATAGGCGTGATGCTGTTGTTCCGACCAGCCTGTGCCGATACCGAAATTCAGACGACCATGCGAAATGACATCAATGGTCGCAGCCATCTTCGCCAACACTGCCGGATGGCGATACGTGTTATCCGTGACCATGACTCCAACCTGCAAACGTCGCGTCTGCGCTGCCAGCGCCGCAAGGAGGGTCCACGACTCCAGGTAAGGGCCTGGGGGGACGCTACCCTGTCCCATGAAATGATCGTTGAGCCAGGCATGTTCAAAAACGGGGATATTATCCGCCTCCTGCCACACCGCTAAGAGCGCGTCGTGGGTTGCATATCGCTGCGCCGTTTTAATACCAAAGCTGAGCGTTTTTTGCCTATCCATCTATCTTTTGCCTTTCTGATTCACCATAGATTGATCAAAGTAGATTGATCAAACTTTTTGATGCCCTTAGTATAATCTTCATTTGTGCTAGAATGCAGAAATTAAAAAAGCTATTTCGCTTATTTGACCAGAAAGAAGAAGGAGGAATCGCACAATGACCTCAGAAATTGAAAAGCTACTGGATGAAACTGGCTGGCGTCTGCTCTCTGAATTACAGCAAAATGCACGCCTTTCCTATAAAGAGTTGGGCCAACGTGTAGGGCTTTCGCTTCCGTCAGTTGCTGAACGGGTGCGCAAGATGGAGGAAGCGGGCATTATCACTGGCTATCACGCTGAAGTTAACCTGAACAGCCTGGGTTTGCCAATCCTTGCTATTATTCGCCTGGGAAGCTTTGTCGGAGAGAGCTGCGGGCGTGTCGCAGCACAAGCGAGCAAAATTCCTGAGGTTCTGGAGTGCTATAAAGTAACAGGGACCGACTGCGCGGTGGTAAAAGTAGTCGCTGCCTCAATGCCTCACCTGGAGCAAATCATTGAACAGCTTTCGCGCTTTAGCATTGCCTCCACTTCCATTGTGTTCTCCAGACCCATGAAGAATCGAGTTATTACCCACGAACTGTTGGCACGGGCAGAAGTTATACAAGAGGATTCGTGATAGCTTCCGTCCGTTCCATCCATACTGAACTGACGTTACTAGCCCAAGAATAACAACAGAGGGCAATCATGGGATTACCCTCTGCATTAATAACTCGGCAATTTAGAGCGCGGGCGTGGCCACGCTCTCCGTTTTCCCCTCTTTTTCATCCGGCTTTTTCTCGTGAAGCGTCTTCGCCAGTGGAAGATCCTTGAGGAAGAGCGCGGAGATGAAGGCCGCGCCACAGAAGATCAATATGACGACAAAGCCATGTTGGATGGCTAGCATCATCGAGTCTTTGAGCGCGTCGAAAACCTGGTTGAGCATCTGTGAGACCTGCTGCATGGTCGCGGTCAGCACCTGGTGAGCAATCGCGTCATGCTGGGCACCAGGCGGAATGTGCGCGGTAGCCTTCGCGACCGCGTTCTTTCCAGCGATCTGTTGCGCTGTGCGCACAATCGTGTTCTTGTAATCCGGGTTAATCAGCACTTGCGTATTGGTCGCGGCCTGCCAGCCAGCGGGCGTCAACTGCGTGATCGTGCTGGAAGGAACGCGTTTGACCAGTTCGCTAGAGATCGTATTATTCACAACGGTGCCAACGATAGCCACGCCGAGGGTCTGGCCGAGCGCGCTCACATACCTGATAACACTTGTCGCGACACCCATCATCTTGCGCGGCACTGCATTCTGCGCGGCCAGGGTCTGGATCGCGAAGAACGTGCCCAGACCCACGCCAGCGACGACCATACAGCCGCTCGCCTGTAGGAGCGTTGTCGAAGCATCCATCCTGCTCATCAGGAACATGCCGAGGCTTAAAAGCACGATGCCAACGATCGTCACACCCTGATAACGCCCAATCCTGGAGATCAGGAAGCCCGCGAGGGCCGAGCCAATCGTGAGGCTGATGGTCATTGGCGTGATGACTTCGCCGGAATTGGTCGCGCTCTCACCCAGCACGCCTTGCAGGTAGAGCGGGAGATAGATTACCAGCGGTAAAAGGACCATGCCCAGAAGAAACGTCACGCAGGAATCAGCCGCGAAGACCTGGATACGGAAGAGGTGCAGCGGTAAAAGCGGCTCAGCGGCGAAACGTTCAACGACGAAAAAGAGCACGTAGAGAATACCAGCCGCGATCAACACGCCCACAATCTGAGGCGAACTCCAGGCATAGGTGGAATCGCTCCCCCAGTTCAGGCCGAGCAAGAGACAGATCGTGGCGGCGGAGGCCAGCAACGCGCCAGCAAAGTCGATGCGCTTGAGAGCAGCCCAGCCACGATACTGATTACTGCGCGCGGAGATAGTGGTGGGCAGGTACACCAGGAGGGCAGCGAGAGCGATCACGCCGACCGGCAGATTGACGTAAAAGACCCAGCGCCAGCGCGTAGCATCAGTCACAAAATTGCCCAACAACGGGCCATGGTCGGTCAGCCAACCGCCGAGGGTCGGTCCGGCGACGCTGGCGAAGCCATAAACCGCCGAAAAGATGCCCTGCCATTTCGCGCGTTCGGCGGGTGAGAAGATATCACCTACAACGGTGAAGACCAGCGCGATACCGATGCCCGCGCCCGCACCCTGAATGGCGCGAAAAGCAATCATCTGATCCATGGTCTGCGCTGTACCTGAGAGAAACGAGCCGGCCAGAAAAATGACCACACCAACGACGAGAAACCACTTGCGCCCGAACTGGTCTGAAAGCTTGCCAACAATCGGGATCATGGTTGTCGAAGCCAGCAAGTAGGCCGTGACTACCCAGGTGTAGAGGTCAAAACCCTGTAGTGTGCTGACAATGCGCGGCAAAGCTGTGCCGACAATTGTCTGATCCAGCGCCTCCAAAAGCAGCGTGAGCATCAGGGCGGCGAGGACGCTGACAAAGGCGAACCCATGCAAACGGCGTCCAGTAGCTACCGGCGCGCTCTGCTCCGGTGGCGTCTCCTTTTCTTTTTGCGACATGAAAATACCCCTTTTTCTATCTCCTGTTATCTACGATGCTGATTCTCATTATTGTTTTGATTCTGGTTCTGATTGCTATTCTGGTGGCTGTTTTGATTGTGATTGTGGTTCTGTCTCCTTGACCGCGACCGTGAGGATGTAGATGGTGAAGCTGTATCGGTTGCGCCTTGCACTGATTGTTCAGCATGCTCCCGGCGAGCCAGCGCCTCAGTTCGCAAACGTTGTACCCACTCGACCTCCATGCGCCACTGGTCTGTAATGTGCCTCATCACGTCGAGCGTAGCAGCCAGCGAAGCCTCGTGGGGATAACTCTTGGCCAGACCATGCGCGGCCAGATCATTTGACTCATGGGTCAGGTGCAGCACATGCGCCTGACAGTAGTTGAGGTAATGTTCAAGCAAATAAATCTGCTCAAAGGGCTGCAACAGATACAGTACCGGCGCTTTGTAGCGAAAGAGCCGCTGATATTCGCCCAGATTCGAGGTCGTATCCATCATCAAGGCGTGAAAACGCTGGCGGCCCTCCTCTGTGATGCGATAGCCGCGCGCATTGCGTTCTCCATGCTGTTCCTGGTAATCCTCTTCATACGCCTCGATCAACCCGCTCTCCTCCATCTTCGCCAGCAGCGGATAGAGTCGCCCATTGCTCACCCTGGCATAGGGTCCGATCATATCGTTGATGATATGTGAGATGAGATAGCCGTGCGCGGGAAAACGCACCAGCAGCGAGAGAATAATCAGCTCGTACAAAACACTCCTTCTTCCCAGTTCATTGCAATCAGCTTCAGAAAAATCATATGTCACTATGACATGTCACAGTGACATAAATATAAATGGAAATTATGGGATTGTCAAGAGGGCGAGGATATACTGAGTGTCTTACAAAGGATCTGGCAGGGGACGGAAGGCTAGACGCACTCTTTGCGGAGATGGAGTGCGTCTAGCTGTGTACGAGTAGCTTGATACTCCCAAATTTAATTAATACTTTTGACAGGACGTATCACTTTGAGCATGATTAGCTTTATTTACTACTTTGCATCTTCTATCTCAGAATCTTTTACAGGCCAACCACCAACCAGTTCCAGAATAGTATCCCATTGGTCAGGAGTTACGTGAAATAAAGTGCCACCATGAGCGCGAGCCACCTTCAGTCCTTGCAAAAATTGTGAATGCTCTCCATCTTCCCACAAAGGTAAAACTGGCGGTATCCAATAACGCACTTTCACACGGTCTGCGAACTCACCCATGTGTGGCGGGCCTTGACCTCTCACGTACTCATCATCATCATCATCAGGCATGGGTACAGGATCGGTTAAAATTTCGGCTAGCGCAATAATTCCTCTATGAGCATCTCCTCCTTTGGCTTTCCAAATAATTGCTCGATCGCCAGCCCGCGTTTTCGCTCGTAGGTCAGTCCAGTATTCTTCTCGCCGGCTGTGAATTGATTCTTCAATTTCAAATCGTTTCCGGTCAGCAAGAAAAGCCCAATGTCGTCTTTGCCGTCCTTGCATTTTAATACCTCCTCTAAAATCAAATTTCGTTAATCTTATCACAAAAACTATGCGTTTTTCAAAATATTTTCGTTTTTGCCAACAATTATAGCAAGAGAGCACGTAACATGGCAAAATGTACGCGCTCTCCTCTTTTTGCTTCATCCATATTACCAATAGATCAGCAAAATTTTAATCGTCTCCCCAGGCTCCACTCACGCCTGCTTCCAGCGCCTGTTGTCTCTTCTCCCGTCGTTTTTTGAGCGTTTCCTGTACTCGGCCCAGCACCAGGTAGGAGCAGGCGACGAGCAGGCCAATCACCAGGCAGGTTGTCCAGAGGGCTGACGCGCCGTGATATTGCATGATGAAGCCACCAAGGGCCGGACTGATCAGGTACGAGATGCCGGTCATCGTGCCATAAATGCCCTGGTAGATGCCCCGTTGGTGCGTGGGCGAAATCGAGGCGATCAGCGCGGACGAAAGCGGATAGTAGATGATCTCGCCGCATGTCCAGATCAGGATGCCGATTTCGTAGCCCACAAGCGTGTGCAGCCAGCTATACAGGCCCAGGCCGATACCCAGGAAGAGCGAGGCGGTAGCCAGCGCCCGGTTCTGTGAGATACGCGCGAAGAACGCGGTCATGGGTAGGGCAATGATTATCACCTCAACGGCGTTCGAGGCCGCCACCAGGCCATAGATCGTCGCGCTCAACCCGTGCGCCTGCATATCGAGCGGCAGGGCAACCGACCATTGCGCGTAGAGACAGTTGAAAAGCAGGGCCAGCAGCGAATAGCACCAGAGCAGGGGATCGGAGAGCGCGGCGCGCAACGTTCCCTGCTTGCGCTTCTCCAGCTGTTTCTTGCTCCGTTCAGGTCGCGTTTCAGGAACGCCGAACCAGATGAACAGGCTGTACAGAAGCGTTGTGAGCGAGTCGCCAACAAAAAGCAGGAAGTAGGAGATGGGCGCGACAAGTCCGGCGATCGTTGGTCCGATGGCCGAGCCGATATTGTTGGCCCAGTAGCGGAAGCTATACGCCTGAGCACGCTGCTCCTGGGGAACCATATCGGCCACCGTCGCGGAGAAGGCCGGACGCGAGAGTTGATTGAAGAATTGCAGGCAGAGCGCGCACACGATCAGCAGCGGAATAAACTGGATACAGCCAAGCGCGAACATCAGGCCACCGCTCACCAGCAGACTCACCAGGATCGTCTTGCGCCGTCCAAGCGTATCCGCGAGCAGGCCGCCGAGGAAGCTCGCGCCCAACGAGCCAGCGCCCATCAACGAGATAATCAGCGTGGCCTGGCTGATCGAGAGGCCGCGCTGGCTGGTCAGATAGAGGACAAAGAATGGCATCACAAAATTTCCGGCGCGGTTCAAAAACGAGCCAGCGGTCAGAAACCAGAATGGACGCGGGAACGGGGGTAGAATCTGAGAAAGTTGTTTTTTGCGGAAAATTTGAAGCACAACACTCATCCTTGTCTATATATTTTCTACAATTTTCTATACATCGAGGAGCATCTGGTGATCTCAGAGGCAAACAAGCCAATCAACCTCACACCTCACGCACTGCCTGCTTCCGCGTCTATTCTACAAGCAAACGGTAGGGTTTGCACCAGCCAAAAGGCCAGTATTCCCGAACAATTGGCCTATACTGGTGGATATTCAGGGAATTTTTTACAAGACGACCTGTTTCTGATATACTTCTATCATCCTGTGAAAGGAAGTTCTGTCGAATGAATCTGAGAAGATTATCCTTTTGTGCATAGAGAAGGAGAAATGGCCGTACCGCTCAAAACACAAGCCACGCTTGAATTTGCACAGCTTATGTTAAAGAAACCGACACCAGAGCAAATTCTCGCCTTTCATCCCTCCGCTGAGGTTGCTGAGCGAGTATATGAGCTTATCTACAATGACCGCGAGGGTTTACTTACGGAAGAGGAGAGCCAGGAGCTTGATGATTACATGGCCTTAGAGCGCATAATGAGGTCGCTTAAACTTGAAGCTCGTCGACAATTAGAACAACAAGCCTCGTAATATGGCAAAAAATCCTCTATTCCTGTACGTCTACGGCGTCAGGTTCAAGAGAGAGCGCAAGGACGATGTGAATATTGCCTCACTCACGAATTATATGCATACTGTCCTCACGAGCCAGATCATGTGATTGCTAAAAAACATGGTGGCCCTACCTCGCTCGATAATTTAGCATGGGCCTGTTCTTATTGCAATCGCTTTAAAGGTTCAGATCTTGCTTCTGTTGATCCAATTTCACAGAAAGTGGTCCTACTCTTTAACCCACGCACTCAGAAATGGAAACGTCATTTTCGTCGTAACGGTGATTTTATCGAAGGTATTACCCTAAGCGGGCGCGCAACTGTTGCACTCCTGCATATGAATGATGCTGCGCAATTAAGTTATAGAGGCTAGCCATTACTTCTTTTGATAACGACGCATGTCTATAAAGAGAGACACAAATGGGCGAACGAGAACTGGTTGAGAGCACGCCGACGCCACGTACACGCGAGAGCATTGCGCGTGACTTGCGCACGCTGGGCATCGAGGCGGGAATGGCGTTGGAAGTGCATTCTTCGCTGAGCAGGCTTGGTTGGGTGTGTGGCGGGCCGGTGGCTGTGGTGCAGGCGCTGATGGACGTGCTGACCGAGGATGGAACGCTGCTCATGCCCACGCACACGCCCAACTATACTGATCCGGCCAAATGGCAGCATCCGCCGGTTCCGCGAGAGTGGTGGTCGATCATCTATGAGCAGATGCCCGCCTTTGATCCACAATCGACGCCGAGCCAATTTATGGGCCAGATTGTTGAAACGTTTCGCACGTGGCCGGGAGTTTTGCGTAGTTCGCATCCGGCACTCTCGTTTGCCGCCTGGGGTCGTCATGCGCGAACGCTGGCAGCCAACCACTCGCTGGATAACGGGCTGGGCGAAAAGTCGCCGTTGGCCCGGCTCTACGATCTGCACGGCCATGTTCTTCTGCTGGGTGTGGGCTATGAGAGTTGCACATCGTTGCATCTGGCCGAGTATCGCGCTCAGAGCGCCAGGCCGATCAGCGAAGGAGGCCCAATCCTTGAAAATGGTCAGCGCGTCTGGAAAACATATCAGGATATCGATCTCGATTCTGACACATTTCCGGCTATTGGCGCGGCCTTCGCGGAACTTGGGCTGGAGAAAACGGGAGCGGTCGGCTCCGCGCACTGTATTCTTCTCCCTCAACGTCTGGCTGTTGATTTCGCTGTGACATGGCTGCAACACAAACAGGATCACGGCGCGTAGAAATCTCGTGCTATACTATGCTTTATGAAGCGTGAAAACATCTCTTAAGATAGCAAACAGATATATAGAGATATGAGACACGTTGCTAATGAGGAGGAGCAAGGTATTGAGCACACAAAACAACGCGCCCGGTTTTGCACAAAATATCAAGCCGCTTTTCCGCGAGGACGATCGAGACGCCATGGAATTCGCCTTCGATCTCTGGGACTACAACGATGTCAGCGCCAACGCCGAGCATATTCTTGAACGCCTGGAAAATGGCACTATGCCTTGCGATGCTGAATGGCCTCCCGCACAGATTGAGCTATTTCGTCGCTGGATTGACACGGGCAAGGCCGCATAACGCAAAATGCGCGCAAATCGTGGTAGGGCCGCTCCTTGCGCGCGGCCCGTTTCCCCATAGACGACACGACTCCAGCGGCTATTCTATACTATTTGCCTGTTGGAGCCATGCATCCGGCTTATTGACTGCACGCGCACCCCACCAGCCGAAAACGAAGGCGAACAACGCGATCAGCATGAGCAGGTTGCGGAGCGCGACCAGTTGGAAAAAACCCGGCAATCTCAGTAGAATGATCTGATCGGTAAGCGGATCAATGAGCTGCGTATAATACCCCACGTAAATCACGAGCGTCAGCACTGAGATCACCAGCCAGGCATACATCCAGGTACGGCTGGTTTTGCCGCGCGCGTAGGCATAGGTCAGCAGAGGAAAGAGCCAGATCAGGTATTGTGGGCTGAAGACTTTCGCGGTGGTCATCAGGACGCACAGCAGCCCGATCAGCGCCTGCGAGAGATCGATGCGTTTGCGCCAGTGCAGCCAGAAAACAACCAGCACACTCCCGACGCTTAACAGCGTATCCACTGGCGAGATAAGATGGGTCAACGTGCTCTCCATGGTCAGCGAACCATACGCGAAATTCACAGCGTAGGGCGCGCCAAAACTTCCACCGAGCCAGGTCACGGTGCTAACCAGCGATTCGACCTCCGGGGGACGCAAGAGGAAATACTTGACGGGGCTGATCAGAGCATCCTGAACATTGAGGAGCGCGAAACCGCCCATCACGGCCACCACGATACCCACAAAGAGCAACACATTACTCCAATGCCAGTGTTTCACGTTTATCCAGGCTTTACGGGGCCACGAACCTTGCGGCGCGAGATATTCCTGCTGCCGAAACCACGCGCGCTGTTCGGCAAGAAAGAGCGGCGGAAGCATGACTAACGGATAAAATTTCAAGAGAACGCCGATGGCCAACGCGATATAGGCCGTCCGCCAGTGCCAACGTTCAGCCGCCAGCAAACAGATCAACGTGCAGGCAGCAGGGAGCAGATCAAAGCGTTGCTGAGCCACCGCCGCTGCCCCAAGCAAGAGATAGAGTAAAAAAATCGGCGCTGAGAACCATGCGCCTGAACGGAGGAGCAACCAGTAGATCAGCCCTCCCACGGCGGCCATGAGAAGCATAAAGATGAAGGCATAATACTGCAATGGAAACAGCAAGGGCAAGGAAAAGGGCAAGATGGTCAGCGGCGGATATTCTAGCGGCAACATATGGAAGGCGGGCTGAGATCCAAGGGTGGCAAGATTGAGAAAAGCACACTGAGCCTGTGGCAACAGGGCAGCTCCACGACTGCCAAGCCAGAATGTTAGACCGTAGCACTCATAGCGCGCCACGTCGGTCGGAGCCAGCGCGGCCAGCGCGGTTTCGATCACAAGGGCAAGCAAGAAGAGCAGTAATAGCGGTTTTGGCCAGCGTTTGAGATAACGCCAGAAACGCTGCTTCTGTTCAGGACATGGCTGCTTATCCCTCTGGATGAAGCTATCTTCTGCTTTGCTCATCAGCTCAGCAGCGGGCACGGATGGCGAGATCAGAGGTATCACGGCATTTTTCCTAGCTCTAGCCCAAAACTATTCATTTGGCCAGGTAAAAGCCTGCATGGTCACATTCGCACCAGGCGCGTTTTTCTCCCTGGTGAGCCAGAGGGTAGTATTGCCATTCACTATCAGCAATGCGGCTGCGCTGAGCGTATTGCCCAGAGTCACATCCGTCTGACGTTGCACATCGTACATCTGATAGCCGCTTGTATCCTGCCAGATCACATACCCGTTCCCGGCCTGAAAACCTGTTGATTGTCCAACGGTTCCCAGTGTGTCTTCATCGGCCAGATCGAGACCCGAAAGCGGGATCATAAAAATCGTGCCATGCACTGAGGCATCAGCCGGAGATTGATAGACGCTTGGATCGGTACGCGGAGTAAACGCGACCGATGTATCCGTCGCACTGGCCGGGAAAGGCGTGCCATTGGGTGTTACCACCCCTTGATCAGCCACTCTGACCTCAGAGGTACTCAGCAGAAACAGCGTATCGTCAACCACTTGCGGCTGGAAGGACATGCCATCATTGAGATAGAGCTGCTGGGTATACGTTGACGTCTCGGCAGGATAGCCACGCGAGTGATCCAGATGCTGCTCTTCCTGGCGCTGCCAGACGTCGCTATGCAGCACACCATCGGGCGTCGTCCATTCATCGGCCCAGTAGGTTTCAGTCCCGGTACTATCAGTTGTTGGCCAGGCCAGCACATGCCCGGCTGGAGCAGTGGCGATTTCCTGAGCCTGTGCAACCTTCCCGGTCTGGCCCAGGAGATAGCTCTGCAAATGAGAGATACCTTGTTGGTCGATGAAGGTAATGAAGAGCGTATCGCCCAACATCCGGGTTCCCTGCACCGGCGTAGTGATCCAGTCTGGCGCGGTATCACTATCGAAAATTCCATGCGTCAACAGGACATCGGTTGGCAAAGCGAGCGACGGACTGGCAGTGCTCGTGTTGCTCTGCGTTGGTGTTTTCGTTTTGCCATCCTGCGGAGTCGCGGTCACGGTTGGCGTGGCCGTCGCTTGATGTTGAGCAGGAGTGGTCACAGCGGGCTGTGGAATGAGCGAAAGATAGTGAACGCTCCAGGTACGCTGCGGAAAATAGCGATTTTGCGGGATATGCGTGCTGGTAGCCCCGGTATGCGGGATCGCCTGGGGTTGAGCAAATTGCAACCAGACCAGCCAGGTATTTGAAGCTGAGAGGACGATCAGCGGATCAGAACTCGGTGCGGCTAGCAGTGGCGTACTCACCTGTGTATTGCGGTTAAACTGCATGAGCATCCAGCTCTCGCTATTGGCCACCAGCCCGGAAGCTGAGTAATAAATATTCTGGCCATCGGGCAAAGCGCTGGTCACATCAGAATAGACCGTCTGTGTATTGTACACTTTCTGCGCAACATCTGTGGGCTGGCTGACACTGTTGCTTGTCGCCGTCAGAGAGGTCGGGTTATTGCGAGCCACCATCAAGAGCGAGGTCAAACCGCCGAGCATAATCATCATCAAAATAGCGGCAGCCAGACCGATCACCCCCAACTGATTGACGCGCAACGGAATACTTCGGCGCCGTTTGCGCCTGGCCTGAATAATTGGCAGTGGTCCGGTTTCAGCGGTAGAGAAAGCTGCGATCTGATCTTGATCCTGCATCTCCTCCGCGCGCTCTTGCATATAGGGTTTGAGGAATTCGGGAGTTTTCGCTGTTCCAGGTGCGGATTTTTGCAGAAATTGAAGCTGTTCGTCGGCCAGAGCCTTCATCAATTTAGCGTGCATCTCTGGTGGAGGCGCGCACACGGGCGTTGAACGCAACTGCTCGCCCATGTTGGTATAACTGGCCAGCATTTCACGACAGGACGCGCACGTTTCCACATGCGCGTCTAGTTCAGTTGTGTCAACCTCTTCATCTTTCAGTTCACGATATGCAGACAGCAATGTCCGCGCCTGGTTGCAGTTCACTCGTCACCCACCTCTTGGCGATGTAAGGCGATAAAACGTTCTCGTGCTCGCATCAGGCGCATTTTTACCGCAGATGGGCTGATATTCAAGACCTGCGCGATCTCCGCACAGGAAAGCCCATCATGTTCGTACAACCAGAGGCATACCGCGTATTTTGGCTGAAGCTGACCCATAACTCGTTCCACAATTTCCCGGTCAGCCACTCGATTCTCAAAACGTCCGCCATCATAGCCACCCCGCTCATGGAGTGTACTGATCGAGCCTCCATGCCGTTCGTTGCCCTCATCGCTGTTGGAGTTGAAGCTCTCACTGGCGACCCCGCCAGATTCCGAGAGCACCCCTGCCCCAATGCCGCGATCTTCATTAAAGAGCGAGAGCGGAAGCCATGAAATAAGCCGCCGTCTGCGCAACGAGTCGGTCGTGGTGTTGGCCGCGATCCGATAGAGCCATGCCGAGAGTGCCCCCGGCTGAACCACCGTTCCGCCGAGAAGCGCCTTATACGCTTTGACAAAGACGTCCTGTGCCAGATCGTACGCTTGCTCGCGATTGCCGATCAAATGGTAGATGAAATTCGTGATCGGTCCTTGAAAACGCTGGAAAATCGCTTCAAAGTCCGCCACATCTACACGCGCCTGCTCTTGCAAAGCAGCGACAGATTGCTGAGAGACTCTGTTGGTCACTCGTGTTCCCTCATCTACTGATGCTTGCACACAGCTCGCCTCTGCCTCCGCCAATTCCTGGCCTTTGTGCTCTGCATCCAGTACCGAACGCAATCTGCTATTCGAGTTGTAGAGACGGATAGAGGTGTCCATTGGTTACATCAACCTTGTCTTTTTCTAAAAGAGATCCTACTGATCATCATATATGCAACTTTTTACTCTGCTAGCATACCATATTTGGTCTCCCCCGACTGTGGGATAGGCGACACTTTACAGGACTACTTTCCCACATTCCTAGAAATGACCCCGCCGACCGAGCTTTTTCAGGAAGATCAACTTTTTGCTTGTGCTTTATACTTCATACAAAACCCTCACGAATAAAGTGACAGTCGAGCAAGAGCTTTCCTCTCAACATAGGTCATTTGGGCCATTTCTCACCCAATTTGTGCGCTGGAAAGCAAGCTCCAATTCAATTTTTCCTCCCTTACATTCTTTTCACGGCGATCGCCCGTAAAAGAATCTGGAAGGAGAGATCAGCATGTATTTGGATCTCATGCCGATCATATGTGTTTCATTATACGTCCGATCGGGACTTCTACAAAATCCTTGTCTTTGTTTCCTATTTTTGATACCATGAGGCCATGATGAGCGAAGAAGAGAAAAACGTCAGCCAGACCTGGGATATGGTCGGCCATGACCATGCTATACATACGTTGCGCCGCGCACTAATCTCACAGCGCGTGCGTCACGCCTATCTCTTTACCGGACCGGAGCACATCGGCAAAACGCTGCTGGCACGCCGCTTTGCCCAGACTTTGCTCTGTACCGGCGGTCCCGATCCCCTGGTCGCGCCGCCGCAACCGTGCCAGACCTGTCTCTCCTGTCGCAAGGTGCTACACGACAATCATCCCGACATTCACTACATTCGACGCCCGAAGGATCGCCAGTTTATCCTGATCGACCAGGTACGCGCCATCCAGAGCGATTCCGCGCGCAAAACGCTGGAAGGTCGGCGCAATATCTTCATCATCGAAGGCATGCACGAGATGAACGCCCAGGCCGCGAATTGCCTGCTCAAAACACTTGAGGAGCCGGAGCCGGATGTCGTGCTACTCCTGACTGCGCCCGATCCCGGTCTGCTCCTCCCGACGATTCTCTCGCGCGTCCAGCCCGTTCCCATGCATCTGTTAACCACCGCGCAAATTCGCCAGGCCCTGCAAGAACGCTGGCAGGCAAGCGACGAGGATGCCGCGCTAATCTCCGCGCTGGCTGCCGGGCGCATGGGTTGGGCCGTCAAGGCGATCGAAGACGATGAGATGCTCAACGAACGCCAAACCCGGTTGGAGACGCTGAGCCGCGTGCCCTCACTCAATCGCGTGCAACGTTTTGATATCGCGCAAAAATGGAGTGCGGAAGGTGATAAAATAAGAGGCATGCTGGAACTCTGGCTGCTCTGGTGGCGCGATCTGATCTTCGCGGCCAATAATTGCCCGGAACTGGTGGTGAATGTCGACATGCGCGACCGTCTGCAAAAGCAGGCCGCGAAAATCGCTCCCACCGAGTCCCTGCGCGTGATCCGCACGATCCTGCGCACGCTCGAAGCCCTCGATCAGAACGTCAACGCCCGCATGGCACTGGAAGTTTTGATGCTGGATGTGCCGACGCTGAAAGCATAGGGGTACGGCAATGGCTATACGAACGTTCGTGGCAGCTATCCATAAAAAAGAAGATTTGCATGTCGCGCTCTGCCCGGAGGTTGGAACGGCCAGCCAGGGCGATACGGTTGAAGAGGCTCTAGCCAATCTAAAAGAAGCGACTGAGCTTTATTTGCAAGAGTTTCCTGCACAGTCAGAGACCACACCTTTTTTGTTTACCACATTTGAGGTGACTTACAGCGCTTAAGCCGCCAATCGGGGATGAACATGCAAGCAGAAGTTGGGCCAGCATTCACATTAGACAAGCAACTCATAGCCAATCCGCATCTATCCGACTACATGCATCGTCTGACCTTTGCGCCAGAGGGTTCTGTAGATATGCTTGATGCAGCAGGACATCTACTAATCTCAAAAATTCAAGGCAGTTTTTCTATTTCCCCTATTGACCAGAGCACCATTGAGGTAAGATTCTACAATCTTGTAGAACTGCATCCTTATAAGGATGACCAACCAGGCCGCCCATTAGAACCGAGCAGCGTAAAAGTGATACGCGAGGAAGGGCTTTTTGCCTTTAGAGGAAGATGGTGGGGGACAGAAAGGCCGAAAGAGGACGAGTGGCCCTGTATGCTCTATTGGGCAAGATATTTTTTCGAGGTTGATCCCCTGGCGCAGCTCTCTCATAACCGACGAGGTAGCGCGTATCATCGGATTATGGTCGAGCCTGATACGCGATATTACTATTGCCAGGATGATCTTGATGCTGATATGCTTACGATAGCTGATCTGAACGATCTGGGAATTGCTCTGCAACCAGATGCGCAGGCAAGAAAAGATTTCAAAGATAAGATCGTTATAGGATATCGCTAGCGAATAAGAAGTCGGTTTACAAAGGAGTACCATACCATGCGCACTGATTACGAACACTTACTCGTGGAACAGGATGGTGGCGTGCTGACCGTCACGATGAATCGGCCAGAGGTGCTGAACGCGGTCAACGATGCCATTCTGGACGGCCTGGGCGAAATTATGGAAGAGGCGGCACAGGATGCCAGCGTGCGCTGCGTGGTGCTGACCGGCGCGGGGCGAGCGTTTGGCTCTGGCGCGGACCTGCGCGGCTTCGCTGCCGGACACGCGAGCGGCGCGCCTATCAAGGTCAGCGAGCATCTCCAGAAGTACCATCGCATCACGCTAGCCATGCGCAAGATGCCCAAGCCGGTTATCGCGGCGGTGCGTGGCGTGGCAGCTGGTGCATCCTGCAATCTCGCGCTGGCCTGCGATCTGCGCATTGCTTCCGAGGACGCGCGTTTTATCGAGGCGTTCGCGCGCATTGGCCTGGTGCCGGACGCGGGCGGTGGCTTCTTCCTGCCACGCCTGGTTGGCTACGGCAAAGCGTTGGAGTTGGCTATGCTGGCGGACGAGGTCAGCGGACCAGAAGCCGAGCGTCTGGGACTGGTCAACAAATGCGTTCCCCTGGCCGAGTTTGATGAGACGGTAAAAAAGTTTGCTCAACGGCTAGCGAAAGGACCGACCCGCGCCTATGGCCTGATGAAAGAGCTAATGAACGCCGCTGTGGTTAGCGATCTGGAGACAACGCTGCACCTGGAGGGCGAATTACAGGATCAGGCTGTGGCAACAGCAGACCACCGCGAAGGCGTGATGGCGTTTATTCAGAAGCGGCCTGCGGAGTTTACTGGAAAGTAAGCTGCTCAGCCCCTTTAACAGTCACTATCTGGCCATGCCTGCACGTTTCCGGTGAACTATTGCCCGACATGCCAAATAATGGTACATTACGAGAAAAGAACGAGCAAGAAATATTCCTGATCTGAGAAGCGAGGGTATGGCCATGATAGAGGCACTGCGAGAGGTATTCGACGAAGCTGCACGGCTTTCCGAGGAAGAACAGAAAAATATCGTGGAAATTGTCAGGCAGGCAATCGCCGCTGAAAAACGTTGGAATACACTTCTCCACGACCCACGATCTGATTATGTATTGAGAGAGATGGTCGCTGAAGCTCTGGCTGAAGATGCAGAAGGAAAAACGGAGGAAATAATGGGAAATGATTTTCTCTCATGAAGTCGAAGCGTACACCACAATTTCACGCCCTCTTTGCAAAACTGCCCGAATCTGTACAACGTCAGGCGAACGAAGCCTATCAGATTTTCCGCGCGAATCCTTCGCATCCTGGTCTGGCCTTTAAGCAGGTCAATCCTCATGGCCCGATCTATTCAGTGCGTATAGGCATTCATTACCGCGCCCTGGCTATCCGTAAACAGGATGAAGTAATCTGGTTCTGGATCGGTTCTCACGCGGATTATGATAAGCTACTCTCTCGCCTCTAGGAAATTTCTTCACTGGCTTCTTCCCTTTACAATATTGTCAGATTGTTTTGATGTAACCTGAAAGATAGATGCACCACAAAAAGGCAAAATATATTCATGCGAATCGATAGTCTTACTGTCAATAATGCTCAGACGCAAGGCGCACGCCGCCGCGAGGCGATCAGCCGCCAGAGTCCGCAACATCTGGAGAACGCGACCGGCCTGATGCTCGCGGCCCTGCGTCAGCGTCCTTATAGCGTCTCGCGGAGTACGCTGGTCCTGGGCGCGGGAGCTTGCACTGAAGTGCCGTTGGCCGCGCTGGCTCACAATTCCGACGAAGTGGTACTGGCCGATCTGGACGAGATATCGCTCAAGCAAGGATGCGACGAGCTGTCTACGCCCGCGTTGCGCAAAACGGTGCGCCTGCTCGTGGACGATCTGAGCGGCGGGATTAGCACTAACCTTGAACGCTTGCTGACTCGCCAACCCTGGGCAGACCTGGCCGAACAGGGACCACGCGAAATCTTCGATACCGCCGCGCATTGCCTCGAAAGCTGCACGATACCTGATCCGCCAGAAATAGCCGGGCTGGTTGCGGGCAACTTCGGCGTGGTAATCAGCTCGCTCGTGCTTTCCCAGCTTTTCAGCTATCCGCTGCTCGACGTGCTTGACCGTGTACAAAAGATTGCACCAGCAGCATTGAATGAACAGGAACGGCACCATCGCTATCAGGAGGCTACTCAGGCGTTTCGCACACGAGTTATCGAGGCGCACCTGCATCTCATACGCTCGCTGCTCGATACGGATGGACTGGCGGTGCTACTCTGCGACCAACGCGGCTTTGTCTTTGACGCGCCCAATCCACAACTCACTGCCGAACATCGCCGCGCCATTCCGCTTGTCCCACGTGTCTTCTTTGAACTGGTCGAGCAGAATTTTACGATTGTGGAGAAACGCGAGTGGGAATGGTTGACCGATATGCCAGCCGAGGGCCGTTATGGGCGCGGCTATGATGTGATCGGCTATTTGTTGCGATAATTTTCACCACTTCCCAACCTCTGACAAAAGGAGAGGAATGAATATTGCGAACTGCAAATCGTTGCATTCTCGCTTTTTCTCAGGTATACTTTATACTACACAAACCAATGATACGTCGTCGCGAGGGACGAATATACGGCTGGTCGGAATGCAGCGAGCCAGGGCTGGTGCAAGCCTGGCGCTCCGTAACCACGTAGAAAGCCACCCTCTATCCTGCGCTTTTGTACGAGAGTCTGCCAGGATCACGATGCAGAACGAACGCCGCGTCTAACGCGGCTATTAATTCTTGCCGGTAGTCCTCCGTTATCACGGGACAGGGTATCGAAGCAGTTTTGCGCTGTCTTCCGTACCTGTTTTGAGTGGGACATTTCATTTTCAGACATCTCAACCTGGGCTGTTACTATCACCAGATCAGGACACTGGCCCTAAAGCGGGTTATACTCTTGAGATTGCATCTGAGATTGAAATTCCAAATCGAGTGGTACCACGAGCGAATACATCTATTCAGCCCGTCTCGAACAACCTGTTGTTCGGGATGGGCTTTTTGTATGGTGCGCGCACGGTGGAGCAAACGGATGGTCCAGCGACGAACACGACTCTCATGTATTCACAAAAAGGAGAAAACAATGGAAAACAATCAGCAACCGTGCGTCGACTGGACCTCTGAGCGGATCAGCAAAACCTACCTGGATTTTTTCAAGGCGCGTGGGCATCGGGAATTGCCGGGCAGTTCGCTGGTCGCGCCCAATCAGAGCACGTACTTTACGGTCGCGGGCATGCAACCCTTGCTGCCCTACCTGAGCGGCGAGCAAACACCGCCTGCGCCGCGATTGACCTCGCGCCAGCACTGTTTGCGTACCGTCGATGTCGATGAGACCGGCAAGACGAACCGCAAGCTCACGCTCTTTCACATGCTGGGCAACTGGTCGATCGGGTCGTATGGCAGACGCGAGGCGATCGAGATGGCGGTCGAACTGCTGACGCTCTTTGGCCTGGACCTGAGTCGTTTACGTGTCACTGTCTTTGGCGGAGATACCACGCTCAATCTGCCGCCCGATGAAGAGGTGGTCAACGAGTGGCAGCGCCACGGCTTCTCAAGCGAACAAATCGTACCACTTAGCATGGAGGACAACTTCTGGGACATGGGCGCGAATCTGCCAGGGCCCTGTGGAATCTGCACCGAAATCTTCCTGGATTATGGGATCGAGCATGGTTGTGGACGGCCTGAGTGTAGGCCCGGCTGCTCCTGCGAACGCTTCATGGAAATCTGGAATCTAGTCTTTATCGAATTCGATCGCTCACCTGACGGCACGCTGAGCCGCTTGCCCTTTCTAAGTGTGGACACCGGGATGGGGTTGGAGCGCATCGGCAGGGTGCTCCAGGGTGCGCCGTCGCTTTTCGAGATCGACCTCTTCCGGCCCGCGATCGACGTGTTGAAGAGCCTCGCGCCCGTTCGTGTGGACAGCGATCCACAGATCGATCAACGTGCGCGGCGCATTCTGCTCGATCATACCCGCGCGGCGCTTGTCGCGTGTCTGGAAGGTGTGCTACCGGGGCAGGAGGGTCGGAACTCGGTCGTGCGTCGTCTCTTGCGACGTTCCATGCGGCAGGGGCGTTTGCTGGGCGTCAATGGTCCGTTGCTCGCGCAACTCATCGAGCCGCTTTTGCAGACACACGAGTTCCTGCTCATGCCGGAACAGCGAGCGAATATTCCTCAACTCTGGGAAATCATTGCCCGCGAAGAGCGCCAGTTTAAGCGCACGCTGGATACCGGGCTAAAGCTGCTGGAGAGGTTGCAACCAGACGAACACGGCGTCATTTCAGGCGAGTCCATCTTCCGCCTGCATTCGGATCGCGGCTTCCCGTCCGATCTCGCCAGCGAAATTCTCGCGGAACGCGGGCTGAGCGTCGATTGGACCGGCTACAAAGAGGCGCTGGATCGTCATCGCCAGGTCAGCCGCATCAGCGTTGAGCGCCAGTTTCGCGTATCATAGAAACATTTCGCGCGTCATGTGTTGTTGGCACATGACGCGCGGCTTTGGAAAACGGGATAAATCCTGGCGACTACTTCGCCGGTTTGGGGAACCAGGCATCGGCCTGGGCGTTCTCAACCTTGCTCTGTAAACCACAGAGATTGCAGCACACGGTTGACTTCTTGTTGATCGGGAAGATAGGGACCCAGAAGACGGTCATCCAGCGGCGCGAGCGCACAACGGTATGTACTGCCGTCTGCTGGCATTTCGCGCAAGCATAGTCGGTCTGGCCCAAAACTTTGTTGCGCGTACGATAACCATACACAATCACAGATGGACACCTCCGCG
>Ga0070679_100001234_pt1 | contig 22482 bp, 20 predicted proteins | sample KBSC63BmetaG_FD_65652 | JGI IMG/M metagenome (GOLD analysis project Ga0070679, IMG submission 65652) | Corn rhizosphere microbial communities from Kellogg Biological Station, Michigan, USA - KBS C6-3B metaG | ecosystem: Host-associated > Plants > Roots > Rhizosphere | place: USA: Michigan... | reverse complement strand
GCCTGTCCCTCGAAGCGGAAGATGCTCCCGTACACGTTGGGGCGGCCGGTGAGCACGCACGCGTCGTTCACCAGGTAGCGCGTGGGGAAGTTGTCCGTGCCGTCGACCACGACGTCGTACTCACGCACGATCTCGAGGGCGTTGTCGGACGTGAGGCGCGTGTCGTACGTCTCGATGTCCGTGTGCGGGTTGATGTCGAGCAGCCGGTCGCGCGCCGACTCGAGCTTGGGGCGTCCAATGTCGCGCGTGCCGTGCATCACCTGGCGCTGCAGGTTGGTCACGTCCACGACGTCGAAGTCGACGAGCCCTAAGTGGCCGACCCCGGCCGCGGCGAGGTAAAGGCCTAACGGAGAGCCGAGTCCGCCGGCGCCCACGAGGAGGACGCGGCCCGCTTTGAGGCGGCGCTGTCCCTCGAGACCGACTTCGGGCAGCAGCAGGTGGCGGCTGTAGCGCTGCAGCTCTTCCGTCGACAGCTCCGGCAATTCGCTCAGTCGTTGGGCGTGATCCACGGGCGTCGTTCCGGTTGCGGCCATCGCGTCACCCGCCTGCCACAGTCGGCACGACGATCACCTCGTCGCCGTCGGCGATGGGCGCCTCGAATCCACCGTGAAAGCGGATGTCCTCGTCGTTCAGATAGAACGTGACGAATCCGTACGGCTTGCCCGCGTCATCGCGAAGGCGCGGCCCCAGCGCGGGGAAGCGCGCGATCACGTCCGTGAGGGCTTCGCCGACGGTGTCGCCGCGCGCCTCGAGCGCGTTTGCGTCGCCGGCCAACCGGGCGAGCATGGTGGGCAGGTGCAGGGTGATGCTCATGATGAAATCTCCACGGTGGATGAACGTCCGGGCAATGGCGGTGCGTTCCGGTCGACGGCACTCACGGTGGCGCCGACCGCGCAGGGTTCGGACACGAAGGGCGTGGCGTGGATGCCGCGCGCCGACCAGGCGGCGGCCATAGCGGCCGCCACCTGGTCGGCGCGCTCGACCGGCGCAATGGCGACGACGGATGAGCCCGATCCGCTGAGCGTCGCGCCGAACGCGCCGGCGGCGCGTCCGGCGGCGACGACGTCGTCGTACCACGGCACGAGTGCGCGGCGATAGGACACGTGCAGCGGCCCCTCGAGACCGGCGGCGAGCAAGCCTGCATCGGCGCGGGCGAGTCCTACGACGAGCGCCGCCGCAGCAGCCGCGGCGGCGCGTGCGTCGGTATGCGGCAGCACGTCGGGCAGTGCGGCGCGCGCGCGGTGCGTGTCGACGGTGAAGTCGGGGATCGCGAATGCCAGACGCAGCGACGCATGCACGTCGAGTCGCGCGGTGACGGGTTCGGCACCCGGATTGGCCACCGCGAGCACGGCGCCGCCCAACACCGCCGGCGCGACGTTGTCGGCGTGGCCTTCGCGCTCCGTGCCTAACGCAATGATCCGGCCGGTGTCCACGGTGTCGTCCAGCAGGGCCGCGGCCGCCAGCGCACCCGCGACCAGCGCCGCCGCCGAGGAGCCCAAGCCGCGCCCAACGGGAATGTCCGATTCCACGAAAAACGCGAGGCAAGCCGGCATCTGACTCCCCGCGCGCGCGCACGCGGCGCGGAACCCGATCACGATGAGATCGTCGTCCGGTGATACCTCGAGCGACGCCAGTGTACCGGCGCGCTCGATCGCAATCGGCGGCCCGTCGGCGGCGATGCCAACCGACACGTGCAACCGGCGGTGCACGGCCACGCCGACGCAATCGAATCCGCCGCCCAAATTGGACGCGGTTGCGGGCACCGATACGGACACGGTCACGACGCGCGCCTACGTCTCCGCGGCCGCGGCGAGCGCGGCGACCTCGCGCAGGCGCGGCTCGATGATGGGCGCGGCGGCGGCGACGTCGCCTAACGCTTCGAGCGTCTTGAGGCCGTGTCCGGTGATGCACAGCACCAGCTCGTCGTCGGGGCCGAGGCGGCCGGAGCGCGAGAGCGCGAGCGCAGCCGCAACCGTCGTCCCGCCGGCCGTCTCGGTGAAAATGCCACAGTCCTCGGCAAGCGTGTGGATGCCGGCGACGATCTCGTCGTCGCTCACGTGCGCGGCCCAGCCGCCGGTGTCGCGGATGATGCGCGCCGCGGAGCGGCCGTCGGCCGGGTTGCCGATGGCGATCGACCGCGCGATCGTGCGCGGAATCTCGGGAATGAGCTCGTCGTCGCCGCGCTCGACGAGCCGAGCGATGGGCGCGCAGCCCGACGCTTGCGCGCCAAAGATGCGGGGCAGCGAACCGTCCACGAGGCCGGCGTCGAGAAACTCGCCGAAGCCTTTGCGCAGCTTGGTGACGAGCGAGCCGCCGGCCATGGGCGCGATCACCGCCGTCGGCAGCCGCCAGCCCAGTTGTTCGGCGATCTCGAAGGCCATCGTTTTGGAGCCTTCGCCGTAGTACGCGCGCAGGTTCACGTTCACGATGCCCCACCCGAAGCGGTCCGCTGCCTGCGCACAGAGCCGATTCACGTCGTCGTACGTCCCGCGGACGCGGACGAGGCGCGGCGCGAAGATCGCCGTGCAGGCCACCTTGCCTAACTCGAGATCGTGCGGGATGAACACCCACGCCTCGAGGCCCGCGCGCGCGGCCTGTGCGGCGACGGCGTTGGCAAGGTTGCCGGTGGAGGCGCAGCCGATGGTCTGGATGCCGAACGCGGCAGCCGCGTTGATCGCGACGGCGACCACGCGGTCCTTGAACGACAACGATGGATGCGATACGGTGTCGTTCTTGACCCACGCGCGCGCAATGCCTAACCGACGGGCGAGGCGCGGCGCTTCGACGAGCGGCGTCCACCCGGTGTCGGGCGAGTGGACCGGCTCGCCTTCGAGCGGCAGCCATTCGCGGTATCGCCAGAGCGACGTGGCCCGCGCGGCGATGGCGTCGCGTGACGGCAGCGCGCGCGCCGGATCGTACACCGGTGCGAGCGGACCCAGGCACTGGTCGCAGATGGCGGCGGGACCGGCGTCGCGTGCGGCGCCGCAGTTGCGGCACACCAGCGGCAGCGCATGCAGCGCCGTGGTCGTCGGAGCCGGCGCTGGACTAACGGAGATCGTCATGGCAGTGCCTGGGCATAGGGTGACTCGAGGTCTGTGGTTGCGCGGCGGGCGGCTCGGATCTCGGCCTCGCAGTCGGGCGCGATGGCGTAGCAGTGTTCCTCGGCGGGGAAGCGTCCGGCGCGCACGTCGGCGGCGTACTCGCGCGCCGCACGTTCGATGTCGCGACCGATCTCCGCGTATCGCTTGACGAACCGCGGCCGAATCTCCCCCACGAAATTGCCCAGGACGTCGTGGGAGATGACTAACTGGCCGTCGACGTGTGGACCCGCGCCGATGCCGTACACGAGAATCCCGACGCGCTCGGCGACCAGCGCCGCGGCCTCGGCCGGCATGGCCTCGAGCAGCACCGCGAAGGCGCCGGCTTCCTCGAGCGCCGCGGCGTCATCGGCGATGCGCTGCACCGCTTCGAGCGTCTTGCCCTGCACGCGATAACCGCCCAGTTGGGCGAGGCTCTGCGGCGTGAGGCCCAGGTGGCCCATGACGGCGATGCCGGCGTCGGTCATGGCGCGGACGCGCGAGACGATGCGCCGGCCGCCCTCGCATTTGACGGCGTCGCAGCCGGCGGCCGCGAACGCGCCGGCGCTGCGCACCGCGGTCTCATCGGACGGCTGGTACGAGAGGAAGGGCAGGTCGCCGACGACGAACGCGCGACGCGCGCCGCGGCACACCGCGCGTACGAACACGAGCATCTCGTCCATGCCCACGCCTAACGTGTTAGGCATGCCGAGCATGGTCATGGCGGCGGAGTCGCCGACCAGGATCATGTCGACGCCCGCGCGGTCGACGAAGGTCGCGGTCGGATAGTCGTACGCGGTGATGAACACCGCCTTCTCGCCGCGCGCTCTGAGCGCGGCGAGGGTCGCCAGGGTCACCTTGCTGTCGCCCATGTGTGCCTCAGGAGAGCGAAGAGAGATCGGCGGCCCAATCGCGCAGCCGCGCGACGGCCGTCTCGATGCGTTCCGGCGCCGTCGCGTACGAGAGCCGGAGGTGCCGGTCGCCGCCCGGGCCGAAGCCCGTGCCGGCCAGCGTTGCGACACCGTGGCGCTCGAGGAGCGCGTCGGCTGCCTCGTCCACGGACAGGCCGGAACGGTCGAGAAGGTCCGACACGTCGGGGTACGCGTAGAACGCGGCCACCGGTTCGGTGATGTCGATGCCGTCGATGCCGGCGAGACCGTGCACGAGCGCGTCGCGCGTCCCGCGCAGGCGTCCGACCAGATCGGCGACGCACTGCTGTGCGCCGGTGAGCGCAGCGATGCCCGCGTGCTGCACGAACGGCGGCGTACACGACGTGTTGTTGATGATGAGCGTGCCCACGTGTTCGACTAACGGAGCCGGCATCACCGCGAAGCCCAACCGCCAGCCGGTCATCGCGTACGTCTTGGAGAAGCTGTCGACGAGCACCGTCCGCTCGGCGAGGCCGGGGCGCGTGGCGATGCTCTCGTGGCGGCCGGAGAACACGAGCCGGCCGTACACCTCGTCCGACAGCACGACCAGGTCGTGCGCCAGCACGAGCTCGGCAATGTCGTCGAGCGCCTTCGGCGCGATGAGCGAGCCCGTGGGGTTGTGCGGCGCGTTGAGGACAAGGAGTCGCGTGCGCGGGCCGATCTTGGCTGCCAGCTCCGACGCCTCGAGTCCGTTGGGCCCGGGGCGCACGCGGTACGACACCGGCAGCGCGCCGCCTAACCGTGCCACCGACTCGTAGATCGGGAAGCCCGGATCGGGGACGAGCACTTCGTCGCCGGCCTCGGTGAGCGCGAGCAGCGTGTACAGCATGAGCGGCTTGGCCCCCGACGTGACCACCACGTTCTCGGCCGTGCACGGCACCCCACGCGCGCGTACCGTGTCGGCGATCGCGCCGCGCAGCTCGGGGATGCCGACCGGCGCGACGTATCCGGTGATGCCATCGCGCAGGGCGCGTATGCCGGCCTCCACGATGTGCGGCGGCGTCGGGATCCCGGGCTCGCCGATGTGCAGCAGCACCACGTCGCGTCCGGACTGCGCCACGCGCCGCGCAGCGGCGGCCACGGCAAACGCGGTCTCGGTGCCGAGCGAGCGCACGCGCTCCGTGGCCGACGCGTCGTGGGCGCGGCGGGTGACGTCCGAGATCCGAGTTGCGCTCATGGCGATCCTCGCAGGCGATCAGGTCAGGCGAAAAAAAAATGGCCGCTCGGTGAGCGGCCGGGGGCGACGAGTGCGATGCGGCAGTGCGGCTACCGGATGCGCAAACTCCCCGGACGCTCGAAAGCGCCGGCCATGGCGGTGGTCCGCATCGTGGCGGGCTTGGGGAAGCATGTCCCGAGCCCGGGAACGTGAGCCAGCATCACAGGCAACTGCCTCGCACCAACGGTGCGCGAAGACGACCAACGAAAAAACGAAAATCCCGAGCGACGTGCCCGGGAGGTCGCTTTTTAGCAGTTGTTTAACGTGGCTGCAATATGCGGGCAAATCACCACGGCCTACAGTTGTCTCTGGTCAACGTACGTATGCGCGGTCGAGGTGTCAAGCGGGTGCGAATAACGCGGGTGTCGTGAAGAAGTGGGGAAGAGGGAAGCGCTCGCTATCGCTCGCTTGGGGAAGCCAAGCGAGCGATAGCGAGCGCTTCCCTCTTCCCTTATAAGTCCGCCAGTTTTTCAATGTTGAGATCGCCTTGCATTCGCGGTACCGGCGATTGTATTGCTCAACGAAGCGACGTGCGCGACGAGCGACACGCGAGCGTGTTGACGGATGCGCGCGCATTTGCGAGGAGGTGGCAGATGACGCTCTGGCGACCCGATCCCTCGTTCTACCCGTCGGCCCGTATGGCGATGGATGCACCGCCCGAGCGCGTCGCCTACGTGGCCGCGCTCAACTATGGTCGCAACGACCGGCCCGACGAGATTCGCGTGGTGGACGTCGATCCATCGTCTTCGCGCTACGGTCAGGTGCTCAACACGCTCGCGCTCTCGCACAGCGGCGACGAGCTGCACCACTTCGGCTGGAGCGCGTGCAGCTCGGCGCTCTGTCCTAACGCGCCGCACCCGCATCTCGAGCGCCGCTACCTGGTGGTGCCGGGAATCCGCAGCTCGCGCATCTACATCATCGACACGAAGCCCGATGCCCGGAAGCCGAGCATCGTGAAGGTGATCGAGCCCGAGGAGGTGTTTGCGCGCACGGGCTACAGCCGGCCGCACACCGTCCACTGCGGCCCCGACGCCATCTACGTCAGTGCGTTAGGCGCGGCGCCGGGGCGCGGCACGGACGACGGCGGCCCCGGCGGCATCTTCCTCCTCGACCACTATTCGTTCGAGGTGCTGGGCCCGTGGGAGCTCGACCGCGGCGATCAGCATCTGGCCTACGACTTCTGGTGGCACTACGGGCACGACGTGATGATCACGAGCGAGTGGGGCGTGCCGCGCCAATTCGAGAACGGCGCGGTGCCCGATGATCTGTTAGGCAACCGCTACGGCCACCGGCTGCACGTGTGGGACCTGCGCCGCCGCCGCCACGTGCAGTCGATCGATCTGGGCGCCGAGCACCAGATGGTGCTCGAGCTGCGGCCGGCGCATGATCCCACGAAGCAGTATGGATTCGCCGGTGTGGTGATCAGCACCGCGGATCTGTCCGGATCGATCTGGACGTGGTATCGCGACAACGGAACGTTCAAGGCGAAGAAGACGATCACCATTCCTGCGGAGCCGGCCGAGGAGCGGGCGCTGCCGCCGGCGCTCAAGCCGTTCAAGGCGGTGCCGCCGCTCATCAGCGACATCGACCTGTCGCTCGATGACCGTTTTCTGTACGTGTCGTGCTGGGGCACGGGAGAGCTCAAGCAATACGACGTGAGCGATCCGTTCGCGCCGAAGCAGGTGGGTTCGATCCACATTGGCGGCATCGTGAACCGCACGCCGCACGGAGACAGCGGCCCGCTCAACGGCGGTCCGCAGATGGTAGAGATCAGCCGGGATGGCAAGCGCGTCTACTTCACGAACTCGTTGTACAGCACGTGGGACGAGCAGTTTTATCCCGATGGGCTCGCCGGATGGATGGTGAAGGCGGACGTTTCGCCTAACGGCGGGATGGCGCTCGACCCGCGCTTCTTCCTGGCGTCTGGCGACACGCGGCCGCACCAGGTGCGACTCGAGGGAGGCGACGCGTCCACTGATACTTTCTGTTTTCCCTCATGAGCACGCCGCGTCGTGGATTGCGGTGGCGGCGTTCGGCGCCTTCCATGGCCTCAACCCGGGCATGGGATGGCTGTTCGCGCTCGCCCTCGGCCTCCAGCGCCGGAGCGAGCGCGCGATCGCGCTGGCCCTGATTCCGATCGCCGCCGGCCACGCCGTGTCGGTCGCGGCCGTGGCCGGCGCCGTCCTTGCGTTAGGCACATGGATTTCGCCGCGCGGTCTCGAGCTCGCATCGGGATGCCTGCTGCTCGCGTTCGGCGCGTACAAGCTGCGCGCGTACTACCGGCATCCACGCTGGGTCGGCATGCAGGTCAACGTCGTCGACCTTGTATGGTGGTCCTTTCTCATGGCCACGGCGCACGGCGCGGGCCTCATGATCGCGCCGATGCTGATCACGCTGTCGGATGCGCCGCGCGCGACCGTGCTTCCGTTGACGCTCGCTGTCGCCATTCATACGGCAACGATGCTCATCGTCATGGCGCTCGTCGCGTGGATCGTGTATAAGAAAGTAGGCTTGGCGGTGCTGCGCACGAGCTGGGTGAACTTCGACCTCATCTGGGCGGTGGCGCTGTTGATCGTGGGAGTCGTAGCGTTGCTATGAGCGGATTCCATCAATCGCCACCGGTGCTGGCCAATCAATACCGCGACGACGCGCTGCTCCAGTCGTACTTGCGGAGCGCGGCGCCGGCGGGCGTCCTCGCGGTCATCGAGCCCGAGCTCGATTCGTTAGGCGAGCGCGCGGCAGGCGAATGGCTCGCGCTCGCCGAGCAGGCCGAAGCAGAGCCGCCGCGGCTGGTGTCGTACGACGCGTGGGGCAACCGCATCGACCGCATCGAGACGAGCGACGCGTGGCGTGCGTTCGCGCGCATCGCGGCCGCGGAGGGATTCGTGGCGCGCGGCTACGAGCGCGCACACGGTGCGTTTTCGCGCGTCGACCAGTTCGCTCGGCTCTACCTGTTCGCGCCGTCATCGGCTACGTACTCGTGTCCGTTGGCGATGAGCGACGGTGCGGCGCGCTGCCTCGAATTGATGTCGTCCGACGACCGCCAGCGTGCGGCGTTCCGACACCTCACGTCCCGCGATCCGGCGCAGTTCTGGACCGCGGGACAATGGATGACCGAACGCACGGGCGGGTCCGACGTGTCGGGTACGTCAACGGTGGCCAAGCGCGACGGCCCGCACTTCCGGTTGTTCGGCACGAAGTGGTTCACGTCGGCCACGACATCGCAGATGGCGCTGACGCTCGCGCGGCCCGAGGGCGCAGAGGACGGGAGCCGCGGATTGAGTCTCTTCTACATCGAGCTGCGCGACGACGCGGGTCTGCCCCGCGCGATGCGCGTGCTCCGGCTCAAGGACAAACTCGGCACGCGCGCGCTGCCCACGGCCGAGATCGAGCTCGACGGCACGCCGGCGCGTATGGTGGGCGGAGACGGGCACGGGGTGCGCAAGATCGCCACTGTGCTCACCATCACGCGTCTCTACAACGCGCTGGCGGCATTGGCGGGCATGCGCCGCGCGATTGCGCTCGCGAGGGACTACGCGCGGCGACGCACGGCATTCGGGCGACCGTTGAGCGAGCACCCGCTTCACGTGGAGACGCTGGCGGCGATGCAGGTCGAGCTGGCGGGATGCTTCCTGCTGGTGTTCCGCGCGATCGAGCTGCTCGGCCTCACTGAGTTGGGCATGGCGACCGAGCGTGACGAGCGCGTGCTGCGGCTGTTGACACCGGTCGCCAAGTTGTACACCGGCAAGCGCGCCGTGGCGACCGCCAGCGAGGCGATCGAGGCATTCGGCGGCGCCGGCTACATCGAGGACACGGGCCTGCCGCGCCTGCTGCGCGACGCGCAGGTGCTGTCGATCTGGGAAGGCACGACCAACGTGTTGAGTCTCGACGTCTGGCGCGCGATCGACGCCGAGCCGCAGACGATCGATGCACTGTGCGACGAGGTTCACGCGCACCTCGACGCTGCAGCAACAGGCGATCTGGCTGGATCTGCTGCGCGGGTGCGCGACGCCGCGCGAGCTCTGGCCGAAACCGCGCGACGCCTCGCCGGTGAAGAAGCAGCCGACCGCGAAACGGCCGCGCGACAGTTTGCGTTTGCGATCGCACGCGTCACGGCCGGCGCGCTGCTCATCGCGCACGCGCATCGCTGCCGGTCGACGCCCTTAGGCGTGCGCCTCGCGGACGCCGCGCGCCGATGGGCATCGAGCGAGCTCCTCCCGCCGCTCGACACGGGCGACGACTATCGTGCCGCGTCGCGGCGACTGGGACTCGACACGAACTGACTCGCTCGCCGTAACGCGGGGCGCGCGGTGGTCGTCGGTTAAGGGTTCCTCATTCCTTCACGCGCGTCACGTCACCGGGTTCGGCGATGTCCATTCCATCCCACGACGCCAATCGCGGCGTCCGCGGGTCCGTCGTCATCCTTGGCGCCGATGCGTGTCTGGCCGCGCTTCCGGCCACCTCCACACAACTCGTGAACGCGTGTCTGGCGTTCGGCTACGACGATGTGATTCCGGCGTCGTGGGGCGACGAGCTGTTGGCCGTCGGCTGTCTGGACCAGCTCGCGGCGCGCGACGCCGGTCCGGCAATGGCGTGCATCTGTCCGTTAGTCCGGGAGCAGCTGCGCGGCGCGAGCGGCGTGGGTGACGCGGCGGTGCGTCTGGTCTCGCCGCCGGTGGCGGCGGCGCTCTACGTGCGCGCGACGTCGCGCGTGCCGCTGCGCATCACGTACGTCGGCGACTGTCCCGGGGCGGGCCACCCGAGCATCGACATCCACCTGGCGCCCGCGCAATTCCTAACTCTGTTAGCCGAGCGGGGGATCACGCCCGGGGCGCAGCGTCCGGTGCCGAACGAGAACGGGCACGCGTCGCGCGACCGCCGCCGGCACTATTCGCTGCCCGGCGGTGTGCCGGCGCCCGAGTGGCTGGCCTCCGAGGGCATCGATCGGACGCTCATCGATCTGGGCGACTTGGCGTCGCTCGATCCGGCGGCGCACGGCGGACGCACGCTCGTCGACCTGGCGCCGCGACTTGGCTGCGTGTGCAGCGGTGCGCTCGCCGGGTGTGCGGCGACGGACGCTCGCAACGCGGTGATGCTGCACGAGCCGCCGCGGTCGGGCGATGAGGTGGTGGACCACGCCGTGATCGTGTCGGTGGCGGACGATGCGCCCGTGCGGACGACGCCGCACGCGCGCGACGTCTCGTGGCCCGAGTTCATTTCGGCGTTGGACGGCGCCTGGGGCGTGGGGAGCGCGGGTGCGACACCGGCTGCCGTACCGGGTGCGCGTGCGGCCGGGACGCCGGTCGCGCGCACCGCGGTGCGCCGTCCGCGCGTGCCGAAGCGGTTAGGCGAAAAGGGAGCGATCCTCCCGCGCGCCTACCGGACGCCGCGCGCGGCGTCGCGGATCGCAGCGGGCGAGTCGTTCGATGCGGCAGCCGATGCGCTGCGTCGCGAGCGCCTAACGCAGAAATCCGGGCCCGCAGCGACGACTGCGCGCGAGGGCCGGCGCACGGTTCACGACGGCCATGCGCGCGTGCCGGCGGTGCGTGACGTGCGCACGGGTCTCGCGACGGCGGATCGTTGGCTGCTCTCGGGCCTCGTGCTTACCGGCAGCGTGATGGTCGCGGTGTTGACGAGCATGCTCACGGCGCGCGGGATGCGCAGCGGGCCGAATCCGACGGCAGCCGCCGTTGCGTCGCCGCGGCCCGAGACCGTGTTCGTGGCTGCCGTGCCGCCCCGGCAGCCAGCGGCGGAGCGAGTCGCGCCGCCTTCGGCGCCGGCCGCCGAGAGCGTCGCAACGCGGACTCCCGCGGCCGTGCGGCCAACGCGCGAGCGCGCCGTAGCGGCGCGCCCGCACCCCACGCCCGCCGTCGCCGCCGATCGTCCGCACACCGCCCCGCCTAACGCGCCGCCGCCGGCGCTGGCTGCGCCGGCCGCCTCTCCCACGCCCGCCACGCCAACGACTGCGATGTCCCAGCCGGCCCCGGCTGCACCGCGCGACTCCGCCGCCTCCAACGCCCAGGTCCTCCAGGCGCTCCGCGAGATTCACGACGAGATCGAAGCCCGCAAGCACCACATCGATTTGCTCACACGCGCGCTGGACTCGCTCAAGAAAGGCGACCCTCCACGGTGAGTCGGTCTTGACCCACCTCCCGCGTTCGGGGTAACACTACGACATGCCTTGCGCTGCCCCGTCCAAGCGGGATCGTGCGTGGGGATCGGCTGGATCACTTTCGGGTGGAGCGGAGCATGATCGCGTTTGGACGGATGGCGGCGGTGGCCGCCGTGGGACTATGCGTGACGATTGCGGCGAACCGCGCCGTGACCGCGCGCCATGCGGCAGCACCCGCCGCGCCGCGGGCGGCGCTCGACAGCAACACCTTCATGACCGTGGACGCGGCCGCGAAAAAAGTCACCATCCAGCTCTACGCCGCGTACGGTAGCCAGAACGGCGGCATGAACTTCAACGGCGGGTCGCGCGGCGACCAGACCATCACTGTTCCGTTAGGCTGGTCCGTCCACATGGCCTTCCAGAACAAGGACGCGATCCCGCACTCGGCGATCATCCTGCCCGACCACATGCCGCTGCCGCTGCAGCCCGACAACCCGGCGATCGCGCGCGCGTACACCAAGGACGTGACCGCCGGCATTCCCACCGACGGAACCGACACCATGGACTTCACCGCCAAACCGGCCGGCAACTATCTGATCGTGTGCGGCGTACCGGGACACGGACCGAGTGGGATGTACATCAAGTTCGTCGTGTCGGCGGACGCGAAGGCGCCGCAGTACGCGCAGTGACGCCTAACGCAACCGGTCACGAAAAACGCCGGGGGCCAACGCCCCCGGCGTTTTCACGTACGTGGCGCCCTCGGCGTCAGAGTTGTCCCGGGCCCGGCATGGCCGTGAAGCCCGCCGGCGGCGCGAACTCCGACGCCGGTACGGACTTCGCCTCGATGCTCGTCGCGACGAAGGTTTCTTCGAGTTTGCCGTTCTTGTACGTCGTCACCTTGAGCGGGAAGAACCCACCCTTGGCGCCGAAGAACTGCTTCACCTTCGACAACATGGTCTCCGCGCCGCCGTGCCCTTCGGAGCCCGGCGCCTGGAACGTCGCGAACGTGCCCATGTCGCTCGCGATGCAGGCGTCGGTCTCGGTCGAATCTTCGGCATCGGACGCGTGAAAGATCTCGCACTTGTGGCCGGCCACGACCTCGCTCTTGCCAGTGTCGGTGATCTTCGATTTGGCCATTTGCTGCTGCGCTTCCGCCTGCGCCCTGTCCATGGGCATGGTCATGTACATCTTCCGCGCGGTCATCACGATCGTCGCCGTGTTCTTATTTTTGTCGAATATGACACTGACCGGACCGCCCTCGCTGTGCTGCATATTCATCTTGGCCATGCCGCCAGGTCCTTCGACGTACTCGATGTCGCTGCCTTGGCCGTCGTCGGCGCCGCGTTGCCCGTGAAAATTGATCACGCCCTGCCATTGGGCGCCTAACGGAGCGGCGGCGACGAGCGCGGCGAGCACGGCAGTCAGCGGCGCTCGCGTGAAACGGTGTGCCATCTGGGGACTCTCCATCGAGGGTGAAGGGCCTGCGTCTCGGCCGTGCGGTTCGGCTGCGATGATGAAACGGATGTATCTCGCGATTGCTCTCACTGCGGTACATTGATCATGCTGCGACTCGGGCGGAAGGTCGAGATCGTCGTCGCCTGTGCCATCGTCCCCTGCGCACTCGAGGTCCTGCCGGCCTCGACCGTACTACGCTGGATGAAGCGAACGCCACGCCGGCGCGGCGACGCCATCGCGCCGGGTCGCATCGCGCACCACGTCGACCGCTTGCTCATGCGAGCGCCCTGGGTGTGGCATTACACGTGTCTGCGTCGCGCGACCGTCATCGCGGTCTTGCTCCGACGCGACGGGCGCGACGCCGATGTCGTGCTCGGCGCGCGCCGTCGTCCCGATGGCGAGCTCGAGGCGCACGCGTGGGTACGGTGCGACGGAGAAGATCCGTTCCTCGAGCACGGCGACGTGCGCGGCTATCGCGCGCTGCGCACGCCGTCAGAACCGGTGTCTCACGACCCGTGACAGTCGCTCACTTCGTGGGTCTCGAGATCGAGCGTGCACGTCAGGCCGCCCACTTGCAGCGTGACATCGGCCGTGCCGTTGAACGTGATCATCGCCCGGCGCGTCACCGTCTTGGTCTGCGTGCGCGTGGCACGGTCTGCCTCGAAGTGCACGGTCACGTTGTGCACGATCGAGCCGCTCACCGGCCAGATGTTCTGTGAGCGGGGCATGTCGAACGTCACGTTGGTCGCGGTGTCGTACGCCAGGTAGTGCCAGTGCCGCGTGACGTTCTGCCCAACGAACATCGTGCTGTCCTGCCTTACGCCCACCCGGTTCCACACGTGCGTCACGGGCGTCCCGCTCCGGTCGACGCTCAGGTTCGCTGTGTCGCGGCGATCGACCCACACGGTGCGGAAGGGGAACCAGCCCTGCGTGTACGAGCCGGTGAGCGTATGGATGTGATTCACCGAATCGGTCGCGTCGGTGAAGCCGAGCGCGACGGTGTTGCCGTCCCAGAAGCGCTTCATGTTCGTTAGGCTCAGGCCGTGCCACGTGCTCGTGCACGTGAACCAGCCGTCGCCATCGGGACCGCTGCAATCGGTGTTCACGCTGCGATTGACGTCCATCGTGACGCCGGGCGCGCTCACGCCCAACGATCCGTTCACGCCATCCGACTGTTCGTCGGACGTCATCAGGTCGACCGATGTCGCCATGGCGTCGCCCACATCGTTGGCGATGCCGTTCGTGATCGTGGAATCAGCCACGAGCTGATCCGGCGACGTGGTGCCATCGCTGCTGCAGGCCGCGAGCCCGGCAATCATCGCCGCGGCGCCCATGCACAACACACGGTATCTCGGGTGCATACGCTCCTCGTCAGAGAGTGCTTCTGCTCGTGAGACGGCGCTCGAGACCGCGTGTTAATGCGCGCTTCCTTTTCTTAATGCCGCTCTTACGATTCACTGCACCATGCCGCGATCTCCTTTTGCCAGAACGAAGGTCGTTTGCACGCTCGGTCCAGCGAGTTGTTCGCCCGAGGTGCTGCGCAGCCTGATGGAGGCGGGTCTCAATGTCGCCCGCATCAATTTTTCACACGGCACGTACGACGAGCACGCCCAGACCATCGCTACCGTGCGACGGCTCGCGCGCGAGCTCGATCGCCCCGTGGCGATCCTCGGCGATCTGCAGGGTCCGCGCATCCGCGTCGGTGATCTTGCAGCGCCGGTGGAGCTCGTGCCCGGCGCGGACATCGTACTCGTGCCCGAGGATGAGGCGCGCTCGGGTGAGATCCCCGTCACGTATCATGCGCTGGCCGAGGACGTGAGCGTCGGCGACCGCGTACTCATGGATGACGGGCTCATCGATCTCGTGGTGCTGGACGTGTCGAAGCCGCGCGTGCGGGTGCGCGTGGTGCACGGCGGGCTGCTGCGCAGCCACAAGGGCATCAACCTCCCGGGCGTGGACGTGTCGGCGCCGTCCATCACAGAGAAAGATCGCGCCGACATCGCGTTCGCGATCGAGCAGGGACTCGACTATCTCGCGCTGAGCTTCGTTAGGCGGGCGGACGACATCGCAACGCTGCGCACGCTGGTGCCGAAGGACCTGCTCGTCGTGGCCAAGATCGAAAAGGACACGGCGCTCGCCAACATCGAAAACATCATCGAAGCGTCGGACGCGGTGATGGTCGCGCGCGGCGACCTGGGGGTGGAGCTTCCATTCGAGGAAGTGCCGTTCGCACAGAAGCGCATCATCGCGCTCGCGAACGCACTCGGGCGCCCGGTGATCACGGCCACGCAGATGCTCGAGTCGATGGTCTCGAATCCTCGCCCAACGCGCGCCGAGGCGAGCGACGTGGCGAACGCGATTCTCGACGGCACGGACGCCGTGATGTTGTCCGCGGAAACGGCGATGGGCGAGTATCCGCAGCTCGCCGTGCACGCGATGACGCGCATCATCCTCGAGATCGAGAGCCGGCCGATTCCGCAGCAGGCGAAGGTGCTCGCGCGCCGCGAGTCGGACGCAGCCGTGTCTACGGAAGACGCGATCGCAGCCGCCACGACCGCCGCCGCGAATTCGCTCGATGCGCCACTCGTGATGGTGTTCACGAAGAGCGGATTCAGCGCGCGCATCGTGTCCGCGCACCGGCCGGGCGTGCCCATCTTCGCCATCACCGACGTCGAGCGCACGTACCGGCAGTTGGCGCTGGTGTGGGGCGTGCATCCCGAGCTCGTCTCCAAGGCAGCGACATACGAAGAGATGTTCGAGCGCGGGAGCCGCGCGGTGAAAGATACGGGGTTCGCGAAAGCGGGCGATCGGATTCTCGTCACCGCGGGCGTGCCGTTCGACGTGCCCGGCACGACGAACCTGCTGCGCGTGGAACACGTGTGAAGCTCACATTTTTAGGCACCGGGACGAGCTTCGGCGTTCCGCAGATCGGGTGCAACTGCGCGGTGTGCCGCTCGCCCGATCCGCGCGACCGTCGCACGCGCACGAGCGCGGTGATCGAAACGGACAGCGGCACGCGTCTCCTCATCGACACGGCGCCCGAGCTGCGCTTGCAGCTCATCGCAAACGACATCGATCGCGTGGACGCGGTGCTGTTCACGCACGAGCACGCGGATCACACGCACGGCATAGACGACCTGCGCGCGGTATCGCTGCGTCGCGGCGCGCCGCTGCCGCTGTACGGCGCGCCGCGCACGCTGCACCAGCTCGCCCAACGCTTCCCCTACATCTTCGACGACCAGGTGCGTCCGCCGCCCGGCACGTCCAAACCGGAAGGGCACGCGCACCCGTTGCGCGAGAGCGAGGTCGTGCAGATCGGCGACGCTCACGTGCTGCCGGTCGCCGTGCCGCATGGCGACGTGTCGGTTCTCGCGTATCGCGTTGGTCCGATCGCGTACGTGACGGATGCGCAGCGGATTCCGCCCGACGCGATGGACGCATTTCGCGGCGTCGAAGTGCTGGTGCTCAATGCGCTCTTGCGCACATCGCATCCGACGCACTTGAGCTTCGCCGAAGCGATCGACGCGGCGCGCGCGATCGGCGCACAGCGCACGTACTTCACGCACCTCACGCATCACAATCGCCACGCGGATCTCGAGGCTGAACTGCCGCAGGGAATCGCGCCGGCGTTCGATGGTCTTACGATCCGGGTTGCCGGTTGATCGCGCCCCTTGCGGGCGCTAAGGCGGTCGGTCAGTGTTCCTTCATGCCGCGCTAACCCGCGGTGTGATCGTGTCGTCCTTCGCGCTTGGGGGGCTGGGTGCATCAGTTCGGCAGTGACGTCAGAGTCGAACACGGTCGAGTGACGCTCGTCAACGAGGCTGTGCTCCAAACGGATGCGATGGACGGTTTGGTTCGTGAGGCGGTATTCGGACAGGGACAAACGAAGGACCACGCGCAATGGCTGCTCTGGGAGATCGGGCAGGCGGCTGGTGTTCGTCCCTCGAGCATTCACGATCTCTATCTCGCGCGCGGCCGCGGCAAGACGCACGGCTTCACTGTGCCGGCGATCAATGTGCGCGGCATGGCATACGACACGGCGCGCGCGGTGTTCCGCACGGCGGTGAAGCAGAAGGCCGGCGCGTTCATCGTCGAAATTGCGCGCTCTGAAATCGCCTACACCGACCAGCGTCCGCGCGAATACGTGGCGGTGATGCTCGCTGCCGCGCTGCGCGAAGGATTCCGCGGTCCGCTGTTCGTGCAGGGCGATCACTTTCAGGTGAACGCGAAAAAATTCGCCGTCGATCGCCGCGGCGAGGTCGCAGCCGTGAAGCAGCTCGCGCAGGAAGCCATCGCCGCGGGCTTCTTCAACATCGACGTCGACACATCGACGTTAGTCGACATCTCCCTCGCGACGCTCGACGAGCAGCAGCGGCTCAATTATCACACGGCCGTCGACATCGCGCGCTACGTTCGCGAGATCGAACCCGACGGTCTGACGATTTCTGTGGGCGGCGAGATCGGCGAAGTGGGTGCACACAACAGCACCGTGCCCGAGCTTCACGCATTCATGGATGGCTTCAATTCCACGCTCAAGGAACGCACGGGCTCGACTACCGAGGGACTCTCGAAGATCAGCGTGCAAACGGGGACATCGCACGGCGGCGTTGTGCTGCCCGACGGATCGATCGCCGCCGTCAAGCTGGACTTGCCGGCGCTCGAGCAGTTGTCCAAGGTCGCGCGCGAGGACTACCAGTTAGCGGGTGCGGTGCAGCACGGCGCGTCCACACTGCCCGACAACGCGTTCAACAACTTCCCGCGCGTCGAAGCAGCAGAGATCCACCTCGCGACGAACTTTCAGAACATCCTGTACGAGCTCATGCCGGATGCGCTGCGTGGTCGGATCTATTCGTGGCTGGACCACAACGCGAAGGACGAGCGCAAACCCTCTGACTCCGACGAGCAGTTCTACTACAAGACGCGCAAGAAGGCGCTCGGCCCGTTCAAGCGGGATATCTGGGACATGCCGGAGTCGGTGAAGAGCGATCTCGCTACAGCTTACGACAAGACCTTCGGCTTCTTGTTCGAGCAGTTGCGCGTCTCGAACACGGCAGACACGGTCGCGCGCTTCGTGAAGGCCCCGACGATGCACCGTGCGCCCGGGGCGCCGGTTGCCGTACACGCGGCGCCGGACGACGCGGAGGCGGGCGAATAAGCGGCCCCGTCGAAGCGCGGTGGCACATAGCGCTCGAGCGCCTGGCCGAGCGCGCCGCACACGAGCTCAAGAATCCGCTCAATGGACTCGCTCTCAACCTCGAGGTGCTGCGCGCGAGGTTGGCGCGAGGCGTCGAGGCCTCCAGCGTCACCCGATTCGCGGACGCGGCATACTTCGAGCTCGAGGCGTTGTCCGAGCGGCTCGACGCGCTCCTCGCATTGGCGCGCCCGGCTCGAGAGCCGATAGATTTGCACGCAATGATCAAAAAGTTCGCCGCGTTGTACGGCGCCGCGGCGGCCGCGGAGGGCGGGTCGTTATCGGTGTGGGCGGCACCAGACATGCCGCTTGTAACGAGCGCGGACGCCGACGCCGTTCGGCTGGTGCTGGCCGCCGCGGTCGACATGGTGACCCTTCCCGCCGGCGAGGCCGAATGCGGCGTGCGCGCCGGCGATGAAAGCGGCGAGATCGCCGTGACGGTCATACGGAAGGGATCGAGTGGCGACGCGCGACCAGCTGGAGAAAATGAATTGCGGCTTGGCGCAGGCGTGAAGGACGCGGCTCTCGAGGCCGGGATTCGGGTGCTCGATAGGGTGGACGGGGTTACTATCATCTTCCCCCGCGCCGATGGCCGGCGAGAGGAGTCGCAGAGCTAGGACATGGATACACCCAAGATTCTCATCGCGGACGACGAGCGCAGCATCGCCGCGGGCCTGAGCGCGGTACTCGAGGAGGAGGGCTACTCCGTCGAGGTCGCGCCGGACGGACAGAAAGCGCTCGAGAACCTGCTCGAGGGGACGTTCGGCGTGATCCTGGCCGACCTGAAGATGCCTAAACTCGATGGCCTCGCGCTGCTCTTGGAGATGCAGGCGCGCGAGATCACCAGCGAGTGCATCATCATCACGGGACAGGCCACCGTCGATTCCGCCGTGCAGGCCATGCGGCAGGGCGCATACGATTACATCGAGAAGCCGCTCACCGCGGAAAAGTTGAATCGTCTCAAGGCGCTCATTCCGAAAGCGCTCGAGAAGTTTCAGGTCAAGCAAACCAACCGCGCACTTGCGTCCGAGCTTCAGGCGCTCACGCACTACGGTGAACTGACCGGCCAGTCGGATGCGATGCGGAACGTTTATCAGGTCATCGACGCAGTTGCGCCGTCAACGGCAAGCGTGCTGATTCTCGGCGAGTCGGGAACGGGCAAGGAACTGGTTGCGCGTGCGATTCACACGAAAAGCGAGCGCGTGCGGGGGCCATTCCTCGCTCTCAACTGTGCGGCGCTGCCCAAGGACATTCTGGAGAACGAGCTCTTCGGGCACGAGAAGGGCGCCTTTACCGGCTCGACCAACGAAAAGCCGGGCGCGTTCGAGATGGCGCACGAGGGCACGTTGTTTCTGGACGAGGTCGCGGAAATGGCGCCCGACATCCAGGTGAAGCTGCTGCGTGCCCTGGAGTCGCGTCAGGTACGGCGCTTGGGCGGCAAGAAAGAGATCGACGTCGACATACGCGTCGTGGCCGCCACGAACAGGGACTTGCAAGAGGCGCTCGCGGAAGGCGAGCTGCGCGAGGATCTGTACTATCGGCTGGCGGTCGTCGAGCTGTACCTACCTCCCCTGCGGGAGCGAATGGGAGATCTGCGGTTGCTGGCGACGGAGTTTTTGGCGCGGTTCTCCCAGCAGAACGGAAAGAAGCTGACGGGATTCGATGATGCGGCCATGGATTGGATTCTGTCGTATCACTGGCCGGGGAACGTCCGCGAATTGAAGAACGCAGTGGAGCGCGCCGTCATCATGTCGCGCGGTGCCAGCATTGGACTGACCGATGTCGTTCCACGCCATCTGCGCAATTCGACCGACGCGCCGGCGGCGGTGTCTCTTCCTGTCGGATCGACATTGGCAGATGCGCGGCGACAACTTACGCTCAAGACGTTCGCACTGACTGGCGGCGACGTGGAACGCACGGCGCACATGCTGGGCACCACGCCGGGCGAGGTTCGTGCCGAACTGGCCGCGCTGGTGAAGCCGGCGGAAGACGACGGCGAGCGCGACGCGGCGGCGCGAAACGTGAAGAGCTACGGATCCGTCAAGGACAAGGACGTAGTCCGACAGAAATCGAAGGGTCGGCGGTGAAGAGACGAGGAGATGAGGACATGAAGCACAACGCGCGCTACGAGGATGAGGAAGAGGACGAGCCGTACGTCGTGATCGAACGCCGCGGAAGCGGCGCGGCGTCGTTTCTCGTCGGGATCGCCCTAGGCGCCGGCGTCGCACTGTTGTTCGCTCCGCAGAGCGGCGAGGAGACGCGTCGCCAGCTCAGGCGCCGCGCGCGGCGCGCGGCACACGTGGCGCGCGATGCGGCCGGCGATCTGTCCGACTCGATGGTGGACCGCTACGAGCAGGCGAAACGCAGCGTCGAAGACCGGCTCGACTCGGCGCGTGAGGCGCTCGAGATTCGCAAGCACCAGGCGGCAGAAGCCTTTCGCGCCGGCCGCGAGGCCGCGCAGCAGGCGCGGCTGGACCTCGAGGCGCGGATTGCGCAATCAAAGGCCAGCTACCGCGCCGCCACCAATCAGGCACGAGTCGCGCGCCGCTCCACGCTCGCGCCTAACGAAGAAGTGACGGACTCGGCCGACCGGGAGACGGAGTAGGAGCTCCGAGCTCCTCTTCCTTCGTTGGGCCGAAGCCCGCGGCCCCCGCCATGCCCAACCACCCGCTGTCATTTCCCCGGCGCTTCTGGGTGGCAACGAAGGACTACGCCAAACGAATCTGGGACATCGCCGGCGAAGACAACATCACGTTTCTCGCCGGCGGCATTGCGTTCAACATTCTGTTGGCCGCGGTGCCGTTCGTGCTGCTCCTGCTCTCGGGACTCGGCTATCTCCTGAACCAGAACGAGGCGCAGTCGGCCGCCAACCTGTGGCAGTTCATCGACCAACTCCTGCCTCCGCATAGTCAGAACGCCGACTCGCCGCTCTACAAGCTCATCAACGACGTCATTCGCGCCAGACGGTCCATCGGGCTTTACAGCCTCATTGGATTCGTGTGGTTCTCGACGCGGTTGTTCGGCACGCTTCGCACCGTACTCGCCGAAGTGTTCGACATCGAGCAAGAGCGCAGCATCATTGCCGGCAAGCTCTTCGACATCGAGATCACCGTGCTGAGCACGATTCTGTTCGTGGCATACACGGCGCTGAACGCGTACTTGCGGTTGGCGACCACGCACGGCATCGCGGTACTGCAGCGCATTGGTCTGCAGAAAGATGTCATGGGCCGGCTCGAGTACGCGATCGGATCGGTGATCGCGTCGGTCTTCATGGTGCTGCTCTTTTTTTCGCTTTACAAATTCCTGCCCAACAGAAAGATCCGATGGCAGTACGCGCTGCTTGCGGCCATCGTGACGAGCGCGCTGTTCGAGCTCGCGAAGGCTCTGTTCACGTCCTACGTTGGGCGGTTCAATCCGGGCAGCCTGTACACCGGCACCGTGACAGCACTCGTCGTGATCGTGTTCTGGGTCTATTATGCGGCGTTGATTTTCATCCTGGGCGGCGAAGTCGGCCGGGTGTACGAGCTGCGCCGCGTGCGGCGTCTCCAGCGCGAGACGCTCGAGGAGTGACCGTCGCGCCCGAGCGGTCGCCCATGTCCTCACACTGAGCATATGTCGATCGATCTTCGCAGCGATACGGTTACGCGTCCCACCGCCGCGATGCGGCAAGCGATTGCCACCGCCGAAATTGGCGACGATGTATTGGACGGCGATCCCACCGTCAAGAAACTCGAGGCGCGCATCGCGACGATGCTCGGGAAAGAGGCCGCGCTCTTTTTCCCGAGCGGCACGATGGCCAACCAGACGGGTGTGTGGCTGCTGTCGCGTCCCGGTACGGAAGTGCTGCTCGGTACCGGCTCACACGTGATGATGTACGAAGCGGCCGGTGCGGCCGCGCTGTGCGGCGCGCAAGTGCGGCCGGTGCACGGCAAAGGTCTCGTGATGGATGCCGAATCCCTGCGTGCGGCGATCAGGCCGTATTCACCGTACACGCTGTCGGCGAGCCTCGTGTGCATCGAGAACACGCACAACGGCGCGGGCGGCGTGATCACGCCCCTGGACGAGATGCGCGCGATTCACGACGTGGCGCGGGAGCATTCGTTAGGCATCCATCTCGATGGCGCGCGGCTGTGGAACGCGCACATCGCGTCGGGAACGCCGCTCGCGGATTTCGCGGCGTGCGCCGACACAGTGATGGTGTCCTTCTCGAAAGGACTTGGCTGTCCCGTGGGCGCGGCGCTCGCGGGTCCGGCAGCACTCATGCGCGACGGCTGGATGGTGCGCAAGCGGTTCGGCGGCGGTATGCGGCAATCGGGATTTCTCGCGGCCGCCGTGCTCTACGCGCTCGACACGCACATGGACCGTTTGGCCGACGACCACGCGCGCGCGCGTCGTTTCGCGAAGGCGATCGACGGCGTGAAGGGCATGCGCGTCGTGATGCCCGACACGAACATCGTGATGATCGATTTGCCGCCGGGATGCGAGGCGAGCGCCGTGGAGCA
>Ga0070679_100001233_pt1 | contig 22489 bp, 12 predicted proteins | sample KBSC63BmetaG_FD_65652 | JGI IMG/M metagenome (GOLD analysis project Ga0070679, IMG submission 65652) | Corn rhizosphere microbial communities from Kellogg Biological Station, Michigan, USA - KBS C6-3B metaG | ecosystem: Host-associated > Plants > Roots > Rhizosphere | place: USA: Michigan... | reverse complement strand
CTCGGTGACGACGCGTTGCTCACGGGGACCAATCTCCTCGGCAGCACGTTCACGGTTCAATTCGAGCACACGCGCCTCGACATAGTGCAGTCCCTCGCGCCCGCAGCCATCGATGACGGGCAGGTGGGAACGCATCTTCCGAGCATCGCCGAGGACGCGAACGGCATGAACACGTGGGCGACCGGAGTCTATTCCGTTTCGCTGCGGGTAACGGGCCCGAGTCAGCCACCATCGGTCACCAACAGCGTGCCGATCGCGTTGTCGCCGATCATCTCCGTGAGTCCGTTGAACCAGGCCGCGGGCACGATCAATCTCACGGTCACCTGTACGCCGCGCCTGCATCCTGAACAGGAGCCGTACGTGCGTCTCGTGTTCGGCGACATGGAGATCGCGCCCACGACGATCACGACGCCCGGCACGTTGACGCAACCGACGACGCTCACGTTCTCGATCCCCGGAGTCTCGGCCGGCGATTACATCGTGAGACTCCGCGTCGAGGGAATCGACAGCTTGCCGGTGGTCGTCACCGGAACGCCGCCGACGTACGCGTTCGATCCAGCACAGACGGTTCACGTCACATGAGGAATCTCACATCGAGCTGTGGGCCGAGCTTGGCGAGCGGCCGCGCCGCGTGGAGATCCTCATGAGCTGGACCGACGACAACAATCGGTATCTCGCCGCGTCGTTGAAGTGGCTGCGGCTGCGGCTTCAACAACTCGTGGCGCCGCCGCCACAGCCACCACAGCCACCAGAGCCGACTCCCGCGCCGGCGCCCGCGCCCGTTGCTGCGCAAGCGCGTCCGGCGAGCAAAGGCTGGTTCGGGGGCAAGCAGACGGACAGTGCTTCCGCGCCGAGCCCAGCGCCCGCGTCAGCGCCAACACCGCAGTTGCTGTTGTCAGCAGGAGCCGTGGCAACCGATGTGAGCAGTGCAGCTCAGGACCGGGAAGCCGCTGCGCACACCGATCCCGTGCCTGCGCTCATCCTGCTCGCGCAGCGTTTCGGACTGACGGCATTCGAGCGCGACATCCTTCTCCTCTGCGCGGCCACGGAGTTCGATCCGGGCATGGCGGCGTTGTACGCTGCGGCCCAAGGGCAGAGTGGCAATGGATACGCGACCTTTGCGCTCGCGCTTCAAGTGTTCGACGACGCGGCTGATCGCACATGGGACGCGCTGTCGCCGCAGCGGCCGCTCCGCAATGCACGCCTGATCGAGGTGACTCAGACGGGCGCCACGCCGCTGACCGCGAGCCCGCTCCGCGCCGATGAACGGATCGTCAACTATCTGAAAGGTCTGAACGTGCTCGATGAGCGCGTCGCGTCGCTCACGAAACCGACGCCGTCAAGCCCCACGCCGCTCGCGGCATCGCAGCACGCGACCGCCGAGGAAATCCTTCGGCGGTTGCGAATCAGCGCCAATCAAGCATCACTGCCGTTGGTGCAGCTCACTGGCGCGGACACGCGGAGCAAGCTGGCGGTCGCTGCCGACGTCTGTTCCAGCATCGGGCGACAGGTGCATCGGCTTCCGCTCGAGTCGCTGCCGGCGAATCGCGTCGAGATCGAGAATCTCGCGCGCCTGTGGCAGCGCGAAAGCCTGTTGTTGCCGGTCGCCCTGTACATCGACGCCGAGCAGCTCGATAGCGCACCCGCGGAGCTCGTGGCGTCGTTCCGCTCGCTCGTGTCCTATGAGTTGGGGCTCGTGTTCGTCGGCTTGCGCGAAACGCCGCAGCGTCCGACAGGCCCGGTCATCGATGTCGAAGTCCAAACGCCGACCGGCGCCGAGCAGTACGCCGCCTGGCGTGCGGCGCTGTCGCCGATCATGCCCGCGGAGGACGTGGACAGCAACGCGCGGATCCTCGCGGGTCAGTTCGATCTCGATCTCGCCGAGATCCAGGATGCGGCGTCGCGCGCGAGCTCCAGTCCGCCGGAGGTGACGCCGGCAATCGCGGTGTGGCGCGCGAGCCGAAACATCGCGCAGCCGCGGCTCGACCTGCTCGCGCAGCGACTCGAGCCGAAAGCGACGTGGAACGATCTCGTGCTGTCCGATGAATCGCTCAAGCTGCTGCATCAGATCGCGGCGCAGGTGCGTGACCGCTACCGCGTCTATGAAGAATGGGGGTATGCACGACGCATGACGCGTGGGCTCGGCATCAACGCACTGTTCGCCGGCGAGAGCGGAACGGGCAAGACGATGGCCGCCGAGGTCATCGCCAACGAGCTCGATCTACTGCTGTATCGCATCGATCTGTCAGCGGTCGTCAGCAAGTACATCGGCGAGACCGAGAAAAACCTGCGCACGTTGTTCGACGCGGCTGAGCAAGGCGGCGCGATCCTGTTCTTCGATGAGGCGGACGCACTGTTCGGAAAGCGCAGTGAGGTGAAGGACAGCCACGATCGCTACGCGAACATCGAGATCAACTACCTGCTGCAGCGCATGGAGGCCTTCAGCGGACTGGCGATTCTCGCGACGAACATGAAGAGCGCGCTCGATCCGGCATTCATGCGGCGACTTCGTTTCATCGTGAATTTCCCATTCCCGGGTCCAGCGGAACGGCAGCAGATGTGGCGCAAGGCCTTGCCGCCGGACGTGCCGCAGGAAAGTCTGGATTACGCACGGCTCGCGCGCTTCAACGTCTCGGGCGGCAACATTCACAGCATCGCGCTCAACGCCGCATTCATGGCGGCGCAGCGAGGCTCGCCGGTGACAGAGTCACTCCTCCTTGCGGCGACCCGCACCGAGCTGCGCAAGCTCGACAAGCCGCTCAATGAAGCGGAGTTTCGGTGAGAGGGTCAAGGCGTCGGGCGCCCGTGTCGCCGCCGGTATCCTTGCGCGTCGAGCGTCTCGTGCTCGAGGACCTCGACCTGACGCATGCGCAGGCTGTCGTGGTCCAGCGTTCGTTCGAGCGCGAGCTCACGCGCCTCGTCACGCAGAGCGGTCACGGTGCGAACTGGCGCGGCGCGACGGTTCCCGCCATGCCGGCGGCCCCGGTGCACACTGACGGTACTCCGCGCCCAGCGCAACTTGGCCGCGACGTCGCGCGAAGCGTCTATTCAACTTTGCGAAAGTCGCCGTGAGCCAGCGCACTCTGGCCCCGGCGAAGCCGCGAACATTGCGTCCGCCGCCCGCTCCAACACGGCGGACGGAGGTCCGTGCACCGGACCTCGAGTTGGCGGAGACGCACGACGCCAATGGCATCCGATCGCTTTCAGTCCCCGCCGGTGCAGCAGCAGTCGTGCCGCCGCCAGCCGCGCCTCCATCCATCACATCGAAGCGGGACTTCACGCAGCTCGATCCTCGCGCGCCGCAGAACATTGCCGACGAGGATCTGGCGCGTGCGATCATCACGCGGGTGCTGCTCGATGAACTTGCGCCGCGCATCGGGTTGGATCCGTCGCGCATCACGATTCATGTCGACGCGCAGGCGGAAGCGGCGGTCAACGCGGCAGGAGCGAGCGGCTTGCAGGAAGGCACGACGATTCTCCTCCACCCGCGGCGATACCAGCCGTCGGCGAGAGAAGGTCGATACCTCCTCGCGCACGAAGCAGCGCACGCAGCGCAGCGAGGTGTTCGCGGCCCGGTCGTGTCGCGAGACGCCGAGCGTGAAGCGACGGATCTCGGGCAGGCATTCGCCGAGCGACGCGTGTTGCGGCCCGTGCGGAGAGCGCTGGGTCATCGCCGTGCGGCTGATACCGGCGCTGACACGGGCGAAGAGACTGCACCACCGTCGCTCGAAGCGTCGACGAAGCTCATCGCCGCCGCGGTCGCGACGAGCCGCTCGCGCGAGATCGTGGAGATCAAAAAGCTCCTCTCCGGGCTCTGGGTCTCGGATGGCGACGTCTTCGACGTGATGCGCATTCTCGACACGGTTTCGTTCGTCGTCGCGAATGGCATCGTGCGAAGCTTGAGCGAGCAGGAACGCTACTGGCTCGCCGACAACATCAACCCGCCGCACGTCTACAAGCATCGGCGGTCCGTACTCGCCTGTTACTACAACACCCTGAGCGAGCACCGACTGCGCGACGCCGTCGATCTCAAGGTGTTTCGCGCGCTGCCCGCCGTCGGCATGTCGACGGAGGAGATCGAAGCCGCGGCCGATACGCTGAAGCATCTCAGCGACGATCAGCGGCAGGAGCTCCTCAGCTCCTCGAACGGTCCCGCGATCAAGCGCATCATCTCGGCGCCGAAGCCGTCCGCCGACGAGCTGGCGCGCAGTGCCCGGGATGCCGCGGCCGACGCTGCACGTGAAGGCGAGCTCGCGAAGCAACGCAAGGCCATCCTCGCGCATAAAGACGACGCCGCCGCGAAGACGCTGCTCGACCAGGTCACGCGGCTCCTGACCACGCAGCAGTATGGCGATCGGTTCCAGACGCCGAACCGGGGAATGGCGATCGAGGCGCTCGACATTCTCGAGGCCTCGCGCGCGGAAGAGACGCGATTCCTCTATGTCGCGGAGCAACTCGAGGAAGCTGGCCTGATCGATCAGCTTCTCGATCTCCTCCCCGCCGACAGCTACTTCGACCGGCCCGCCCACTCGGCGACGTTGATCGCGCTGGTACGCTCGCGTCTCCCGTACAAGAACGAGAAGCTGATCGAGAATCTTCTCTCGTACGGGTTGTTCGATTGGGCCATCCGTGACTACGAAGCACTGTTCGCCTACAAGCTGATCAAGCTGCTGCCGTTGTCGCAGCAGTACGCGTTCCGACAGCGCGATGGAGGAAAGTGGTATCTGCGTTTGCTGGAAAACCTGCCCGATGATCAGCGATATCCGGGGCTCGAGATCCGCGTCGCGGAGAGCAAGCGGGACCTCGACGAGGCGAAGGCGAAGTACAAGGCGCTCAAGCCCGAAGACAAACAGGGCCTCGCAGTCGAGGAGGTCACCGAGAATGGCGAGACGAAGCTGTTCTTCAACGCGTCTCAGCTTCAGGAAGCGAAGCTGGAGAAGGACCCGACCGCACGAAAGTCGCTCGACGATCTGATCGGGGATTTCCGCGAAGGCAAGAAGGACGCACCCGCGCTGTATCGCGAGCTGGTGCTGCTCGGCGGATCGTCGCTGGAGCCTGGCAAGGAAACGCCGGGCGACGAGCTGCTGCGCGAGACGATCGTTCACGAGCTCGATCGCCTCGGCTACATCGAAAAGCTCTTCGGCGATCTGGACGACAAGTTCCTGTTCGCCGAGGAGAATCGCATCAGCACGGTGAAGATCATGCTGGCGCGGGACCCCGCGCGCGTCCAGGCGCACGCGCGCGAGCTCGTGAGCCGCAACTTCACCGACTGGATGGTGACGGACGGCGAGGCGTATCTCGCCTACATGTGCGTCAAGGCGCTCCCCGCCGACGAGCGGGAAGCGTTCATCCGCGACAATGCGACGGAGTGGGGCCGCATTCAGAGCGAGATGAGCGAGTCGATGCGCCAGTCGCGCGATCTGAATCTCTACATCGGCGACAAGGCGGGCACGGACCGCGGGTCCGTGCTCGGGCAGCTTGCGGATCCGGCCACGTGGACCGGGGACAACGCAGCATTGGTCGGCGATCTCGTGCGCATGGCGATCGCGATGACCGAGCATCGGTTCGCGTTCGAGCGCTCGAAGGAATTCAGGGCCATCGAGAAGCCGAAGCTCGCACCGCTCGTCGACAAGTATCGGCTCTGGGATCCGCGCGTCCGTCCCGTCTACAAACCAGACCTGCTCAAGGGCACGCGCTGGTACGAGGAAGGGATCTTCTCAGATCTCAGAACGCTCTGGTCGGGCCTCGTCGCGTTGTGGAACCTCGACGTGCTGTTCGTCCAGAACAAGATCGGCGCTCGGGTCGACCTGAACGACGTTCAGGATTTCATGGGCGGCGATCTGGGCGGCGCGAAGCTGGGTAATCCGAAGAAGCGGGGCAAGAACGCCACGCCGCCGAGCCCCGATGCGAACAAGCTCACGCTGCTCGTCGGGACGGATTCGAAATCGGCCGAGCTGATTCTGCCGGAGCTGCTCATCGACTCGGCGAATGTGCAGCTTGCGTCGACCACGCTGCAATCCGGCCAAGTCCAACTCAAAGGCCTGCACATCAGCGCCGCCTACGATCAGCCGGACATGGCGCAGCCGGCGTCGGCGCACGTGACCCTCGAGTCAGTCGTCGCCAACGATCTGCTGCTAGCGAAGAGCAGCAGCATGATCACGGTCACGCGGCTTGCCGTGAACATGTTGCGCCTCGCCGCGGGGACCATCGACACGGTCACGCGAGGCAGCAGAGGTCGCGAGAAGTCCGTGCCGTTCCCGCTCCTCGTGATACCGCTGCTGGCGATGTTCATCCTGCTCGCGCTGCCGATCTACCTGTACAAGAAGATCGCGGCGCTGGTGGACGAAGGCCTGGAATCGAATACCGGCGAGCACTTTGCCGCGGACGTGGCGACGCGCACGAAGGCGATCTCGTTCAGCTTCGACAGCCTGGACGTCGACAGCATCACCACGAGCGGCGGCCAGCACGTCGGGCACGTCGGGGTCCGCGACTTCGCGGTCCGCATCGGGTTGAACAAGGCGACCCGCCTACGCGCTGAGCAAACGTCGGTCAATCAGCGGCTGCGCGCACTCGCCGGCAATCCACAGGCAACGGCGGCGATTCAACAACTGCGAACTCGTAAAGCGCAGCTCGACGCCGCGGAAAATCAGGTCGAGCAGGACGAGCAGGAGTACCTGCAGATCCAGAAGCAGATCCTCAAGGGTGGCCTGACGAAGGAGCGGCAGGCGGCGCTTCAGAAGCGACTCGACGCGCTGAACTTCGAGGACAAAGGTGGCGCGTTCATCGATGTTGGATCGGTCGAGGCGTCGGGACTGAGCGGCAACGTCACGAGCAAAGACCCGATTCGAATCAACAACATCCACGGCGAGGGCGGCGGAGCGGCGTTGACGCAGATGTTCGCCTTGCCGACGACGACGACCACCGAGCTCTCGCGGCGTTCCGCGGCCGGCGAGCGTCCCGCGGCGCCGCTCGGTGACGGCCAGGATGGAACATTCTCCCTCGATGTCGGCGACATCCATACCGGCGAGCTGTCCATCGGCGGCGGATTCAGAACCGTCGAGGACATCGACAAGAAGTTAGCAGATCTCCAACCAGACAAGGCAAAAGAGGAAATCGCGCCGCTGTACGAGAGCCTGCAGGCGCTGCGAAAGAAAGCGGAGCGGTACGAGCTGATGCTGCGTCACGGGGTGTCGTCGTTGACGCCGCCGCAACTCGATGAGTTCCGGGTGCTGCGCGACGAGCTCCGCGCGGAAGCAGATCTCATCGTCAAGTCCATCGACGTCGCCCATGCCAAGATCGACATCGACGTTGCGACCGGCCGTGTCGACGTCGGCGCTGAGGCGATTCGCATTGCCGGTGTGTCCTTGCCGGGGAAGGGAATCGATATCGACGAGGTCATCGCGCGCGGACTGGGCGTCGGCGCTCTGCCGGCCGGCGGACTGCTGAAATGGAACGACTGGAAGAAAAACCTGCGCGACGCCGACGGAAAGGTCGACGAGCTCCAGGTCTCGGGCGTGCGCAGCAAGTATCACGGCCTGTTGTTCGAGAAGGCGACGCTCACGGGCGCATACGCGAAGATGAAGGATCGCGGCGACCTGCTCCAGGTCGGGCTCAAGAAGCTCAGCGTCGAGGGGATCGGCATCACGCCCCGGATTGGCCTGTTGAATCAGCGGCTGGCGGGCCTGAAGGAAAAGACGCGGATCGCCGACGACAAAGACAAGGCAAAGCTCGACACGGAGATCACGAAGCTCAGCGGGAAAATCGCGGATCTGCAGGCATTGGCCGACGCGCGCATCTCGGCGTACCGCGCGCTCGAGGCCGCGAAGACGCCGAAGGAAATCGACGATGCCAAGCGAGCCGTCGCCGAATCGGATATCGCGATCGCGATCGGTCTCGCGCAATACGGCGCGTCGAGCGCGGAGCTCGATGACTTCGGTCTTCGCGCGACCGGCGCCGGCGACGTGCTGAGCGACGCCCTCGGTTCGGGCCTCGACGTCGATCGCATTCTCAAACGCGGCGTTCGCGTCCAGGGGACGGGCCCGGATAACCGCGTGCTGCGTCGACTCAAGGTGTCCGGCGGCAACGCGAAGCAGGACAAGACGGATAGCAGCTACGTCGGCAAAGGCGACTTCGAGCTCGGCGAGACGAAGCTCAATCTCCACGCCCAGCGCGTCGGGGATTCGGCATTCATCGACCTCGATCAATTTCAGATCGCATCGTTCACGATGTCGCAGATGCTGCTCACGGCCGACGAGGGCGGCATCGGGCTGCAGGTCGGATCGTCGGGCATGAGCAGCATTGAAGACGTGCGGCTCAGTGGCAAGGTGCGGCTGGACAAGCGCGCGGACACTGCGGGAACCTTTCCGCAAGATTTCCGTTTCGCGCACGCCAACGTGACGGACCTCCGCATCGGAGCGATCCGCGCGAACGGTCTGACCTACAGCAGCATTCCAGACGCGATTCAGGTCACGATCAAGTCCGGCTCCGTCGAAGGCATTTGGGCGAAGGAGCTATCGATCGACTTCGCCGAGAAGGATGGAAAGGCGTCGATTCTCGGATCGGCGGGCATCGATGCGATCACCGATGTGGACGTTGCCGCCGCGCTGACCGATGGGATCGTTCGCCAAGCGAACGGAAAGATCAGCGGCAAGGATCTCAAGGTTTCGTTGCTCAAGGAAGGAGAGACCGAAGTATCGATCGGCGATCTCAATGCCGCGGCCTTTTCGTTACGTGGCCCCGACGGTTGGGCGCGCTTCTCACTCAACCACCTGTCCGGGAAGATCGGCGTCAAGGGCGGTAACTATACGCTCAAGGACGTTCGTCTCGGCAGCTTCGAGGTGCGAGCGATCGACTGGCGCATCGGCGCGAAGGGGCGAGTGCAGGCGGACAAGCCCGCAAGCCTCGTCAATCTCCGCGTCACCGCGGAGATCGAGACCGAGCAGGTGCCGGATCCGAAAGTCACCGCGAAGCCGGGCGCGCCGCCGGCGACGAAGACGAAGGTGAAGCGTGTCCACATCACCCGGTTTCACATCGATACCATCCAGGCCCAGCACCTCATCTATCAGGATGACGACGTCAAGGTGGAGCTGAAGGAAGCGGAGTACGGAAAGGATCCATCGACCATGGGCGGGTTCCGGCCGCTCTACCTTGAGAATCTCGATATTGTAGACCTTGAATGGACGCCGGGCCAGGGCGTCACCCGCGGTGACGTGGATCTCGCCAAGTTCGACGCAGCCGTCAACTTCGAGGATCTGAAGACGGGACTCAAAGCCGGCCTCGGCTTCAAGGGCAAAGGCATCGGCACGACGTTCATCGGCCCGGACATGCGCGCGATGAGCCTCGACGCGATCACGGAGACTGGCGGGTACGTCAAGAGCAAGGCCCTCGACACCACGTTCCGCACCGGCCAGATCGTCGGCGCCGTGACGTTCGGCAAGGATTACGCGGAGCTCGAGAACCTCATCGTCGACAAGCTGCACTTCAACAAGACGACATACGCCAGCGACGACGGCAAGACGATCGAGCTGCGGTCAGCGGATGTCCGCCGCATCACGCTGGACAAGGTGCGCGCGAACTTCGAGACCGTGAAGGACGACGACGGCAAGGACAAGCAGCAGGTCAAGGACATCGAGCTCGAGAATCTCGAGCTGACTGGCATCGAGGCGGGTGAGTTCGAGTACCACGGCAAGTCCAAGATCACCAATGCCGCCGGGGAATCCGGTGAGGCGACGCAGACGGTCAAAGCGTCCGGCGCCACGATCGACCGGCTGCTGATCTCGAAGATGACGCGCAATCAGGCGGACAAGCTCACGAAGCTGAGCTTCAAGGTCGAGAACCGTGAGGAGAAAAAGCCGGCGTTCGGCATCACGGGATTGTCGGCTGATCTCGTCCAGACGTTCGGCACGAAGTCGACGATGACGTCGTTCTCATCAGATGTCGACGGCGACGCGATCTATGGCAACGACATCGAATTCCAGACGGTATCGCTCGGGAAGGTGAAGCAGGCCGACGGCAGCTACGCGCCCGTCGAACGCACGAAAGTCACGGGGAAGTTCACGCTCAATCGCATCGGTCTCATCGGCCCGGATCTCACGCTTACAGACGAGAATGGGCAGAGCACGAAGATCGGAGCGGACTTCAGCGACGGCTCGTGGGGCCGCATCGACATCTCGAACATGCAGCCCGAGTTCTTCCCAAATGGAACCGCCGTGGTGCCGATCCAATCCATCCTCGCGCAGAAAATGATGGTCACGCGCGGTGGAACGAAGGTGATCATCCCGCTCGCGGAGCTTCGGGATTTCGCCGTCGGTCTCAAAGGCATGGGCACGGACAGGGGCGTCGAGCTGCTCGTCGCGCGCGCCCGGAAGCTCCTGTTCGCGAAGGGACTCGAAGTCATCGTCTCAGTCGATCGGAGTGCCAAGAGCGCAGCGAAGGGCGCAACGAAACCGGGTCCTAATTTCATCGCGACGCCGATCGGCGGTTTGCACGGCCAACTCGATGCCGAGTACTCGCTGGATTGGCTGCCGGATCCGTGGATCCACCTGCCCATTGCCGACGGACAATTGGACTTCTCGAGTGCGCATCCGTTCGCGCTGAATCTCGAGAAGAGCAGCGATGCGGGCAAAATGAAGCTCACGCTCGGGAGCTTCCACCCGACGAAGGATCTGAAGACGCTTCCGGACGTCGGTGGCATGCATCCGGAAGCCGGCGGCCAGGGTGTGATCAACTTCAAGGAGATGACGGAGAAGTTGCTCACGGACACCGGCAAGGCCCAGGACGAGAGCAGTGAGCCACCCGCCGATCTGTCGGGCCTGAACGACGTCACCGTCGGCGGTCATCTCGCGCTCGGCGAAGGTCGCATGGGGTACGACGTCAACGGCGACGGCGAGCTTGGCGACGGCGACAACTACATCGAGTTGAGCGCCGGGGATGCAAAGGACAACACGCTCACGATCCCCAGTCAGGCCGTCGGCAAGGAACTGCGAATCGACATGCCGCGCGTCCATGCGAAGGGCGCCCAGTTCGCCGAGGGAAAGGGAACGACCGGCGACATCAGCTTCGCGGATCTCACCGTCACCGTCAGCGGCCTCGCGAGACTGCGGTTCGAGATTCACGTCACGATGAAGAAGGGCGAGATCGACGACATCCAGTTTGGCGACGTCACCTTCCTGGATGCGAGCAAGCTGGATACGACGAATTCCATCGATACCTCGAAGGTGAAGGCGCTTCCCACGCCCGGGCTCAAGGACGTGAATCCGGCGGGCGAGGAAGGCAAGCCATGAATCGCGCGCCTCAATTCCTTCGTCGTAACATTTCTCTAAACGGATCACGCGTGCCGGTTCAGGATCCGGGGCTCGAGCGCGACGCCACCACCGAGGGGGCGCAGGCGATGGGGCGAGGTGCGGATTTCAGCGGCGTGCGTGTGCATAACGACGCCGCCGCCGCCCGCGAAGCCGACGCGTTGGGCGCACACGCGTTCACGAGCGGGCAAGACATCTACCTCGGCAGCAGCGTGCAGCGGAGTGCGGCTGCAGTGCCGCTGCTCGTGCACGAGCTCGGACATGTCGTTCAGCAGGATGCGCACGGCCCTGCCGTCCAATGTCAGCCGAAAGACGCGCAGGCCGGCATCGGTGCGACGCCGCCCGAAGAGGATTTCATCAAAGATCCGGACACGTGGGGCTCCGAGGACGCGCACGTTCTCTTCAACCAGAACGATGACTCGATCGGCAGCGATGCCGAGGCGGCGATCAAGAAAGCACTCGCCGACGTGAAGGAAGCGTCATACGTCCACGTGCACGGCTATGCCAGTGGTGAAGGTCCGAGTGGTTACAATCTGAATCTGTCGGCGCATCGCGGCGTGCAGGTGAAGCACCTGCTCGAGAGACTGTTGCCGGCAGGCTCCAAGGTGTACGTCTTCGCGCACGGCGAGAGTCGTCATTTCGGCGCGGCGAAAGAGAATCGTCGTGCCGGTATCTCGGTCATGGGGACCGTGGCCGAAGGCGGCTACCATCCGAAGCTGAACCTGGATCTTGGCAGCGGCCCGCTCGTCACGCCTCGCGGCATCAGGATCCCGGATCCGCCGACCAGTCCCGCGAAGGACACCGGAAGCGGCGGCATTCCGCCGATCGTTCTCGATCCCAACAGGTTTGGGGTTGCGAGGCCGCCGTATCTCACGCCCATCGCGCCGCTGACGACACCGCGACACTTGATGAACAACGCGGATCTCGTGAATCCGAGTGCGCTCCACGGCGTCGGCGCGTCAGAGACCGGCAACATCGTCGAGCTCTGGGATTCGGCGTATTGGAAATATCACAACTTGGGCATCCCCGACGAGCTCAAGATCGGGCCGATCGATCTCGGTGCAGGAGAGCTCGCGAACAAGGAAGTGAAGAACAACATCCAGGCGTACCATGAGCGGAATGATCCGACCGTGATCGAGCAGTCGAACCGGGATGTCGGCGCCGTCGTCATCCAGTCGCCGAACCTGCTCGAGCTCTTCTCGTCGAAGAAGAAGGACAGGAAATGAGCACGTTTCCGGGGTCTCCGAAGCTGCTGCGCGGCGGGCTGGTGTTGATCGATCCGACGACGGGATCGGTCCTGCGCATCATCGCGCTGCAATACAACCCTGATACGCTCACGCGGAGCTTCCAGATCAAGTCGGCGAGCGCGGATACGGGCGATCACATGGAAGCGCTTCGCCTGAAGGGTCCGCCGGTCGAGACCATCAAGGTCGACGCCGAGATCGACGCCACCGATCAGCTCGAGACCGGCGATTCTCAGACCGTGTCGTCCGGGCTGCATCCACAGCTCGCCGCCATCGAGACGATGATCTACCCGACGAGCACGCACCTGCAGTCGACGAACGCGGAGGCATCCGGCGGCTCGATCGAAATTGCGCCGGCGCAGGCGCCGCTGCCGCTCTTCGTGTTCGGACCCAAACGCATCGTCCCGATTCGGATCACGGAACTCTCAATCACCGAAGAGGCGTTCGACACGGCGCTCAACCCGATTCGCGCAAAGGTGAGTCTCGGGATGCGCGTGCTGTCCGTCGACGACCTGGGCTTCGAGGCCAAAGGCGGTGGTCTGTTCCTGACCTATCTGCAAACGAAGGAGCAGCTCGCGCAGAGCAGCAAGGGCGGCACGTTCTCCACGCTCGGCATCAGCGGAATTCCCTGAGCATTCACCATGGCGACGACCTACAACTTTCCACCCACCAGCCGGTACGCCGGCATCGACCTCGCGACGCTCGAGCTCCCCGACGGAACGCGGCAGGTCTATCTGCGCCGCCGGTTTCTCCCGCCGTCGAGTCGATTCGCAGTTCTACGTATGCACATCGTGGCCGACGGCGAACGCGTCGACCGGCTGTCCGCGCAGGAGCTGGGCGACCCAACGGCCTTCTGGCGCATCGCGGATGCGAACGACGTGATGCGTCCGGACGAATTGACGGAGACCGTCGGCGGCGCCGTGCGCATCACGTTGCCCGAGGGCATTCCGGGCGCCACCCCGATCGGCTGATCGTCACGATGCTTCAAGGCATTCACCTCACGCTGATGATCGGGCCCGCGGTGCCCATTCCGGCTCCCAAAGTCGTGGTGGACGCCGTGCGCTCCGTGCAGGTGACATCCGGCAAGGACAAGACGGGATTTCAGATCACCTTCGCGGTCGGCAAGAACTCGCCCCTCCAGACCACGATGTTGCCCGCCGGCTACTTCGACCCGATCACCACGCGCGTGATCATCATCGTCACGACCGGTGGATTCCCCAACGTGATCATGGACGGCGTGGTGACGCGCCAGGAGATGACACCGAGCAGCGAGCCGGGGCAATCCACGCTCACGATCACGGGCGAGGATCTGAGTGTGCTCATGGACATCGTCGAGATCAAGCGGCCGTTCATCGCGCTCGACAATACGCTCACACTCTACGAGGTCCTCGCGCCGTATACGGCATTCGGGGTCGTGCCGATCGTATTGCCGAATCTCTTCCAGGACATCGAGGTACCGACGCAGGGCTGGAAGACGCAGACCGGTACCGATCTCGAGCTGATCAAGAAGATGGCGAGGCTCTGCGGGTACGTCTTCTATGTCGAGCCTGGACCATTACCGGGGCAGAGCATCGCGTACTTCGGCCCGGACATTCGCATTCCCGTGCCGCAGCCCGCGCTCTCCATCAACATGGACGCGGAGACGAACGTCGAGTCGCTGAGCTTCTCGCTCGATGGCCTCGCAAAGGAAGTGATGGTCGTGACGCTGATGGATCCCATCACGCACAAGATCCCGATCCCAGTGCCCATCCCCAACATCAGCATCTTCCAACCGCCGCTCGGCTTGCGTCCAACGTTCTCCGCGAAGATCCGGTTCGCGAAGAACGTCGAAGACAAGTCGGTTCCCGAAGTGCTCAACCAAGTGGTCGGCGAGATGCTCAAAGGCGCGACCAATGCCATCACCGCGAGCGGCTCGCTCGACGTCCTGCGCTATGGCCACGTGCTTCGCTCCAAGCTGCTCGTCGGCGTGCGCGGCGCCGGCCTCGCGTACGACGGGCTGTATTACGTCGACAGCGTGACGCACAACATCCAGCGCGGCCAGTACAAGCAGAGCTTTCAGCTCAGCCGCGATGGGCTGATCTCGAACACGCCAAAGGTGCCGGTATGAGTCGCACGAACGACAACGATACGGACAAGTATTACGGCATCTATCAGGGAACAGTCACGCTCAACACCGATCCGATGTTTCGCGGCCGCCTGCAGCTCATCGTTCCCGAGGTGCACAGCTTCATTCCCACGACGTGGGCGGAGCCCAGCGTTCCATTGGCGGGGCCGACCGGTCCACCGATGGGCGTGTACATGGTGCCGCCGCCGGGCGCCGGGGTCTGGGTGATGTTCGAGCACGGTGATCCCGACAAACCGGTCTGGCTCGGCTGCCGCTGGGGATTGCCAAGCGACATTCCGCCGCTCGCGCTGGCCGGCAACCCCGCCGATCCGAACATCTGCATTCAATCGCTCCTTCAGCATACGCTCATGATCAGCGACATGCCCCCGTCGCCGGTGACGGGAGGGATCATCCTCAAGAGCACGACCGGGGCGATGATCGTCGTCAACGATTCCGGCATTTACATCTCCAACGGCAAGGGAGCGACCATCACGATGATTGGCCCGACGATCAACCTGAACCTCGGCGCGCTCACCATCACGTGAGGAGGATGCGATGCCCGGATTCCTCATGCATGTGAACGCCGGCGTCCAATGTACGCACGGTATCCCGGCGATCATCGCCCCGGCACAGCCTCGCGTACTGGTGAGCGGACAACCCGTCGCGACGATGAACGCGCTGATCACCGTCGCGGGTTGCCCGTTCACGGTTCCGGGTCCCAAACCGCAGCCGTGCGTCACGATCAGATGGCTCATGCCGTCGACGCGCGTGCTAGTCATGGGACAGCCCGCGATGGTGGTGCCATCGCCGGGCCCCGGACCCGGTATGTGCCAGAGTCCCGAGCAGATCCCACAGGGTCCACCGATCGTCAGCGCGGTGCAGCCGCGCGTGATCGCCCTCTGAGCCAACGCATGGACATCGACTATCCATTCCACTTCGACAGCCGCGGACGCACGGCGCTCGCCGATCGCGACGATCATGTGCGAGACATGATCGAGCAACTGATCTTCACGAATCCCGGGGAGCGAGTGAATCGCCCGGAGTTCGGCAGCGGGTTGTTGCAGTTGGTGTTCGGTCCCAATAGCCCGGAGCTCGCTGCGACCGTGCAGTTCACCCTGCAGGCGGCAATTCAGCGATGGCTCGGCGACGTGGTCCAGGTGCGCAACCTCGAAGTCACGGCGAACGATTCGACGCTCAGCATCCTGCTCACGTACGCGCTCGCGGACACCGGTGAAGAGCACACCGCCACCTTCACGCGACCCGTGTAACGAAGGACGCAACCATGGATCTCATCTGCCGGACCGACCCGCGACGCGATGCCGTGCGTCGCATGAAAGGCCGCAACGGACTCGATTACGCCGAGTTCGACAACGCGACCGGGCCGACGCTGTACGTGTATTTCCTCGGCAAGCTGCCGCCGCAGTTGGCGACGAACAAACCGGGGATTGAGCGTTTTCTCACCATCGAGGGTGGGGAGCGGATCACCGGCATCAGGATCGTGGACATCGACCCGCAGGTGAGCGACGATCCGGAGCGCGATGACTATCTGGTCGTGAGCCTCGATCGCGCCGGCGACTTCTCGACGTACACGCTTCGGCTCGTCGGCGTGGACGACATCGATCCGCGCTACGACTCCGTGTCCTTCTCGTTCAAGGTCGGTTGTCCGAGCGACATCGACTGCGCGCCGAGCTGTGCGTGCTGTCCACCCGAGCTCGACGAGCCGCAGATCAACTATCTCGCGAAAGACTACGACAGCTTTCGCCAGTTGATCCTCGATCGCCTCGCGGTTCTCATACCGACGTGGACGGAGCGGCACGTGCCGGACATCGGCATCACGCTCGTCGAGCTCCTTGCCTACACGGGCGACCTTCTCAGCTACTACCAGGACGCGGTTGCGACCGAAGCGTACATCGGCACCGCGAAGCAGCGCATCTCGATGCGTCGCCATGCGAGGCTGGTCGACTATCTGATGCACGAAGGCTGCAACGCACGCGCATGGGTCCAGATCACCGTCTCCGGGCATCTCGAGCTGCCATCCGCGCAGATCGCGTTCATCACGGGATTGAACGTCCCCGAGTCGGCGAAGCAGTCGGTCATGCCGCTGTCCGACGTCGATCGGCTGCCTGGCCACAGCTTCGAGTACTACGAACCGCTGCCGTCGACTCCATCGCGACCGATCGCGCTGCGCCCGGGACACAATTGCATCCCGTTCTATACGTGGGGCCAACGCGAGTGCTGTCTCGCCGCGGGCGCCACCTCCGCGACTCTTCTCGACACGTGGGTCGTCGACCTCCCACCGTCTCCGCCGCCGTCCGATCCGCCGGCAGATTCGCCTGACCGTCCTGGCGCGGATGCGGATGTCGCTGGAACGCCGTCGCCCGCCGGCACATCGGACGGTCCGGCCGCAGTAGGGACCTCGAATACGAATTCACAGAAGTCTGCCCGTCTCCCGGCGCCGACGCGCGCGCTCGACCTTCGAATCGGCGATGTGCTCGTCTTCGAGGAAATCCGCGGCGCCAAGACGGGAGATTTCGCCGACGCCGATCCGGGCCGACGCTGGGCAGTGCGGATCACCAAGGTCGAGCTCACTGAAGATCCCGTGTATCTGGTCGACGTGCCGCGCGCCAAGGAGACGCGTCACGTGCCGACTCCACTCGTGAACATCGAGTGGGCACCGGAAGACGCGCTGCCATTTCCGCTCTGTATCTCAGCGCTCGGCGGCGCTCCCGATTGCAAATACTACTGTGATATCTCGGTTGCGCACGGCAACATCGTGCTCGTCGACCACGGACGGACGGTGAGCCAGTCGCTCCCACCGGTGCCGGGCGAGACGAGCGATGGCTGCTGCGAGTGCGAAGGCGAGCCGAGCGATGTGTCGACGCGTGCGGCGCGGTATCGTCCGATGCTCGGGCAGGCTCCGCTGGTCTACAGTGAGCCGCTGCCGGTCCCGCCAGCGCCGGCATCAACGACCTTGAAACAGGATCCACGAAATGCCGTGCCGGCGCTTGCGCTCGTCGACGAGTCGGGATTCCCCTGGACGCCCGAGCCGGATCTGCTCGCGAGCGGGCCCGACGACCGCAACGTCCTCGCTGAGGTGGACAATGCCGGCCGAGCGCATCTCCGGTTCGGCGACGACGAGCTCGGACGCTCGCCGACGGTGGGAGAGGGGTTCGCGGCGACATACCGCGTGGGCGGCGGCGTCGCAGGGAACGTCGGCGCGGAGGCAATCTCGGTGCTGGTGCTCGACAACCTGAGCGTCAGCGGAGTCACGATCACCGTCCGCAATCCGCTGCCGGCGCAAGGCGGGATCGATCCTGAATCGATCGAAGAGGTGCGCATGCTGGCGCCGGCGGCGTTTCGCCAGACAATCGAGCGAGCGATCACCGCCGCCGACTACGCGACGATCGCGGAGCGGAACCCCCGTCTGCAGCGCGCGGCGGCGCGTCTCACCTGGACTGGCAGTTGGTACGAGGCGGACGTCGCGGCCGATCCGCTTGGGAGTGAGATGACTGACGATGCGCTGCGGCGCGTCCTCACGAAGCAACTCCATCGCTACCGGCGCATGGGCCATGACCTGCGCGTGCAGCGTGCCGTGTACGTGCCACTCAAGCTCTCGCTCGAGGTCTGCGCGTTGCCAGGCTACGAGCGTGGCCGCGTCAAAGCCGCGCTCCTGGCGCGACTCGGCAGCGGACTGGCCACGTGCGGAAGTCATGGGTTCTTCCATCCCGATGAATTGAGCTTCGGCGAGGCGGTGTTCCTCAGCCGCATCATCGGGGCCGCCCAGGCGGTGCAGGGTGTCGAATGCGTGACGGTGACGGAGTTTCATCGCCTGTTCGAGCCGCCGAATCACGAGATCGACAATGGGATCCTGCCGCTCGCGTCATATGAGATTGCTCAATTGGACAACGACCCGGACCACCCCGAGCGCGGACAGTTGCGGATCACCGTCCGCGGCGGGCGATAGGAGAGGGACATGACGCGAATCGAATCGGGAGTCGACGGATGAGCGCCCAGACCTGCGGATGCAATACCTGCGGCTGCGACACGATGCCATGCGGTTGCTGCGACGGCGTCCAGCAGCTCACACCAGCCGACGAAACGAATCGGCCTGGCCTGAGCGCGCTGCGGTATCGGGTTGGAACGCACGCACAGTTCCTCGAAACGATGAAGGCGCGGTTGTCGACCATCGACGTCGACGGCGTCGGCACCGATGGCCAGACGCCCGCCGTCTTCAGACCGTTGCGAGGGCTCACGACGCGCGACAGTAGCGACCCATCCATCGCGCTGCTCGACGCATGGGCTACGGTCGGCGACGTGCTGAGCTTCTATCAGGAGCGCATCGCGAACGAGAATTATCTCCGCACGGCGACGGAGCGGCGCTCCATCCTCGAGCTCGCGCGCCTCGTCGGCTACCGGCTGCGTCCCGGCGTCGCAGCGTCGACGTTCTTCGCGTACACGATCGACGACAAGCAGACGGCACCGCTGACGATTCCCGCGGGTAGCGCCGCGCAGAGCGTGCCCAATCCGGGCGAGCAGCCTCAGACGTTCGAGTCGAGCGAGGATGTCGTCACGCGACCGGAATGGAACAATCTGCAGGTCCGTCTCGCGCAGCCGCAGAACATCCGCTTCGACAACGTGCTCGCGCTCGACACGCTGTACGTGGCCGGCGTCGCGACGAACCTGAACGCCGGCGACAAACTGCTATTCACGTTTACTCAGGACGGGTCGAGCGCGGCCATGCGCGCCGTGGCGTCGATCGATACGCAGTTCGCCGATAAACGGACCGCGATCATTCTGCAGCCGCTCGGCCCGGTGCTCGAGTGCGAGCCGTTGCTCGCCGCGCTCATCGAGCAACTCAAGACGCTCGCGGCGGGCGGCGCGTCGGGAGAGGCGAGCCGAGCACTCGCGGCGGCGCAACAAGTCTTCACCGACGTCTATCTGGGCGCGGCCGCCGACCCGGCGCTCTGGGCGCGAACCATTCGCGAGGCATCGGACGTTGGCGAAGGTTCGCCTGTCACCGACGCGATCGACACCATGGCGGCTGCCATCGCGGCGATCATTCCGCCCGATAACACGAAAGAGGTCACGGACCCGTCGAAGTTCGTCCAACCATTGCTCGTGCCGCCGGTCGTACAGGCCCGCGACAGCCTCAGCTTGCCGCGAAGCCTGGCGCACGCGTTCGCGCCGGTCGGTAGTCTGCCGCCGTCACGCGAGCGGGCCGTCCGTCGTGCCGACGCACCGGTGAGCGCCGCGGGCGCAGCGGTGCTCGCGCGTCGTTATGCGGATGTCAGCACGCAACTGCTCGTCAGCTTCGTCCCCCATCTGGAGCAGAGTTATTACGCTGCATGGGCGGGGGCGCAGGTCAACCCGACGACTGCGCCGCTCATCGCGGTCTACGCGTTGCGCGCGCGCGCGTCGCTATTCGGTGCGACGGCCGCGAAGCTGCCGACGTACACCGTGCAGAACGATCCCGACATGCCGGCCGGAACGCCGGCCGGCCTCGTCAAGCCGCAGAAGTTCTGGCAGGACTGGGATTACGCCGACGACGAGACGTCGACGAATGCATTCCTCGACAGCCCGAATGAAGCCATCGTGCCCGGGAGCTACGCCGTCACGGAGTTCGAGGGCAACCGGCAGGTGCTCCGTGTCGCGCAGGCGTCGACCACGCCGCGCACGGCATACGGGCTCAGTGGCCAGGCGACAGCGGTGGCGTTTCAGTCGGCTGGTGAAAGTGGATGGCGCACGACGGGTGACGGGGCCACCATCGACGATCTTCGCAAGACCAAGCTGTACGTGCAGAGCGACCCGCTCACGTTGATCGACGAGCCGCTGACCGATGCGATCGACACGCAGACGATTCCTCTCGATGGCTTGTACAAGGAGCTGAAGTCCGGTCGTTGGGTGATTCTCTCCGGCGAGCGCGCTGACATCGATCAGGTGTCCGGCGTCACCGTTGCTGAATTGCAGATGATCTCCGGATTGAGTCAGGGCTTCGATCCTGATCTTCCAGGCGACACGGTCCATACGACGCTCGTGCTCGCGACGCCGCTCGCCTACTCGTACAAACGGGCGACGCTGAAGATCTATGGCAACGTCGTCAAAGCCACCCATGGCGCGACGCGTCGAGAGACGCTCGGCAGCGGCGATGGCGGGGAGGTCTTCCAATCGTTCGTGCTCAAGCAGCCGCCCGTGACGTTCGTCGCCGCACCCACGGCCCAAGGGGCGGAGAGCACGCTCCAGGTCTTCGTCGACAATGTCGAGTGGCACGAATCGGACTCGCTCGCGTTTCTCGATGCGAAGAGCCATGGCTTCGTGACGCAGACCGACGACGACGCGAATGCGACGGTGATGTTCGGCGACGGGCAGCACGGTGCGCGCTTGCCGAGCGGCGTTCAGAACGTCGCGGCCGTTTACAGAAGTGGAATCGGCGCTGGCGGCAACGTCGACGCGGGGCAGATCACCACGCTGCAATCCCGGCCCCTCGGCGTCACCGCGGTGGTCAATCCGCTTCGTGCCTCAGGCGGCGCCGACAAGGAAGGTCGCGATCTCGCGCGCGAGAACGCGCCGCTGTCCGTGATGTCGCTCGACCGTCTCGTGTCCGTCCAGGACTATGAGGATTTCACTCGGCGATTTGCCGGCATCGCCAAAGCGCTTGCCCGCAGCGATACGGATGGCAGCCGGAATCTCGTCTACCTCACGATCGCCGGGACCGACGACGTTCCGATCGACGTCACCTCCGACCTCTATCGCAATCTGCTCGATGCGCTGCGCACCCTCGGCGACCCCGATCTCCCGCTGCGCGTCGATCTCAGGGAACGCAAAGCCTTGGTGCTCAGCGCTCGCATCAAGATTCTTCCGGATTTCCAATGGGAACCGGTCGTGAGCGACGTCCGCGCGGCGTTGCTCGATGCGTTCGGCTTCGACCAGCGCAAGCTCGGCGAATCGGCACTGCTGAGTGAAGCGATCAGCGTGATGCAACGAGTGCGCGGCGTCTCCTGGGTCGACGTCGACGCGTTTGGCGCCGTGCCCGAGCGTGTATTCAAGGTCACCGTGCGGCCCGACGGCACCGTCGAGCGAGCTCGCGTGTTGCTCACCCAGGACGACATCCTCGACACGATCGCGGACATCGTCGATGCACGCGTGACGTTCAACGGCGCGCTGCCGCTCGTCGAGCGCATGCTGCCCAACGTCGATGCATGGCCCGGTGGCTTCGACGCGAGCGAACAGATGCTCCGTCCCGCGGAGATCGTGGCGTTCACACCCGAAGTCACCGACACTCTCATTCTGAATCAGATCCCATGACCGCGATCGACACCGGGCAGGCGCGCACCGATCGACTGTACGATCTGCTCCCTGCGATTCATCGAAGTCGCGATGCCGAGCGGGGATATCCGCTCAAGGCACTGTTGCAGGTGATCGCCGAGCAGGTCGACATCGTCGAGGACGACATCGCGCGGCTCTACGAGAACGAGTTCATCGAGACGGCCGCGGATTGGGTCGTTCCGTACATCGGTGATCTCGTCGGCTATCGTCCCGTCGCCGACGGCGGCGTTCCGGCCAATGAGACGAGCTGCAACGGCACGAGCCGTGTGCTCGTGCCGCGGCGTGAGATCGCGAATCTGATTCGCACCAGGCGCCGCAAGGGAACGCTCGCCCTGCTCGAGCAACTCGCGCAGGATGTCGCGGGCTGGCCGGCGCGCGCGGTGGAATTCTTCCGGCTCCTCGGGTGGGCGCAGAACATCGACCACCTCCATCTGAAGCGGCACCGGCTCCCCGATCTGCGTGACGTCGATGCGCTGGATCGGCTCGGTGGTCCCTTCGAGTCGATCACGCACAGCGTC
>Ga0070679_100001230_pt1 | contig 22502 bp, 17 predicted proteins | sample KBSC63BmetaG_FD_65652 | JGI IMG/M metagenome (GOLD analysis project Ga0070679, IMG submission 65652) | Corn rhizosphere microbial communities from Kellogg Biological Station, Michigan, USA - KBS C6-3B metaG | ecosystem: Host-associated > Plants > Roots > Rhizosphere | place: USA: Michigan... | reverse complement strand
GTTGAGCCGGCGCGCGCCCTGCGAGCCACCGAACACGAAGAGCACCGGGCGGTCGAGGTCGAAGCCCCACTCCTTGCGGGCGGCGTCCCGCGACGAGGCCCGGTCGAGCTCGCTGACGGAGCGGCGCATCGGCATCCCGATGTGCACGCCGCGGGGAAAGGCGGCGACCGGGGTCGCAACCGCGACGGCCGCGGCGAAGCGGGCGCCGACCCGGTTCGCCAGCCCCGGGCGTGCGTTGGCCTCGTGCACGACGACCGGCGTACGCCGGCGGCGCGCCGCGAGGTAGGCCGGCAGGGCGACATAGCCCCCGAACCCCACGACGACGTCGATGTCCAGCCGCTCGATCACCGCACTCGCCTGTGCCACCGCACGGCGGACCCGCACCGGCACCCGGGCGAGGTCGGCCGACAGCCGGCGCGGCAGCGGCACCGGGTCGATCAGCTCCAGCGGGTAGCCCCGGGCCGGGACCAGGCGCATCTCCAGCCCGCGCTCGGTGCCGAGCAGCGTCACGGCACCGTCGGAGTCGAGCGCACGTAGGGCGTCGGCGGTGGCGAGCGCAGGTTCGACATGCCCCGCGGTGCCTCCGCCGGCGAGCAGGACCCGCACGCTCAGGAGCCTCGCACCACGCGCGGGAGCTGCCGCCGGGCCGCGGCCCGGCGGGCCGCGCGTCGGGTGGCCAGCGCCTTGGCCGCGGCGGGGTCACGGCGGGCGAACGACGCGAGCATGCCCAGCGCGAACAACGTCGGGACGAGGGCAGATCCGCCGAAGGACACCATCGGCAACGGGATGCCGGTGATCGGCAGCAACCCCACGACGGCACCCATGTTGACCAGTGCCTGCCCCAGCAACCACGCGGTCACGCCGGCCGCCGCGAGCTGGCTGAACCGGTCCGGGCACCGCTGCGCGATGCGTACGCCGGCCACCCCGAGCACCGCGAACAGCACGAGCACCGTCATCGTGCCGAGCAGCCCCAGCTCTTCACCGATGATGGCGAAGATGTAGTCGGTGTACTGGTTGGGCAGGTAGCCGAACTTCTCCCGGCTCGCGCCCAGCCCCAACCCGAACCAGCCGCCGGAGGACAACGCGAACAGTCCCTGGCAGGCCTGGTAGCCGGCGTCCTGCGCCTTTGCCACGGCGCACGGGTTGGTGAAACCGGTGAGCCGCGCCAGCCGGTAGGGCTCGGTGATCGCCAGCAGCGCACCACCGGCGCCGACGAGCGCGCCGAGCCCGGTGAACACCGACACCGGCGAACCCGCGGTCCACAGCAGCGCCAACATGATGATGACGAGCACCGTCGTCGTACCGAGGTCGGGCTGCATCATCACCAGCACGGCCATGAAGAACGTCAGCGGCACCAGCGGGACGAGCAGGTGCCGGGTGTCCCGTAGCCGCTTCTCCTTGCGCGCCAACAGGTCGGCGCCCCACAGGATCAGCGCCAGCTTCGCGAGCTCTGACGGCTGCACCTGCAGCCCGCCGGGCAGCGCGATCCATCGCGTGGCGCCGCCGACCTTGACGCCGACGCCCGGGATGAGCACGAGCATCAGCAGCGCCACCGCAGCGAGCAGCAGCGGATAGCCGAGGATCCGGTAGGCCCGCACGGGCAGGCGCATACCGATCCACATCGCGGGCAGCCCGACCGCGATCCACATCGCCTGCTTCTCGGCGATCGTGAACGACGAGCCCGACGAGGCGTACGACGTCACGCTCGAGGCCGACAGCACCATCACCAGACCCAGCGCGACGAGCAATGCGGCACTGCCGAGCAGCAGGTAGTAGGACGACAACGGTCGCTCGAGCCAGGCCAGGAGCGTCGCACCCAGCCCGCGCGGCGCCGTGGTGCGACGACCGCCGACCGTTGCCGACGTCACGCGCACTCCGGCAGTGCGCGGGCCGCGGCGGCGAACAGGTCACCGCGCTCGGCGTAGTCACGGAAGATGTCCCAGCTCGCCGCACTCGGCGCGAGCAGCACGGTGTCGCCCGGCCGGGCGATCGTTGCTGCCTCGCGGACGGCGGTCTGCATGGCTCCAGTGTCGGTCGCGGCGACGTCGACAACGGGGACATCGGGGGCGTGTCGCGCGAGCGCGTCGGCGATCGCGGCGCGGTCCTTGCCGATCAACACTGCGCCGCGCAGCCGGTGCGCGTGCGCCGCGACGAGCTGGTCGACGTCGGCGCCTTTCAGCATGCCGCCGGCGATCCAGACGACGTGGGGATACGCCGACAGGCTGGCGGCTGCCGCGTGGGGGTTGGTCGCCTTCGAGTCGTCGACGTAGTCGACGTCGGCAACGCGCGCGACGAGCTCGTTGCGGTGCCGGCCGGGGGCGTAACCGACGAGTCCGGTGTGCACCGCCGCGACCGGGACGTCGTAGGCACGCGCCAAGGCCGCCGCGGCCATCGCGTTGGCGACGTTGTGCGGCCCCCGCACCTGCAGCTCGTCGACGCGGATGACGCGGGTGCCGGTTGCGTTCTCGACGATCGCCCCGTCGGACATGGCGTAGTGGGCTGAGGCATCCGTGAGGGAGAACGTGCGCCCGCCGGCCGGCAGCGCAGCGGCGACGACGTCGTCATCGGCGTTGCCGATGGCGATCCCGCCGGCCCAGATCCGGGTCTTCGCCTCGACGTACGCCGCCATCGTGTCGTGCCAGTCGAGGTGGTCCTCGGCGATGTTGAGCAACCCGCCTGCAGCGAACTGCGGCGACGGCGACCAGGCGAGCTGGAAGCTCGACATCTCGACGGCGAGCACGTCGTACGCCGGTCTCGCGCGCACCGCGTCGACGAGTGCGAGCCCGACGTTGCCCGCTGCGACGGTGCGCAGGCCCGCGGCGCGCAGGATCGCCTCGAGCATGCCGACGGTGGTGGTCTTGCCGTTGGTGCCCGTGACCCCGAGCCACGGCCCGGCGTCGTCGGCGCGCAGCCGCCAGGCGAGCTCCGGCTCCCCCACGACCTCCACGCCTGCGGACCTGGCTGCGGTGAACAGGGCGTGGTCCGGTCGCATGCCCGGCGTCGCCACGACGAGGTCGGCGTCGACCATCGTGGTGTCGTCGCCGAGCCGGACCTGCGCGCCGAGCGCGCGCAGCTCCTCGGCCGCCGACTGCTGCTTCGGGCCGTCGCCACCGTCGACGACGACGATCCACGCGCCGAGGTCTACGAGAGCTCGGGTCACCGCACTGCCCGTGACACCGACGCCGGCCACGACGACGCGACGGCCGGTGAAGCTCGGCGACGTCACCTCAGCGAGCCGTGCGAGAGGAACTCCGCGTAGAACACGCCGAGCCCGAACGCAACGGCAAGTCCGGCGATGATCCAGAAGCGGACGATGACGGTGTTCTCGTTCCAGCCGGCGAGCTCGAAGTGGTGATGCACGGGCGCCATGTTGAACAGCCGGCGATGCAACCCGCGGAAGAACGCGACCTGCAGGATGACGCTGATCGTCTCCACGACGAACAGGCCACCCAGCACGATGAGCAGCAGCTCCGTCCGCGTGGTCATGGCGATGCCGGCCAGCGCTCCCCCTAGCGCGAGCGAGCCCGTGTCACCCATGAATATTCGGGCCGGTGACGCGTTCCACCACAGGAACCCGAAGCACGCTCCCATCGCCGCCGCGGAGACGATCGCGATGTCGAGCGGGTCGCGCACGTCGTAACAGCTGCCGGATGTGCTGACGACGCAGCTGTTGCCGAACTTCCAGAACGAGATGACGACGTAGGAGCCGAACACCATGGTCGACGCACCGGTCGCCAGACCGTCGAGGCCGTCGGTGAGGTTCACTCCGTTGGAGGTCGCCGCGACCATGATGTAGGCCCACACGACAAAGGCGATCGCGCCGAAGTCGAGTGCGTAGTCGCGGACGAACGACAGGTGCGTCGATGCGGGCGTGAGTCCATGCTCGTTCGCGAACCGGGTCGCGAGAACGCCGAATGCGATGGCGATGATCGCCTGGCCGACGAACTTCGCCGTCGCGGTGAGGCCGAGGCTTCGCTGCTTGCGGATCTTGATGAAGTCGTCGAGGAACCCGACCGCACCAAGACCCGCCATCAGGCCGAGCACGAGGATCCCCGACGCGGTCACGCCGCGCAGGAACACCAGGTGCGCGGCGAAGTAGCCGACGATGGTTGCCGCGATGAGGACGGTGCCGCCCATCGTGGGCGTGCCGCGCTTGGTGAGATGGGTCGTCGGGCCGTCATCTCTGATCAGCTGGCCGTAGCCGCGCGCCCGGAACAGCCGGATCGCGAACGGAGTGCCGAGCAGCGACACGATGAGCGACGCGAGGGCCGCGACGAGGACGTTCCTCATCCGCGTCCCCCGTCCGCGCCGGCCGGCACCTGTTCCATCAGCGCATCGGCGAGCCGCCACAGCTGCTCGGAGTTGGACGCCTTGACGAGCACGACGTCGCGCGGACGTGACTCGGTCGCGACGAGCTGGGTCGCCACGCCGGCATCGGGAACGTGTCGGACCCGGCCTTGCCACTCGGTGACGGACTGCGCGCCTTCGGCCATGGCAGCGGCGTCCGCGCCGACGATCACGAGCTCGTCGACACCGAGCCGAGCCGCATCTGCCCCGACGTCGGCGTGAAGGGCGTCCGAGGTGTCACCGAGCTCTCGCATCACGCCGAGAACAGCCCAGCTGCGCCCGTCGCCGCCCGTGATGCCGACGAGGGCCTGAAGCGCGGCGCGCACCGAGTCGGGGTTCGCGTTGTAGGCGTCGTCGATGACGACCAGGCCGTCGCCGCGTTCGCGCATCTGCATGCGGTGCGGGCTGAGAGACGTGACCGACTGCAGGGCCTCCACCACCGTTGCGAGTGGCACGTCCGCCGCGAGGGCCGCCGCCACGGCCGCAGCGGCGTTCGCGACGTGATGGCGGCCGTGCAGCTGCAGCGAGATGTCCGCGTTGCCGGCGGGGGTGCGCAGACCGAATCGCGCGCGAGCCAGCCGGTCGGTCTCGACAGCCTCGATGCGAACGTCGGCAGTGGTGTCCGTGCCGAAGGTCAAGCTCCGCGCACGCGTACGCGAGCGCATCGCCGCGACCAGCGCGTCATCCGCGTTGAGCACCGCCGTTCCGTCGTCGGGCAGCGACTCGACGAGCTCGCCCTTCGCGGCCGCGATGCCCTCACGGCTGCCGAACTCGCCGAGATGCGCATGGCCGACGTTGAGCACGATCGCGATGTCGGGCCTGGCAATGCCGCACAGGTGACGGATGTGACCGACGCCGCGCGCGCTGTACTCGAGCACGAGCGTGCGCGTCTCGTCGGTGATGCGCAGCACGGTCAGCGGGAGTCCGAGCTCGTTGTTGAACGAGTTCTCCGGCGCGACCGTCGGCGCGTCGGCACCGAACACCGCCGCCAGCAGGTCCTTCGTCGAGGTCTTGCCCGACGAGCCGGTGACGCCGACGACGCGGCACGCTGACGCGGCCAGGAGCTCGCTGGCGAGCGCGGCGAGCGCCGCTTGCGTGTCGTCGACGACGAGCGTCGGTGCGCCGGTAGCGCGGGTGCCCAGCGCCGCGACCGCACCGGCGGCGACAGCGGACGCCGCGAACGAATGACCGTCGACGCGCTCACCTTCGAGGCACACGAACAAAGAGCCGGCTTGCACGCGGCGCGAGTCGATGACCACCGGACCGCTGATGACCGCATCGGCATCAGCGCCGTCGGCGAGCTGTCCGGCGGTGATGGCAGCGGCTTTCGCCAGCGGCAACGGGATCACGCGACACCCTGCCGGTAGCCGTGCGCGTGCAGGGCCTCGCGCAACACGACCCGGTCGTCGAACGGGACCGTGCGGTCGGCGTACTCCTGCCCTTGCTCGTGACCCTTGCCGGCGATGACTACGACGTCACCGCGGGCGGCGCGGTCGACGGCGATGTCGATCGCCTCACGCCGGTCGGCGTGCACGATCACCTCTGCCCGGCCGGTCGCGCCGGCCGCCATCGCCGCAAGGATTGCCTCGGGATCTTCCGACCGTGGGTTGTCGTTGGTGAGCACGGCGACGTCGGCGTGCTCGGCCGCGGCCGCTCCCATCAATGGTCGTTTGCCGCGGTCACGGTCGCCGCCACAACCGAGAACCACGACGACCTTGCCGTCCGGGCCGGCCAGCGTGCGCGCCTCTGCCAGCAGCGTCGCCACCGCTTCCGGCGTGTGCGCGTAGTCGACCACCGCAAGGAACGGCTGGCCCGCATCGACCCGCTCCATCCGGCCGGGAACGGCGCGCAGCCCCGCGATCCCGTCGCGTGCGGCTTGTGGATCGACCCCAGCGGCGACCAGCGCAACGTAGGCGACGGCGGCGTTGCGCAGGTTGAACCGCCCCGGAAGGCTCACGTCGACGTCGTGCCGGGCGCCATCCGGGTCGCGCAGGCTCACCCGGCCACCGTCGGGCCGAACGGTCTCTTCGAGCCGCGCCCACAAGGCCGGCTCCGGTCCTACGCTGACGACCGGAATGCTCGCGGTCGCTGCGAGCCGGCGTCCCCACGCGTCGTCGACGCAGACGACACCACAACGAGCCAGCGCCGGCGTGAACAGCGACGCCTTCGCGGCGAAGTAGTCCTCCATGTCGGCGTGGAAGTCGAGATGGTCCTGCGAAAGGTTGGTGAACGCTGCCACGGCGTACGCCGTCCCGGCCACCCGGTCGAGCGCGAGCGCGTGGCTGCTGACCTCCATGGCCACCGCACTCACCTGGTGTTCGACCATGACCGCGAACAACGCCTGCAGGTCGGTCGCCTCCGGTGTCGTGCGGACGCTGGGCAGGATGTCGTCACCGACGCGGGTCTCCACGGTGCCGACGAGACCGGTGCGAAGGCCGGCGGCCCGCAGCCCCGCATCCACGAGGTAGGCGGTCGTCGTCTTCCCGTTGGTGCCGGTGATGCCGACCAGCGTGAGCCGCGCCGCCGGGTCGCCGTACACCCACGCGGCCGCCGGGCCGGCGACGGCCTTCGGCTCGTCGACCTCGACGACGGCGCGCGCACCGGCGTCCGCGGCGGTGCCGGCCGAGGCGCGGTCGGTCAGGACGGCGACGGCTCCGGCACCGAGCGCCTGCTCGACATGCGCGATCCCGTGCGTGTGCTCGCCGGCTCGCGCGAGATAGACGTCCCCGTCCCGCACCTGCCGCGAGTCGTGCGTGATACCGGTGACGAGCGTGTCGGCTGCTCCGCGCAGCGTCGCTCCGGGCAGCCGTGGGACGAGATCGGCGATGCGCTGCGCCCGCACGGACTGGGGGCGAATTGGCGGCAAGAGCATCGGGTCGGAGGCTACCTGCGGCTACCAGGTGAGCCGGGCTTTGGGCGGTCGCGTGCCGGTCGGCGTGATGCCCAACGACTGCAGCGCGAACGACATCACGTCGTGGAAGACCGGCGCCGACACGACCCCACCGAAGTGCCCGCGGCGCGGGTTCTGGACGACCACCTCGACCAGCAGCTGCGGCTTGTCCGCCGGGGCGAAGCCGACGAACGACGCCGTGTAGCCGCTGTAACCGCCGTTGACGGGACGCTGCGCAGTGCCGGTCTTGCCGGCGATGCGGTAGCCCGCGATCCGGGCCGCCGGTGCGGTGCCCTCGTTGCTGGTCACCGCCTCGAGCATGTCCGACAGCTCCCGCGCGACCTTCGCGCTGATCACGCGTCGTGGCGCCGGCTTGGGCAGCGCATGCGTCTTGCCGTTGCCGTCGATCGTCGCCGCGAGCACGTTGGGCGCGACCCGCAGCCCGCCGTTGGCGATCGTCGCGTAGACGCTCGCCACCTGCATCGCTGTGACGCCGATGCCCTGTCCGAACGCCACCGTGGGCATCGTCGTCTGCGACCACAGCGCAACCGGTGGGAGAAGACCCTGCTGCTCACCCGGGAGGCCGGTGCCGGTGACGGCACCGAAGCCGTAGGCGCGAAGGTAGGAGTAGAGCTTCGCCGCACCGAGCTTGCGGGCCACCTCGATCGTGCCGATGTTGCTCGACTTGGCGAGCACGCCCGTCAACGTCAGCCGCTCGGTGCCGTGCTGTTCCGCGTCATGGAACGTCGCGCCGGCGAAGTGCAGCTGCGGCGGGATCTTGAACGGGGACGTCGGCGTGACCAGACCCTCCTGCAGGGCCGCGCTCATCGTGATGACCTTGTTGACGCTGCCCGGCTCATAGGTGTCACCGACTGCGGGGTCGAGGTCCCAGCTCATGACGTCGGCCGGCGGCTTGTTCGCGTCGTACTGCGGCGCCACGGCCACGGCGAGCAGCCGGCCGGTTCGCGGGTCCATGACGATGACCGTCCCGCTGTCGGCCTTCACCGCCTTGACCTGCGCCGCGATGGCCTGCTGCGCCTTCCACTGGACGTCACGGTCGATCGTCAGCTGGATGGAGGTTCCGGGCCGGGCCGGTTTGACGACGTCGCGCCCGTCCGGGATCGGCGAGCCCGACAGCCCCGCCTCGAAGGTCTGCTCGCCGTCGTGACCGGCGAGCAGCGACTGGAACCGCGCCTCCAGCCCGGCCGCACCGCTGCCGTCGAGGTGGACGAAGCCGAGCAGGTTCGAGGCGAGTGTGCCGTCGGGGTAGACGCGCTTGGTCGTGGGGAGCACGCCGATGCCGGGCAGGTCGAGCGCGATGACCTGCTCGGCGAGCGTCGGCGCCACCGCGCGTGCGAGGTAGACGAACGACGACGGCTGGGTCAGCTTCGGCAGCAAGGTGGCGGCGTCGGTGCCGAGCAGCGGCGCCAGCCGGGTGGCGGTGAGGTTAGCGTCCTTGACCTCGTGCGGGTCGACGTAGACGTCGCGCGCGTCGACGGTTTCGGCGAGCGGCTGGCCGCTGCGGTCGAGAATCGCACCGCGCGGGGCGGTGATCGTCACGGTGTGCAGCCGTTGCTTCTGGGCCATCGCCGAGTAGGACGAGCGGTTCAGCCCCTGCAGCTCGAGCAGCTTGCCGGCGACGAGTGTGAGCACGAACAGGATGACGATGAGAACGACCGACAGCCGGAACCGCGGGTCGGGGCCGCGACGGCCGCCGGCGGGCCCGCGAGGTGCCTGCGGCCCGCGTGTAGGCGGCTGCGCCGGCGGTCGCCGGGGTCGCGGTGGCGCGGTCGCGGACATGCGCTTCAGCCTCCCGTGCGCGCGGCCGGTTGCCGCGATGCCGCGCCGTGCTGGGCTTGATCGGTCGGGCCGGTGATCAGTGCGGGTGTGACCGGTGCCGGTGCGCCGGCGCCCGCGTCGCGCTCGTCGATCGACTGGGCGAGGTGCTCGGCGAGGCCGTCGGTGACGGCTTCGCCGCCGCCGACGGCGTGGGCGTGACCGCCGGCGCCGGTGGCGCGGGCACGTACGCCGCCGTCGCCACGCCGACGAGGCGGCCGTTGCGGCGATGCTCGATGGTCATCGGACCGGTGGGCACCATTCCCAGCGCGCGCGCCCGCCGGGCCAGCGCTGAAGGCGCGGCGGCCTGCTGGTTCGCGACGGTCAGCTCCTGCTCGGCGTCATTCAGCGTCGCGGCCTGGTGCTGCAGCCGGTGCAGCGTGAACGCGTCCTGCGCCGCGAGCGTGTGCAGGAGCAGCAGGACGACCAGTCCCCCACCGAGCACGGCGCCGATGAGGACGACGAAGGCGAGCCGGCCCGGCGTCGTGGCCGGCGGCTCGACCAGCCGCAGGGGCCGGTTCGGCGTACGTCGGGGCGCGCGAGAGCCGCTCGGCCGGCGCTGGGGCGCGGCGGCCCGCAGCGGTGCGGTCGCGCTCATGCCGCCACCCGGATCCGCTCGACGGCCCGCAGCCGGGCCGACGTGGCCCGCGGGTTGTCTGCCACCTCTTCGGCGGTCGGCGCCTCGGCGCCGCGGGTCAGCAGGCGCAGCGTGGGCTGCGCCGAGGCCGGCACCACCGGCAGGTCCGGCGGGGCGCTGGAGGTCGCGCCGGCCGCGAACACGCGCTTGGTCAGCCGGTCCTCGAGCGAGTGGTAGGAGATGACGACCACCCGGCCACCGAGCCGCAGCGCGTCGAGGGCGGCCGGCAGCGCACGCTCGAGCACCCGCAGCTCGTTGTTCACCTCGATACGCAAGGCCTGGAAGGTCCGCTTCGCGGGATGTCCGCCGACGCGCCGGGTCGCCGCCGGAATCGCCGCGCGCACCAGTTCGGCGAGCCGCGCCGAGCTCTCGATCGGCCCGGCGGCGCGCTCGCGGACGATGGCGCCAGCGATGCGCCGGGCGAACCGCTCCTCGCCGTAGTCGCGCAGCACCCGCGCGAGGTCGGCGGCCGAGTAGGAGTTGACGACGTCGGCCGCTGTCGGCCCGCCGGTGGGGTCCATGCGCATGTCGAGCGCGGTGTCGCGCGAGTAGGAGAACCCGCGAACGTCCGCGTCGAGCTGCATCGACGACACCCCGAGGTCGAACAGGACGCCGGCCACGGCCTCGACCCCCGCGTCGGCGAGCACCTGCGGCAGCGCGTCGTAGACCGCGTGGACGAGGCGGACCCTGGGGCCGTACGGCGCCAGCCGGTCGGCGCAGACGGCGAGCGCCTGCGGGTCGCGGTCCAGCCCGATGAGGCGGACCCGCGGGTCGGCGTCGAGCAGCGCCGCGGCGTGGCCGCCGAGACCGACCGTCGCGTCGACGACGACGTCGCCATCGGCGTTGCCGTCGGGGCCGTCGCCGACCGCACTGCCGAGCGCGGGCGTCAACAGCGCCAGCACCCGCTCACGGAGTACCGGCACGTGCGCAGGTGCGCTCATCGCCGGTTGTTCCTGCGCATCGGGTCTCTCCTGGTGTTGAACGTCGAGGTCAGGTTGAGAGGAGTGAGTGGTCGGGCGTCTCGTCGTGCCGCCTGGTCCCCGCCCCCCGCGCCTGGCGCCGGGGAAGGTGCGCCAGGTGCGAAAGCGGCGGAGGCCACGCGGCACGCCGGTCCATGGACTTCAGAAGATGCTGAGGTCGATCGGCATCAGAAGATGCCGGGAAGCACCTCCTCCGACAGCGACGCGAACTGCTCCTCCTGGCCGGACAGGTAGGCCGACCACGCCTGCGAGTCCCAGATCTCCACGCGGGTGTTGGCGCCGATGACGACGCACTCGCGGTCCAGGCCCGCGTAGTCGCGCAGCGGGCCCGGCACGGTGACCCGGCCCTGCTTGTCCGGCACGTCGTCGTGGGCGGAGGCGAAGAACACCCGGCTGTAGTCACGGGCCCCCTTCGCCGACAGCGGGGCCTCGCGCAGCCGTTCGGTCAGCCGGCCGAACTCGGACGCGGAGAAGACGTAGAGGCACCGCTCCTGCCCCTTCGTCATGACCAGGCCCTCCGCCAGCTCGTCCCGGAACTTGGCCGGCAGGAACAGCCGGCCCTTGTCGTCCAGGCGCGGTGAGTAGGTGCCGAGGAACACGCCCCGCCTCCCACTTCCGCGCCCCCACTGGGCTCACCTGTTCGGGCTCGCCACCTGGGGCGCTCTCCTCTGGTGCGCTCCATTGTGCGCCACTGTACTCCACTTCACTCCCTGGTCAACCAGATCGGCCGATTCCGTCCCCACCTGAAGCCCCACTTCGGCCGCGACTGCGCCGCCCGGGTGACCTCCGGCCCGCGCCGGAGCCGGCCGCGACCGTTCTGTTACGCAAGGGCACTAGCGCTTGGCGTCGAACCTGCGAGACTCGACGTGCGTGCATCGAAGAGGTGCGCGTGTGTCAGCGACCGTCCGAGCGACGCCCGCTCGGCTCGAGGAGGCCATCGAAGTGCCCAGCCGTTCGGGGGGAGCGGGTCGCTCCGTCGTAGGACTCGACGACGTCGGTGTGCGCGCGGCGCGCATCGCGGCGGCCGTCGAGAAGGTGATCGAGGGCAAGGGCGAGGCCGTCCGGCTCGCCGTGACGGTGCTTCTCGCTGAGGGGCACCTGCTGATCGAGGACGTGCCCGGCGTCGGCAAGACGATGCTCGCCAAGGCACTGGCCCGCAGCATCGACTGCTCGGTCGCCCGGATCCAGTTCACGCCGGACCTGCTCCCCAGCGACATCACCGGCGTCTCCGTGTGGAACCAGGAGACCCGCGCCTTCGAGTTCAAACCCGGCGCGATCTTCGCCAACATCGTCGTCGGTGACGAGATCAACCGCGCGTCGCCGAAGACGCAGTCGGCTCTGCTCGAGTCCATGGAAGAACGTCAGGTGACGGTCGACGGCGTGACCTACGCGCTCGAGATGCCGTTCCTCGTCGTCGCGACGCAGAACCCGATCGAGATGGAGGGGACCTATCCCCTGCCGGAGGCGCAGCGCGACCGGTTCACCGCGCGGATCACCATCGGCTACCCGTCACCCGATGCCGAGCTCGCCGTCCTCGACAACCACAGCGCCGCCTCTCCGCTCGACGATCTCGAGCCGGTGTCCGACGCGCTCGAGGTCGCGAAGCTCATCCAGGCCGTGCGATCGGTGCACGTCGCCGAAGCTGTTCGCCGCTACGCGATCGACCTGGTGAACGCGACCCGTGCGAGCCACGAGCTCCGGCTCGGTGCCTCACCACGCGCGACGCTGCACCTGCTGCGCACTGCGCGAGCAGCTGCCGCCATCGACGGCCGCGACTACGTCCTGCCGGACGACGTGCAGGCGTTGGCGGGGCCGGTGCTCGCGCACCGGTTGCTGCTGTCGGCGGAGGCGCAGGTGGCCCGGCGTACGACGGAAGCCGTCGTGGCCGACATCGTCGCCTCGGTGCCCGTACCGGCGGACGAACGTCGCCGCCGAAGCAGCTGAGGCGCCGAACGACATGAGAGGCGGAGGCCGGCTCGGCCAGTTCTTCACCGGGCTCACGATGCGCGGGCGCTGCCTGCTCGCTGCGGGCGCCGCTGCGCTTCTGCTCGGGTTCTTCCTGCGCGAGATCAACGTCACGCGGGTAGGCGTGTTCCTGCTGGCCCTGCCGATCGTCTCCTACGTGATGGTCGCGCGGACGCGCTACCGGTTGACCTGCAGCCGCCGGCTGGATCCGGTGCGCGTCGCCGTCGGCGGCGGCGTGCGCGTGTCATTGCGGCTGCAGAACGTGTCACGGCTACCGACGGGCGTGATGCTCGCCGAGGACACCATTCCCTACCTGCTCGGTGGCCGGCCGCGGTTCGTGCTCGACCGCGTCTTGCCGCAGCGCAGCGTCGACGTCGACTACGCCGTGCGGTCCCAGGTGCGCGGGCGCTACCGGATCGGCCCGCTCACGGTGCGCCTCACCGATCCGTTCGGACTGTGCGAGCTGACCCGCGCGTTCACCGCGTCGGACCCGCTCGTGGTGACCCCCGCGGTCGTCCCGTTGCCGGAGGTCCGACTCGCGGGCGAGTGGTCGGGTGCCGGTCAGAGCATGTCCCGATCCGTCGCGACGGCGGGCGAGGACGACGCGGCCACGCGTGAATATCGCGTCGGCGACGACCTACGTCGCATCCACTGGCGCTCGACGGCGCACCGCGGCGAGCTGATGGTGCGGCGCGAGGAGCAACCGTGGCAGAGCCGCGCAGTGTTGTTGCTCGACACGCGCGCGGGCATCCATCACGGCGACGGACCGCTGTCGTCGTTCGAGTGGTCGGTGTCAGCCGCGGCATCGATCGCGCTGCACCTGTCCGGGAGCGGCTTCACCGTCCGGCTGGTCACCGACACGAGTGAAGAGGTCAGTGCGCACGCAACGCTGGCCGACTCCTTCGACAGCGTCCTGCTCGACGTGCTCGCCGAGCAACGCGCGTCGACCGCGACGAGCTTGTCGCCCGGTGTCGCGGCGTTGCGCCGTGGTGGCGGCGAGGAGCTGTTCGTCGCCGTTGTCGGGCCCATGGCGAACGAGGACGCCGAGCAGCTGTCGCGCTGTCTGCACGGCGCGTCCGCGGCCGGTGTCGCGCTGGTGCTCGACACCGCGAGCTGGACGACGCTGTCCCCGCGCGCCGCCGTCTCAGCGGTCGAGAGCTACGAGCACACGTGCGACATCCTCGCGGCCGGCGGCTGGCGCGTTCTTCCGGTTCGCCGCGGTGCTGCGCTCGCGGACCTGTGGGGCGAAGCGGGCGGCGGGATCGCGGCGAGCGAACGACGTGCCGCTGCGCGGCTGACGGTGCCGGCCGCCCGGGTGCCGGCCGCGGCGGAGCGGACATGACGGCGCGCGCGCGGCTGGCGCTACAAGGAGCGATCGCGACGCTCGCAGCGGCGAGCGCGTTGTCTGCGGTCTTCGTCGACGAACGATGGTTCATCCCGGTCGCGGGCGCGGTGCTGCTCGTGGCTGCAACCAACGAGCTGTGCCGTCGTACGCCGTTGCCCGCTGCGCTCGGGCCCGTGCTCGCGGCGGTCGCGGTGCTCTGCTACGTCACGGTCCTGGACACGTCGCAGACGGCGTACGCGAAGGTCATACCGACCCGTGACTCGCTGTCCGCGCTCGCCGACCTCGCACGCGGCGGGTTCACCGACATCCGCAAGCTCGCCGCGCCGGTGCCGACACATTCAGGCCTCGTGCTGCTGGCGATCGTCGGCATCGCCGCGGTCGAGCTGGTCGTCGACCTCGTCGCCGTCACCCTGCGACGAGCTGCGATCGCAGGTCTGCCGCTGCTCGCCGTCTTCGCGTTGTGCACGTCGGTCGCGAAGGGTGGCGTGGGCTGGCTGCCGTTCGGCATCGGCACCGCGGGTTACCTGTGGCTGCTGCTCGTCGACTCGCGCGACCGCATCAGCCGATGGGGGCGCAGCGTCGGTTCGGCCACGACCTCGGCGGCGCAGATCACCTGGGCCGACACGGACATGTCGCCGTCGCCGCTGTCGATCCTCGGGCGGCGCATCGGCGGCACTGCCATCGCAGTCGCGGTCGTTCTTCCTGTGTTGGTTCCCGGTCTGCACGGCGGGCTGCCGAAGCACGGACCTGGCGGCAGCGGCAGCGGTCGCGGGTCGAGCCAGGTCGTCACCGTGAACCCGATCGTCAACATCCGCGCGCAGCTCAACAGCCCGATCGCCGCGAAGCTGATGCGGGTGGTCTCGACGGACTTCTCCCCCAGCTACCTGCGCCTGACGTCGCTGGACCTGTTCGACGGCACGACGTTCTCACCGTCGGACCTCAAGCAGCCGTCGAGCGCGAACGTGAAGAACGGCCTCAAGGGCGCGCCGCAGGTCACCGGGACGACGGTGCAGACCAAGGTCAGCGTGGACAGTCTCGACGTGCACTGGCTTCCACTGCCGACGCAGGCGGAGTCGGTGTCCGTCGACGGCGACTGGCGTTACGACGCCGACTCCAACACGGTCTTCTCCTCGCGCGCCGACACCCACAACCTCAGCTACACGACGTCGAGTGTTCGGTTCGAGCCGACTGCAGCCGAGCTGCAGTCGGCGGGCCTGCCTGCGGTCGGCGAAGTGCCGGATCGCTACACCGCACTGCCGTCGGACATCGATGACCGCGTCGTGGCTCTGGCGCAGGCGATCACCGCGCGCGCCACCACGCCGTTCGCAAAGGCGCTCGCGATCCAGACCTTCCTCACCGGCCCGGCCTTCCACTACGACATCAACGTCGCGGCGACGGACAGCAGCGACGCACTCGCGCAGTTCCTGCTCGTGACGCGACGGGGCTTCTGTCAGCAGTTCGCGGCGTCGATGGCGGTTCTTGCGCGCATCGTCGGCATCCCGTCACGCGTCGCTGTCGGTTTCACGCACGGGACACTGCAGAGCGACGGCACCTGGCTCGTCACATCGCACGACGCGCACGCGTGGCCGGAGCTCTATCTCGCCGGCTTCGGGTGGCTGCCGTTCGAGCCGACACCGCGCACCGACGGCCAGGCGATCACCCCGGCCTACACCCGCATCGGTGCGAACAACCAGCCCAACGACAGCAGGTCGGCGGGCAACGACTCACGCCAGAAGAACGCGCCGAACCTGACCCCCGCCGACCGCAAGCAGCTCGAGCGGGAGACGCCGCCGGTGCCGCCGGCCAAGCCGGCCGTGACCCACCACGGTCGGTCGTTGTGGTGGTGGCTCCCACTGCTCGTGCTCGTCGTCGTCATCGCCGTGCTGCCCGCCACCGCGCGGGTGGTGCAGCGGCGTCGGCGCTGGCGGGGCGAATACGGCGCGGCGCACTGGGCGCACCAGGGCTGGGCCGAGCTGCGCGCGAGTGCGGTCGACGCCCGCGTCGGTTGGCTCGACGGCGTGACCCCGCGGGCGACCGCGCGGCTGCTGCGCGCCGAGACCGGTCTCGACGCCGGCGCGCTGGCGGCGCTCACCCGGCTGGTCCGCGCCGAGGAGCGGGCCCGCTACGCCCCGACCGCGGGTGAGCTCGACCGCGACGACGTCCGGCGGGACGTGGCGACGGTGAGCCGGGCGATGACCGCACGGCTGACGAGAATGCAGCGCGTCGGCGCCGTCGTCTGGCCGCGGTCGACAGTTGCGGCCGCGCGCCGGCTGACCTCGGCGTTCGCCGACGCCCTCGACCTCATCGACGTCGCAGGCCTGCGGGTACGCCGATGGCTGCGCCGTCGGGTGGTTCGTCCCGCCTGAGGGATCAGGCAGTCAGCGGCCGAAGCCGTTTTCGTCCTGACGGCGCTGCCAGCGCTCCTCTAGCCGGGTAAGCACCGACCGCTTCGGAGCGCTCGGGCGAGCCGGCGCCGCGGTCGGACGGGCCTTGTTGCGGGTGGCGAAGCCGTACCAAGCGGCGGCAAGCATGATCAGGAAGCCGCCGACACCGAGGGCGATGCCGATCGAGGAGTGACCCGGGAGGGTGATGACGCCGGCGAGCAGTGCGCCCAGGCCGAGCACGAACGCGACGATCGCCCGCAGGAGTCGCATTCGCTTGAGACTGTGCAGATTCTTCGCCCGCCACGTCCGCGCGAACTTCGGATCTTCGGCGTAGAGCGACTGCTCGATCTGCTCGAGCAGTCGTTGCTCGTGCTCGGAGAGCGGCACAGCTCCTCCTACCGGCGACGCGCGCGCAATGCGGCGTTGAGAAAAGGATACGAGCGCATTGCTGTTTTCGGGAAGCCGATGGTCAATCCTGAGGAGGGTCGTCCTCCGCACGGGTGACGAGCGTCGCCGGCCGCACCGCCCCGGCGCCGAAGCGGGCCGCGGCGCGGTCGACCGCGAGCTCGGCCGCGCGCCACTCCTCCCCCGCCCCGCCGAGGGCGAGCTGGCGCGGGGTGCGATCGGCCGCAGCCAGGCCCTCGACCCGTACGCCGACCAGCCGGATCCGGGCCCGGTCGAGGTGCAGGGCGTCGTAGAGCATCGTCGCGGTCTCGTAGACGACGCGGGCCACGTCGGTCGGCTCGGCCAGCGTCTTCGCCCGGGTGATGGTGGTGAAGTCGGCGAACCGGACCTTGATCGACACGGTGCGTCCGACCTGCCCGGTCGCGCGCAGCCGGGCGGCGGTCCGCTCGGACAGCCGCAACAGCTCCCGTCGTACGACGGCCGGGTCGTCGACGTCGCGGGCGAACGTCTCCTCGGCGCCGATGCTCTTGTCCGGCTCGTGCGGCACGACCGATCGCTCGTCGCGACCCCAGGCCAGGGCCGCCAGGTGCGTGCCCGCTGCAGGTCCGAGCGCCCGCTGCAGCGTCGTGACCGGCGTGTGCGCGATGTCACCGATCGTGCGCAAGCCGAGGCGGGTCAGCACCTCCTCGGTGCGCTCCCCGACCCCCCACAGGGCGCCGACGGGCAGCGGATGCAGGAACGCGACCACGGCGTCACGTGGCACGACGAGCAGGCCGTCGGGCTTGGCCCGCGACGACGCGAGCTTCGCGACGAACTTCGTGCTCGCGACCCCCACCGAACAGGTCACGCCCTGCTCGTCGACGACGCGCGCCCGCAGCAGCTCGGCGATCTGGCGCGGGCCGCCGAGCCGGCGCCGAGCGCCGCTCACGTCGAGGAACGCCTCGTCGAGCGACAGCGGTTCGACCAGCGGTGTGATCGACCGGAAGATCTCCATCACTCCGCGTGATGTCTCGGCGTAGAGCCCGGGTGTCGGCGGGATCACCGTCGCCTGTGGGCACAGCCGCCGGGCGCGCGACATCGGCATCGCGCTGTGCACGCCGAAGGCCCGGGCCTCGTAGGTCGCCGACAGCACGACCGCACGCGAGCCGAGACCGCCGATGATGACCGGCTTCCCCACGAGCTCGGGCCGGCTGCGCAGCTCGACGCCGGCGTAGAAGGCGTCCATGTCGGCGTGCAGGATCGGGCAGCCGTGGTCGTCGCCGGGCAGGACGGGCGGCGGCTCGCCCCGCTGCAGCTGTCGCCTGCTCATCGCTGCCGCCTCATCGCTGCCGCCTCATCGGCGACTCAGGCACGGTCGGCGAGCACGTGCAGCTGCGCGGCCACCGACAGGTAGTCGGGGCGCTCCGCGGCCGCGTGCTCGAGGGCGAGCAGGTCGCGGGCGGCGTCGGGGTCGCCGTCGACGAGCGCCGGGGGTACGACATCGGCGAACACCCGCACCCCGTGGGTGAGCTGCGGGCGCAGGCCCGCAGCGATCGCGAGCTCGTGCAGCTCGTCGACGGTGAACCGCCGCTCGAGCGGGTCGCCCTCGCCGGCCCATCCCGCCGGGTCGTCGAGCAGGCGTCGCGCCTCGGCCAGCCGGCCGGCGGCCACGCGGGCGACGACCGCGGCCACCCGGTTGGCGGCGAGGATGCTGGCCACGCCGCCGGGGCGCAGCACGCGGGCGACGGCGACCAGCGCCGCCGCTGGGTCGTCGACCACCTCGAGCACGCTGTGGCAGACCACGACGTCGATCGAGCCCGCGCCGACGATGTCGACCAGGCCGGCCGCATCGCCCTGCACGGCGCTGATCGCTCCCGTCGTCCCGCTTTCAGCGGCCCGGCGCTCGAGCGCGGCGAGGGAGTCCGGGCTCGGATCGACCACGGTGACGTGATGGCCGAGCTCGGCCAGTGGTACGGCGAACCCGCCGGTGCCGCCACCGGCGTCGACGACGTGCAGCTCGTGCCCGTCGGGCGACAGCCGCCCCAGCGCCTCGCGCAGCACCTCCCACACGATCGCCGTACGCACGCTCGTGCGGGGACGACCGGTGGGCATGGCCGCCAGCGTAGAGGCGCGAGCGCCGTCAGATCCGCTGGACGGTGACCTTCAGCGAGCCGGAGTCGTCGCCACGGGTCGCGTCGTCGATCGAGAGCCGAAGCGGTCCGGTGGTGGGGAACGTCAGCGTCCGGGAGTAGCTGTGGCCGGTGGCATTGCAGCCGCCGCCGGTCGCCACCGTCGGGCGCCAGGAGCGATGGGTGCCCACCCAGAGGTCGAGCAGGCCCGTGCCGGATGTCGCGTCGCCTGCGGCGAGCGCCTTCCAGGACCGGCTGTCGCTGCTGTTGCACTCTGCATCTGCCATCGCGGTCTTCGACGAGTGGTAGGTGCCCGTGACGGTGAACCGGTAGGACACGCCGGCCCGCACCGAGAACGGCGTCGTCACTCCCTTCGACCGCGCGCCGACGGACAGCACCTGCGCGAACTTGGCATTGGCGTAGACGTAGTTCGGCACCGGGACGGGAGCACCCACCGTGCCGGTCCAGAACGACGTGCGCTTCTTCGCACCGGCCCAGTCGAACGAGAAGTGCACATGGTCCTGGTGGCACGCGGTCACACCGGAGCAGGAGTAGGGCTGCCAGGACTGGCTCCAGGTGCCCCAGATCCGCTTGTTCCAGATGATGTACATGATGCCGAGGCGGCGCAGCATCGCGTACTTGTTGCCGGCCGCGTCGGTCGCGAACAGCCACGCGAAGACCGCGTTGACCTCCTTGACCTGCTGCGCGTTCTTGTAGTTGGCGCCCCAGTCGAGCGCACGGCCGTCCTTGTGCTCGCTCGTGCCGGACTCCGACGTGCACGACCGGCTGATGTCGACCACGCTGGTGTCGGGATAGGTCGTGGTCAGCAGTGCACCGAAGGCGACCGGCCCGGGCTTGTTCACCGGGTCGCAGAACGACTGCGGCTGGTAGGACGGCATGTCCTCGATCGCCACCGGCAGCGTGACGGCTGCTGCCGGGGTGGCGACGGCGGCCGCTGCCGGTGACGTCACCAGCAGCGGCGCGCCGAGCGCCGCGATGGAGGCCACGACCGCAGTCAGCATCCGCACCCGCATCGGTCAGGCCCCGTCGCGAGCGATCGTGACCGTCAGCGTGCCGGTGCCATCCGCGTGGTCGCCACCGATCACGTCGAGGTCGAGCGGTGCGGTGCGCGTCGGCGTCAGGTGCAGCACGTAGGTGTGGTCGGTCGGGTTGCAGCCGTTGCCGTCGTCGACCGTCGGCCGCCACGTCGTCGCACCGTCGACCGCGAGGTCGAGCACGACGTTCGACCAGTCCCGGCCGAACGACGGTGTCGTCGTCCAGGTGGTGGTGAACCCGCTGCGCGACCACGACGGGTCCTGCACGCACTCGGCGTCGGCGGCGAGCGAGGTCCTGTCGCCGTCCCACGACGAGCGGACGTCGGCGAAGGTGTAGCTGCCGGTGACGGTGACGAGGTAGTGGTGACCAGCGCGCAGCGCGTAGGGCGTGTGCACCTCGCGGTCGGTCGGGACGCTGACGGTCGTCGGCAGCTTGCTGTCGGAGAGCACCGGTACGTCCGGCGCCTGCCCCCAGGTGCCCCAGCTGTCGCCGTCGTGCGTCGGCGAGGGGGTGCCGCCGGAGCCACTGCCCGAGCCGGAGCCCGAGCCGGAACCACCGTGGGTGCCGCCGGTGTCGCCGTTGCCCGGGTGGCCGCCGACGTTGACCACGACCTTCGTCCAGTAGGACGTCTTGCCGCTCGCGCCGGCCTTGCTGAAGCTGAAGTGCACGTGGTTCTGGTGGCAGAGCGTCACGCCGGAGCACTTGTAGTTGCGCCATCCCTGGGCTGCTGCGTAGGTGCCCCAGATGTGCTTGTTCCAGATGATGTACATGATCCCGAGCCGGCGGGCCATGGCGTACTTGTGGCCGTTGGCGTCGGTCGCGAACAGCCACTTGAACAACGCGTGCACCTGCGCGACCTGGTGGGCGTTCTTGTAGCTGACCGCCCAGTCCCAGGCCCGGCCGTCCTTGTGCTCGCTGGTGCCGCCGGAGGAGCAGGCGCGCACGATGCCGTCGTCGCCGGTGCCCTTGTAGGTGGCGAGGATCAGCGCCCGGAACTTCACCACACCGGGCTGCGCCACCGGGTGGCACTTCGTCTGCGGCTGGTATGGCGACAGGTTCTCGATCGCGGCGCCGAACCTCGGCGTCTTCGGGACGACCGCTGAGGCGGGCGTGGTGGAGACGGCGCTCAAGGCGACGGCGCTGAGTGCTGATGCCGAAACGATCACCGCCGTTCGGCGGGCATGGCGAAGCGAAGGCAAGAAGGACATCACGGACCTCGTGGAAATGTGCGAACTGTTGGTCCCTTTCTGCCTCGGTGCGTCGTTGGTCCGTTTGGAGGGCGCAGATGGGTGAACCGGCCCTACCCATATCCGGTCTATTTTGGAAATTTCGGACATCGATCATCGTCCGGAGCTCCCCGGGCTGGAGTGCCAGAGCTTGCGCGGTGGGCCGTTCGGATGCGTGCCGGCCGGGCGGATGTCGGCGTACGGCGACAGCGCGAAACCGCTCGCGTAGCGGCGGGCGGTGCCGCCGACCGGGACCGGGGTCATCACGGGCCGGGTCGAGCGGCTCTCGGCCGCGCCGTGCACCGCGGCCTCGGTGACGAGCGGTCCCCCCTGCATGGCGGCGTCGACCGCCGCCAGCCCCCCGGACTCCCACGCCGTGCGCAGCATCGACAGCTCCCACGCGCCGGAGGCGTTGAGCGAGATCCCGCGGGGGCCGGTGCGGCGCAGCGTGCCGCGCACGACCAGCAGCCAGGAGTGGAAGACGGTGGCCGCGTAGCCGGCCTGCGCGTCTTCGAAGAACGTCGCGTCGACCGGTCCGGTCGCGTCGTCGAGGGTGATGAACACGACCCGGCGGCCGGAGCGGATCGGCGGGGTCTGGGTCGCGACCTTCACCCCGGCGACGAGCACCTCCGCACGACTGCGGCAGCGCATCAGATCGCGAGCGCGGGTGACGCCGAGGGCAGCGAAGAACTGCTCGTAGGTCGACAGCACGTGCCGGGTCGCATCGAGTCCGAGCACCTCGAGCTCGGCGCGCACCTGCTCGGCGACGGTCATCTCGGGCAGCCCGGTCGGCGTCACCTCCCCCGGTGCGTCGTCGAGGTCGAACGTGAGCTGCACGTCGAACGGCCGCACCGGCTTGGCCGCCTGCGACTGCGCCTTCGCCCGTCCCTCGATCGAGCTGTCAGCGGCTGCCGTCGCTCCGGCGACGCTCTGTCTCGACGATTTGGGTGCTGACACTTTCTGCTTGGTGGCACGCGAGTAGCGGTCGAGATCCGCGAGCTGTAACAAGAGGTCGCGTCGGGTGATCTTGCCGCGACGTTTCACCGGCAGTGTCAGACCGATGCCGTAGATCGCGTCGAACGCACCGGCGACGACGAGGCGCTCGACCACCGGTCGCGCGACCGCGGCGCGATGCCAGAAGTCCGACAGCGAGCCGTAGGGCCGGCCGGCGACGATGCGCGCGATCTCCGCGTCGGTGATGCCCTTCACGTCCGCCAGCGACAACCGGATGCCATAACGCTGCCCGGCCGTTTTCCAGTCGGGCTCAGGAGCAGCGTCGAGGATGGCCGGCGGTGGCTCGTCGTACGTCGCGAGTCGCTCGAT
>Ga0070679_100001228_pt1 | contig 22505 bp, 18 predicted proteins | sample KBSC63BmetaG_FD_65652 | JGI IMG/M metagenome (GOLD analysis project Ga0070679, IMG submission 65652) | Corn rhizosphere microbial communities from Kellogg Biological Station, Michigan, USA - KBS C6-3B metaG | ecosystem: Host-associated > Plants > Roots > Rhizosphere | place: USA: Michigan... | reverse complement strand
CTTTCGCCCTATCTCTCGCTCGAAGACATCTTCGTCGGCACCGGCTTCACTTTCCGCGACCAATCCTTGTTCGTCGCCGACTTGTAGGCCGCCGAAATATCGGTGTTCACGAGCTTGTTGAGCTCCGCCAGCGCCTTCTGCGCCCCCTCGGTCGCGTAGCCCAATGCCTTGAGCTGATCGACGGTCGGCAACCCGCTCCAGCCCTCGATCGGCCCACGTTGCCCATTGACCGCGGTGAATGCGCGATCGATGTCCGCGGAGTTACGAGCGATGCGTGCGTTGAGCGAATCCGCACGGACGCCAGCATCAGAACCATTCCCGGCCTTGAAGTCCGCGACAATCGAGTCGCGCTGCGCTACCAAAGCGCGAGCCGACGTGCGAGCAGCACCGAGCGTTTTCGTCCATTCATAGATGCGCATGAGCGTTGCTTGACGCGTAGCGCGGTCGGCCGCGCTGAACTTCGGCAACGGATCCGCGTCCACCACGACGCTTCCGGTGAGCGGCTTTGCAATGCCCGGAACGGTCACGCGCAGCGAGAACGTGCCCGGCAAAACGAGCGGACCCGCGGGTGCTCCACCGCGACCGCCTCCGCCTTCACCGCCGGCGGGGAATCCGACAGGCGTCGCTGCCGGCGGACCGCCGCGCCCACCGCCGCCGCCACGACCGCCGCCAGCGGGAGCGTTGCCTGAATCGACCGGCGGCGAATAGCGAAGATCCCACACGACGCGGTTTACGCCGCGCGCCGCTGGCCCCTTGAGCGTTCGCACGATCTTTCCACTCGCATCGCTGACCGTGATCTCGGTCTGGCCGCTCGCGCCGTCGCGCAAGTAATACGTGATTTCGGCGTTCCAGTCCGGATTCGGCGCGAAGAACTCACCTGCGCCGTACCACGCTTGTGGCGAGAAGGTGCTCATGAGACGTGCGTGATGCATCGGGAAGAGCGTCGCATCGGCATTCATCGCGTCCGCAGTGAGCGCCTCGAGCGGACTGGCGTCGTCCAGAATCCAGATGCCTCGACCATGCGTGCCGATCACGAGCGAGTTGTCGCGCTCCTGGAAGATCGCATCGTCGGACGGCACGGTCGGCATGTTCGTCGCGAGCGAGTTCCACGTCGCGCCGCCGTCGTTCGAGACATGCACGCCGCGCTCATGCGCGAGCACGAGCACGCGCGCATTGCGCGGATGCTCGCGAATGCGATTGATGGACGTCTCCGGCAGACCGGCCGACAACGAACGCCACGTCGCACCGAAGTCGTCGCTCACGAAAACGTACGGCTTGTAGTCGTCGTTGTAGTGTCCATCCATTGTCACGTACACGCGCCCGAGCTTGTACTTCGACGGCAGCACCGTGCTGACGTAGGTGCGCGGCGGGGCGGGAATGCGGCTCGTGATGTTCGTCCAGGTTTTGCCGCCGTCCCTCGTGAGCTCAACCTGACCGTCGTCGCTGCCCGTGTAGATGACCTGCGCGCTCAGCGGCGACTCGCCGATCGTCGTCAGTGAGCCGTAGCTCGTCTGGCCATCGTGCCGCGAGAGCGCGGTCGGGCCGACGACCTTCCCCATCATCGTGAGCGTGTCGCGATTCATGTCGAGCGTGAGATCGCCGCTGATCTTCTGCCAACTCGATCCGCGATCGGTGCTCTTGAACAGCACCTGCGCACCCATGTACCACACTTTGGGATCGTGGTGCGACACCATGAACGGCGTGTCCCAGTTCCAACGGTAACCGCCGCGACCGCCTCCTTCGCCGCCGCCCTCCCCCTCGGGAGCGCCGGCGAGAATCACACCGCCGCGGCCACCACCCCGCCCTCCACGCCCACCGCCGCCCGGCGCGGGCCGGTCACCGGTGCCGGGCCGCACGCCCTGTCGCTCGAGCGTCTCGATATTCACCCACGCAACGTTGCCGTTCTGCGACGACTGCAAGACCATCGACGAGTTCGCGGGATCGAAGTGCGCGTGGAAACCGTCGCCGCCGCCGATGTTCCATCCGTCGCGATCCGCGATGCCGTTGCGATTTCGCGCCGCACTCGGCACGCACCACACGCCGTTGTCTTGCAAACCACCGCAAATGCGAAACGGCACGCTGTTGTCGACGTCGATCTCGTAGAACTGGCCCACCGGCATGTTGCGGCGGAAGTCCCACGTGTGTCCGCGATCCCACGAGATCGACAGCCCGCCATCACCGCCGATGATGAGATGATTTGCGTTGTCGGGATCGACCCAAAGCGCGTGGTCCTCGCCGTGCACGTTGCTGAACAGCTCCGTGAACGTCTTGCCGCCGTCATGAGAGAAGTAGAAACCGCGGTTCGAGCCGAGTGTGTAGACCCAGCTGCTGTCGCGCGGGTCGATGCGGATCTGCGAGAAATAGTTGGGCCGCGTGTTGAGCGACGACGTCTTCTCCCACGTCGCGCCGGCGTCCGTCGTCTTGAAGATGCCGGCGTTCGGCGCGCGCGCTTCGACCGACGCGTAGACGATCTTCGGATCAGTCGAGTAGAGCGTGAGCGCGATGCGGCCCAGCTCGCCCGACGGCAGCCCGTTCGTGAGCTTCGTCCACGTGCCGCCGCCGTCCGTGGTCTTGTAGATGCCGGAGCCAACGCCGCCGCCGTTGAATCCCCACGCGGTACGCTGACGTTGATACGTGGCCGCGTAGAGGACCTGCGGATTCACCGGATCGATGACGATGTCGTTGGCGCCCGTGTTCTCGTCGACGAAGAGCACCTTCTTCCAAGTGCGACCTCCGTCAGTTGTCTTGAACACGCCACGGTCGGCGTTCGGTCCCCAGAGATGTCCCTGCGCCGCAACGTAAACGACGTCAGCATTTCCGGGATCGATGACGATGCGCCCGATGGAACGCGTATCGGCGAGTCCCATTTTCGCCCAGGTCTTTCCGCCGTCAGTGCTCTTGTACACGCCGTCGCCCCAGCTCGAGCTCTGCCGAGTGTTGGCTTCGCCCGTTCCGACCCAGACGGTCTGCGGCGCGGATGGCGCTACAGCCACGGCTCCGATCGACATCATCGCGTCGACGCCGTCGAACACTGGCGACCACGAAACGCCGTTGTTCGAGCTCTTGAAGACGCCGCCGCTCGCGGTCGCCACGTAGATCGCGTCGGGCTCGCCCTTTTGCCGAGCGACAGCGATGTCATCCAATCGGCCCGCGGTATTCACCGGACCAATGGATCTCCACTTCACGAACGAGAATGGCGTCTGCGCGTTCGCAGAAGCGCCGAGGGCGAGCAGAACTGACACAGTAGCGGCGTAGGCACAGCGGGACACAGGTCGCTCCGAAAGAGGCTCGGGCGAGAACATACCCCCGCACCCCACGCCATGGCAGGGTGCGCCCGGCGCCACGTCAGGTTATATCCATCCGCACACGCTCCCGCTTCTTCAACCAGCGATACAGCCAGAATGCCGATCGTACGCCTCGGATCGCTGCGCCGGATCTCGGCCGCGCTGCTGATTGGCCTCGCGTCCTCGCACGTCGGCGCGCAAGTCGCGAACACGGACTGGGCTCAGCTCGGGAAGTACCGCGCGGCGAACGCGGCGCTCGCGGCGCCCGCGCCGAACGAGAATCGCGTCGTCTTCATGGGCAACTCGATCACCGAAGGCTGGGCGACGTACTTCGATTCGCTATTTCCCGGCAAACCGTACGTCGGACGCGGCATCAGCGGGCAGACGACGCCGCAGATGTTGGTTCGCTTTCGCCAGGACGTCATCGCGCTCAAACCCAAAGTCGTGGTGATCCTCGGCGGCACGAACGACATCGCGGGCAACACGGGCCCGTCGACGCTCGAGATGATCGAGGACAACATCGTCTCCATGACCGAGCTCGCACGCTCGAACCACATTCGGGTCGTGCTCGTGTCGGTGTTACCGGCTGCCGACTTCCCATGGCGCCGCGGGCTGGATCCCGCGCCCAAGATCGTCGCGCTCAACACGTGGATCAGGGGATACGCCGCGCGGATAGGCGCGGTCTACTTGGACCTGCACACGCCGATGGCCGACGCGAACAATGGAATGAAAGCTGAGCTGTCGAGCGACGGCGTGCATCCGAATCTCGCCGGGTATCGATTGATGTCGGGACCCACGGAGCGAGCAATCCAGGAAGCGCTCCTCCGATCGCCACCCTAGACGTCGAAGAGTGAGCATGTCGCCTTGGCTGAAGCGTCGCAGTGTGCTGCCGATGATCATCGCCGCACTCATGGCTGCGCCGGGTGGAATTGTCGCACAGCGCGTGAGTCAGGCGTCCGCCGAAGCGCTTCCAATTCGCCACACGGTTGAGGATGCAGAACACGAAGGCGAGGCCTATCCGCATGGAGCGGCGCCGGCACATCCACCCTCCCTCTTCGGCGGTTCGACCGTTGGCAGCGCAGAACGAAAATGCGTGCGCGGGCCAATGACTGACCTGTCGTCTTCGGAGATTCGATCAGGAGAATTCCTGATCGGCGGACAGACTGGCGGCTCGAGAACGGCGATTGCGGGCCGGCAGAGCAAGATTTGGTGGATACCGTATCACAACCCATTCGAGCACGCGACGAAACTTCTCGTGCGTGGCGCTCGACTCGGGTTTGCGAGTGACACGATTCGGTACTCACAACCGGAGTGGGCATGGCCGAGCAAAGGCTCGAAAACAGACTCGTTTTTCCCGACCGGAATAACGTTGCCGACTGCCGGCGTGTGGCTTCTCATCGCGACAGCCGGCGACGACTGGGGCTGCTTTCTTCTTCGAGCGACTTGATCGCGTGACGAATCTGGATGCGGGCCACTTTTCGAGACGCGACTTCGCCGGCGCGACGGCGCTGTCTGCGATCGGACCCGCGCTGCCATCCTTCTCGGTCGCCGGCGTGAACCAAGGCGAGACACGCGCCGCCGGCTTCCTCGATCTGCGCCGACCTCCGGACGCCGTAGTGGCTCAGACCGACGGAGGCGACGTACGTCTCGATGGCAAAGGCGGCGATCGTTGGACGAACAGCGGCGTCGTCGTGACGACCGCCGATCGCGCGGGTGCATTGCACGTCACGCTCTCCGCGCCGATCGCGATCAAACGCGTACACCTCCGCTGGCGCGCCGACATGAGCGCCGCGCGACTCATCCTTGGCGATGCGTGGGTCCGACGCACACGACCGCCGAAGTCATCAACGATCTCTATCGCACCATTCGAGATGCGGCCGGCGCGAGTCTCGTGATCGGCTGCAACACCGTGAGCCACCTCTCGGCTGGACAGTTCGAGATCTGTCGTGTCGGCGACGACACGAGTGGCACCGAGTGGGCTCGCACGCGCAAGATGGGTGTGAACACGCTGGCCTTTCGCGGCGCGCAACACGGCGCGTTCTATGTCGCCGACGCAGACTGCGTGGGCGTGACGAACGCGGTCCCGTGGTCGCTCAATCGTCAGTGGCTGGATCTGCTTTCTCGGAGCGGCACGATGCTGTTCGTCTCGCTTGCACCGGATGCACTCGGCGCCGATCAGCGCCGCGATCTCAAGGCGGCGCTGGCACTCGCGTCATCACCGCAGCCACTCGGTGAGCCGATCGACTGGATGGGCAGTGTCTACCCGTCGCGATGGCGACTGCGAGGCGAAGACCGAAAGTACGAGTGGGTGGGCGTCGACGGCGCTGGTGGCGAGTAGTCAGCGCGCCCCTAAGAAACAAGAAAATTCCGCGTAGATCAGCGAAATCCGCTTAGTTCCGCATCCGAGTGTCGGTGTGGCATCCAAGGAGCGATCCTCCCAGTCGGCCACACTGACTTTACCAAGGTCGACTACGGAAACTGCGGCGGCGCGTGCCGCTTTTTCGTCGCCTGCTCGAATGCATACGCCAACTCGATCAACTTCGGCTCACTGCACGCCGTTCCCGTGAAGCTCACGTTGAATGGCGCGGGCTTCGGATCGAAGCCGGCCGGAAACGCCGTCGCACCCGTGCCCTGCGGCACCGGAACGAAACCATACGGCACCGTGACCGTCGGGTAGCCGGGACGAGCGCCGATGTTCGCGCTGCTCACACCAGGAAAAAGCAATGCGTCAAGCCGATTCGCTTTCAGCGCCGCATCGATGCCGTTGGTCGCGGAGAGCTGGATATCCTTGCGCCGATCGGCCTCGTAGCGCGTGCGATCGAGCTCGACGTCCATCTCGTCCGAGATGTCGAGTTGCGCCTGACCATACTTGATCGAGCCCGCGCGCTGATGTGCGATGTTCCACTCACGCAGCTCGGTCAACGTTTTTACCGGCGCCTTGGCGCCGAGTGACTTGAGCCACGCGTTGAAGTCACGCTTCATGCCGTACTTGAAAGCGATGGAGCAGTTCGCGTCGAGTCCCTTCGCCTGCTCCAGACCGCTGCACGGATTCCAGTTGATGAAGTTATTCGCGTGATTCGTGTCGACCACGCTCGGAATATTCGCGGGATCGACGATCACCGCGCCCTGTTGCTTGAGCACTGCAATCGCCTCATCCATGATCTTCCGTTGATCATCGCTCAAGCCGCCGCGCGGTTGGCTCGCGCCGGCTGACGACCGCTCGTAGAAGAACGCCCGCGGGATGCCAATGCGCGCACCCTTGAGGCCGGTCGGAATGAGGAATTTCGTATAGTCGCGCCCCGCCGGCGGCGGACATTTTCGCGTCGCGGGATCGTTGGGATCGGGCTGTGCGCCCTCGAGCGCGCCGAGCATGATCGCCGCGTCGGAGACGGAGCGCGCCATTGGGCCAGGCGTATCCTGGTCCGCCGTGATCGGAATGACGCCGTAGCGGCTGACACGGCCCACGGTTGGCTTGATGCCCGCGAGCATGTTCTGATTCGACGGACTCAGAATCGAGCCGCTCGTCTCCGTGCCGACGTTCATCATCCAGAAGCTGACGTTGGTGCCGGCGCCCGAGCTCGAGCCGCCGGTGGTCAATACCGGACGTCCGTCGAAGAATAGGTCGCGCGGGTCGCGCCTCGGATCCCACGGATTCATGCCGTAGCCATTGAGCCCGTTGTAATTGCCGGGCATTCCGCTGGCGACCCAGTTCGCGAGCTCCGTGAGCTGCGTCTTCGCGAGGATGATCGCGCCGGCCGCCTCGAGATTCTTCGTGAGCGTCGCTTCGTACGGCGGCACCAAACCGTCGAAGGCGAGCGCGCCGCCCGTCGTCGGCATGTCTATGGTATGCACGTTGTCCTTGAGCGCGACGGGAATCCCATGCAACGGGCCGTGAATGCGACCCGCCGCGCGCTCGCGATCGAGCGAGTCCGCAATCGCCAGCGCACGCGGATTCACCGTGATGACCGCATGCAGCTTGTCCTCGTACATCGCGATTCGCGCAAGATACTGCTGGACGATTTCGCGCGATGTCGTGCGATGCTGCTCGAGTGCGGCCCGCATGTCGGCAACGCTGGCTTCCACGACGGAAAACCGCGGCGTCTGGGCGGCGAGCGGTTGGGCGAGTGCAGCGACCGCGAGGGCAATGGATACGGTTTTCATTCTCGGCGAGTCTGGAGTTCGTCTTGGGCGACTCAAGTATGTCGCCTGTACACATCTTTCGCACCATTCGGCGACGGGTACAATCAAGCGCCATGAGATCATGTCTCGCCATTGCCGCGTCGCGGCGTTCGTACTCCGGTATCGGGCGTGCCCGCGCGGAGAGTTGATGCAGGCCGCGGCGTGACTGCATATTCCTTCGCGCAACTCCCTCACCTGTCGTACGCTCGGAGCTCATGATTCCAAGCCTTCGTGGAAAGGCCGCACTGGTCGCGGCAGCAGCCGTTCTCTCCTTCGCGTTCGCGTGCACGGGCGGAGGTGGAAGCACCGCAGCCGGGCCGAGCGGCCCCGCCACGCCGATCAAGCATCTCGTCGTCATCTATGACGAGAATATCTCGTTCGATCACTACTTCGCGACCTACCCGAAGGCGACGAATCCGCCCGGCGAGCCGTCGTTCAATGCAGCGCCAAACACGCCTTCTGTGAATGGCCTGAGCGGCGACCTGCTCACGAACAACCCAAACGCTCGAAACCCTGAGAACGAACCGGCCGCAACGAATCCGTTCCGACTCGATCGCACGCAGGCTGCCACGGCGGACCAGACGCACTTCTACACCGCGGAGCAGCGCGCGTACAACGGCGGCAAAGCCGATCTCTTTCCGAAGTACACGGGACACGCGAGCAGCGGTGGCACCGGCGCGTTCGGCACGAAGGGGATCGTGATGGGCTACTTCGACGGCAACACCGTGACGGCGATGTGGAACTACGCGCAGCATTTCGCGATGAGCGACAATGCGTACGGCGATCAGTACGGCCCATCCACGCCCGGCGCGCTGACGCTCATCTCCGGACAAACGAATGGGCTTAGCCTCGCCGTGACGCCGGAGACGCGCGTCAGCTTCATGGTTCCAGACGGCCAGGGCGGCATGACGATCATCAGCGACCCGGATCCGGGGCGCGACACGTGCTCGGCGCCGGCGGCACGAGAGGCCGCGGTCGCCATGCTCGGCCGCAACATCGGCGATCTGCTCAACGACGCCGGCGTGAGCTGGGGATGGTTCCAGGGCGGATTCGATCTCACCGTCGCGAACGCCAACGGCAGCACCGGTTGCGTGCGCAGCACGTATTCAGAGATCACGAAATTCGACGTTCGGGATTACGTCCCGCATCACGAGCCCTTTCAGTATTACGCGAGCACAGCCAATCCCACGCATGCGCGCCCGAAATCGATGAGAGTCGTGGGCACGCAAGCCGACAAGTCGGGAAATCACCAGTACGACTTGCGCGACTTCTACGCCGCCGTGTCGAGTGGGAACTTCCCCGCTGTCTCATTTCTGAAAGCGCCAGGCTACCAGAACGCGCATGCCGGCAACTCCGATCCGCTCGACGAGCAACACTTCGTCGTCGACGTGATCAACTTCCTCCAGCAGCAGCCGGCGTGGCGAGAAACGGCCGTGATCATCGCGTACGACGATTCGGACGGCTGGTACGATCATCAAATGGCGCCGGTCACCAACGCGTCTTTCGATTCGATCGCCGATCAGCTCAACGGTCCGGGGCTGTGCGGCGTGAAGGGACAGACGCGCCAAGCAAGCGGCGTGAAGACGACGAAGCCGGTGAACGGCCGCTGCGGCCCGGGCGCACGACAGCCGTTCCTCGTGATCTCGCCGTGGTCGCGCGTGAACTACGTCGACCACACGCAGATCATCCAATCATCCATCATTCGGTTCATCGAAGACAACTGGCTGGGTGGCAAGCGCATTGGCGGCGGATCGTTCGACGAGAGCGCAGGCAGCATCGCCGGCCTCTTCGACTTCACCGGACAACCGCATCTCACGCCGTTGTTCCTCCACCCCGATTCCGGAACGGTCGTCCGCACGCCTCCACCTCGGGTGCCCGGCAGATAGCATGCGGCGGCGAACGCACGTTGTCATTTTCGCGTTCGCCGCAGTGCTGGGCGCATGTCAATCCGGCGGGCGCGATGATGGCGTAGAAAACCCGCGTCCCGTTCATCTCGTCCGCCCGGCATCCGCACCGCTGAGCGCAATGGCGCAGCTTGGTCGCGCCATTTTCTTCGACAGCTCGCTCTCCGCGAGCGGCCGTCGTTCGTGCGCGAGCTGTCACGCTCCGAGTACCGCCTACGCATCGGCCGATTTGCCTGTCGGTTCCGACGGCGTGGTACGCACGATTCCGACGCTGACCTATGCGTATCGTGCACCGAACTTCGGCGTCGGTCTCGATATGAACGATGTGGACGAGCCGCCCACTACACCGCCTCGTTCGTCAGTCGATCGACGCGACACGAAGGTCGCTGGTGCCGCGCGGGCAGACTCGATGATCGCGCGCGGCGGTTTGTTCTGGGACGGCCGAGTGAACACGCTTCAAAATCAGGCGATGGGCCCGTTGTTCAATCCGAACGAAATGGGCAATCGCGATGCCGAGTCCGTGCGCGACCGACTGCGACATGCGGCGTACTCACGGCGATTCGTCGAACTGTTTGGCCCGGCTGTCTTCGCCCAGCCATCGCGTGTCGTCGACGAAGCGATGTTCGCCGTCGCGCGATACCAGATCGAGGATTCGTCGTTCCATTCGTACGACAGCAAGTACGACGCGTATCTCGAAGGTCGCGCGAAATTATCCGCGAGCGAATGGCGCGGTCTCCAAGCGTTCGACGACCCCAAGCGCGGCAACTGCGCCGCCTGTCACGTCGATCGACCGCGAGGCGACGGTCTGCCGCCCGTCTTCACCGACTATGAGTACGAAGCACTCGGCGTCCCGAATGACACGGGGCGCGCGCGAGGCGCCGTCGACCTCGGCGCGTGCGGTCCCCTTCGCACGGATCTCAAAACGCAGTCGCACTTCTGCGGCCTGTTTCGTACGCCGTCGCTGCGGAACGTGGCGACTCGAACGAGATTCTTTCACAACGGCGTCTATCGGACGCTCGAGGACGTGCTCGCGTTCTATAACGTTCGCGACACTGATCCGGATCGGATTTATCCGGCGGGCTCGAGCCTGCCGCAACGGTATCGCGGCAACCTCGACACGACCGACGCTCCGTTCGGTCGCGCGCGCGGACATCCAGCCATGACCGACCAGGATATGCAGGACATCGTCGCCTTCCTGCGCACGCTCACCGACGGCTATCACGCAAAGCCTTCGAAAGGCTGAACGAGCGAAAACCAACCTTTCGCCGTTCAGCGCGCTGCACGCGCCGACATCGCCGAAATTCTGCGCGGTGAATGATCGGGTGCTAAAAGCGGTAAGCGCCTCCAAGCACCGGCCCGTCCAGGTGGCCGGTGAAGAAGAATTCGTCCTTTCGATAATTCTCATACAGATATCGGTAGCCGGCGAACGCTGACCAGCGCGTCCAGTTGTAGCTCACGGAGCCGAGTCCTTCCCCGGTTCCTTTGGAGCCGCCGGCGCCGCCGTCGCCGGCGATGTTGACCTGCCATTGCCGCGCTGGCTGCCATCGCACTCGAAGTCCGCCGATCGCGTCGACCCACGTCGAGACTCTCTCGCGCTCGCGGTTCACGACGTCTCCCGAAATGCCCAGACTCGCGTCCGTGTGCCAGAACCGCGCGCCGGCCAGAACGTCGATCGCGACGTTCTGCTCCGGTCTGAACGTGTAGCCGACGAAGGTGTTCCCGATGAACAAATCCAAGCCCAAATCGAGCTGGGGCTGCAAGCGGGTGCGCGAGACCGTGCGCTTGTCGCGCAACGACGCATAAACGGCGTCGTCGATGCCGAGCCATGAGTTGTAGCTCGCCTCGTACGTTCCCATCGCGCCCCAACGAAGCTTGTGGAGTATGTCGATGAACCGCACGTTCACATCGGCAGAGAGATCGCGAACACCAATCTCTCCATTGAGGCCGACCATCCACCCGTAAAGCGCGACACTGAAGTGCGCGCCCGTCGGCTTGGCGTTGACCGGACCGCATAGCGTATCGCCAACTTTTTGTGGAATGATCACGGGCAGCGGAGCGAGCTGTGCTCCTGCGCCAGGTGTCAACACACTTGGAGTCGCGAGCATCGCCATCCCGCTCACGACGCGGGCCAGTGCCTTCAGCCACTTCCGCACGAATCACCTCACGTGGGCGAACAGTGTCGCATGTTCGCGGGGGAATCTTGCGTGAGGTATTGGACCTTGTAGCCCGAGTCGGAAGCGCTCGGTTCGCTAGCGAGAGCGGCTGAAACGATTCTAGAGGAGATCGCTGTCCCCCAAACGAACGGACGGATGAAAGCTTTGGAGGCTAACGGCGCCGAGAAGCTCGACGCCACCAAAACTTTCATCCGTCACGTTCATTTTGGGATTGTGACGTGCAAAGGCGGGTACTGCTGTTTTTCAGACGTGCAGACGACGGGGTACCGCGGAGGCTCTAGGCAGTTCGCATCCCGACGACAGCGTCTCCGACTGGCCGACGCCCGATTACGATGTAGTGCGAGTGGTTCAAGGCTCGCTGGCCGACCAATCCGAATCCGCCGGCGGCGAGGCATCGCTCGCACGTTGCGGCCGACACGCGATCATCGCGGCGCGGTCCATTGAGTTCGTCCTGTCGAATCCAGTCAGCCACGGCGAGGCGACCACCAGGTCGCAGAATTCGCCGCGTTTCCTCGAGCATGCTCGAGACATGTCCAAGCGTGCGCAGAACGAACGCCCAGACTACCAGGTCGACGCATTCGTCGGTCAACGGGACTCGCCCGTTCTCCCGATGCCGCATGCGGAGATAACCGCGCGACGTCCATTCGGGCGGCCGATGCGTCGGCCCAACTCCCAACTCGTCCGACAGCTCGAACGAGTACACAGTGCCGTGCAGACTGACATGGTCAGCGAAGGCCGACGCGAATACGTCCGGGCCACCACCAAAAACCGCAACGACCGCCGATTCCGCCACATTGAGCTCGGCGATGATTCTTTCCGGGGTGCCGAGCGACGGCTCATGGCTCGGACCGAGCCGCTCGAGGCGCTGGAGATTCATGCGGAGGCTGATGGGTAGATCCTCGCGCGAGAGGGCGGATTGAATCACGTGAAACCGCTGTGCGAGGTGGGATGGGCGTTCAAAGAGACAGTTCTTCGCACATCCTACTAAGGCAACTGGCGTGCCCTTCAGTCGTGTGATTCAAAACGTTGCAGTGCAACGATTTGGCGATCAGGCGCAAGCCTCGAAACGGCCGGGTCGGTTGGGAGCGGGGAATTTTTCCCGTTCTTGGGCGGTCGAAATGTCTTGTCGCCGCGCCCGGTTCAAATCGGTTTGATCGGCTTCGCCGACGGAGGCCGCGACTTGAGATCGATCTCCTTGAGCTGCTGCAGCTCGAGGCGCAACGCCCGCAGCTGCTCCTCGCGATCTTTGCGCTCCGTCTCCAGCTTCGCCACGACGCCACGCAACGAATCGCTCTGCGAGAGAGATGAATCCGCGCGCGCGCGAAGCTCCTGCGTCTGACGTGTGAGCTCGGCGATGCGACCCTCCAACTCATGCTGCTTCTTCACCGCATCCTCGTGCGTCTGCAGCATGTCGTTGAGCAGCATCAGTCGCGACTCCGCTTCGTCGCGATGCGGCGTCTCCGGAAAGCGCGCCAGCAGGAGCATCAATAGCTGACGGCCTTTCACTGGATTGAACGGAGACCGCCCTGGCGTCCCATACACGAGCGCCACTCGATACAGTTCGTGTTCAGTGAGCGACGTTGCTGAATCGCTCGAGAACTCGCGCGCGGCATCCGCCCATTGCGAGTTTGCGTAATACCGATCGAACTGCGTCGCGCGCGCGCACCCCACGGCGAGCAACGCGAGGCCTGCCGCGACGATCGCGCGGGTCATGCGCGCCGCCTCACCGCCGTTGCGGCGGCTGGGGAACTCGCGGTGATCTCTTCGGCGTCGCCAACACCTGGGAGAAGCACATGGAACACACTGCCTCGCGGCTCGTTGTCGGAGACCCAGATCGCTCCGCCGTGCACCGCGATGATCTCGCGACAGATCGCGAGACCAAGTCCGACACCGCGTGAACGAACGGAGCGACCGGCAGCGGTCTGATAGAAGCGATCGAACACGCGCTCCTTTTCGTCGTCGGGAATGCCCGGTCCTTCGTCCGACACCGTGACCAATACTGACGCAGGTGCGCGTATGCCAGACCGGCGCACCGCCGCCCAGCGCTCGGGCGGGATTGCGCCGCGCGCCGTGATCGTCGTGATGCGCACGACGAGCTTTCCATCGAAGGGCGAGAACTTCAGCGCGTTGTCGAGCAGGTTGTCGAACACTTGCGTGAGCGAATCGAGCTCACCCAAGACACGCAACCCCGGCCCGGACTCCGCCTCCACCGTCACTCGCGCTGCAGAGCTGCCCTCGACGAGGTGGTCCACGGACCGCCGAATGAGCGACTCCACATTGATGACCTGGCGCTCGGCGTCGAGTCCGGCCTCAATGCGTGAAAGATCGAGGAGCTTCGTGATCATGGCGTACAAGCGCTGTCCGCTCTCCTGATTGATGAGGAGGAGCTGGCGCTGCTTTGGCGAGAGCGGCCCTGGCACTTCGTCGAGCATGACCGCCGTTGTTTCCTGCATCGATGATAGCGGAGTCTTGAGGTCGTGGGAAACCTTGGACACAAATTCTCGCTTCATCCGGTCCAGCTCGTCCAGCTTTGCCGTCATGGCGTTGAAGTCATGAGCCACGCGCGCCAGCTCGTCATTGCCGCTTGGCGTCAGACGATGGCTGAACCGTCCGGCGGAAACCTCGCGCGTCCCTTCGGCCAGCCGGGCAAGTGGCTCCAGGATGGAACGAGCGATGAGGGCCGTGAGGATGACGCTGAGGAGCACCGCGGCGGCCGCGACTCCAAGAGTAACCTGTTCGGCATCCTGCTCCGCGATCTCGACGGCCTCGAGCTCCGCGCTCATCGCATCCTGTGATGCCGACGCAAGCGACGCGGTCGCACTGCTCACGCGGTCCAGCGATTCCTTCAGCTGGCTGAAGGTCGCGGTGTCGCGGGCGTGGGCGCGCAGGCTCATGCCCAACTCGAGCGCGTGACTCCAGTCCGACATCAGTGGGGGAAGCAGCGCCCGTTCACGCTGGCTCAGCGACATCGAGTCCAAATGATGAAGCTCGCCGTCGTACTCGCGGAGCGTCTGCTCCATCCGGCCGATGAACGCCGTGTCGCCGTGCGTGATCTTGAACCGCTGCGCATCGGCCCACGCCTCGGTCAGCCGGCCGAGCTGGATCGTCGAGATATCACGAAATCGCGTAGCGATGTCCGTGAGCTCTCGTCCACTCGAAACTGCGCGCCGCGTCGTGAGCACCTGATACCACGACAGTCCTGCAAGCAACGCGATGTACACGGCAAACGCGCCGCGCAGCTTCGTGCGAACCCTCACTCGTTGTGTCCGTAGCTACGCAGCTTGTTCCGAATGGTCTTCACGTCGAGGCCAAGCTGGCGAGCCGCTTCAGCTTTGTTGTTGCCGACACGTTCAAGGGTCTGCATGATGAGCACGCGCTCGGCTTCGGCGAGCGTGGTGCCCGCGGGAAGCGTCACGGTGGGATCACCACCCGGCTTGAGCGCCTGAATATATGGCGGCAAATGGCGCGGTTCGATCCAGCCCGTGCGGGCCACGATCACCGCGCGCTCGATCACGTTGCGCAGCTCGCGGACGTTGCCCGTCCACGCATGCGCCTCGAGAAGTTGACGCGCCGCCTCACCCACGCCGCTGACATCCATTCCGTGCTTCTTGCTGAACTCACGGATGAAATGCTGCGCGAGGAGACCGACGTCGTCCACTCGATCCCGAAGTGGCGGTAGCTGCAGCTCGAACACGTTGAGCCGGTAGAACAGGTCTTCCCGGAGCATTCCATCGCGGATGGCCGTCGCCGGTGATCGGTTCGTCGCCGCGATGACACGCACGTCGAACGCGATCTCCTTGCTGCCGCCGAGACGTCGGGCGCGCCCATCTTCGAGAATGCGCAGCAGCTTTGGCTGCAGCGCGATCGGCATCTCGGCGATTTCGTCGAGAAACAGCGTTCCGCCATTCGCGAGCTCGAAGCATCCCGGTCGCGATCGCGTGGCGCCGGTGAAGGCGCCCTGCTCGTGGCCGAATACTTCGCTCTCGATCAGGCCTTCGGGAATCGCGGCTGCGTTGATGGCCACGAACGGCTTGTCGCGCCGCGTGCTCAGATTGTGAACGGCACGAGCAACGACCTCCTTGCCGGTGCCGCTCTCGCCCGTGATGATCGCCGATGCGTCCGTGGCCGCAACGACCTCGATCATGCGACGGAGCTCGCGCATGCCTCTGGTCTGTCCGACCATGCCGACGGAGCCGTTGGTATGGTCGAGACGTGCGTCGAGGGAGCGGCTCTCCTGACGCTGGCGAAGCTCGCTGGCAGCGGCTTCGAGCAGAGCCTGGAGCATCACGTAGTCGAGCGGCTTGGTCAGGAAGTCGGCTGCGCCGGACTTCATGGCTTCTACTGCACGGTCGACGTCGGCATGGGCCGTGATCATCACGACCGGAATCCGTTCATCGTGCCGCTTGATTCGCTTCAGCAGATCGAGACCAGATCCGCCGGGGAGTACGACGTCACAAAGGACCAGATCGGGCGGCTGACGATCCAACTCACGCTCCGCCTCGGCGACATCCGCCGAGGTACGCACGTCATAGCCCCAGTCCGCGATGCGCAACGACAACACCTCGCGCAGCGCGGGCTCGTCGTCGACGACGAGAACGGCAAGACGTGTCTTCTCCATGTCCTTTGGAAATGTGAACCGGTGCCCGACCCCTGTGAAGGAGCGGGCACCGGTCGAGAGAGGCGGGTTCACTGCGCCAACCCTATCAGCTACGGACGATGATCAGGAAGGGAGACGTCGCCCAGAACTGCTCCGGCTGTTCGATCGTCAGCGAGCCAGAGATCTTGCCGTCCTTCGCGGCCTGCGCCTTGGCGAACGACACGTTCTGGCGGCTCATGATCTCGTACTCACCTTCGGGCAGCTTGATCGTGCGATCCGTCAGACGATCGATCTTGGAGAACGCCGAGGGATCAAGTGTACGAGCGGGCACGATGTGCCGTCCGCCAAGGATGACGAACCGCTTGCCGCCTTCGGCGACGAGCACGCCCTTTTGAATGAGCTCATCACGCGTTCCAACGACGTAGTACACCGTGTTCTTCTGCGTGGTGAGCTGATTGACCGTATCCGTCAGTGCGACCTTGACGTTGCTGAGCGTATCGACGCGGCTGTTCAGGCTCGCGATCTCGCCCGTCTGGCGGGTGATCACCGTCTGCAGGTCCTCGCGCTCCTTCTGCGCCGACGCCTGGAGATCAGCGATGCTCTTCTCATACGCGGCGACTTGCTGAACAAGCGCCGAATCCTGCTTCGTCAGCTGCGTCACGCGCGAACGGGCCGTGGCAAGACGGTTCTGGACCGAGTCGAGGCGGGCAACGAGGTGCGTGATGCGGGCGACGATCAGCTTGCGCTGTTCGTTGCTAGCCGTCATCTCGTTGGAGGTCTCGAGCTGCGGCTCCTGCTTGCTCAGGAGTGAGCGGGCCTTCGACAGCTCACGATTGATGTCGGTGACGAACTGGGTCGACGACATCACCTCGTCCATGAGATCCTTCCGGACCTTGCTGAGCGAGTCGACGTGGAGCGAGTCGGCGTGGGAGACAGTCGCGAGCTTCTGCTGCGTCTCGGTGTTGCAGCCGGCGATGATGGTCGCAGCAGCAAGCGCGACGGGGATCGAGCGAACGAGTCTCACGGGAGCACCTTTGAAAGAAGGGAGATCGAATAGCACCGTCTCCGGCCGATCCGCGACAGTGCGGAGTCGGAGCTCGGGCGGCGAGCCGGTGCGATGCTAAAGCAACGACGATGCCGCTGGATCGAAGACTGTAAAAGATTGCTATATAGTGACTTACAAGCACGCGCCCCAAAAGGCGGCTGGAGGGAGCAGCGGGAACGGGGAAATTCTCCCCGGGCGATGATTCCGGCCACAGCGGTAGAAGCCGGCACGCCAAAACACCTACAAACCGCGAATTGGAGCGGTTGCCCAGCCCTCAGGCCGCAATGTAAGAGATGTTCGAGCCGAATTGACGCCCCCTGCCATCATGCGCTATCTCGGCACTTCTATCCTCCAGTCCCGAGACACCGTGCTCCTTCGACTCCTCCAGCGCGCGGCCCTATTCGGGGTCGTTGCCACCACGACTCCAGCCGCCGACCTCACCGGCGTGGTCTTCGTTGACGCGAACAACAATGGAATCCGCGACGCTGGCGAGGTTGGTCTCGCGGACGTCGCCGTGTCCAACCAGGACACCGTCGTCAGAACCGACAAGAACGGCTCGTTTCGGATCACCGGTCGCGGAACCGGCGTCGTTTTCGTATCGACGCCGGACGGGTATCGCGCGGTCGGTCCATTCTGGCGATCGCTCGATGGCCCGGGGACGATCGCGTTTCCACTCGCGAAGCTCCCCGCGAGCTCCGGGCTGACGTTCGTTCACGCGTCTGACACGCACATCTCGCAGGCATCGGTGCAACGCACACGGCGGCTCGGCGCGCTCGTCGATTCGATGCATCCGGATTTGCTGATCATCACCGGCGATCTCGTTCGTGATGCGCTGCGCGTCGGCGAGGCTGAAGCGACGGGCTATTACGAGCTGTTCGCGCGAGAAGCGAAGGCGTTTCGAACGCCGATCTTCACCATTCCTGGCAACCATGAGAACTTCGGCATCGAACGCGACACGTCTCACGTGAGCACGACACACCCGCTGTACGGCCGCGGGATGTATCACCACTACTTCGGTCCGGACTACTACTCATTCACGCGCGGCGGCGTGCACTTCGTCGGTCTGAACACCGTCGACATCGACGATCAGCACTACTATGGGCACGTCGACAGTCTGCAGTTGGTGTGGCTCGAGCGCGATCTCGCGCTCATTCCGGCGAACATGCCGGTCGTGACGTTCGATCATATCCCGTTCTTCTCCACGTTCGAGCAGGTGAACGGGTACATGGGCGGTCCGCCCGCCCCATCTCTCATCACGATCAACGGCAAGACGTTCTACCGACACACCGTCTCGAACGCGGGTGCCGTGCTCTCGATTCTACGCAAGCGCAACCACGTCCTGGCCCTCGGAGGCCATGTGCATGGCACGGAGCGGATCGAGTACGAGATAGAAGGCGTGCGGACTCGGTTCAATCAGGTGTCCGCGGTGATCGCGCCACCACGCGGAGCGGGGTTGACGTTCATCTCCGGCGTGACCGTCTATCACGTGAAGAACGGAATCATCGACGCGGGCCAGTTCATTCCGCTCGAAGGCGCGCGCTAGAGGACCGTTGATCACAGCCCGAAGATGGCTGTCGCGGAGCTGCGAAAAACCCGACGTCTTTAGCAACGGGACACTCGGGACGAGACTCTTTCTTCGTCGTGTGTCGTCGTTCAAGAACAAAGAAGAGAGTCGCTGTTCCTACCCGTCCGTCAGTGACCGTGACCGTCCGTGATCCGATCCGATTTTTTTCGCACCGCGCGGAATCTTCGCCGCGTCCAGGTGTAGCATCATGAACAGACGGCGCGCGAAATCGGAGTCCCTACCAACCTCGTGCGTAGCCTCGAGAAAAACCTCGCTAGAGGCGGACTCGGCCAGGTGACTCATGTTTCCAGGCCCTCGTCTTTCGTTGTAACGCGCGACACTCCAACGTGTTAACTCACGCTGCGAGTCTCCCAAGCACGCTCACCTTGACTACAGTTATGCGAATGATCCGACGTCGGAACTTTCGAACCGTACTCATCGGCGCGAGCTCCCTCCTCGCTATCGGGGCCTGGACTGCGCCTAGCCATCTTCAGCCGTCGGCAGTCACCGCAGGCTCAGCCGTTACAGCCAGCGTCGCGGCAATCAAATCGAGCGCGGTTGCCAAGATCAACTCGTCGAGCCCGGCTGCCGAGTTGACGAAGAACGCGCTCAATGCGCTCGCGTCCGCCGTTCGGCCGCTGAGTCATCCGAAGGCGCTCGAGGACGCATTCCATGCCTACTTCGCGTACAAGGCCGCTCATCCGGAAGACGTGAAGAAGCCGCTGTTGTACTTCGTCGACTACGGTCTCTCGAGCACCATAGCTCGTGGCTACGTGTTCAACATGAACACGCTCAAGATCGTCGACGGCCCGTTCACGGTGGCGCACGGCCGAGGCTCCTCGTCGGCTCCGACGGGCGTCCCAACGCGCTTCTCGAACGGCTCTGGCAGCTCGATGACGTCGCTTGGCCTCTACGTGGCCAAGTCGCTCTACAAATTCACTGGCCACAACGGCGGCCACCTGTACACGTCGACCGGCATGCGACTCGATGGCAAATCGCAGGGCTTCAATGACAAAGCCATGGCGCGTGGTGTCGTTGCCCACGGTGCGCCGTACGTGACGCCGACCCGGGCCGGACGCAGCCAGGGCTGCCCGGCGATGGAGACGGCGCGAGCCGCACGCTTGCTGCCGCAGCTGGCGGACGGCGGCGTGGTCTTCCTGTTCGCGCCCAATGCGAACTGGATGGCGAACGATCAGTGGGTCAACGCTAGCTAGCGCTGACGAAGTACATTTCGGCAGGTTGGAGGGCGTCGCGACAGAGCGGCGCCCTCTTTTTTTTTGCTGTGGCAATCAGCTCCCGAGACCTCGTTCCAGTCAATGAAGAAGACCGTCCTGATCTACGGCCTACTCGGCGGAGTTCTCATCGCGGTATTGAGGTTGGTCGAGTACCGGTTTCTGGTTCTCGAGCACTCTCTCGAGATCTACGGCGGGATCGTCGCACTGCTGTTCGCGATGCTCGGCATCTGGCTGGGGCTCAAGTTGACGCGGACAAAGGAAACCGTCGTGATCAAGGAGGTCCCGGTTCCCGTCGAGGTTCCAGTCCAAACGGCAGGTCCGTTCGTCGTCAACACGACACGACTGCAACAGTTGGGCATCACTCCGCGCGAGCTCGAGATCCTCGAGGCCATCGCCGCTGGACTGAGCACGCGCGAAATCGCCGAGAAGCTCTTCGTCAGCGAGAACACCGTTAAGACCCACTCGAGCCGGCTGTTCGACAAGCTCAGCGCAAAACGTCGGACCCAGGCTGTCCAGATCGCGAAAGAGGCTGGACTGATCCCCTGAACGAGTGATTTTCACGCCCTGAAGCAAAAATCACCCGATCGTGTGACGCGAAAACGCTGGTCGGCGCGATAACCTGGCGACTCCAATCACCTCGAACCCGTGCTGGAGACTCCTGCAATGAAACGGATCGTTTGGACGTTCGGACTGATCTCGGGCGGCATCCTCTCGCTGATGATGGCGATCACGATCCCGTTCTCGCACTCGCTGGGCGACCAGGGAGCATACCTCCTCGGCTACACGACGATGGTCTTGTCGTTTCTCCTCATCCACTTCGGGATCCGGACGTACCGCGACAGCGTCGGCGACGGCTCCGTGAGCTTTGGACGTGCGCTCGCGATCGGCGCGCTGATCACGGTAGTCGCGTCGCTCTGCTATGTCGCGACCTGGGAGGTCATCTACTTCAAATTTCAGCCGGACTTCGCGACGCGCATGAGCACGAGCGCAATCGAGAAGGCCAGGCACAGCGCCGGAACTCCCGAAGAGGTTGCACGCCGGGTCGCTGATACGCAGCGAATGTGGGACATGTACCAGAACCCTTTGATCAATTCGGCGATGACGTTCATCGAGCCGCTCCCGGTCGGGCTGCTCATCGCGTTTGTCTCGGCTGGCGTGCTCCGCCGCAAGCGAGCTCGTGGAAACGAAGGATCGCTCGCACCGTCGAGTGCGGTGTAGCCGGCGTTTCACTGGACACCCGAGACGAGGCCGGTCAGAATCCTACGGAATCCCTCGACCGAACACCGTCCATTTACCGGAAGATGTAATCGATGGCAGTCGCCACTCAGCAACCGAAGGCAGCGACCCGTCTCGTCGCGCCGCCCAAAGAGTCGGTCGTCGACCGATTCCTCCGCTACGTCCGGATCGACACGCAGTCGCAGGAAGATCAAACGTCGACACCGAGTACGAAAAAGCAGTGGACGCTGGCGAACCTCCTCGCGGACGAGCTTCGCCAGCTCGGCGCGTCGAACGTGCGCGTGAGTGAGCACTGCGTCGTCTACGCCTCGATTCCGAGCAACCTCCCGGAGGGCACGTCGCGCGTGCCGACGATCGGATTTCTGGCACACGTCGACACGTCACCGGCGGTGAGCGGCGAAAACGTGCGGCCCGTGTTCCATGCGAACTATCGCGGCGGCGACATTCAGCTGCCCGGCGATCCGTCGCAGGTCATCAAAGTCGCGCAGAATCCGTTGCTCGAAGGACTGATCGGCGACGACATCATCACCACCGATGGGACGACGCTCCTCGGATCCGACGACAAGGCGGGCGTCGCAACGATCATGACGCTCGTGGATCTTCTGCTGAGCAATCCAGACGTCCGTCATGGTCCAATCTCCATCGGATTCACACCGGACGAAGAGATCGGAAGCGGCATCGACAAGTTCGATGTCGCGGCATTCGGCGCCGAGTTCGCGTACACCGTCGATGGGGGAGAGTTGGGCGAGATCAGCGACGAGACGTGGAGCGCGCGTCTTGCCACGGTCACGTTCCACGGCAAGAGCACGCATCCGGGAACAGCGAAGGGCATGATGGTGAACTCGATTCACGCGCTCGGGCATTTCGTGACGTTGCTGCCGGGCAACATGCTTCCGGAGACGACGGAAGATCGCGTGGGCTTCGTGCATCCGTATATCGGCACAGCCGACGTGGAGACATCCACGCTCAAGGTGCTGCTGCGCGACTTCGAGCTCTCAGGGCTCGAGGACAAGGAGCGGATTCTGCGTGAGAACGCGGCCAAGACGGAACGCGCGCATCCGGGCGTCACGATCGCGATCGAGGTGAAAGAGAATTACAAGAATATGAAAGAGGTGCTCAAGCATCATCCCGAGCTCACCGAGAACGTCTTCGAAGCCGCTCGGCGCGCAGGAGTCACGCCGTTCTCGAAGCCAATTCGCGGTGGCACCGATGGATCGAAGCTGACGTTTCGCGGTCTGCCGTGTCCGAACATTTACACAGGCGGCCACAACTTTCACGCGAAGACCG
>Ga0070679_100001227_pt1 | contig 22510 bp, 22 predicted proteins | sample KBSC63BmetaG_FD_65652 | JGI IMG/M metagenome (GOLD analysis project Ga0070679, IMG submission 65652) | Corn rhizosphere microbial communities from Kellogg Biological Station, Michigan, USA - KBS C6-3B metaG | ecosystem: Host-associated > Plants > Roots > Rhizosphere | place: USA: Michigan... | reverse complement strand
TTCCAGCCGACGGTCGTGCGCGGCTTCTCGAAATAGACGCGCATCACGACGACGAGCTCGTGCCGGAGCTCGCGGCGCACCGCGGCGAGGCGCGTCGCATAGTCGATCGCGGCGTCGTAGTCGTGGATCGAGCAGGGCCCGACGATCACGACGAGGCGATCGTCGGCCCCATGCAGCACGCGGTGGATCGCGTGGCGCGCGTCGAACGCCGTGTCCGCCGCGCGTTCCGACAGCGGGTACTCGCGCAAGAGATGCGACGGCGGCGCGAGCTCCGTGATCTCGGTGATCCGCGTGTCGTCGACGCGCCGCAGCGCTTCGGGCGGCAGGGTGCGCGGCGACGGCGGCGGGGCGATCGGGTTGGCCACGGCGGACTCCAATTGACGATGGTCAAGCAAAAACAAGGTGTTAACGGGTGACACCCCTGAGGATTCCCATTTTGCCACGGACGTTGCTGCGCTGCACGATGCGACTGCGCAACACGTCATGCGCGCGCCGGTCCGCAAACATTGCGGACGCGCTGCCGGGTCCGTAGACTCGGCTCCAAGTCGTGTCGCCACGGGTTCCCGCGGCGAAGCGCCACCCGAAAGGCCCTGTCCTGATCGTTCCGGAGAACCCATGATCAAACCCCTGATGACCCTGGCCCTCCTTGCCGCGTTTGCCGCAGCGCCTGCGATGGCCGCCGACAAGATGGCCGCCCCCGAGAAGGCGCCGAACGCGCAACAGGAGCGCATGAAGACCTGCAACGCCAAGGCCGCCGACAAGAAGGGCGACGACCGCAAGGCGTTCATGAAGGCCTGCCTGTCCGACGAGAAGAAGGCCTACGACAGCAAGATGGGCCAGTGCAACACCCAGTCGAAGGGCATGAAGGGCGACGATCGCAAGAAGTTCATGAGCGAATGCATGAAGAAGGCGGCCTGACGCGCGCGCCAGCCGACTTCGCACACCGATTCAGCCAGCATCGCTGAACCCGATGGATTGACCTCCTGTCCGGTCCATCGCACTGCAAGGCCGCGGCCTCAAAACCGCGGCCTTGTTTTTGGCGCCGGCGATCGTTCGCGCAATGCCGCGTCAGGACTTCCGCAACAGCAGGCCCTTCAGGTATTCGCCTTCCGGGAAGCGCAGCGTGACCGGGTGATCGCGCGAGGCGCCGAGCGTCGCGACGAGCGTCGCGTCGGTGCCGGCGTCGGCCGCGGCGCCGGCGACGATCTTGCGGAAGAGCGCGAGTTCGATGCCGCCCGAGCATGAGAACGTCGCCAACAGGCCGCCGGGCGCGAGCAGCTTGAACGCCATCAGGTTGATGTCCTTGTACGCGCCGGCCGCGCGCGCGGCACTGGCGGCCGTCGGCGCGAACTTCGGCGGGTCGAGGATCACGAGGTCGAAGGTCTCGCCGGCGTTGCGCAATTCGCGCAGCTCGCGGAACACGTCGGCGGTGCGCCAGCGCGCCCGCGCGCCGGCGATCGCGGGATTCGCGGCGAGGTTGCTGCGGGCCAGCGCCATCGCCGGCGCCGAGCTGTCGATCGACAGCGCCTCGGTCGCGCCGCCCGCAAGCGCAGCGAGCGTGAAGCCGCCGGTGTACGAGAACGCATTCAGCACACGCCGGCCCGCAGCGTGGCAATGCACAAGCCGGCGGTTGTCGCGCTGGTCGAGGTAGAAGCCGGTCTTCTGCCCGGCCTCGACGTCGACGCGGAACGCGAGGCCGTCCTCGCGAATGACGACGCGCGCCGGCAGGCTTCCCGCTAACATGCCGGTGGCGGAGGGCAGTCCCTCGAGCGCGCGCACGTCGGCGTCGGAGCGCTCGACGACGGCCGCGGCGCCGGTCGTCGCGACGAGCGCGTCGACGATCGCCGCGCGGTGTGCGTCGGCGCCCGCCGCGAGCAGCTGCACGACGACGACATCGCCGTAGCGATCGGCGATGACGCCGGGGAGGCCATCGGCCTCGGCATGCACGAGCCGCGCCGCCGTGTGGTCCGCGTCGAGGAGCGCGGCGCGGCGCGACGCGGCGGCGGCGATGCGACGGGCGAAGAACGCGGCGTCGACGGGCTCGTCGCGATCGAACGTCCAGGCGCGCGCGCGAATCCGCGAGCTCGGCGAGAACGCCGCGCGCGCGAGCCACGTGCCATCGTCGGCGACGACGTCGATCGTCGCGCCGGGCGCCGCGTCGGGAGCGCGCGCGATCGCGCCCGAGAAAATCCACGGATGCCCGGCGAGCAGCGACTTTTCGCGCCCGGGCGCGAGAACGGCGATCGGCTGTGAAGCGCTCATCGGGAATGCGATCGGGAATGGAGCGCGGCGAGGCTCGGCCGCCACCGGCCGCCGACTGCGCGCGTTACGGCGAGCCGCGGCGGCGCGTCAAGGTTGCGGCGGCCCGGCGATCTCGGCGATGCGCGCCATCACGTCGGCCGTGAGCAACGGCTGCACATCGAGCGCCTTCAGGTTGTCGTTGACCTGGTCGACGCGCGAGGCGCCGGTGATCACCGTCGACACGTTCGGATTGGCGAGGCACCACGCGATCGCGAGCTGCGCGAGCGTGCAGCCCAAATCGCGCGCGACCGGCGCGAGCGCACGCACCCGGGCGATGCCGGCCTCGTCGGTCAACCGCGCCTGCAGCCACTCGTAGCCCTTCAGCGCGCCGCGCGAATCCTTCGGGATGCCGTCGTTGTACTTGCCGGTGAGAAGCCCCGACGCCAGCGGGCTCCAGGTCGTCGTGCCGATGCCGTAGTCGCGGAACAGTCGCGCGTACTCGACCTCGACGCGGTGACGGTGCAGCAGGTTGTACTGCGGCTGCTCCATCGCCGGCTTGTGCAGGTGGTTGCGCTCGGCGATCTCGATGGCGGCGGCGATCTCGGCCGCCGCCCATTCGGACGTGCCCCAGTAGATCGCCTTGCCGGACTGCACGATGTCGTGCATCGCCCGCACGGTCTCCTCGATCGGCGTATCGGGATCGGACCGGTGGCAGAACACGAGGTCGACGTGGTCGAGCCCGAGGCGCGCGAGGGAGCCGTCGATCGCCTGCATCAGGTACTTGCGGTTGAGCGTGTTCTTCTCGTTGGGGCCGGCGTTGAGCCCCCAGTAGAACTTCGTCGACACGACGTACGACGCGCGCCGCCAGCCGGTCTTCTTGAGCACCTCGCCCATGATCGTCTCCGACTGCCCGCCCGCGTAGACCTCGGCGTTGTCGAAGAAGTTGATGCCGGCGTCGTAGGCGGCCGTCATGCACGCTCGCGCGACGTCGGTACCCATCTGGTTGCCGTAGGTGATCCAGGAGCCGAGCGACAGCGCGCTCACCTTGAGGCCGGCGCGGCCGAGCCGGCGATAGGGCATGGGGGTCATCGGTGTTCTCCGGGTGGCACGCGGGCGTTGGCCTGCGTCGTCGCGCGCTAGAATGCGCGGTCGATTTTACAGGGAAGCGACCGACCATGCCGCAACGCAAGCCGCCGCTCGATGTCGAGGCGCTGTGGGCGCTGAAGCGCATCGGCGCGCCGACGCTGTCGCCCGATGGCACGACGGCCTGCGCCGCCGTCACGTCGTTCGACATGGCGAAGAACGAGGAACGCACCGAGTTGTGGCTGTTCCCCACCGCAGCCGGCGGCGAGCCGCGGATGCTCACCGCGGGCATCAAGGACAGCGACCCGCGCTGGTCGCCCGACGGCCGCCACATCGCGTTCATCGCCAAGCGCAAGGACGACGACGAGCCGCAGGTTTACCTGATCGCGCCGGACGGCGGCGAGGCACGCAGGCTCACGTCGCAGAGCACCGGCTGCCGTGGCCTCAAGTGGTTTCCCGACGGCAAGCGTATCGCCTTCGTGTCGTTCGTGTGGCCGGACCTCGCGAGCGACGCGCAGCAGGGCAAGCGGCAGAAGGCGCGCAGGGACGACAAGGTCAAGGCGATCGTCACCGAGCGCAGCGAATACCGGTTCTGGGACCGCTGGATCGCCGACGGCCGCGAGCCGCATGTGTTCGCGTGCACCGTGGCCACCGGCCGCAGCGTCGACCTCCTCGCTGGCACGGGGCTCGCATTGCCGCCATGGGACCCGACGGCCGAGGACTACGACATCGCGCCCGACGGCCGCGAGATCGCGGTGAGCATCGATCCCGCGCCCGAGCCGGGCATGATGAACCGGCGCGACATCGTGCTCGTCGACACGCGCACGCGCCGCAAGCGCGCGCTGACCGCGGCGAGCGGCATGGACGACGGCTTCCCGGTGTATTCGCCGGACGGCACGGCGATCGCGCAGATCGCCTTCAACACCCGGCGCGCGTTCAACGACCAGGGGCACATTCGTCTCGTCGATCGCAAGAGCGGTGCCGTGACGCGCATCCTGCCGCGGCTCGACCGCCAGCCGACGCACGTGCGCTGGACGCCCGACGGCGGCGCGCTCCTGTTCACCTGCGAGGACCGCGCGCGTGTCCACCTGATGCGCGTCGCGCTGCGCGGCCGCGCCCTGACGCGGATCGCCGAAGGCGGGACGATCGGCAGCTTCGCGCAATCGCGCGACGGCGGCGTGATCGCGTTCGACCGCGCGACGAGCGCGCACCCGGCGTCGCTTTACGCGGTCGGCGGAGACGGCCGCGGCGAGCGCTCGATCGAATCGCTGAACGGTGCGCTGATGGCGCGACACGCGTTCGGCGAGACGCGCGAGTTCACGATCCGCGGCGCTGACGGCGAGGCGGTGCAGCTCTGGGTCACCTACCCGCCCGCCTTCGATCCGGCGAAAAAATGGCCGCTGATGCACTCGATCCACGGCGGACCGCATGCCGCGCACCACGATGGCTGGCATTACCGGTGGAACTCGCACGTGTTCGCCGGCTGGGGCTACGTCGTTGCGATGGTCAACTACCACGGCTCTTCGAGCTTCGGCCAGCGCTTCATCGAGTCGATCACCGGCCAATACGGCAAGAAGGAGTTCGCCGACGTCGAGGCGGCGACCGATTTCATGCTCGCGAAGGGCTACATCGACCGCGACCGCCTGACCGCCACCGGCGGCAGCTACGGCGGCTACATGGTCGCGTACATGAATGGCCATACCGACCGCTACACGAGCTACGTCTGCCACGCCGGCTGCTACGACTGGGTGTCGATGATGGCGACCGACGGCTACCGGTTCTTCGCAAGCGAGCTCGGCGCGTTTCATTGGGACAACGAGCCGCGCGTGATGGCACAGTCGCCGCATCACTTCGTGCGACGCGCGAAGACGCCGACGCTCGTGATCCACGGCGAGCTCGACTACCGCGTGCCGGCGACGCAAGCGCTGCAGTACTACAACACGCTGAAGGCCAAGGGCGTGGCGGCGCGGCTCGTGTACTTCCCCGACGAGAACCACTGGATCCTGAAGCCGCAGAATTCGCGGCTCTGGTACCGCGAGTTCCGCGCGTGGCTCGCGCGGTTCGCACCCGGGGGCCCCGGTAGTCGCCGCGCGCGACGTTAGTTGCCCGAGCGGCACAGCCCGTCATTCCCGCGCAAGCGGGAATCCAGCCGTGACGATGCTTGCGAAGCGCTACCGCTGGATTCCCGCATTCGCGGGAATGACGACATGGAACGTCGCTACAGCGTCGGCGGCGCGCTGCCGGCGGCCTGCTTCGCCTCGAAGCGCTCCTGGCAGGCGATGCAGCGCGCCGCCGACGGATTGACGGCGAGGCGCGCGGCGGGAATCGGCTCGCCGCAATCGATGCACGTGCCGTAGCTGCCGTCCGCGATTCGCGTCAATGCCGACTCGACGGCGGCGAGCTCGCGGACGTCGCGCGACACCTGCGCGATGTCGAGCGCCGCCCATTCGTCGGCGACCGCCCAGTCGTCCGTGTCCTCGAGGCGGTTGCGCAACGCCATCACCTTCGGGTCGTCGTGGTCGGCGAACTGCTCGCGGATCTCGTCGCGCAGCTCGCGGCGGCGCTGGATCAGCGTCGCCTTGATCGCGGGCGAAGCGTGCGACTTGGGGGCGCTCTTGGTCATCTCAAGTCCTTGAAACCGCCTGCCACGACCCGATGTCGGCGACAGGGTCCGTGACGACGTGCCGACGATTGTACGCGGCGCCCGGTCCGCCCGAAGACAACCGATCCGAAGGAGATGCCATGCATCATTTGCGAGTGTACGACCCGTTCGCGCGCGCCGCGTTCAACGAGGTGCTGCGCGGGTTCCTGCAGCCGTCCGACGCCGTCAAGGCCGGCCCGGAGATCCGCATCGACGCGAGCGAGAGCGACAAGGTATATACGGTGCGCGCCGAGATTCCCGGCGTGAACAAGGACGACATCCACGTCACGATCGAAGGTGGCGAGGTGACGATCAGCGCGGAAGTGAAGCGCGACCACGAGACGCGGGAAGGCGAGCGCGTGTTGCGCAGCGAGCGCTACGAAGGCTCGGCCACGCGCACGTTCACGTTCGCGACCGAGATCGACGAGGCGGCCAGCGAGGCCAGGTACGAGAACGGCGTGCTCGCGCTGACGCTCGTCAAGAAAGCGCCCGCCGCCGGTCGCAAGCTGACGGTGCAATGACACCCTCTCCCCGCGTGCGGGGAGAGCGCAGGGTGAGGGGTGAGGTGGTGCAGGGGGCCTCACCCCGACCCTCTCGCGCATGCGGAAGAGGGAGTGGTCAGCGGATGCGCCGCGGGTTGAACTCCTCCTCGATGTTGTCGCGGAAGTAGCTCCACGGCGACGACGAGGACGAGAACCGGCGCCACATCTCCGGCGTCACGCCCGCGTATTCGAATGTTCCTGCCGTGAGCTCGACAACGAGCTTGCGGCCTTTCTCGTCGTAACCGGCGGCGCGCAGGCTGCCGCCCGACATCTTCTTCATTTCCATCGGCGAATCGCTCCTTCGTGGCCACGCGCACGGCGCCGCGCTCCGGCGGCGGCAGGCGCGGACGGCGTGTCGTTGCGCGGCCACCGCCGGTCGCACGCCGGCTCACGGGGGCGTGCGCGTTCCTTACAATGGCGACCGGCGCGCTGCGGCCGCGCCGCCGTCATCCACGCGCCGCTCGCCATCATGCCCATGCTGCGCCGTCTTCGCCACACTTCGACCTTGGTCCGTCATCGGCGTGCGGTGCACCTTGCCGCCTTCGTCGCCGCCTTCGTCGCCGCCGCCTTCGTCGCCGCCGGCGCGCCGCGCGCCGCCAACGCGCCGCCGGGTACGCTGCGGGTGGTGTTCTCGATCGGCGAGACGAGCTTCGACCCGGTGGCCGGCAACGACGCCGCGTCGGGCAGCGTCATGGAGGCGGTGTTCGATCCGCTGCTCGACTACGACTATCTCGCGCGGCCGGTCAAGCTCGTCGCGCGCACGTCGGCGCTGCCGGAGGTGAGCGACGGCGGGCGCACGTTCACGTTCCACCTCGCGAAGGGCATCTGGTTCCAGGACGATCCGGCGTTCGGCGGCAAGAAGCGCGAGCTCGTCGCCGCCGACTACGCGTACAGCTTCGCGCGCCACCTCGACCCCGCGCTGCATTCGCCTTGGGCGTTCGTGCTCGAGGGCAAGCTCGTCGGCGGCGACGCGGCGCAGGCGGCGGCGCGCAAGAGCGGGCGCTTCGATTACGATGCGCCGATCGCGGGCCTCGAGGTCGTCGACCGCTACACGCTGCGCATCCATCTCGTCGAATCCGACTATCGCTTCCCCTACAAGGTCGCGATCCCGTCGATGGGCGCTGTCGCGCGCGAGGTCGTCGAGCGCTACGGCCGCGACTTCGGCGCGCATCCGATCGGCACCGGCCCGTACCGCCTCGGGGAATACAAGCGCAGCTCGCGAATCGTGCTCGAGGCTAACCCGAGCTATCGCGAGGACATCTACACGCCGACGTCCGCGTACCCCGACGCATGGAAGGCGGTCGCGGCTTCGCTCGCCGGCAAGCGCCTGCCGCGCAACGCGCGCGTCGAGATCAGCATCATCGAGGAAGGCCAGTCGCAATGGCTTGCGTTCCAGAACGGCGAGCTCGACCTCCTCGAGATCTTCCCGACCGAGTTCGTCGACGAGCTGCTGGTCGACGGCAAGCTGCGGCCCGTCTACGCGAAGCGCGGCTACCAACACCAGGTGTTCATGCGGCCGAACGTCTGGTGGACGTATTTCAACATGGAGGATCCGCTGGTCGGCGGCTACACCGACGACAAGATCGCGCTGCGGCGCGCGATCGCGATGGGCTGGGACGCCGACGAGTACATCCGGGTGATCCTGCAGGGCCGCGCGCTCCCCGCGCAGGGCCTGATCCCGCCCGACATCGAAGGCTACTCGCCGCGCAAGACGATCGCGCAGCTCTACGATCCGTCGTCGTCGCGCGCGCTGCTCGATCGCTTCGGCTACAAGGATCGCAACGGCGACGGTTACCGCGAGACTCCGGACGGCAAGCCGCTGACGCTCGTCTACTGGTCGTCGCCCAATTCGATTGCGCGCCAGTCCGACGAGCTGTGGAAGCGCAAGATGGACGCGATCGGCCTGCGGATCGAGTTCCGCAAAGACCGCACCCCCGAGCTGCGCAAGATGGCCCGCCAAGGCAAGATCATGATGCGAAGCGACGGCTGGAACGCCGACTATCCCGACGCCGAGAATTTCATGCAGGTGCTGTACGGCCCCAACATCGGCCAGGCGAACGACTCGCGATTCAAGCTGCCGGCGTTCGACGCGCTCTACGACGAGGCGCGCACGATGCCCGACGGCCCGGCGCGCACCGCGCTCTTCGCGCGGATGACCGACCTCGTGCTCGCCTATGCGCCTTTTCGGATGACGTATCACCGCCTCGAGGACCCGATCGCGCAGCCGTGGGTGCACGACTATGTGCCGCACCCGATCACGACGCAAACGTGGAAGTATGTGAGCGTCGATGCGCATGGCGGGGCGCGTTAGTTGCCCGCGCCGCGCGCAAAGGGTCATCGCTGCGCGGACGCTTGGACCTTCAGGCAACGCTCAAGGAGGCGGGGTGCCGCCAGGCGATCGGCCCACGCCTTGAACGCGGTGGTGGGCCCTCGCCAGCGCAGGTCGTCAACGTCGCGGAACAGCGCGGCGCCGGTGTCGAGCGTCGCGAGTCGCTTGAACAACAATGCCTGTTTTCGCCGGGCCCCGAGCACATCGTCGGGAAACGTCTCGATCGGCCCGTACCGGTTAAGCATGCGCGCGGCCGTCACTGCGCCGATCCCCGCAATGCCCGGGTAACCATCCGCCGCATCGCCGACGAGCGCGAGGTAGTCGGGAATCAGCGCCGGAGCGACGCCATATTTGGCGCGCACGGCGTCGGCGTCGAGCATCCTGTTGGCCCGGCGATCCATCTGCACGATGCGATCGCCGCGCACACATTGCGCAAGATCCTTGTCGACCGTCCAGATGCAGATCCTGGCGACGCGACGCGATCGCGACGCAATCGTTGCCGCCGATGCAAGTGCATCATCCGCTTCCAGCTCGACCATCGGCCAGACCGCCACGCCCATCGCGGCCAATGCCTCTTCGAGCGGATGGAACTGCGCCGATAACGCGGGATCGATTCCCTCGCCCGTCTTGTAACCGGGCCAGAGCTCGTTACGAAACGATTCGATGACGTGATCGGTGGCGACCCCGATGTGGGTCGCACCCTTCTCGAGCATCTGCACGATCGTTTGCAACACGCCGACCACGCCGCCAAAAGGGCGGTCCTTGCCCTTCGTGAAACGTCTCAGTCCGTAGAAGTGACGGAAGAGCTCGTAGGTGCCGTCGACGAGGTGGATGTCCATGCGCTCACCTGCGATCGCCGAGCCCGGCGAGGCCGGGTACGACGGCAAAGTGATGCGCGTGCGGCAAAGATCGGAATTGCCCGAACGGCGCGACCCGCGGCGCCGCGACTACTCGCGCAGGAACGGGTTCGACGACTTCTTCGGCACCTTGAGCGGCTCGCAGTCGGTGAGCGCGGTTGCCGTGTTGTCGCGGATCAGCGTCAGGTCGCTGGTGCTGCCGCGCAGATCCATCATGCCGTTGGTGTAGCGCACGCCGTTTTGCGTCGACACCTGGTACAGCGTGACGAGGCGCTCGTCGGGCGGCATCAGGATGCGCGCCTCCTGCTCGGTGAAGCGCACGACGATGCGCTGGCCGTCGAGCTTGCAGCCGAACGTGTCCTTCGACGTCTCCATCTCGCCGCCCGACGTCGCGCAGCCGGCGCACAGCGCGGCTGTCGCGATCAGTGCGACCGGAAGTGCACATCGACGGGATGCGCGACGATGCGCGTGGAGGCGAAGCCGCATTGGCCGAGGATAGCACGCGTGCGGCTCGCGCCGCGGCGCGCTAGCACTCGGTGACGTTGATCGCGGCGCCGCCGAGCGACGCCTGCTTGTAGCGCCCCGACATCGCGCGGCCCGACTCGATCATCGCCGCGACGACGCTGTCGAGCCCGCGTGGCGGCGTGGGCTTGGCGAGCGCCGCCTGCGCCGACGCGTGCGCGTGCGCGGCGGCGGCGGCGTTGCGGCCGATGCAGGGCTGCTGGATGTGCCCGCCGTCCGGATCGCAGGCCTGGCCGAGGTGCGGGGCAAGCGCGAGCTCGGCAGCGTGCAGCATCTGCGCGTTGGTGCCGCCGAGCACGGCCGCGTAGCCGGCGGCGGCCATCGCCGACGCGACGCCGACGACGCCCTGGCATCCGGCCTGGCGCAAGCCCATGCCGCGCAACAGCGAGCCCACCACGCCCGCCGTCATCAGGAACTCGATCGTGCCGACTTCCTCGGCGAGCGGCCGCGCCTTGAGCCAGTGCGCAAGCAGTGCAGCGACGGGTCCTGCCGAGCCCGCGGTCGGCGCGGCGACGACGCGGCCGCCGGCGGCGTTGTCCTCGGCGACCGCGAGCGCCATCACCGAGCACCATTGCGCCGGCGTGCCTTCGGTGCTGCGCAGCGCGAGCGCCTGCGCGGGCGCGCGACGCTGGCGACCGCCCGGCAGCGGCGTGTCGGCGGCGAGCCCGCGATGCACCGAGGCGCGCATCGCGTCGCCGAACGCGAGCATCGAAGCCTTCACGTCGCCCGGGCTGCGGAACGTCGTCTCGTTGGCGAAGCCGATCGCGGCGAGCTTCTTGTTGACGACGTCGCCGGCGTCGACCAGCGCCGCGGCGGTGACGAACGGGTAGGGCACGCGCGGGCCTTCGCGCACGCGCCGGTGCTGCGCGGGATCGACGACCTCGCCGTCGCCGATCGAATAGAAGTCGCGCTCGGCGAGCACGTCGCCGCGCGCGCCGCGTGCGACGAAGCGCATCGCGTTGCTGGCGCCGGGAATCGATCGATCGACGCGAAACGCGATGTCGCGGTCGGCGTCGAACGACACCGGCTGGCGGCCGTTGAGCGGCAGTGTGCCGGTGGTCTTGATGGAGCGCGCCCGCGACCGCATCGTCGCGACGTCGCAGGTATCGGGGGATGCGCCGGCGAGACCGGAGACGATGGCCTCGGCGGTAGCGCTGTCGCGGCTCGCGCAGGCGAGGCCGCCGTAGAGCTCGACGTCGATCCGCGCGGCGGCGCGCGCGACGCCGTCGGCCTCGAGCGTGTGCACGAACTGGCGCGCCGCGGCGAGCGGGCCGACGGTCTGCACCGACGACGGCCCGGGACCGGCGCGCAGCACCTCGAACACGCTCACGACCATGCGGACTGATCCTCCTGCCGGCGCTCTTGGGCGGCGGCATCCCCCGGATGCGCGAAGCGGACCGTGTCGGGGTACGACAGCACCTCCGGCAACGCGGCGTCCGCGCGCACCGCCGCCTGCATGCGCTGCCACCAGCTGGCGTCGACGAGGTCGCGATGATAGCGCAGGAAATCGTCGCGGATCGCGCCGTCCGTCAGCAGAAACGTGACGAATTCCTCAGGAAACACGTCGCGCGGCCCGACGTCGTACCAGATCTCGCCGGACATCTCGTCATGCCCGTCGGGGGGCGGCGGAATGCGGCGGAAGCGGCAGTCGGTCAGGTACTCGATCTCGTCGTAGTCGTAGAACACAACGCGTCCATAGCGAGTGACGCCGAAGTTCTTGAAGAGGAGGTCGCCGCAGAAGATGTCGACGGCCGCGAGCTCGCGGATCGCATCGCCGTACTCGCGCAGCCCCTGGGCGCGCTCATCCGCGCTGGCCGTGGCGAGCCACAGGTTGAACGGCGCCAGCCGTCGCTCGATGTAGAGGTGGCGGACGACGACGTGCTCGCCATCGTCGTCGAGCATCGACGGTACCGAGCGCGCGAGCTCGGCGAGGAGCTCGGGCGCGAAGCGTGCGCGCGGGAACGCGACATTCGAGTATTCGAGGATGTCGGCCATCCGTCCCGCGCGATCGTGGCGCTTGACCAGCGCGTACTTGTCGCGAACGCGCGCGCGGTCGGTGTCCTTGGACGGCGCGATGTCGTCGCGGATCACCTTGAACACCCACGGGAACGACGGCAGCGTGAACACCATCATCACCAGGCCGGGGATGCCGGGCGCCGCGACGAAGCTGTCGGTCGAGTGGCGCAGGTGGTGCAGGAGGTCGCGGTAGAAGAGCGCCTTGCCGTGCTTCTGCAGGCCGAGCATCGTGTAGAGCTCGGAGGTCGTGCGCTCGGGGCAGAGGTCGTGCAGGAACTCGACGTACGCGCTCGGCACGTCCATGTCGACGAGGAAGTACGCGCGGTTCGCCGAGAACAGCAGCGCGATCTCCTGCGGCTCGACCAGCAGCGCGTCGACGTACAGCCGTCCTGCCGGGTCGTGGCGGATCGCCACGACGAACGGGTGGTGGCGGCTGCCGTTGACGATGCGGCCGGCGACGTACGCGGTGCGGTTGCGGAAGAAGGGCGTCGCGAGCACCTGCACCTGGTGATTGGCCTCGAGGCGGAACGGCCGCGGCAGCAGGCGCCGCAGCCGTGCGACGACATGGGCGACGTCGCCGCGGAAGTCGGCGAAGCGGCGCGTGAAGCCGGCGTCGAGCACGATGTCGACGATCGCGCGGCGCAGGCCGTGCTGCATCGGGTAGTAGCTGCGGTACGACGGCGGCTCCGACTCGATGTGCGCGGTGGCGATCGCCGGGCGCACGAAGATGAAGCGGTTGTTGAAGTAGCGGCGGTGCAGGATCTTGCACGTCACCGTGTTGAAGAACGTCTCGGCGCACTCGGGCTGCTTGTGGTCGACGAGGCGCGCGATGTAGTCGCGCTTGACCGCCGACCACAGCGCGTCGAGCGCGTCGGGCGCGAGCGCCGCGGGCGCGAAGCCGCGCTCGATGCGCGCCACCGTCTCGGCGACACGTCGGTCGTAGAAGTCGATGCGATCGCGGACGAGATGGCCGATCGCGAGCCAGTTGCCGTCCTCGAAATGGCGGCGCGCGGCTCGCGCGCACTCGCGGAACAGCGCGTAGTGGTGGTCGAAGCCGTCGACCAGCGCCGCCGCGATCGCGGCGGCGTCATGCGAGCGGTCGGTCGAGGCTGCGCGCATCGTCGGACGCTGCCGCGAACCGGCGCGCGCGGGGCGTGCCGACGCGCGCCGCGTCAGTTCTTCGACTTCTCGATCGCTTCCTTGGCCTTGTTCGCGACCTGGTTGTATTCCTCGACCGCGTCGTTGCCGGCCTTCACCGCCGCGTCGGCGATCGAGCGCTGGTCGGCCGTGTATTTCTTGATGCACGTGCCATAGTCGTCCATCTGCTTCTGCCAGGCCTTGACGCGCGACTGGCTGGCGAGATGGCCCGGATATTCCTCCGGCTTGGCGCAGGTGTTCTTCGGGACGGTGAATCCCTGCGCATGAGCCGACAACGCCGGCAGCGCGCACAGCGCGCCTGCGGCAAGGGAGGCGATGACGATCGATTTCATGGGCGGTCCGCGAAAAGTTGGATCACGCGCCATTGTAACCCCGGCCCTCGGCGCGGGCCCCGCGTGCATCGCGAAAACACCCGACCGTGCGCTGCGGCGAGCGCCGCAGCGGGATCGTCGCCACGACGGCACCGCGACGCTTGCCGCGCCGCGCGCCGTCACGAGACTGCGAGCGTCAGCCGCTGACCACGTGCACCCGCGCCGTCGGGCAGTTGATCCAGCGCACCTCGGCGAAATGCTTGTGCGCGCTGCGCTCCACCTGGTCCATGTAATCGGCGTTGCACACGTAACGGCCCTCGAGCTGGTCTCGCGTGTACGGCGCGGCACAGCCGGCGAGACCCGCCAACGACACGACGACGGCTGACAAGACGAGCGTTCTCATGGCGCTCCCTCCTTCCCGGGCCATTATCGGCGGGGTCCCGGCCAAGTCAAGGGGCGTGCCGCGAGCGGGCCCGGCCCGGCGGCGCCGTGCCGGAGGCACGCGGGTGCCTGCGACCGCAGGGTCGGCGTCACCGCGCGTTGAACGTGTCGCAGTTGGCGAGATCGCCAGTGTCGAAGCCGCGCTTGAACCACGTCATCCGTTGCGACGACGAGCCGTGCGTGAACGACTCCGGCACCACCGTCCCTTGCGTCTGCTTCTGCAACCGGTCGTCGCCGACCGCGGCGGCGGCGGTGAGCCCCTGCTCGGCATCGCCGGGGTCGAGCAGGTTGCGCTTCTTCGCGTAGAAGCCCCACACCCCGGCGTAGCAGTCGGCCTGCAGCTCGAGGCGCACCGACAGCGCGTTGCGTCCGCGCGCGTCGAGCCTTTGCGACTGCGCGTCGAACTGGTCCATCGTGCCGAGCAGGTTCTGCACGTGGTGGCCGACCTCGTGCGCGATGACGTAGCCCTGAGCGAATTCGCCGGGCGCGCCGAAGCGCTGCGCAAGGTCGCGGAAGAACGCCGTGTCGAGGTAGAGCTTGCGATCGCCCGGGCAGTAGAACGGCCCGACGGCCGCCGTCGCGCGGCCGCACGCCGATTGCGTGATGCCGTTGAAGAGCACGAGCGTGGGCGCGGTGTACGTGCGGTTCATCGTACGGAACACCGCCGTCCAGACGTCCTCGGTGTCGCCGAGCACGCCGCCCACGAGTCGCCGCTCCTCGGACATCGGCTGCGCGGTCGATGCACCACCTGGGGAGGACGTCTGCGGGCCATAGCCCGGCGGCGCGGTGCTCGGCGCGGGGCCGGGGCTCGCGCCTTCCATCATGCCGAGGAACTCGAGCGGGTTGACGCCGAACAGCACGCTCGCGATGATCGCGATGATGATCCCGCCCAGCCCGAGGCGGATGCCGCCGCCGCCGAAGCCGCCGCCGGTGCGGTCCTCGATGTTGTCGCTCTGCCGGAAATCGCCCCAGCGCATCGTCGCTCCCCGCAGCGCGCCGGATCCGGCGCCTCGCGGCGATTATAGGGTCGCCGCAGCGCGCCGGGGGACGCCGCTGTTGAGCGGCGCGACAAGCGCCTAGCCGCGCAACGCGCGCGTGAGGAATGGCAGGCTCACGTCCATCCGGTAGTCGATCGACGAATGCGTGTCGTCGAATTCCTCGTAGACGTGCGGCACGCGATGCTCGGCGAGCCGTTTCGACAGCAGCCGCGCGCCGTAGTGCAGGTGGTACTGGTCGCGCCAGCCGCAGTCGATGTAGATGCCGCGCAGCGTGCGCAGGTTGGCGGCGTAGCGGCCGACGAGCAGCACCGGGTCGTGCTCGAGCCAGCGTCGCCAGCGGTCCGGAATGAGCTCGCCGGTCTCGAGGTTGAACGGCAGCCGGAACCCGTTGGGCGCGCGCGGATCCGGGTCGTAGCTCGCCGCCATCGCGATCTCCATGATCGCGTGCATCTCGGCGTCGTTGAGCTTCTCCTTCTCCCACATGGCGGCGAGGAAGCGCCGCACGCGGCCGTCGTCGCGGCCGTCCGCTGCGAGCTTCGCGTCGCGTGCGGCGTCGACGCGGCCCGGCCTGCGCCGCCGTGAGCGGTAGTGATCGAGCTCGTTCAGCGTGCGCGGCCAGTCGGTGAGGTAGCAGAGGTTGAAGTTGGCGTCGCCGGAATGGTCGGCGATCGCGCCCCAGTACTGCGGATAGCGCATCGCGTGGATGATGGAACCGTAGCCGCCCGAGCTCTTGCCGAAGCAGCCGCGATGGTCGCGCGAGGCGAGCGTGCGGAACTCGCGGTCGACGAACGGGATGATCTCGCGCGTCAAGTAATCGGCGTAGCGGCCGATCGCCGACGAGTTGATGTACTGGTTGCCGCCGAGCGACGTGAAGCAGTCCGGGAACACGATGATCGCCGGCGCCATCCGGCGCTCGTGCACGAGCCGCGCGGCGCGCTCCGCGACGTTCTCGTCGAACGGCCGCCAGTTGAGGTGCGCGAGGCCCGAGCCCGTGAAGCCGACGAGGTCGTAGAGCACCGGGAAGCGCCGTCCGCGTCCGCGGCCGCGCGCCTCGTCGTACTGCGGCGGCAGCCACGCGGCGAGCCTGCGCACGTGCGGGTCGCCGAGCGGATTGCCGGCGAGGACTTTCGAGACGTGCTCGACGACAACGAGCCGTCCCTGCGGGAACGAGTTGAGCTTGCGTGCCATGGATCGCCTTTGCGCGTGCCGTGTCGATCGAGCCGCGATGGTAAGGCATCGACCGCGGCGCGCCTGCGCTTGCACGCAACGGGCGCGCAGGCGCGCACGGCGGCGTGGCAACGCGCCGCCGGCGCGCCGCGCGTCATGGCGTGGCGAAGTCGCGCCGCGGCGCCCGGCGTGTCAGGCCGCCGCGGCCAGCGTACCCGGCTTGGCTTCCGCGATCGCGAGCACCTGCGCCGCGGCGTTGACCACCGCGGCGATGCGGCCGACGTCGCGCAGCTGCTGCAGCGTCAGGCCCGATTCGCGCAGCAGCTTGTAGTGCGAGGCCACGCAGAAATGGCACTTGCCGACGATCGACGCGGCGAGCGCGTAGAGCTCGAAGCTCGCGCGGTCGACGCCGCCGTGCGTCGCATACGCGTTCATCCTGAGCTCGGGCTTGACCGTCGCGAGCTCGGCGTCGCCGGCCATTTCGACGTACGGGTACCACGTGTTGTTCATGCCCATCAGCGCGGCGGCGGTCAGCGCGGCATTGCCATGGCCGCCATCGAGCGCGGGCGCGTCGCGCAGCGCGTCGACGAGCGTCTTCGAGCGCGCCGCGAACGCGGCGGCGAGCGCCGCGCCGTGCGCGTGACGCGGCTCGAGGCTCGAGCGCAGGATCGCCGCGTCGAGGTTGAGGCGGATGTCCTTGGCGTAGTCGGGGATCCGCGCCTTCAGTTCGTTCATGAGTTCCATGGCGATGTCCTTCAATTCAAGGTGGGTCGGCGTGGCCCGCGCGGCTTGCGGGCCGCGCGGGGGCAACGGCGAGCCGTCAGGCCGCGATCGCCAGGGTGTCGCCGCCGACGCCGCGGTTGCACGGGCAGAGCTCGTCGGTCTGCAGGCCGTCGAGGATCCGCAGCACCTCCTCGGGGCTGCGCCCGACGTTGAGGTTGTTGACCGACACGTGCTGGATGACGTTGTCCGGGTCGACGATGAACGTCGCGCGAAGCGCCACCCCTTCGTTCGGATCGCGCACGCCGAGCTGGTCGACGAGCGAGCCCGTGGGATCGCCGAACTGCCACTGCGGCAGCTTGTCGAGATCCTTGTGCTCGCGGCGCCAGCCGAGCTTGCTGAACTCGTTGTCGGTCGATCCGCCCATCACCACCGCGTCGCGGTCGGCGAATTCAGAGGCGAGCTTCGCGAAGCCGACGATCTCGGTCGGGCAAACGAACGTGAAGTCCTTGGGGTAGAAGTAGATGACCTTCCACTTGCCCGGGAACGACGCCTCGCTGATGGTTTCGAACGCCGACTGGCCCTTTTCCTCGGGGAAGTTGAACCCCGGCTTGACGCCCGCGACCTTGAAGGGCTCGAGCTTTTGTCCGACTGTCTTCATGCTGGATCTCCTTTTCCTGTGTCGTTGTAAATGAGAACGATTCAAGGATAAGGGTGGACCAGCAATAAATCAAATTGCATATTTCTACCGACGCCATAGTTTTTGCCAATGAGGCCGGCAAGCCCATGCCACGGGCGCCTGCGGGCTCGACGGCGGCGTCGATCGCGCCGCGAACGATCAGCGCTTTTTCTTCTTCGCGAGCATCGTGCCGCGGCAGCCGCGCGCGCCGCAGCGGCACACGTACGCCTCGCGCTCCTTCTTGCTCAAGCGTCCCTGCCAGTCGAGCTGGTAGTCGTAGGTGAGCTCCTCGCCGCGCGCGATCGCGCGCCGCGCGGCGATGAACACGCGATCGTCCTCGTCCTCGTAGGTCTCGCAGTTGGGCCTGCACGAATGGTTGATCCAGCGCGCGGCGTTGCCGCCCACGTCGGCGTCGATCACGCGTCCGTCGTCGAGGCCGAACAGGAACGTGTGGTGCGGATTGTCGGGATCGGAGAGCGGCCGCGTGTTGGCCTCGTCCCAGGTGGTGCGCTCGCCGCGGTACTCGATGATCGTCTGCTTGTTGCGGATGGGCCGCGCCGCGAACACGCCGCGGCCGTGGATCGCCGAATCGCGGACGACGTAATAGCTGCTGCGGGTGAGCCGCGCGGGTTTCACCTTCGCGCTGCCCGCCGCCTTGCGCGCGCCGCCGCGCTTCGCGGCACCGGACGAGGGGCCCGGGCGACGCTTGCCGCCCTTGGATGTACCGCCTTGCTTGCGATCGACCGCCACGAGCACGCTCTCTTCCGGAAAAGCGCGAATTATGCCGGTCGGCGCCGAGCGGGCCTTGCACGCGCTTAGCGACGACGCGAAGCGTCAGCGCGCAAGTGCTGCGAGCAGCGCGAGCGTCACCGGCGTCGTCACCGCGGCGAGCGCCGTCGACAACACCAGCGTCGACGCGATCGCGCCTTCGAGCGCGCCGAACTGCCGCGCCATCAGGTAGACGCTCGCGCCGGTCGGCAGCGCCGCGAGCAGCACGACCGCCGTCGTCTCGGGCGCCGGCAGCGCGCACAGCCGCGCGATCGCGTAGACGATCGCCGGGAACGCGACGAGCTTGAGCGCCGCGATCAGCGCGCTTTGCGCGAGCCCGGCGCGCAAGCCGAACTCGGCGAGCCCCATGCCGAGCGCGATCAGCGACAGGGGCACGGCGGCCGAAGCGACGAGCGCGAGCGTCGCATCGACCACGTGCGGCAGCGCGGCGCCCGTGTAGCCCCAGGCGGTGCCGGCGAGGATGCCCGCGACGACCGGATTGAGCACGACGCGCCGCGCGGTGGCGCCGAAGCCCGCCAGCGAGAAGTCGCGGTGCCGCGCCCACTCCACCGACACGGTGACGAGCGTCCACAGCACGAGCGAGTTGAACACGAGCACCAGCGAGACCGCCGGCATCGACGCGACGGGCAGCGTCGCGTGCGCGATCGGCACGCCGAGCAGCACGTTGTTGGAAAAGATCGCGCCGACGCCAAGCACCGATTGCGCGGCGCCGTCCATGTCGAACAGCGCGCGCGCCGCGACCCGTGCCAGCGCATGGACGACGAACGCGCCGCCGAAGTAGGCGACGAGGAGGGCGAGATCGACGTGCGGCAGCTTCGCGAAGTCGCTCATCAGGCGGAACAGCAGTGCCGGAATGGCGACGCCGAACACGAAGCGGGTCAGCGCGTCCGACACCGCGCGCGGCCAGCCGCCGACGCGCGACAGCGCGTAGCCGACGAGCACCAGCGCGAAGAGCGGCGACGTGAGCGCGAAGACCCGCGCGACGTCGTTCATGCGATCGCGCGCGGCGTCAGACGAGGTCGCGCAGCACGAGCGTCACCGTGCGCCCGCTGGCGAGCTTCAGCTTCACCTTGCTGCCGGGCGCTGCGCGCAATCGCATGCGCAGCGCATCGAGCGTCACGCGCGCGGCCGGCGCGCCGTCGATCGCGGCGATGACGTCGCCCGCCTTGAGCCCGGCCTTCGCCGCGGGGCTGCCCGCGACGACGTCGACGACGGCGATGCCGTTGGCGGCGCGCTCGACGAACGCGCCCGAGCGGTCGAACGCATCGGCGCCGGCGGCCGGGTTCGGCTCGAGCCATGCAGCCTCGTCCGCGTAGTCGAGCACGACGGCGAAGCGCGACAGCACGCCGTAGCCGACGTCACCGGCAATGGACGGGTCGGCGAGGATGCCGCTGCCTTGCTCGGCCAGCAACGTGACCGGCTTGGCGACGTCGACATCACCGAGCTTGAGCGAGTCGGCGCGCGCGAGCTTCGCATGCGCGGCACCCTGGACCCCGGCGCCCGCGACGACCTCGGTCGTCGCCTTGTATTTGGTGACGAGGCCATGTGCCGCGACGAACGCCGGCGCGAGCGTCAGCGACGCGCGCGACGCGGTCGACAGCGCGAACGCGCCGCGCACGCCGTCGACGCTGCCCTCGACGGTCGGCACGTTGTCGTGGAAGCGCAGCGCCACGCGCGTGCCGCTGCCGGCGTACTTCCAGCCGGCGGGCGCGTAGAACGTGATCGTGCGCGCCGCGTAGTCGACGCGCGCCGGGAACCGCCGCAGGAGCTCGTAGCCGGTGACGCCGCCGAAGCGGTCGACGTCCTCGACGCGCTTCATCGCCGCGGCGAGCGGCACGCTCGCGAACGCCTGCTTGTCGAGCACGAGCCCGCCGATGTCGAGCGCGCCGACCGTGACCGTGGCCGGCTCACTGGCGGTCGCGCCGGGCGTTGCCGCGAGCCCGAGCGATTGCGCGGCCTCGGCGGCGATCACGTTGGGGCCGCCCGCGTCGATCATCAGCCGCAGCGGACCCTTGCCGTCGAGCTTCGCGTCGACATACAGGTGGCCGTTGGCGATCGTCAGCGGCACGGTCACGCTCGTCTTGCCGGGCGGGAACCGGAAGTCGGCGGGCGGCGGTGGCGCGCCGAACGCGACCGGCGTCGCCGGCGGGTCGAAGTCGATCGAATCGACGGTGACGATCTCGTCGAAGCGCGGGTCGCCGCGCGACGCACGCACGCGAAACGGCATCCGCAGGCCGTGGACCTCGCGAAAATCCATGTAGTACTCGGTGCGCGTCTGCTCGGCCTCGCGCTCGACGAGGCGCTCGATCAGGTGCGTGTCGGCGTTGATCCACAGGTCGAACTCGCGGCCGCCTTCGGGCGTGATCGCCACGACGACGAAGTCGGCATCGTCGGCATGCTCGCGGCCCTTGACGACGATCGCCGCCTTGTGCCGCGACGGAAACCAGAATGCGAGCTGGTCGCGATACGCGGCGTTGACCGCGAGCTCGCGCGCCGCACCGGAGGTCTCGCGCCGCGCGCCGCCGGCCGCGTCCTGCGTCCAGCCGTTCTGCCCGTCGAAGCCCGCGGCGCCCGACATCGCGCCGAGCGAGTAGCGCAACAGCGAGCGTCCCGTGAGGAACTCGCTCCAGCGCTCGACATGCCCCTGCAGCCCGCCGGTGGACAACGTGACCTTCGAATGCTCGTAGCGCAGGTCGTTCCACGTCGAGCCCCCGCTCGCTGCCTTGGCGGCGCCGAGGACGGCCATCGGATTGACGGGCGCGTCTTCGGCGATCGCGGCGAACGGCAGCGCCAAGGCGGCAAGGCAGATGCAAAGACGCAGCAACGACTTCATGTTCAGGAATGCAGCGCGGCGGATGCGCGCCGTCGGGCGAGGTGGACCCCATATTGTCCCATGCCGGCCCGCGGCTCGCGCGAGCGAGCCGCCCTCCGCGCGGCGGCTGACGCACGGGACTTGCGCGGCGCGCGCGCTCCGGTGCACGATGCGCCACCGTTGCGGCGCGAGAGGCAACGGTCCTTCGACGAGGAATCACGATGAATTGCACGATCTGCGGCTTCGACAATCCTGCCGACGGCCGCTTCTGCAAGAAGTGCGGCGCGGCGCTGGTCGTGCCCATCACCGCAGCCGCGGCAGCGAGTGCCACGGCCGCCATGCCCGTCGGTGCGGCGGCCGCGGGGCAGGGCGGCGTGGCCGTCGAGAGCGGCGGCGGGTTGCCGAAGCCCTACATCGTGATCCTCGTGGTCGCGCTCATCATCGTCGCCGCCGCGTGGTACGCATGGCGCCAGATCGGCAACCCGATCGCGCCGCCGTCATCGACCGCGCCCGCCGGCGACGCCGCCAAGCCCGCAACGGCACCGATGCTGCCGGCGCCCGCGCAGACCGGGTCAACGCCGCCCGCAGGCAGCGACGCGCCGCCGTCCGGCGCGGCCTCCGGCACGTCGAGCGACGCGACGCCGTCCGGCGCCGAGGCGCCGGCCTCGTCGACCGTGATCCCGGCACCCGACGCCGTGGCGCCGAAGAAGGCGGCGCCGCCGCATCGCGCGCCGGCCAAGGCAGCCGCCAAGTCGGCGCCCGCGGCGACGGGCGCGCCGCCGGCACCGGCGCAAGCGGCACCCGCGCCGGCGCAGCCCGCGCCCGCCGCCAAGGCCGCGCCGAGGCCCGATCGCTGGACGCAGATGGACACCGAGCTGAGGTCGTGCTCGGGCGAGAACTTCCTCGAGCGCGTGGTCTGCGAGCAGCGCATCCGCAATCGCTTCTGCGACGGCTACTGGGGCAAGGTCCCGCAGTGCCCGTCGGGACCCGCGCCGACGACGGGCGGTTGATCGCTCGACGCAGTGCGCGCGCGTCGCATCGCGACGCGGGCGGCATCGGCAGCGCACGCCCGCATGCGCCGCTCGCGCGGCGAGCGCGTCAGGCGGGCGCGAGCAGCGGCGCGTCGCCGGCGGCTTCCGGCGGCGGCTTCTTCGCGGCCAGCGTATCGAGCGCGGCGCTGACCGCGCGATCGAACAGCGGCACC
>Ga0070679_100001226_pt1 | contig 22540 bp, 21 predicted proteins | sample KBSC63BmetaG_FD_65652 | JGI IMG/M metagenome (GOLD analysis project Ga0070679, IMG submission 65652) | Corn rhizosphere microbial communities from Kellogg Biological Station, Michigan, USA - KBS C6-3B metaG | ecosystem: Host-associated > Plants > Roots > Rhizosphere | place: USA: Michigan... | reverse complement strand
TGCACTGGACCGACGCGAAGTCGCTGCTCATCATCGCGCAGCGGCTCCCTGAACGAGCAGTTGCGGGTAGACTTCGCAGGCGCTTGAGTCGTCGCCTTTCGATTGCCGCACGACGATGCCTGTTCGTCACCCACTGAGGATTCGCAGCGATGACGACACCTTCCCGTCCCCAAGAAGACGCGCCCACCGCGGCACACGCGGCAACTGCAGACGCACCGCACGGATGGCGGCGCTGGGTGTATGCGACGAACCACAAAGACATCGGCACGATGTATCTGGTGTTCTCGTGTACGATGTGGTTCGTCGGCGGCACCATGGCCATGCTGATCCGGGCAGAGCTCTTCAAGCCAGGCATGCAGCTGCTCGACCCAGCGTTCTTCAACTCGCTGACGACGATGCACGGGCTGGTCATGATCTTCGGCGCAATCATGCCCGCGTTCGTCGGGCTCGCGAACTGGATGATCCCGCTGCAGATCGGCGCACCCGACATGGCGCTGCCGCGCTTGAACAACTTCAGTTTCTGGATCCTGCCCTTCGCGTTCACGTTGATGCTGTCGAGCCTGTTCGTCCCCGGCGGCGGCCCGGCCGGTGGCTGGACCATGTACCCGCCGCTGATGCTGCAGATGGGCGCTTCCTTCCCGATGACCATCTTTGCCGTTCATATGATGGGCATCTCGTCCATCCTGGGCGCCATCAACGTCATCGTCACCATCATGAATATGCGCGCACCGAGCATGTCGCTGCTGCGCATGCCGCTGTTCGTCTGGTCTTGGCTCATCACTGCGTATCTGTTGATCGCCGTCATGCCGGTCCTCGCGGGCGCGGTCACCATGCTGCTCACGGACCACTACTTCGGTACGACGTTCTTCACGGCGGCCGGCGGCGGCGATCCGGTGATGTACCAGCACATTTTCTGGTTCTTCGGCCACCCGGAGGTCTACATCATGATCATGCCGGCCTTCGGCATCATCTCCGAGGTCATTGCTGCATTCTCGCGCAAACCCATATTCGGCTACGAAGCGATGGTGTACGCGCTCGCCTCCATCGCCTTCCTGTCCTTCATCGTGTGGGCCCATCACATGTTCACCGTCGGGATGCCGCTCGCTGCGCAGATCTTCTTCATGCTCTCCACGATGCTCATCTCCATTCCGACGGGTGTGAAGGTCTTCAACTGGACCGCCACCATGTGGAAGGGCTCGCTGAGCTTCGAGCCGGCGATGCTGTTCGCCATCGCCTTCGTGTTTCTGTTCTCGATCGGCGGCTTCTCGGGCCTGATGCTCGCTATAGTGCCGGCGGACTACCAGTACCAGGACACCTATTTCGTGGTGGCGCACTTCCACTACGTGCTCGTGACCGGCTCGGTGTTTGCGATTCAGGCGGCTGTCTATTACTGGTTGCCTAAATGGACCGGTCACCTGTACGACGTGCGCCTGGCGACATGGCATTTCTGGCTATCGGCGATCTTCGTCAACGTGCTGTTCTTCCCGCAGCACTTTCTCGGCCTCGCCGGGATGCCGCGCCGAATTCCGGACTATCCCACGCAGTTCTCCGACTGGAACATGGTCTCTTCCATCGGTGGGTTCGTGTACGGCGTGTCGCAGATTCTGTTCGCGTATGTCATCTGGAAGTGTGTCCGCGCGGGGCAGCGCGCGGCAGACCGGACATGGGATGGCGCACGCGGGCTCGAATGGGAGCTGTCTTCACCGCCCCCTCACCACTCGTGGCAGAGTCCGCCAGCTGAGGCCGTGATCGCGCGCTCGGCCGCGCACTGATGCGTTCAGGCTGAGGCTCGGTGAGGAACTTTCGCTAGCGAATCGACAGAGGTGCCGTGCGGAGCCTGTCCGATATGCCTTGCGCATATCGCGTCCCACACGTGCCCGGCGCGCCGACTGTTGCTTGCCATTCACGGCAGATAGTGGGAACGCCCATAGTGTCGATGCAGCGATCTCTCGTACTCTGCGGAGGGCGCGTGCCGCGGATCGTACTCGGGGCTTTGCTCAATCTGCCGCCGCGTAAGAGCCACGCTGAGCGAGCGACCGCTCCAGCTCACTTCGCGAATCCATAGGGGAGATATGAGTACGTGCTTGCCAGGCAGCCAATGGCGCGTATCGACGATGAGATAACGAAGAACCCACGCGCCTTCTTCAAACAGAAAGTCTGCGACGTGACCAATCGATGCGTCGGATGCCTCGATACGGTAGCCGATGACCTCTCCGCTACTCCTCAGATGAGTATCGACGCCCTCGCCGCTCGCCTGCGCTCGCCTGCGCGCTTCCTCCTCCTCACATCGCAGCGGATCGAGTGCCTCGATCACCGGGATCGCACCCTGTGGCCAGAACGTTCCGGACTGCCAGTACTCAGGGTAGCCGTAGTAGCGGTGATAGGCGGCCTCTTGCTGACGGGATACGGGTTTGTCGGTGTCGACTCCCGGACCGCCCTCCACTTGACGGCGGGTGAGGTTCACGTAGAGCGCGCGATGCGGCCAGTCGATTGACTGCACGGCATACGGGGAAATCAGCACACTGCGTCCGCCCAGCCATCCTCCGGTGTCGACCACGAGGTAGCGTACAACCCACCGCTCATCGTCAAAGTAAATATCCTTGACAGTACCGACCTCGCCTTCCAATAGCGTCGCGATGATTCGAATACCCTCAAATTTCTGGATGCTTCGCAACACGACGTGCCCCGCTGAGAGAACGTGCTTCGTATCCTCGAGCTTGATTCTTGCAACCTCGCGCCAATGAGCTCACGCACGCGCCGCTCAGTCGCCCACGCGATCGGACATCGCTACAGCGGCCCGCCGAGCCAGGTTTTGATTGGCGAAATCCCAGTCGACCAGGTGGCCGAGGAACGCCGCGATGTAGTCTAGACGCCGGTACTGATAGTCCAGGTAGTAAGCGTGCTCCCATACATCGATGGTCAGCAGCGGCACTTGCTTTGTGATGAGCGGTGTTTGCGCATTGGAGGTTGCGATGATGCGCGCCCGGTCATTCTCCAGCACCAGCCAAGCCCAACCGCTGCCAAACTGGTCCCCGGCGGCGGTGACGAATTGCTGGCTAAATGCGTTCTGACTGCCAAAGGACTCTTCGATCAACTCTGCGACTGCCCCGCGCGCTTCCCCGCCGCCGCCCGGGCGCATGCCCCGCCAATAAAACTCGTGGTTCCAGGTTTGCGCGGACGCATTGAAGAGACCCTGGTTGTGCTCGGCACTGGAGCGCACGACGGCCTCCAGGGACGCGGATTCGAGGGGAGTACGCTGAGTGAGCGCACGCGTTTTAGCCACATAGGCGGCCTGATGGTGTCCATGGTGCGCGGCCAACGCGCGCCGCGAGAGGTGGGGCTCGAGAGCTTCGAGCGCGTAGGGCAGTGGCGACAATGTGACGCTCATAGGTCCTCCAGATAAGAGGCTTCCGAGGCTCAGGCGCGACGCACTATTTTACAAGCGATAAAAATCGGCGTTATATATCGCCTACAACGATGGACACCGAGCTGGCCCGTACCTTTCTCGTCGTGATCGCCACGGGCAGCTTTGTCGAGGCATCCCAGCGATTGCACGTCACTCAATCGACCGTCAGCACCCGCATCCAGCGCTTGGAGGAGACCCTCGGGGCCGAGCTGTTCGTTCGGAACAAGGCCGGAACGACGCTGACGCCAGCCGGGCAGCAATTTCAGCGGCATGCTGCCCTCTTGACACGCACCGTCGAGCAAGCGCGCCAGGAGATCGGCATCGTCAGCGGGTTTCGCGCGACGCTCACCATCGCCGCCCGGATCGGGCTGTGGGAGAACTTGCTGTTGCGCTGGCTGCCCATCTTCGCAGCGCTGGCTCCGGATGTTGCAGTGCGCGCGATCGGGGGTATCGAAGATGATTTGATGGAGTCTTTGATCGATGGCCGTTCCAATATCGGGGTGATGTATACGCCGCAAGCGCGGCCGGGGCTGACCGTCGAACCCCTGTTGGAGGAGCAGCTCGTGATGGTGTCCACCCAGGCAGATCCGCCGCGCGAGCCCGCGAGCGACTACATCTATGTCGATTGGGGCCCGGAGTTCTTTGCCCAGCACTGTCTGGCATTCCCGAACTTTGTGGGCGCCCCGCTCACCGTCAATATCGGTTGGCTCGGGCTGCAGCGCCTCCTCGCTTTCGGTGGAACCGGCTATTTTCCGGCGCGGATGCTGCGCGATCACGAAGTGTCGGGCCGGGTGCATCGCGTCGCCAGCGCACCTGAGTTTCGACTGCCCGCCTACTTGTGCTTTCCGACGAAGGTGGACTCTGAACCGCTCTCTCTTGCACTGGCTACGATCCGCCGTGTAGCCGCAGAGTCGGTGTGAACATGAGCACGAGGTTCGAAGTCGGCGAGTCCGATTGATCCCATCGATATTCTTCGTTTGTGAGGCGAAGAATCGAGGCTCACACTCGCCCCGGGTTGCGGCGGATGAGGATCCTGAGGTGTGAGCGGAATTGAACTCGAGGAGGGCGCGGTCTGCATCGATGCGACGATCATCGCCGCGGGTCTCGCCATTGCGCCGGAGCTCGTGCAGCCTCTGATGCGCAACAAAGAGATCACCAGCTTGTGCGAACGTGGCCTCGATCGAGATGCGGGCAAGGTTCGCGTCACCTTTTTTCATGGCAGGCGTCGCTTGTGCCTCGTCCTCGATGCGGCAGGTAATGTTATCGAGCAATCATTGGCCCAGATCCGCAAGCGCGGAGGTCGCACTGCACGACGCCAGCCGGCGAGCTGATCGCTCTTTCGGACCGCGTGTAGCGGTGCCAGGCTCCGTGCATTACGCCGCGATAGTTTGTGCGCTTGTGGCGGCACACTTGCCCACTTTGCGCTCGGTATTCGCAGGACACCGCGCCGCTCGAGACCCCCCTCGCTTTACGTCGACCTGAGTGGGCGCACATCGCGGCGAGAGTCGCCCACGCGCTTCCAGAGCGACAGGTAGCCGATCGTCATGGCCAGGGCCAGAGGCAATGCGCCGCCGAACATGAACACGAGGTCACCCGGCATTCGCAGCCACTCCAGCGTTCGAGCAAGCGGTGATCCGGTGTATGGCAGACCGCGCGCGTGCCAATACCCATGGTGGATCACGTCCACCACCTGCATGAGGCCCCCGGGGAAGAGGCTGAACACCACCATCATGGCAAGGCCGATGTTCAAGCCCCAGAAGGCGACTCGCACCAGGCGTGAGAGCCTCGGCCAGACTTCCTCCGCGACCGTCTCGCGCAGGACGAACACCATCAACCCGGCGCCCAACATTCCGAACACACCCATCATTGCGGCGTGCCCGTGATTCGGCGTAAGCATGGTGCCAACTTCGTAATAGCTCACGATCGGCGTGTTGATCAGAAACCCGAACACCCCAGCGCCCACGAAGTTCCAGAAGCCCACCGCCATCAGGAAGTAGAACGTCCAGCGATGACGGTCCACCACGGCCTGCCTGCCGCGCGTCACTCTGACGAAGTCCCATGCGTCGAGCGTGATGAGCGTCAACGGTACGACTTCGAGGGCGGAGAACGTGGCGGAAAGTGCCATGTTGAGTTCCGTCTGCCCGGTCCAATACCAATGGTGACCCGTGCCGATGAGACCGCCGCCGAAATAGAGGATGGCATCCAGATAGATCGTGCGCAACGCTGTGAGACGTTGGACGAGACCCATCTCGTAGAAGACGACGGCCACGATCACCGTGACGAAGAATTCGAAGAAGCCCTCGACCCACAGATGGATGATCCAGAACCGCCAGGCATCGACGATGGTGTAGTTGGTCTGAGATCCGAAGAACAGCGCGGGCAGGTAGAACAGCGGGATCGCAAATGCCGCAATGAGAAAGAAGTTGGCAAAGCCCCGTCGTTGCGGATCGCGACGCGCGGGCGCCACCGCGCGCCAGATGAGAAAGAACCAGAAGAGGAGGCCGATGGCGAGCAACACCTGCCAGAACCGACCGATCTCCAGGTATTCCCAGCCTTGATCGCCGAACCAGAACCAGCTGCGCGGCAGCCATTGCAGCAGGCCGGCCCACTCTCCCAGCATGCTGCCGACAACCACGGCCGCGACGGCGCCGAAGAGCACATGGATGCCGAGCCGCTGGCCGGGCGGGCTCGTGCGGCCCAAAAGCTCCGCCACGAACAGAGCACCGGCGACAAATGAGGTTGCGATCCAGAAGATCGCCGACTGCAGGTGCCAGGTGCGCAGTAGATTGCTCGGCAGAAATTTCGACAGATCGACGCCGTAGAACGTGCCGGGATCAGCGCGATAGTGGGCGATCCCGGCGCCGAACACGGTCTGTCCGAACAGGACAATCGCGGCCACCGCCATGTACTTGAGCACTGCCTTCTGCGAGCCGCTCAAGATCCACGCTGCTTGCGTCACGGGCGTGCCGTGCCACCCCAAATAGTCGAACTTTCCGAACGCGAGTAGCACGAGCGCCGTGCCACCGAGCAGGAAGATGAAGCTGATCGCGGTCCACAGAAGCGCCGCACTCGCTGGGTAGTTTCCGGCCAGCGTGTCATAGGGGAAATTATTGGTATAGGAGTGGCCCGCTCCGGGCCGCTCGGCGACGGAGGCCCATGCGGCCCAGGTAAAGAAGGCGGTGAGATCGTGCAATTCCTGTGGGTCGGTGATTAGATTCGCCGGCAACCCGCCGTTCCCGCGCGGATCTTGCAGGTATTGCTTCCAACGGCCGATTTCTGCTTGAAACGTCTCCTTCCCTGCCGGCAGAACGGTCAGCTCTCCGGTTCGCGAATCGTAGCGGTTGGCCTTGAGTAGGTGAGCCACTTCCGCGTCGGTGACGGCGCGCTCCGTCCCGGAAAGTGCTGCGTAGTCCATTGAATAGCGAGCTCGCGCCTCCTGTTGCGCAAGAGCGAGCGCCCAATCGTGCAGCACAGCGGCACTGAAATCGGGACCGAGGTAGCCTCCGTGTCCCCAGATGGTTCCATTGTCCATCAAGCCGTACTCGAGGAACACTTCCTGCCCGCTTCGGACGTCCCTCCCGGTAAAGACGACGGCGCCGGCGGCATCCACGACGCGATCGGGAACCGGCGGAGCGTTCTGGTACGCGGTGAAAGTCAGCAGGACGAGGACGGCAAAGCCCAGAGCGAATGTAACGATGACTGCGTGTCTCCAGCGCGCAGAAAGCTGTTCGACGTCGCTCATGTTGCCTCCGAGCCTGCGAGTTGAGCTGGTGTACGGATGTCTTCCACAATGCTTCGCGCAGCGCGACTACCGGGAATGCCCTCTTCCGTGCATGCGCGCGCCGGGGCGCCTAGCCCACGATAAGCATGCGCGCCGCCGCCGGCAACACGGCCCCCGGCGGGCACCAGGTGCACGTCGCGGGCAAGGCAGGCACGTACGGCCGTCGAGCGTATGATGGTTTGACTTTGGTCGACATCATACGCCTCCCGTTCAGCTTCCGTCGGCGGTAAAACCATGCACAGCAATCCAAATCCGCTCGGCGCCGCGGCGACGCTGGCGACCGAATCAGGGCCGGTCTCCTACGTGAGCCTCACGAAGCTGGCCACGAACACCGGCGCGGACGTGGCGCGCCTTCCGTACACGGTGAAGATCCTGCTGGAGAACATAGCCCGCCGAGCCGGTGGCCGCGATGTCTCGGAGGCGGATGTCGTGTCGCTGGCCCGATGGCCGCACGGGGCCGATGCGTCCATCGCATTCACGCCGGGGCGTGTGTTGATGCAAGACTTCACGGGGGTTCCCGCTGTGGTGGACCTGGCGGCGATGAGAAGCGCCGTCGTACGCTCAGGTGCCGATCCGAAGCGCGTCAACCCCTTCATCCCGGTCGATCTAGTCATCGATCACTCTGTTCAAGTCGATCGGTTCGGCAACGCTGAGGCTTACACTGCCAATCTGGAGTGGGAATACCGCCGCAACAGCGAGCGCTACGCGCTGCTGAATTGGGCGCAGCAGGCGTTCGAGGATTTCCGTGTGGTCCCCCCCGGCATGGGAATCTGCCATCAGGTCAACCTCGAGCATCTCGGGCAAGTCGTGACCTCGCGACACGGATGGGCGTTTCCCGACACGCTGGTGGGGACCGATTCACATACACCGATGATCAATGGTCTGGGTGTGCTCGGGTGGGGAGTGGGTGGCATCGAAGCCGAAGCGGCGATGCTCGGCCAGCCGATGTTTCTGCCGAAGCCGGTCGTCCTGGGCGTGCGGACTCGAGGAGCGCTTCCGATCGGCACGACCGCCACTGACCTGGTCCTGACGCTGACGCAAATGCTCAGGGCGCACGGCGTGGTGGGTAAATTCGTCGAGTTCTTCGGACCGGGATTGAGCGCGCTCACCATCGCTGACCGGGCCACACTGTCGAATATGTCACCGGAGTTCGGTGCCACCTCAACGCTCTTCCCGGTCGATTCGAACACGTTGAGTTATCTGAAGCTGACCGGCCGGGGCGCACTGGTCGATCTGGTCGAGCGCTACACGCGCGAGCAGGGATTGTTCAGAACCGACGCAGACCCGGAGCCGCGGTTCAACGAAGTGCTGGACTTGGATCTGAGTCAGGTCGAGCCGAGTGTTGCCGGGCCCAAGCGCCCGCAGGATCGGGTGTCCTTGCCCCGCGTCTGGCAATCCTTCAAGAGTGCATTCGACGGCGCGGAAGTTCCGGTGGAGGGCAAAGCCATCTCGCGGCTCGTGGGCGAAGGGGGCAACCCGGCGGGTGAGATTCTCGAATCGCCCGCGGAACACCTGGATGAGCCCGGCGCGGCCGCGACCGTCACTCACGGATCGGTCGTCATCGCAGCCATTACGAGTTGTACCAATACCTCAAACCCGACGGTCATGATCGCGGCCGGGCTGTTGGCTCGAAAGGCGGTGGAGGCAGGCCTACACTGCAGACCGTGGGTGAAGACCTCGCTCGCTCCGGGCTCGCGCGTCGTGACGCGATACCTCGACAAGGCCGGCCTGACGCCGTACCTGGAGAAGTTGGGTTTTAATCTGGTGGGCTATGGATGCACCACCTGCATCGGTAACTCCGGGCCGCTACCCGCCGAGATCGCGGCTGCCGTGACCGGCAAGGACCTGGCCGTCGCGGCGGTTCTGTCGGGAAATCGCAACTTCGAGGGACGCATTCACGCCCAAGTGAAGGCCAGTTACCTCGCGTCGCCCCCCTTGTGCGTCGCGTATGCGCTGACCGGAACGCTCAACTGCGACTTGACGGTCGATCCGTTGGGAAGCGACCGAGATGGCCGGCCCGTCTACCTGCGGGACATCTGGCCCACCGTCGAGGAAGTGAATTCGCTCGTCGCCGCCTGCGTATCGCCCGATCAGTTCGATCTCGAATACGGTCGCATCTTCGCAGGGGATGCGCGATGGAAGAGCATGCCGGCCCCGACCGGCACGCTATTCGACTGGGACCGCACGTCGACCTATGTTCGCGAGCCCCCCTACTTCAGTGAGCCCGCCGGTGCGCCCCCAGCATCCGCGGACATCGTAAGCGCACGAGTGCTCGCAGTGCTGGGTGACTCGATCACCACCGACCATATTTCTCCCGCGGGCAGCATCCCGGTCGACTCTCCTGCCGGGCAGTACCTCGTGGACCATTGCGTGTCGCCGGCGCAATTCAATAGTTTTGGCTCCCGGCGCGGCAATCACGAGGTTATGATGCGCGGCACGTTCGGCAATATTCGCCTGCGCAATCGGATGGTGCCCGGCCGGGAAGGCCCGTGGACTTGCCACGTTCCCAGCGGCGAGCAGATGAGCATCTACGAGGCCGCCGTGCGCTACCGACGGGAGGCAACGCCCCTGGTGGTCATCGCCGGCACAGAGTACGGATCGGGAAGCTCGCGCGATTGGGCGGCCAAGGGCTCTGCGTTGCTGGGCGTGAAAGCCATCATCGCCCGAACGTACGAGCGCATCCACCGCAGCAACCTCGTGTGCATGGGCGTACTGCCCTTGCAGTTCGCGCCCGGGGATTCGGCCGAATCGTTGGGCCTGTCTGGCTTCGAGACCCTCTGCATCGTCGGGATCGGTGACCTCACTCCCCGGCAGAACGCGCGTGTTCGCGTCACCCGGCAAGATGACTCAGTCGTGGAGTTTGACACGATAGTGAGGATCGACGCCCCGGCCGAAGTCGAATACTTTCGCAACGGCGGCATCCTCCGGATGGTTCTAAGACAGCTTCTGTCGGCGTGAGAAGGTGGGGGGGCATGCGATCACCGCACGGCTCAGCAGTCGGATTCTGGCGGTACGCGCGGCGACGCCTTGGAACCCGCAAGCCGCACAAGCCTCCTCGCCGCGCCCGATCGGTATCTATCGGTTGATCTGTGTTTCCCGGCTCACACGGGCGAGCCGTGCATGTTGAGCAGCCAGATTGATAACCGCGGGGGACCCCGCAAACAATGGGACGCGCTCAGGCGATGCCGCTCGCTGAAGCCGATCGCACGTCAGACATTCCAACGTACCGGCAACCCGCTCTGGCGTGCCCAGATCATGCCAACCGCACGCGGGCACAGTGAGGACACGCAATTTGGATTCTGCGCCGCGCACGACCGCATGGGAGAAGTCAATGCATGGCAGGCGCTCATAGAGCTCCTGCAACGCTGCGGCTCGCGCGCCAAGTCGAGCGTCGTACGCCATCACGGCTTGCATCTGCGCGACGGCATCCGGGATGCGCGCGCGAAGCATCTCGAGCAACGCAACCCCCTGCGTGGTGAATATGAATGTATTCCAGAGTGCACCGTTTGCGACGAGCTGCCGTGCGAGCGTGGCTTCCGGCTTCTCGATGAAGCTATCGACGTGGCGCGCGCCGCCGGCCAGCTTCTCCTTCGGCAGAATGTAGCCGAAACCGGGATCCGCGTTTTCGGGCTCGATGCCGAGGAACGTCAGCGCATCCGGATCGTGCATCGCAAGTGCGGCGGCCTCGCGCAAACTGCCCGCGAACGCCCTCTCCTCGCGCACATAGTGGTCGGCCGGCAGGAACACGATTCGCGCGAACGGATCGCGTTCGAGAATCGTAAGCAGGCTCAGGAGAATACCGTTCGCCGTGCCGCAGTTGCGCGGCTGCACGATAACGCTAACCGACGGAAGTGCCCAAATCGCGCCGTACCAGTAGCATCGGTGTTGATCGGCGACAATCACGCAGATGCGCTCGCGCGGCACAATGCGGCGTGCACGCTGTATCGCCCCCTGCAGCAGCGATCCACCGCCGTTCAGGGAACAGAATTGCTTGGGTACCAACCGACCGTTCGTATCGGTGGTGAGCGCCGCAAGACGCGTACCGTCGCCTGCGGCGAGCACCACTGCCCAGGTCCGTTGCCCGGTTTTCATCGCCTGGTCTCCTTGCTATTCATTCGTTGTTCGGTGGGCGCCGCGGCGGGCAACGAGGCCAGAGGAAACCAAAAAGACCCCTCCTCTGCGAGGTCGAGCTTGGGGGGAGTCACGCAGACCGCGCGCATTTGAGGAGGGGTGCCTAAACGCGTCCTCACGATCGGCATCACTCTACGGGTCAACCCTGGCTCGCTGACCTCACTCTGCGGCGCGTAAATCACCGCCATTGTGCCTCTGCCCGATCGTCCATGTGCCATGCGAAGCCGGAGTGAAATGCGGCTGAGCCTGAGGAGAGTCCGGCGCACGAAACTGTGATCACAACGTAACCCCCCGGCAGCCGCCCACTCGCGAGCTTCTGAGCGTAGTCCTGATGTCGCAGTTCACAAGCGAAAAAATCGCCGATTCGGATCGACCGCATCGATGGATAGCGAATCGCTCGAACCTCTTTCATCGTGATCGTCCGGCAGCACACGGCGTACCTCGAACTCGACGCAGCGCCGCAAAGAGAAGCTCGACCGCTGCACCGCCCGCAGACGCACCGCGCTCGCACCGATCGCATGCGCTAGCTACGCTGCCGCAGTCCTGCGATCGCATATCGAAAACTTCAATGTCAACGGTCGATATTTATCGCTTGTCTCATGTCGAGTTGCCACCTACGCTGCGCACGTGTCGAGGCCCTCACCAACACAGGCGCATCGAGATGTCTTCCATCTGACATGCGAATGAATAATGACGAACCTAGGAGTCACGATGAAAATCATCTACACAGCCTGGTTAGCAGTCCTGGCCGTTGCCGCGGCTGGTGCATGGGCCCAGAGTACCGCACCCACCGATGCGCAGATCGCGGCGATCGTGGTGACGGCCAACCAGGTGGATATTGACGCTGGCAAGCTTGCGAAGGCGAAGTCCGCCGCCAAGGATGTCAAAGCGTTCGCTCAGCGGATGATCACCGACCATGGCGGCGTCAACAAATCCGCTTCCGCGCTCGTGCAGAAACTGCATGTGACGCCCGAAAGCAATGCAACGAGTGAGAGCCTGAAGCAGGGCGGGGAGCAGAACCTCGCCTCTCTGAAGAAACTCAAAGATGGCGCGTTCGATCGGGCGTATATCGACCACGAGGTCGCCTATCATCAAAGCGTGATCGACGCGCTCGACAAGACCCTAATTCCAAGTGCCCACAACGAGGAACTCAAGGCGCTGCTGGTGAAGGTCCGCCCCGCGTTCGTTGACCATCTCGAGCACGCGAAACAACTGCAGGAATCCCTCGGCAAGAGCGATGAATGAGTCTGCTCTCCCGAATCGGGCACCCACCCTTCATGGCGCGAGCGTACGGAATCGTCCTCGTCGGCGCACTGCTCGCCGGGAGTGCCGTATCGATAGGGTCGCCAGCGAGCGCCGCGCCGAAGACGCATGTCGTGACCATCGAGAACTTGCGCTTCACTCCGGATGTGCTGACGGTCCAGCGGGGGGATCGGGTCGTGTGGATCAACAAGGATCTGTTTCCACACACGGCGACGGCGGATAACAAGGCCTTCGATTCACATGGCATCGAACCGAGCGCATCGTGGACTTACGTGGCCCGCAAGCCAGGCGAGTATCCTTATGGGTGCCTGTTTCACCCGACAATGAAGGCAAGACTCACGATCCGGTGAGCGGACTCGAGACGGCTGATGGGTGACGAACCCAGGGGTCGGATCCGCCCTCGTTGGTCGCATCGATGAACCCTCGATGATTCGCGCGGCCGAAACGCTGTGCGTGATCTGAGTCATTTCGGTATTCGAGGGAACTCTCATGTCCTGGCTCGTTTGGATTTCCGTGGGGATTGCGACCGGAATCGTGGCACACAGCCCCATTCGGCGCGCCGCCTCTGCCGTTTTTATTGACGCCGCGCTCGGCCTCATCGGGGCCGCCTCAGCCGGCTGGCTCTTCAATACGGTTCATGGAATAGATCCACTGCGCCTGACGCTGAATAGTCTGTTGCTTGCGCTGCTGGGAGCCGTTGTCCTCGTGAGCCTGTACCATGCCATGACACCCGCACATCTTTAGCCCCGATAAGCGGGAACTGACTTCTGCGATAGAGCAGCACGAATCACTTCGGAATCACTCGGAGCGGGAACTCCCGCGCCTCGACAGACTTGATCGGAATCGACGCGACTCAGATTGCAGAATGCGATACCTCGCTCTAGCGACCGACTTCGACGGCACCGCAGCCAATGAGAACAGGCTTTCTGACAGCGCAGCCGCGGCCATCGAGCGACTGCGCATCTCGGGGCGCCGCACCATCCTCGTCACCGGCCGGCGTCTGGAGGATTTGCTTCGAGTGTGCCCGCGGGTCGGGCTTTTCGATCGGGTGGTGGCTGAAAACGGGGCGGTCCTCTATGACCCCGAGCGTCGCGAGGACACGGCGCTCGCTGCGCAAGTCCCCCCGCACTTTGCCGAACGGTTGCGGGAGCGCGGTGTCGCTCCAGTTGAAGTCGGGCGCGTGCTGGTTGCCACGAGCAGTGCACATCGAGCGCTGCTACTGGAGGTCATCAACGAGCTTGGCCTCGAGCTTCAGCTCATCTTCAATCGCTCCGCGGTAATGGTGCTGCCCGCGGGAGTCAACAAGGCGACGGGACTCCGGTTCGCACTTCGGCGGCTCGGGTTGTCTCGTCACGAAGTGGTCGGAATCGGCGATGGGGAGAACGACCACTCGCTGCTCCGCTACTGCGAGTGCGGCGTGGCCGTCGCCAATGCCGTCGAATCGCTGAAGGCAGCTGCCGATCTGGTAACGGTGCATGGCGAGGGGGACGGCGTCGCAGAGATCTGCGACGAGATCGTTGCGGACGACCTGAAACGCGTTGAGGGCAGGATCGAGCGCCACCTCCTGCTCGTGGGCACGAGCTCGGATGGGACTGATGTGTCCCTTCCTCCCTACGGGCGCAACGTTCTCATCGCAGGCCCGTCGGGGAGCGGCAAGTCGACGCTGACGGCCGGTCTGGTCGAACGCCTCATGGGAAAGGCCTACCAGGTGTGCATTGTCGATCCGGAGGGCGATTACGTCACGCTCGAGGGCGTGGTGTCGCTTGGAACCCAGCAACGGGCGCCGAGCGTGAACGAAGCCCTCTCGATCCTGGAGGATCCCGCCATCAATCTGAGCATCAACCTGCTCGGACTGTCGCTCGAAGACCGACCACTGTTTCTCTCGCAGCTCGTTCCAGGCCTGCACGCCATGCGCGCGCGCACCGGGCGCCCACATTGGATCGTGCTGGACGAAGCGCACCACATGCTCCCACAGGCCTGGGGTCACGCCGGCTCGACGCTCCCGCACAGACTCGGAGAGACGATTCTGGTGACCGTTCATCCCGATCACATCGCGCCAGCCGTTCTTGCGCCCATCGACGTCGCCTTCGCGGTGGGTCGCTCGCCTGAGCAGACTCTCGGCAGCTTTGCTCACGCAGCGGATCAGAATCTGAGCTGGCCTGAAGCGCTCGCACACACTCCGGGTAGCGTGGTCGCCTGGTTTGTGAGCGAGGGCCGGGCGCCCTTCTCCATGGAGCCTCAGCCGTCGCGCGCCGATCGAATCCGGCATCACCGCAAGTACGCGGAGGGGAATCTGCGCGAACACAGCTTCTATTTCCGCGGGCCCGACAGCCGGCACAACATCAAGGCGCAGAATCTCGCGGTTTTCTGCCAGATCGCCGCAGGCATCGGCGAATCAACCTGGGTTTTCCACCTGGGGCGACACGATTACTCTCGATGGTTCCGCGGAGTCATCAAGGACGACTATCTCGCCGAGCAAAGTGAGCGGATCGAACATCGGACGGACCTGTCGCCCCAGCAGTCGCGCGAGCTGATCCGAGAGCTTATCTGCGCGCGCTACACACTCCCCGAGTGAGGCCTTTCCGCTGGTGAACCCGATGCTCATCAGGAATGCTCGACAGCCCTCTTCTCCTGGGTTGCGGCGGGTCGCGCAGGTTCGAGCACGGGCGCGGGCGACAAGCCCGTGACAGCGCCAACCTCCTGCTCGTTGAGAGTCTCACGAGCCAGCAACGCTGCGACCAGAGCATCCAGTTCCCGACGATGGGCGCTGAGAAGGCGCAACGCCTGCTCATGGCTCTCGCTAATGATCGCCCGAACCTCGGCATCGATCACACGCGCGGTCGCCTCGCTGAATGGCCTCTCAGCGCCAAACCCGCCGCCGGACAGATACGGATTCTGACGAGGCGCAAACTGCACCATGCCGAGCTCATCGCTCATGCCCCATCGAGTCACCATGTTTCGCGCGAGGTTCGTGGCCTGCTCGATGTCGCTTTCAGCACCGGTGGTTTTGGTGCCGTAGACAATTTCCTCCGCCGCGCGCCCTCCCAACATCCCGATGATGCGCCCTCGCAGATAGGCCTCGGGGTAATGATAGCGATCGTTATCCGGGCGCTGATAAGTCACGCCGAGCGCCTGCCCTCGCGGCACGATACTCACCCGGTGCACAGGATCGGCACCGGGGACGACCAAGGCAAGGATGGCGTGTCCGCTCTCGTGATAGGCGATGCGCTCCCGGTCCTGCCGGCTCATCAGGAGCGAGCGCTCCGGGCCGAGCACGATCTTCTCCAGAGCGTCCAGAAAGTCCTTTTGCCGGACGTTGTCTTGGCTGCGGCGGGCCGCCAGCAACGCGGCCTCGTTCACCAGGTTCCTCAAGTCCGCTCCTGCGAGGCCCGGCGTCGAGGCGGCCACCTCGACAAGACTTGTATCAGCGGCAAGCGGCACCTTGCGCGTATGCACTTCGAGGATCGCCTCACGACCCCGCTTGTCCGGAAGATTCACGACCACCCGGCGATCGAATCTCCCCGGCCTCAGGAGCGCGCGATCGAGCACGTCCGGCTGATTGGTTGCGGCCAGCACGATGACGCCCTCCCGGCTGGAGAAACCGTCCATTTCGGTCAGGATCTGATTCAGGGTTTGCTCCTGCTCGCTGCTGCCGCCGAATGCCATCGGGCCGCGCGCACGGCCGATGGAATCGAGCTCGTCGATGAAAATAATCGCCGGAGCATGCTCGCGCGCCTGTTTGAAGAGGTCGCGGACCCGGGCGGCTCCTACGCCGACGATCATCTCAACGAATTCCGCCGCGCTCATGGAAAAGAACGGCACCCCGGCCTCGCCCGCTACGGCTCTCGCCAAAAGGGTCTTTCCGGTCCCTGGTGCCCCTACCAGCAGCACACCCTTTGGAGCCGTTCCGCCCAGCCGGGTGTACTTCTCAGGTTCCTTGAGAAAATCCACGATCTCGACCAGCTCGTTCTCAGCCTCGTCGATACCCGCCACGTCATCGAACGTGACTCGGGTGTCCTGCGCCTGGTCGTAGCGACGCGCACGACTCTTGCCGATGCCCATGAGCCCACCGCCCAAGCCGCCGCCCTGCTTCGCCGCACGGCGGAAGATCCAGACATAGAAAGCAATGATGAGCAGCGCCGGACCGAAGCCGAAGAGCAATGTCGACCACGGGCTACCGCCCGTCTGGATGGGTTGCGCACTGATCTCGACCTTGTTATCGATCAGCAGCTTCTCGAGCCCTGGATCCACGAAGGCTGGCAGTGTCGTTTTGAAATTGATCGCTGTGCGCGGCTCAGCCTTTGACCCCACGTCATGCTTGACGCCCGGCGGCGGGTAGGTGATGGCCTTCACGAAGCGTCCCTCGATCCTCGCACCCTGGCTGAAGATCGACTCGACGTTGCCGCTCGTCACCTCTTTCTTGAAGAAGGTGTAGGGCACGGTGATCGCCGTCTCGGCGCGGGGGGCCAGGAGCTCCGTAACGAGAAAGTTCACGCCGAGGATCAACAGGAAAATCAGCCAGAGTCTGGGCGGTGGCCAGTTTGCCTTTCCAGGCACCGTGGGCTGGCGCTTACCCGCGCCCGAGGCTTCTCCTGCGCCGCGAGGTGTACTTGGGGGTCTGCCCCGAGAATCGGGTTGTCCCGGTAATTTCACGGTGATCTCCTCGAATTCCAAGCGCTGCGCTCCCCCTGGCAACGCAACCCGCCTCGTGGTTCCGATACCATCGAGGCCCACCCACGCGGACACAAGCGACATCTATAACTTCGCAGCGTGCGCGCGGTCGATGACCGGAGCCCACAGACGCCTGAAGTTTCCAACAAGCGAACACTCTCCACGATACTCTCATATTGTCGAACTGGCCTGCCTGTGGGACACGGCTGCTGCCCATGTCAACCGAGCACGATCATTCGTTTCTATCGAAGTATGATCCGCCGGTATTTCGAATTGTCCTAACGTGTGTCCCGCTGTAAAACACACTCGCGGTGCGCGATTTCAGCCATAAGTACTCGAGAGCGTCTGGGCGAATCGAGTGAGCCACCGCGGCAGTGACACACACAGGAGACTGGAACCATGCGCAAGCGAGCCATTGTCGTGACCGAAGCTGACGAGAACCGGTTGCGAGGGCTGCTGGAAGATGAGTTGGGCACCTCGCTGCGCGATCAGGCGCATCTGCAGGAATTGCAATCCGAGCTCGAGCGCGCGGTGATTCTCAGAACGAAGGATGTGCCTGCAGAAGTCATCACCATGCACAGCAGGATACGCGTCCTCGACCTGAACGACGGCACGCGCAACGATTTCATGCTCGTTTTCCCAAGCGAGGCGGACGTCGAGGCCAAGCGGATCTCCGTGCTGGCGCCTATAGGGACGGCGCTGCTGGGATTCCGGCAGGGCGACGAGGTCGAGTGGATGATGCCCGGTGGCGTGCGTCGGTTGCGCGTCGAACGCGTGCGCCAACCTTATGTGGAGAGGCCGCGTGGCACGCCGAGGTGGCCGTTGCACTCCGCCGCGGTCTCGCTGGCAAGCTCGTGACCGCCGCAATTCAGTGAGCGATTGCACATCGGTTTCGCGACGCCCAGCGGGTCTGCAAATGTACATACTGTGCGCAACTGACCTCTTGGCCAAGAGCGAGTCCGCGATCGACCGGGCAGAAATACTCGCTGATCACCTCGATGCCGATCTGTCCCTGCTACACGTGGTCACGCCGCCTGAATCGCCTCGCATGCTCGCGGAGGACCTGCAGCGCGCCAGCCTCGGCATGGAGTGGCGATCACGCCCACGCGCCTCGAGTGTTGGAGCACTCAAGATGCGGTTCATTTTCTAACACAGCAGACCCATGATGCGAGGGCGCCAAATGTGTCCTTGTTGTGCATAGCGGTGCTGAAGATGCGAAACAAGTACATTCTGTCGTAGCGAGTTTGAACAGCGGCGCGACGGCGTAAGCGAATGAGCCACGAGTTCACTTTGCGCAAGCTGTCTCGAAGCCTATCCGAGTTGGACTGTCAGCATCGAGACCGAGCCACCATCTACGCCTTGCACTGGAAACGCAATCCTTTCGCCCTCTATTGCCGCTCCGAGCACGTAAAGCAGCGGCAGATAATGCTCCGGAGTCGGAACCGAGAGCGCGGCATCCCTGCCCCACGACGCAAAGTCGACGAGCGGCGCGTGCTCGCCTCTCACGATGAGCTCGCGTGCTCTTGCTTCGAAACGCACAGCCCATTCGTACGGCTCGGTGGGGTGTCCACCCCACGCATACGTGTGGAGGTTGTGTACAATGTCGCCGCTGCCCATGACCAAAATGTCCTCATCGCGCAACGCGCGCAGCCTCCTTCCGATGTCGTAATGAAATCTGGGTGGTTGCGTTTCATCGATGCTGAGCTGTATCACCGGTATGTCCGCCGAGGGGAACGCGTGGCACAGCACGGACCACGTTCCATGATCGAGACCCCACGACTCATCCAACGCGACGTGCAACGGGGTGAGCAGTTGTCGGACTCTGTCCGCAACCTCGGGTGCCCCAGGAGCCGGATACCGCACCTCATACAGTTCGCGAGGGAAACCGCCGAAGTCATGGATCGTGCGCGGCGTACTCATCGCCGTTACCGCAGTGACAGGAACAAACCAGTGCGCGGAGATCGACAAGATCACACGCGGCCGCGGAATCCGGGCGCCAATGGAGACCCATGCCGAAGTGTATTCGTTCTTCGCCAGCGCGTTCATGGGATTCCCATGGCCAAAGAAGATAGCCGGCATGCGCATGACGAAGGCTTACTATTACTGGAGCCCCGAACTCGGCGGACGGCCCGATTCGAGTGTGTGAACATACTAGTCGATATAGGCTACCGCATGTAAACGGCCTTGGCGTCGGCGTCCCCACCAATGAGGAGAGCTCGATGAACATCGAGCGACTGCATGGACCTCGATGATTCAGCGAGCCGGGTCCATTCTCCCTGGAGTCCATTCCGACACAAGACATTCTCCGTCATCTGGACCGCGACGCTGGTCGCTAACATCGGCGGCTGGATGTACAGCTCCAGCTCCGGCTGGCTCATGACGACGCTCGATGCAGATCCGATGATGGTTTCGCTGGTGCAGGTTGCATCGAACCTGCCGCTGTTCCTGTTCGCGGTGCCTGCAGGTGCTCTAGCGGATATCGTCGATAAGCGCCGGTTTCTAATCGTTGCCGAGATCTTCATTACAATCGCATCGACCGCATTTGCGGTGCTCGTGTGGTTCGACCTGATTACTCCCGTGATGCTGCTGCTGTTTGTGTTTTTGATCGAGTCGGGCACCGCGGCCACGTCTCCGCCCTGGCAGTCCATCGTCCCGCAACTCATCCCGAGGCCGGATCTGCCGCCCGCCGTGGCGCTCAACAGTATCAGCATCAATATCAGCCGCGCACTGGGCCCGGCGCTGGGCGGAGTCCTCACTGCGGCTTTCGGGCTCGCGGCTCCGTTCTGGGTGAACGCTGTCAGTAACCTCGGAACCATCGGTGCACTCGCGTGGTGGCGCTCGCCACAGAACCGGTCGACACTGCCGGCGGAGCGCTTCGCCAGCGGTATCAGCACGGGACTCCGTTATGCGCGACACAATTCTCATCTGCGCGCCACGCTGGTGCGCGCGGTTGCCTTTTATCTGTTCGCGAGCTGCTACTGGGCGCTCTTGCCATTGGTGGCACGCGATCAGATTGGCGGCGGCGCGAAGATGTATGGCGCGTTGCTCGGCGCAATCGGGGTCAGCGCAATCGCGGGCTCATTTGCGCTGCCCTGGATGAAGGCGAAGCTGGGGCCGAATCGGCTCGTGGCTGCAGGCTCCATCGGCACGGCGGGCACGCTGATCCTCCTTGGTTCCTCACACGCGCCGCTGAGCGCCATCGCGGGCTGTTGCATCGCGGGCATGTCGTGGATCGTTGTGCTGGCGAGCCTGAACCTCTCGGCACAGTTTGCGCTAGCCGAATGGGTGCGAGGACGCGGGCTGGCTATTTACGTCACGGTCTTCTTCGGCTCGATGACGATTGGCAGCATTGCCTGGGGTGAATTTGGACGCGCGGGCGGCGTGCCGCTGGCGCACTTCATCGCCGCTGCAGCCATACTGCTCGCAATTCCATTGACTTGGCGATGGAAATTGCAGACGGGAGCTGCCATCGACCTGACGCCTTCCGCGCACTGGCCGTCGCCAGTCATCAGCGAGGCCATCGAGAACGACTCTGGACCGGTGCTCGTGACAGTTGAGTATCGCATCGACCCGGCCAACCGTGCGGCCTTCCTCCGGGCGATCGAGCACCTGTCACAGGAGCGGGGCCGCGACGGAGCCTACGCGTGGGGCATTTATGAAGACACCGCCGATCGAAATCGCTATCTGGAGACGTTTCTCGTCGAATCATGGCTGGAGCACCTACGCCAGCACAAACGTGTGACGAACGCCGATCGGCTGCTCCAAGACCACATTCACCACTACCTGAAAGGTGCTGTAAAAGTAACCCACTTCGTCGCTCCGCGCACCGAGTGACGCATTGCGGAACGGGATTGCGCGGCACTAGCCTCTCTCCGTCCCAGACGGGCGGGCCGGATCAGTGCGCACTCACCACCCTCCGCGGCGACATCACCGGCCCCATGCTTGCCATTGAGTGTGTCTTGTTCCTCACCGTCAAGTTAATTCTGAAGTGATCATGGCAGTACTCCATTTCGTTACCGGCCTCGCCACAAATCTCAGTCGACTTTGATCTGCTTGGGCTGATGCTTCTGTGCTTGCGCCTTGGGAATGTGCACGGTGAGCACGCCGTCCTTGCTCTCGCAGCGGATGGCATTCTCATCAACGCTTTCCGGAAGTGAGAAGCTACGGGCGAAGTGGCCGTAAAAACTCTCCACGCGATGCATCTTCTCGTTCTTGTCTTCTTTCTGCTGCTTACGATCCCCCTCAATAGTGATCGTACCGTCGTCAACCGTAACCTTGACGTCTTCTTTCTTCACGGCGGGCAACTCGGCGCGGATCAGATACTCCTTGTCCGTCTCGCTGATGTCGGCGGAGGGCGCCCACTGGAGGTTGTCGCCGTTAGAGCCCACTGCACGCAAGGCCAAGCGGTTGAACATGTTTGGCATGAGGCGGTTGAACAAACTGTCTATTTCTCCAAACGGTTCCCATCGTACGACGCTCATTTGACTTCTCCTGTGTGGGATCTGCAGAGTGTATCCCCAGATGTGGGTGCGAGAAAGGACGTCGGACTGCGCAGCCCGGAGTAGTGGCCTCTCTTCGCTGGGCGCGCTGAGCGGCGAGCTCTGTGACTCCGACCACGCGGTGCGCGGCCCGCTCAGCCGCCCACGTCGAGCCGTAGCTATCGACCGCTCCAGACAGAGTCACCGCACCGTCCTTGACCGTAACCCCGATCTCGGCAGCGTTTACGGCGGGATCCCATTTGAGCTCATCTAGGACGTCTTGCTGAATCTGTTTGTCCGTCTTCATGGCGAGACTCGTGTTGGCTCGCACACGTAGCTGGCGGTATTTCGATCGGCTCCCCGATTTCCGGGCGGACAACCTGGTGCGCGCGGCGTACCAACTCGGTGCGGCAACGAACAGAAATGACCAAGAGCGGGTGCTCACATAGGCGTCTAACGAGAGCTTCGGTGTCGTCGGTCGCAATTGCCATGCTGTCCGAACGCGGGATGGACCACGGTCACGGTGCCGACACATGCAAAGCGGGCCAGGGAGTGATGATGCCATCCACGCGCAGAACCCTTACCGGCGTGGCTGGCCTCGCTTTCCTCCCTCGAGGGCGGTGAATGCGAGGATCGTGACCGCCTTCGCGATCAGCGCGCGAGCACGCGACGAACGGGGTGTGTGGATCCCTGATCAGGCGCGGGCGTTCCTTGCCTATACGCACTCGATCGGCGGGACGATTGCTGCGGCGGAGTTCTTCAACGAGCCCTCGTTCGCCGCGATGGGAGCTGCGCCTCCGGGGTACGATG
>Ga0070679_100001223_pt1 | contig 22592 bp, 22 predicted proteins | sample KBSC63BmetaG_FD_65652 | JGI IMG/M metagenome (GOLD analysis project Ga0070679, IMG submission 65652) | Corn rhizosphere microbial communities from Kellogg Biological Station, Michigan, USA - KBS C6-3B metaG | ecosystem: Host-associated > Plants > Roots > Rhizosphere | place: USA: Michigan... | reverse complement strand
CTTGAAATTTTTCTTTAAATAATAGCGCTGCGCATATTGTCCTATTAATAAAATAAGCGGTTTGCTTTTAAAATTTTTAAAAATCTGTGGATGCCATAATGGAGCACATTCAAGCCGTGGCGGAAGATCGCCTGATACTGCTTTTCCAGGATAACAAAAACCCATTGGTAAAATTGAAATGTACGCAGGATTGTAAAATATTTCATCGCTTATATTCATCCATGATTTTAATTTTTTACCACTAGCGTCGTTCCATGGAATCCCGGTTTCGTGCACACGCCTGCCGGGAGCCTGGCTTATAATAACAATTTTCGAATATCCGTTTAATTGGACAACAGGCCTTGGACCTAACGGCAAATGTTCTTTACAAACTTCACATTGCTGTATTTTATTTAAGAGTTTATTCATGATGAAAAATCAAAAAAACATTTTTTATTCCGTTTCTTTTTCATAATTCAATTCGTTATTTACAATCCTTGCTGGTGCCGTATAAGGATGTTCCTGTTCTTTTGATATGCCCATTATGTGCATTACTTTCCAGCCATGCAGCTTTAAATAATCAGAAACCATAGACCGATGACACCGCCACCACACTGCTTCAGAGCACATATAAGCCGTCGTTTGTTTCAATGCAATTTGCTCAAGCTGTTTTATGCCATCTCTAAAAGAAGTTGTCTCCATATAATCTGCATAGCTTCGAAAAGCGACATGTCGCCAGGCTGTATTTTTTGAACCGGGATTTGCTTTTCTTCTACCTCCAAGTTCTTTTATATGGACATATTGAATGTTGTTTTGAGGCAACGAAATTTCCAGCGCTTCTTTATTAAATTGAGGAAACTTTCGAGAGCCCGGAAAGCTCCTGATGTCTGCAATTACTTTTATATTAAATGAGAGGAGCATCGTTACAAACTCTTCCAAAGAACGGGTAGAATGGCCAATTGTCCATATCGTTTTATTTTTTTCTTTCAATTTTTGCAATTCAAAAATCGTACTTTTTTATACATAATTATTTAAATGAACAATAACAGGAGCTTCGGCCCAATGCGGTGGAACTTCTTTACTCATCAGCAAGGGCATTGAAGAAGAGTTTCCGCCTAAATAATTTACTGCATGTTGATACACTACTTTTTTTATTTTATAAAATCGAATAGCATAAGAGCACATAATACAAGGCTCGTGTGTTGAATAAATAACACAACCTGACAGATCATTTGTTTTTAAAGTTTTTACTGCAAGCCTGATGGCTTCTAATTCTGCATGGCAGGTAATATCATTTTTATGTTTTGATGCTTCGATTGCCTCAGCTATAATTTCTTCACCTTTTGTAATGATAGAACCAACCGGCGCATCTCCTTTCGCGGCGGCTTCTTCAGCTAATAACTCACAGCGCTTAATATAATAAACATCATTTTTCATTTTCAAAAAAACTTCTGGTCAAATCAATTTGTACCCGTTACTATTTTAAAACTAACTCTATGAATCTTCAAATATTTGCTTCGTTATCTTAAATAAATTTTAGAAAACTATTTAGAAGGACTAGGAATTAATGGCCGCATAGTAATTTCATCCACCAAAACATTATCGGGTGTTTCTATAATATGAATAATAAACGCTGCGATGTCTTTTGGCTGCAACATATTTCCGTGCGCAGGTATTCCGGAATCTTCAAAAAAACCTGTATCAATACTGCCGGGATTTACACAGGTAACTTTTATTTTATAAGAACGAAGTTCTTTAAACAGCGCTTCGCTAAAACCCTGCACACCATATTTTGTTGCAGAATAGGCAGTGCTTTCCGCTCTTGCACTTTTTCCAAGTATAGAACCAATATTGATGATGTGACAAGTGTTTTGATTCTGCTTCATTAAAGGAACTATTGATGATGTGATGTAGAATGCGCCGTTTAAATTAGTATTTATCATTTCGTGCCATCGTTCAAGCGAAAGTTCATCAATTTTTGCAAAATAACCTGCGCCTGCGTTGTTAATAAGAATATCAGGAAAATGTGAACTTGAAAAAATATTTGAAGCCCATATAGCAATTTCTTTCTGTTTAGTAATATCTATTACAACAGAAATAAAATTTTCTCCCAATTTATTTTCTATTGCACCAAGCTTTTCTGCATTGCGTGCAAGCCCATAAACTATAGCCCCTTTAGTTACTAATGCATTAGCCAATGCAGCTCCTAATCCGCTACTGGCACCGGTTACCACTGCTATCTTTCCATCAACATTCATTTATGAAGCTTAAAATTTTTACCATTTATTGCGGTTTATATGTTCCCGGAACCGTACGAAAACCAATCGACAACCGATTCCAACCGTTTATAGCAACTATTGCCATGGATAAGGCAATCATTTCTTTTTCATCAAAATGTTTACGAACGCCTTCATATAAAGAATCAGGCACATCATTTTTTGAAATTAAGGTGAGCGCTTCAGTCCATTCTAAGGCAGCACGTTCTCGCTCTGTAAAAAAAGGAGTTTCCTTCCAGGCGCTTAAGGCATACAGGCGCTGTTCTGTTTCCCCGGCTTTACGTGCATCTTTCGTATGCATGTCAATACAATAAGCGCAACCATTTATTTGTGAAGCTCTCGTTTTTACAAGTTCATATAAAGGACGTTCAAGTCCGGAAGCAGCAACATATTTTTCAAGTTCGCGCATCGCTTTTAAAGCATCGGGAGAAATCTGTGCATAGTTTAATCGGGCTTTCATTATTTTAAATTATAGTTAATTAATATAGAATTCCGGATAAGATTTGTTTTAACCTTAGTATAAATCCAGCCTGCTGACAGTAAGCTTATTCAATTATTTAGTAAATAAGGTAAGAAGGTTTAACTCCCAAAGGCAATATTTTCTACCAGGTTTTTTATGAATGTTTGAACTGTAAAATTATTGTCTTATCCATAACTCAGGTTATTTAATGTTTATCCATTTCATCCATCGCAATAGTTGCGTGAGCATAGCAGCACCAGCACGCATTTTCGCAGCTACCCAAATAGCTTCCGTAATTTCCTTTTTGCTAGCTTCTTTTCGCAAAGCATATTTTGAATGCAGCTTGATGCAATAAGGACATTGTGTTACATGCGCTATGGCTACTGCAATTAATTGCTTTGTTTTTTCATCAAGCGTTCCCGCAAAATTGTCAAAATTCCTCAAGGCATTCTCTAACAAAATAGGAATGGAAAAAGGCAGCTTGCTAATGCCATGTCCCTGCTTTCAAATTCTGTAAGACTGTAATAAGTGAACGTATTATTTTTTGTAGTTAATAATTTTTTTATTTGATAAGGATCTTTGGACATGGTTGTACAATTTTAAAATTGTTCTATCACGATTTTATTTTCATCCGCACCTAAATGCAGAAGAATGTCTTTGACGTTTTCGATCATTGCATCAGGACCGCAGATATAAAAATATTGAGACAGATCTTTTATTTTTTCTTTGAGATAACTTTCATCTATTTTTCTATTATCATACTTCTCAGTTTTCTCGCCGGTAATTGTATTGATAAAATTTTCACCAAGCATTTTTTCAAATTCATTTTTCAGAATAATATCCTTTACTGTCCTGTTGGAAAAAATTAGTTTATTATTACCAAGCTTTCTATCTTCTTGCAATTGCCTGAAGATGGCAATAAATGGTGTAACACCCGCCCCGCCTGCAATGAAGATACCTTCCCCTTTGTAATGAATAGCGCCCCATATATCATGCAGAATTAATTCATCACCTGCAAGCAACGTACCTAATTTATTGGTAACGCCATTATGATCGCTATAAATTTTAATAGTAAACTCAAGATGATTCCATTCGTTGAGGCTGGTAAAAGTAAAAGGCCTTCTTTCTTCTTTCCATTCAGGAAGATTAATGACAATATCCGTAGCTTGTCCCGGTTTAAATTTATAAGAATCCGGTTTGCTTAATGTGAATCGTTTTACATTGTGTGTTACATATTCTGTTTTAAGGATCTTTACAATATGCTCTTCGTTAGGATATTCTTCCATAAATAAAGTTTTAATAATTTCTATACTAACAATTTGTTGTTTCTCAATAATCTTTAGGGCATCTAAGTAAAATTGACTTCAATTAAAGTAATTATTGTTTTTCACCACGTTGTTTTACGGGAATAACAAATAGTGGTATTGTTGTATGATGTAAAACATTCTCGGCTACGCTTCCCAGTAATACCTTGTCAAATCCTTTGCGGCTATGGGTTCCCATCACTATCATATCTGCATTCATTTCTTTTGCAGTTTGCAGAATATTTTCGGCATAGTCTCCTTCCTTTACAACTGTTTCAATTGTTTCATCTCCCAGGTTCCGTTTCACGTTCTCAAGATAATCCTCTGCCGTCCTTCTCAATTCTTCAACAGTATCTGTTTGAAGTGCATCTAAGTTACTAAAACTATTATACCCTAATATTGGCGAATAGTTAAGAGAAGAATAGTAAGTAGCATCAGAGGTTACGTGCATTAAAATAATATCTGCACGCAAAGCCTCTGCCAATTCATAACCGGTTTCTGCAATTCTTTGAGCTCCGGCATTATTATCTAGTGCAATTAATATTCTTTTCATTTCTATTCATTTAAATTTTATTAAAATCTCTTTTCTGTAATAACGTTAAGCATTTTTTCGAAAGCTTATATTGCATTGTCCTCATCTCGCACAGTATTAGTGATATATAATTTTATCAAAAAGAATATCATCTTCTAATTGAAAATGCAATTTTAAATCATGCTCAAGTTCTTGCATCTTTTCAAATAAAGATATATAGTACAAGCAGGCGTGAGAAGGTGTTTGGTAATTATTGGTCATCTCTTTAAAATCGTTCAGATAACGAAAAGACTTTGTATGTTCCCATTTTATCTTTTCAGTTAAAGATTTTAAAACGCTATTGTTTTTTTCAGCATCCTTTTCTATCTCTTTTGCTGTTTGAATGATAGATGGAAAAAATTCCTTCTCTTCTTTCGCCATTTGATTTAATAAATCATGGAAGAAAAAAAAGGCAACTTCACTAAATTTTTTTAATTCGTTGTGGCGATAAGTAACTTTTTGCAAAAGATTATAAATAACAGCCGTATTTTTTTTAGCAAAAATGTGATGCCTTTTAATTATGTAATCGATAAGAAGATCAGCAGGATACCTATCAAATGATGCTACGCTATTTTTCTCTATGAATGCATTTTTTATATCATTACCATCAATACCTGATTTGCAAAAAGCACTTGTAAAAAGATAAAGTTCATTATCAGATACGGTGCGGGGCTTAATTAACGACATAGTATTCATAACAAAAATTTTCTAGGTTTATAATAATACTTTGTATGTTTATTCCCTTTGATACTACACAGAATTAAATACAAAAAATTAATTCCCAAAACTACGGCGGTATTATTAGCGCAGCATTAACCGCAGATTAAAATACGATTAGAAAACCGTTAGGTTGTCTCACTTAAAAATGATAAGAAGTAAATTGCTTAAAATAACGACTACCTTTTATGGAAAGAAAAATATTATTCGTTGAAGACGAAAAAAAAATTGCCGATACACTTAAGTTTGGACTTGATGAAATTGGGTTTGATGTACAAGTAGCTTACGATGGTAAACTAGGGTATCATTTGTTTTGTGCAAAAGACTTTGATCTTGTCATTCTTGATATCAACCTTCCCGGCATGAATGGGTATGATCTGTGCAAAGCTATTCGTTTGCAAAACCAGCATATTCCTGTACTTATGCTTACTTCTATGAGCGCTTTGAACGATAAAATTGAAGGCTATGAATCCGGCGCCGATGATTATATGGTGAAGCCGTTTGAATTTAAAGAGTTGCTCTTAAAAATAAGAGCTTTGCTTAAGCGTACTGTAAACCAAAGTTTGCCTGTTGGGAATGTTTTGAAAGCGGCAGACCTTGAAATGAATCTTGACAGTAAAGAAGTAAAACGGGATAACAGAAAAATCAACCTTACAGCAAAAGAATTTCAATTGCTCGAATACCTGCTTCGAAATAAAAACAGAGTCGTTTCAAGAGTGGATATAGCCATTAATGTGTGGGATGTTGATTTTGAAACGAACACTAATGTCATTGATGTTTACATAAGTTATTTGCGTAATAAAGTTGACAAACATTTTGAACAGAAATTAATTCAAACCCACGTTGGAATGGGCTACATTTTAAAAGACCACTAATGCATGTAAGAATTAAAATAACTCTGCTGTTCACGCTTATCACGTGTGTATTGCTCGCATTATTTTGTGGCTTTATTTATTATTTTTTTTATAATATCAGGTGGGAAAATATGAAAGCACATTTAACCAACCACGTCGTAACCACAGCGAATATGCTTAAAGAACCTGGAACTTTTAATCAAACGCTGATGAAAAAAATTGATTCCCTCACCGTGGTGCCAATGCAAAACAAAACCATCCAGGTATATGATTATTTTAACAGAAAAATATATACGGACAGTGACACGCCTGCAGATACTTTACGAATCACTAATGAGATATTGAATAAGGCGAGAATTAATAAAAAACATTTTTTTAATGTTGGAAACAGAGAAGCCATTGCCTGGCACGATACTCACAACAGCGGCCAACCGGTTATCATTGCGGCTGCATTTGATGAAGAAGGAAAACGAAATCTTAATCATCTTAAAATTATTTTACTAATAACTTTCATCTCTGGCAATTTAGTGGCATTTAGTTCAGGTTATTTTTTTTCTAAGTTGCTATTGAAACCAATCAGGAAGATTGCGGATGATGTAAAAGATATTTCTGCACAGAACCTCGAACACAGAATTAAATCAGGAAATGCGAAAGATGAGTGGAACTATCTTACAGAAACTTTGAATGAATTGTTAGACCGGTTACAACAAAGCTTTGAAATGCAACGCAGGTTTATTTCATCTGCATCTCATGAATTATCCACACCGCTCACTTCAATTTCAAGCCAGTTAGAAATATCACTGCAAAGAAACAGAGAGGCTAAAGAATATCGCGGCATCATGCAATCCGTTTACCAGGATGTGCGCAATTTAAGCAAGCTTACACAAACATTATTGGAGTTTGCAACAGTTGCCGGCATAAAAGGCGGAATTGAAATTAATTCGATAAGAATTGATGAAATTCTGATGCAGCTTCCGGGCGAGATTACAAAAATGAATAGTGAATATTCTGTGAAGCTTGAGTTTGAAAAATTGCCCGAAAATGAAGAAAGATTATTAGTATTTGGAAATGCGGCATTATTGTTTTCAGCTATAAAAAATGTTGTCTCCAACTCCTGTAAATATTCGCCGGACCATCATGCCACGGTAAAATTATTAGTTCACCCAAAAGAAATATTTATTGTCATTGAAGATAATGGCAAAGGAATATCAGAAAATGATTTGAGAAACATTTTTCAACCCTTTTACAGAAGTGAAGACAGCAAATCAATCACTGGATTTGGCGTAGGCTTGCCATTAGTTTATCGCATTATTAAATTACATAAAGGGCAAATAAAAGTTAATTCCATTGTTGATAAAGGCACCACTTTTTTGATACAGCTTCCCATTGCAGAAAATGTGCGGCATAAATAATTTAATAGCTTTCTAATTTCTTCTTAATCTCTTTTTAATACCGGCAACCTAATTTTGAACAAAGATGAGATCGGGATTATTAATGTTCCCAAAATCAAAAAGATTTCCCCGGAGATCACAAAAGTGAAAATAATTAACCCCGTGATTTATCGGTAACAAATATTTCTCATTATAAATTAAATATTATGAACATCACTATTAAGTCAATAGATTTTAAGGCAGGGAATAATTTGGAAACATTCGTAAGAGAAAAATTAAAAAAATTATTTACACAATGCGATAACATTATTCGTGCGAATGTAATTCTCCGAAAGGGAGCAAGCAAAAGTCCCGAAAATAAATTATGCGAAATAAGACTGGTAGTGCCCGGTTATGATCATTACGTAAAAAAAAGCAGCATTGGCTATCGCAGAGCGATTTCGCAATCTGTAGATGTTTTGCAGGAAATTTTAAGAAGAAATAAAACCAAGTTAATTGCAAGAAGATAAAATATTTCATCCTATTTCAACAGGATAAATCATCAGGTCATGTTCCAAAGATTTAAAACTATTTCCTTAGGTACTGCATGTCTTTTTAATTGAGTGCTGATAAACATTTGAGCTGTGATAATTGCTTATCTTATTAATAATGATTTCTACCGGGTATTGCTATTTTCTATTCCTTCATTGATTTTTGCAATTTATTTTCAAGATAATTGTAAAAAGGGAGCTTTTAATACCAGAGCAAGTAGCAACACTATTTTCCGCAATATAAAATTTTTTGCGGCCAGAATATCTTATCGAAACTATGGACATAGACCATTCATTAACCCGATGATCCAGGTGTACCTTTTAAAACAAAAGCAAAATATAAAGGCTAAGCATTCGGAGGTTGCATTGGTTAGGCGTTAAAACAGGTACAGAAATTCTTGATGTTTGTTCATTTTAGGTAACGGTAACGCCTATACGATAATTATATTAATGCATATTTCATAACTATAACAATGTGCATTCTTTTATAAACCATCAGAGTTTCATTTACATTCCATTAATCTTTGCAGGCAACTTCAAATATCTTTATAAAAATTTTAATAATAATGGCTTATTGTGAAACCCTTGACCAGAAATAATCTTATTATGCGAATCATGAATTGATTTAGGAGCATGCGCTTATTATCACTAATCATCTAATTTTTAATTTTTCTTTAATAAAAAATTTAGTGGCATTAATGTTGAACCATATACAATTCTTGATAAAACTGCGTTTATTTGTAAAAACAGTTGACATATTGACAAGAGAAAAAAATTATGAGTAAGAATTATTTTATGAGTGGCCCGGAAGATGACATGGAATTTATGCCCATTATACCTTTGAATGAAGATGGAAGTGAAAGCAATGATGATCAGCCCATTCCCGAAGAGTTACCACTATTACCTTTAAGAAACACAGTGCTTTTTCCAGGAGTTGTAATCCCAATTACTGTTGGCAGAGACAAAAGTATCAAAGCTGTGACAGATGCTTACAAAGCTGACAAATTGATAGGCGTTGTGTCCCAAAAAGACAGCGTCGTAGAAGAACCGGTGGTAAGTGACCTAGTAGATATCGGAACAATAGCAAAAATCATCAAGCTTATAAAAATGCCTGACGGTGGCACTACGGTAATTATACAAGGCAAGAAAAGATTTAAGATCAATGAAATTACTTCTGATGATCCTTACTTTAAGGCAAAAATTACAGTTCTTGCTGAGGAAGAATTGAAAAACGATAACGATTTTGATGCAATGGTTGGTTCTATTAAAGAACTTGCAGGTCAAATAATTCAGCTTTCACCAAATCTTCCATCTGAAGCCTCGATCATCTTAAAAAATATTGAAAACCCTTCGTTCTTAATCCATTTTGTAAGCAGTAATCTAAACAGCACCATTGCTGAAAAGCAAAAGCTTCTTGAAATTCATAATATAAAGGCAAGGGCAGAAATTTTAATGAACCTGTTGCAAACAGAATTGCAATATGCTGAGCTTAAGAATAAGGTTACAAATAAAACACGTGCTGAGCTTGATAAGCAACAAAAAGATTACTTTTTGCAACAACAGTTAAAAGCGATCAAGGAAGAACTTGGTGGTGATAATTTTGCCGAAGTGAAGGAAATGCAAAAGAAAGCAGAGGCAAAAAAATGGCCAGCTGCTGCAAAGGAAATGTTTCATAAAGGGCTTGAAAAGCTGGAACGTATGCACCCTTCTACGCCTGACTATTCAGTAATTTATAACCACCTTGACCTGATGCTTGATTTGCCCTGGGAAGATTATACCCAGGACCAATATGATTTTAAAAAAGCAAAAAAAATACTGGATCACGACCATTATGGAATGGAAAAAATAAAGCAGAGAATTCTTGAATATCTCGCTGTGCTCAAATTGAAGGGCGACATGAAAAGCCCCATCCTTTGTTTCGTTGGCCCTCCCGGAATTGGTAAAACTTCGCTGGGCAAGAGTATCGCTAATGCCATCAATAGAAAATATGTAAGAGTAAGCCTTGGCGGCCTTCATGATGAAAGCGAAATAAGAGGCCACCGTAAAACCTACATTGGCGCTATGCCAGGAAGAATTTTACAATCTATAAGAAAAATAAAATCATCGAATCCTGTAATGATTTTGGATGAAATAGATAAAGTAGGTACAGATTTTCGTGGTGATCCATCATCAGCGTTACTTGAGGTCCTTGACCCCGAGCAAAACAATAATTTTTATGATAATTACCTGGAGATGGAATACGATCTCAGTAAAGTATTGTTTATTGCCACAGCTAATAACCTTCAAAATATTCAACCTGCTTTGCGTGACAGGCTTGAAATCATAGATCTGAACGGCTATGCAATTGAAGAAAAGATTGAAATTGCAAAACGGCATCTTATTCCCAAACAAAAAGATGCGCATGGATTAAAAAATGTTCCTTTTAAAATAAGTGATACTGTCCTTGAAAAAGTGATAGCCGAATTTACAAGGGAAAGCGGTGTTCGGGAATTAGATAGGTTGCTGGCAGCTATAATGCGCAACCAGGCGAGAACTTATGCTGAAAAAGAAAAATTGAAACCAACATTAAGTCTTGGTGATATTGAAAAAATTCTTGGCAAATCGAAGTATAATAACGAAATGTATAAAACAGCAAATATGCCCGGCGTTGCGGTTGGGCTTGCCTGGACTTATGTTGGCGGCGATATTTTATTTATTGAAACTACTACAAGTGACAATGGCAAAGGAGATTTAAAACTTACAGGTAACCTGGGAAATGTGATGAAGGAAAGCGCCACTACCGCTATGACTTATCTTCAGGCAAATGCTAAAAAATATGGAATTGACCCTGAAATATTCAATAAAAAAAATGTACACGTTCATGTTCCTGAAGGGGCAACACCAAAAGATGGTCCCAGCGCTGGCATTACAATGATGACTGCATTGGCATCTTCCTTTACCGGCCGCAAAGTGAAGCCTTATCTTGCTATGACTGGAGAAATCACTTTAAGGGGACAGGTGCTTCCGGTGGGTGGGATTAAAGAAAAAGTTTTGGCCGCAAAAAGAGCGGGCTTGAGGGAAATAATTATGAGCGTTCAAAATGAAAAAGACGTTAACGAAATCAACCCCAATTTTATAAAAGGACTAAAAGTAAATTATGTAAAAACAATGCAACAGGTACTTGACCTGGCATTGGTATAATATTTAGGAAACCAAAACCTGCAATTGCACGTATATCTAATTGTAAACAAAATCAACAGATTTTTTCATGTTGATTGTTTTAAGGGTTAAAGAGATCCCTCCTGATTCCTCAGGAGGGAATTTTTTTTAGATATCTATACTTTTCATGTCGCCTTTAACCGAACCTCGCTTCAAAAAAAAGGCTGCCCTTTTAAGACAGCCTCGTTTACAACAAAGTCTTGATTGTTTACCATTTATCTACTTCCTCATCCATTTGTGATGAAGATTCAGAAGGCGGTATTGAAGTTTCATTAGGTGTTGAATCAACTTCTGGAGTGGCAGCCGCTGCAATGCCAGTAGGAGCATTATCCACTACTTCAGGCTCGGATGGCTTTTTATTTTCATCATCACCTTTCTTTATATCAGAGCTTCCTTCGTAATTTTCAGTATTTTCATGATTGAATGCATCAAAGTCGAAGTCAGGCATCAGCTCGGTTTTTACATACTCAATAGCCTCCGTCATTCCCTTCAAAAACTTATTAAAATCTTCTTTATACAGAAAAATTTTATGCCTGTCATAACCATCTTCATTAAATTTTTTCCTGCTTTCAGTAATGGTTAAATAATAATCATTGCCACGGGTTTCCCTTATATCAAAGAAATACGTTCTTCTCTTGCCGGCCCTGATCCTTTGACTGTAAACACTTTCCATCTTTTTGTCATTATTTTCGTACGCCACTTTGTAGTTTTTATTTTAAATTAAATTAATTGTGAAGGGGCAAAGATAAAATTGTTTTTTAATTAGCAAAATATAACACACAGAATTGCAACTATTAAGCTTGATTGTCCCGCCCCAACAGGCTTATAATTCGCATATTATTTACACCAACAAAAATTAATGTTATGTTTTTTAAAAAAATTGCTTTCAAAAAAAGGTGTTATAAGCTTATTGCTGGCTTACCCAAGTATTATTTTCAAAATTTGTATCTGGAAAAATATGATCCGGATCAATCGTCACAGATTTGATTTTTTCGGTTGTATTTAATTTTTGAACCCAGGTATTACCATTTTGCCACACCTCAACGGGAATTTTAAGTAAATCGGTCTTTCCGCTTTCAGTTTCATATTGAATATAAAGAGGCATTGCCATCTTATCGAGATTAACAACAGTTACAAGAGCGCCCTGGGCCGGATCGCTTCCTACATATTTTACACCGGTAACCGCTTGGTCAAGCTTAAAATTATTAATAAACATTCCTTTCCAAAACCAGCTTAAATCCTCACCACCAGCGTTTTCCATAGTTCTAAAAAAATCCCACGGCGTTGGATGCTTGTAAGCCCATCTTTTTATATATGTTTGAAAAGCATAGTCAAAGAGTTTTGGCCCGAGAATTTCATTTCTAAGAAGTGTAAGTGCATAACCTGGCTTGCTATACAAAGCTGTTCCTATATTCGCTTCCTGCAATGCATCCGGTTCGCTCATAATAGCTTCTGACTTGCCACCAAACATGCGTTTATACACATTCGCCTTATTCTGAGCCCGGTCCTTGTATTCGCCATTATTAAAATCTTCAGCAGCAATAGAATTTATGAAGGTATTAAAGCCTTCATCCATCCATCCATATTTTCTTTCATTGCTTCCCACAATCATTGGAAACCATGTATGGCCAAACTCATGATCGGTAACTCCAAAAAGCCCTCTGTCTTTTGCCTTATAACCACAAAAAACAATACTCGGATATTCCATTCCGCTTACGTTACTGGCAACATTAGTGGCAGTATTGTAAGGATATTCAAACCATCTTTTAGAATAATTTTCAATGCTTCCTTTTGTGTATTCAGTAGCCCTTCCCCATGCGCTGTCACCTGCAGATTCAACAGGGTAAACACTCATGGCAAGCCCCTTTCTTCCCGACGGAAAATTCATTCTTGCTGCGTCCCAGATAAATGCTTTTGAAGCAGCCCAGGAAACGTCTCTTGCATTGTCTAATTTAAAATGCCAGGTGAGCATTTTTTTCTGTGGCCTTGAAGACGGATCAGTAACTTCCTCGGCTGTGCGAATCATTACAGTTTTATCGCTTTGTTTTGCCTGTGCAAGCCTTTTTATTTGTGTAGAAGTTAAAACATCCTGCGGATTTTGAAGTTCGCCCGAACCGACAATAAGTTCGTTAGCGGGCGCTGTAATTGTATAATCAAAATTACCATAATCAAGATAGAATTCCCCCGCTCCAAGATAAGGTAAAGTGTTCCAGCCTTCAATATCGTCGTATACGCACATGCGGGGATACCACTGGGCTACGGCGTAAATTTTACCATTCTTTGTATCTAAAATACCCGTCCTGTCTGAGCCATGCTCAGGAATAAAATATGAATAATCAATTTTAAAACTAACAGTGCCTCCATTAGCTTTTAACGGCGCAGGAAAGCGCAACTGCATACGGGTATCAGAAATGATATTGGTAACATTTGTCTCACTTACTTTGCCTTTTTCGGCAGATAACATTTTAACTGACTGGATATCAAAACCACCTTTAAAAGATGAGTTTACGTCACCATACCTGCTTCTCCTGGTTGCGGGCATTTTTGCCTGCCCTCTTGATTCAAGATTATATAAGTTCTGATCTAGATAGAGCCATACAAACGGCAATGCCTCCGGGCTATTATTAGTGTAGGTTATAGTAACAGTTCCTGTAATTTTATCCTGCACATCATCTAAGATTGCGTGAATTTTATAGCTTGCTTTATTAGTCCAGTATTTTGGCCCCGGCTCCCCATCAGCAGCACGATATTCATTTACAGATGAAGGATAAAAATTTGGAGTAAATAAATTATACTGATTGTATACTGAATTAGTGTCCTGCGCTTTCACCGAAGCACAAATTAAAACAAGAAAAAAAGTGAGTAGTTTTTTTAAATGCATTTCATAAAATATTTATAGTTAGAAATTATTTGCTTTCTTTAATTTTATAACTGGCATAAATGTAACAATGAAGAATAACTCTATTCCCATTCTTTTAAAAGATTCCTTCCATCACTTTTAATCTTTTCGTCATCCTGCATTTTATCAGGAAGGTTAAACATTGCCATCAGGTTTTCCTTTGCAATATTTTCTTCATCTTTCTTTTTATAAGCTTTTGCCAGTGAAAGATAGTTTAGAATAAAATCAGGGTTTATCAATTTTACTTTTTCAAAACAGGTTAATGCATCTTCAATGCTGGCAGGAGGCAATGCTCCATAGAAAATCTTTACTGCAGTACGTTCAAAATAGTTAAGATTGTTTACTTCATAATACCATTTCCCTAATACATACCACGCCTTATAGTTCTGTGAATTAAATCTGATAGAAAGATCAGCATATTTTTTAATGTCTTTAACGGCTTCTATTTTTTCTTTGCCTCCTTTTCGAATGGCATCTCTTCCCATCACAAGTGCCATCACAAAATTGGCTTCAGAGTTTGAAGGGCTAAGCCGTAATGCAGTGCTGGCATAAGCTCTGGCGGCTGTGTAAAAACCTTCTTGCTTAATGTTATCATCCTTTAATCTTCCTCCTATCCTGCTACACAATTCACTGCACTTACACAAAAGATAAATATTAGAAGGATCTAAATTAAGTGCTTCTTTGTATTTATTCACGGCCTCGATATCATTCATTGATGCCTCAATCTGCTGTGCCTGTTTAATAATATCATTTACATTTTGTGCATGCAGCAAGCAAGGAAACACTGCTATTGAAATAATGAAAAATAATCGTTTTGTCTTCATAACTACTAAAACTGCCTTTGCCAATTAACACCGGCCGAGCCCTGCATACCTTCAATTGGGGGATTCATTTTTTTTAAAGAAATTTTTATAGCTTTTAACTGCGGAAACTCATTATGAATTTCGTCTCCAATTTCCATAACAACCGTCTCAAGCAAAGGAGTGGGTACATTCATTCTTTCTCTTATGATATTGTATATATCTGCATAATTTATAGTATCGTTTATTGATTTAATTACGTTCAGACCCTCATGAAAATCGACGGAAGCATCTAAAATATATTCATTGCCAATTATTTTTTCCTCTTCATAAATACCATGAAAAGAATGAAAACGAAGATCGCTCAGGTACACTGTAATCATTATTTCTTTATGATGTTAAATTTCTTTAGCTGATGTTGGCTCAGGGCTATTTAAATGCAGATTTGCATGGCCTGAAGCAATGGTATGCTCCAGCAAACTTAAATACCTCTCCGCATCAAGCGCCGCCATACATCCGCTTCCTGCTGCCGTAATCGCTTGCCGGTATATTTTATCCTGGAGATCACCTGCTACAAACACGCCTTCTATATTTGTTTTCGTGGAACCAGGTATTGTTTTTACATAACCGCTTTCATCCATATCGATCCAGCCTTTTAAAATGTCAGAATTCGGCTTATGCCCTATCGCTACAAAATATGCGCTGACAGATATAATATGCTTTTCATCAGTGGTATTATTTTTCACTCTCACCGCCTCCACTTTATCATCACCCAATATTTCCTCAACTTCTGTATTCCAATAAATTTTTATGTTAGAGGTATTTAAAACACGCTGTTGCATAATTTTACTGGCCCTTAATTCATCGCGACGAACGAACATGTGCACGACACTGCATAATTTACTAAGGTACAATGCTTCTTCTGCCGCGGTATCTCCGCCGCCGATAATACACACCTCCTTACCTTTAAAAAAGAACCCGTCACAAACAGCACAGGCACTAACTCCGTATCCATTTAACCGCTGCTCGCTTTCAAGTCCTAACCATTGAGCACTGGCGCCGGTTGCAAGTATTACCGCATCGGCTTCAATCCATTTTTCCTCATCAATTTGTATTTTAAAGGGAGAAGAAGAAAGGTCAACTTCAGTTGCCAAACCATAGCGAATATCTGTGCCCATTCGCTTCGCCTGTTTTTCAAAATCAACCATCATTTGTGGCCCTTGTACTCCTTCCGGATAGCCGGGGTAATTCTCCACTTCCGTAGTAATGGTTAGCTGACCACCTGGCTGAATGCCCTGGTACAATACAGGTTTAAGATTTGCCCTTGCTGCATAAATAGCCGCCGTATATCCTGCCGGCCCTGAACCGATAATTAAGCAATGAACATGTTCGGTAGTTGTATCCATATCTGTAATTTTCAAATGTAAACTTTTTGAAGGTGCAAATTTCCCACTTTTTTGTTAGAAATAATACAGCTAATCAGGAATGTAAAGGGTTTTGAAAGACGAAGCGTAACCACAAAAAGCACCAAGGCCACCGTTTGAAATATTTCCAAGTACCGTATTTGGGGACGCAAAAGGATTTCCGATACTTTGGTAAGCAAATTCCATTGTTAACCAGAATTTATAAGTGCCTCGATCAATATTACTCAATTTTAAAGTAACTGTATCACCTTTATGAAAGAAATTTTTATCAAAAGATGTTGGGTTATTGCGATCTATGCCGGGAGTAACTTTAAGGTCATAGGTTGTTCCATCAGTTAATTCATCATCAAAAACTGACTGCTGCCCCGGTAAAAAAGGCCCATCATTTAGCTTAGTGTAATACCTGATATAATTTCCTAAACCTTTAGGATCTGTAGAACGAATGAAAACATCGGTCTCAGTTGAATCATCGGCAAAAGGAGTAGGTTTCCACCAAAGCGAATCAATGTTATCTGCGATGGATGGCACTGTGGTAGTAGCATCATATTCCTGCCCTGCGAAAATAACCTTTAAATTATAAGTTGTATTTAATTTACCAACAAATGAAGAAGCTATGTTAGCAGTATCGATCGAATAAAAATAAACTCTGAACCCACCCGCAGAATCAATGCTGTATTCTCTTAGCTTTTGAATCTGAGATCCGTTAGAAATCGATACATCCGCGTTATGAATAAAAGAACTGTCCAAAGTAGCAGCTGAAATATTACTGTAATAATTAAAACTTTTAGAAAGTACAACCACAGGAGGCTGGCCGTTTTCGATACTGGCATCTATTACCAAAATATCCGGCACCTCTTTTAAATTAAAATTGATATTTTTTTCGCAGGAGCACAAAAATATTAAACAAAATATTAGCGCTGTTAATTTCATGAATTTAAAATTATTGAAGACAATATTTACGTGGCTGATTACGTAAAACAAAAAAAGGCCGCTTGTAAGAGCGGCCCTTTATGCATCAATTTATTATCCTAAATAAGCCTTGAGAGCGCTACTGTATCGTGCTTTTTGAAGGCGCTTTATTGCCCTTTCCTTTATCTGGCGTATGCGTTCTTTTGTTAAGTCGTATTTCTGGCCTATTTGTTCAATGGTTACACCATTTTCGCCATCCAACCCGAAATAAGCATTAACGATTTCAGCTTCACGCGGACTTAATGATTTTAATACACGGCGTATTTCATTTTTTAATGAATCATGCATTACATCTTCATCCGTTTCTCCGCCACCCTTTAAAAGATCGCCCATCGCAACATCTTCCGCTTCATGCACCGGCGCATCTAATGAAGTATGCCTGGTGTTACTTTGAAAAATGTTGTTAATTTCTGTTACGCTCATTTCAAGAATATCAGAAAGTTCTTCCGTAGAAGGCTCTCTTTCATGTTCTTGTTCAAAAGCCATATAGGCTTTATTAGCTTTGTTATATGTGCCAATTTTGTTTTGTGGCAAGCGGACTAATCTGCCCTGCTCTGCCAACGCCTGCAAAATGGACTGGCGAATCCACCATACGGCGTATGAAATAAACTTGAAACCTTTAGTTTCATCAAAGCGTTGTGCCGCTTTAATTAAGCCGAGGTTGCCCTCGTTAATAAGATCGCTCAATGACAATCCTTGGTGCTGATACTGTTTGGCTACTGAAACTACGAAACGTAGGTTGGCTGTTGTGAGACGCTCTAAAGCTCTCTGGTCGCCCATTTTAATTTTCTGTGCCAGAATAGTTTCCTCTTCCGGAGTAATCATTCCAATCTTGGAAATTTCCTGCAGATATTTCTCAACCGCCTGCGAATCACGATTGGTAATCTGGGTAGCAATTTTAAGTTGCCTCATGGTTTAATAATAAAGTTAATAATTAGAAAGACAATTAAAAGACATAAATAGTTGAGGAAATGCTGCAAAAGACCTGTTAATCAGTTGATCTTTAAAAAACATTTGCAAATTTACAACACATATTTTGCATTTCATAGTGGTTTAGAAGATTATTGGTTTACTCTTACAATTTTATTTGTATAAATAACAAAGTATTTACTTAAAAGTTCATTTTCCAACCAAATGATCATTATGCCAAAATCTTCAATAATTTAGCCTGATGATAGATTACAGATCAGATACGTTCACAAAACCTTCCACTGCTATGCTGGAAGCAATGTTTAAAGCAGAAGTAGGCGATGATGTTTTTGGAGAAGATCCATCGATAAACCGGCTTGAATCACTTGCCGCAGAAATTTTTGGAATGGAGACAGCCTTGTTTTGCCCAAGCGGAACTATGACTAACCAAATTGCAATTAAATGTCATACTCAACCTGGAGATGAAATCATTTGCGACAAGTTAAGCCATGTATATATATACGAAGGAGGAGGAATCGCTTTTAATTCAGGCTGCCAGGTAAAGCCTATAGAAGGCGATCGGGGCAGAATCAATGCTGAACAAGTTAAAAATGCTATTAATCCAACTGATATTCACAAAGCCGTATCAAAACTGGTTACTCTCGAAAACACTGCTAATAGAGGTGGCGGAAGTTGTTATGATTTTTATGATATTCAAAACATCAGGAAAGTATGCCTCGAAAATGATTTGAAATTACATTTAGACGGTGCCAGAATTTTTAATGCGATTACAGAGAAACAGGAAAATCCTAAAAAGTACGGCGAAACCTTCGACAGTATATCTGTGTGCCTGAGCAAAGGACTTGGCGCACCAGTTGGTAGTGTTTTACTTGGCAATGCCGATTTTATTAAAAAAGCCAGAAGGGTTAGAAAGGTTTTTGGCGGTGGCATGCGGCAGGCCGGCTATCTTGCAGCCGCAGGTATTTTTGCCCTGGAAAATAATATTGAGCGTCTTCATGCGGATCATTTTCATGCAAAAAAGATTGCTGATGCTTTATTAAAAAAATCTTTCACAGGCAAAATGATGCCGGTTGAAACTAATATCATCATTTTCGATGTAATAGATAATTACACTGCAAAAGGCCTTGCAGAAGCTTTCAAAAATTATGATATAAAGGTTATGGCAATTTCCGGAACGCAGATAAGAATGGTTCTTCATTTAGATGTAACCGAGCAAATGGTGGATGAAACTATTAATGTTATACACGCTTTGTAAATTTAAATTTGAGGAATTTTTATTACCCGAAAAAATAGGCCTATCATCGAATTACTAATATTTTCATTTTGCTTCAACGGTAATTTTTGATGACCCCAAACCTTGTGAACTTGCTATTAAAGTAATTTTTCCCCTTTCGCCATTCGATTGCAGAATAGCAAGGGCAAGCCCATTCATAGCAGTATGTTTATTTGCTTTAAAAGATTCATGGCTTGTTTCGCTTCCATTATCCACACCCGCAATGAAACCTGCGCCGGTTATTTCAAATTGAATAAGATTATCTGCATCCGGAACAGTAATACCATTTTTATCTACAATGGTAACTGTTACATAAGAAAGGTCTTTGCCATCTGCATCAATAATTTTTCTGTCAGCATTTAAAATAAGTTTTGCAGGCGCACCGGCAGTTTTTATTTCCTTAGTTAAAACTGTTTTATCATCTTTTCTTGAAACTGCTTTCAATGTTCCGGGAACATAAGGCACACGCCACATTACATGAAGATCATCGCTTGATTTTTTTCTTGTACCTAATGATTTTCCATTCAGAAAAAGTTCAACTTCATCAGCATTATTATAATAACCCACTACATCAACCGTATCACCATTTTTCCAGTTCCAATGCGGATAAATATGTAATACAGGTTTGTCAGTAAAAATGCTTTGATACAAATAATACACATCCTTTGGAAAACCTGCCAAATCTATAATACCAAAATAAGAACTTCTTGCAGGCCAATTGTAAGGAGTTGGCTCACCAAGGTAATCGAAACCTGTCCATATAAACATCCCGGAAACCAAATCACTTTTTAATAAAGCCTTTATACTTTCTTCATGAGTGGAGCCCAGGGTGTGCTTACATTATTGTAGGCTGAAACATTGTAACCGCCTTCAGGATTCGTAAAAGGCTTGTCCCAGCGCTTAGGTCAGCGCCGAATACTGTCGGACGGTACCAGATCATAATAACCGCGGGTTTCCAAAGCAGAAGTACTTTCGGTTACAATCATCTTTTTATCCGGCCATGTTTCATGAAATTTGTCCCATCCCTGCTGATGATAATTAACGCCGATCAAATCAAATGCACCTGACAATATAATATTATTATGATTGTTTGGATTGTTATTTGCCGTAACAATTTCCCTCGTTGTATCTAATGATTTTACAATGCTCACCAATTCTCTTCCGATTACACGGCCTGTCGTGTCTCCTTTTGTCGCATTGCCACCCTGTTCAGGTATTTCGTTTCCAACACTCCAAATAATAACTGATGGATGATTTCTGTCACGCAATATTTGGTCTTCAAGATCTTTACGATGCCATTCTTTCCAATCTAAATGGTAATGGTAGCGTGTTTTAGGTTTAGCCCACATATCAAATGCTTCATCCATTACTACAAAGCCCAATTTATCAGCAAGATCAAGAAGCTCAGGAGCAGGCGGATTGTGTGAAGTGCGAATGCCATTACATCCCCTCGCTTTCAACATTTGCAACTGGCGCCGCAATGCTCTTTTATTAATGGCTGTTCCTAATGCTCCAAGATCGTGATGATCGCAAACACCTAAAATTTTTAATGGCTTTCCATTTAAGATAAATCCATATTTTGAATCAAATTTAAAATTACGAATTCCAAAAGAAGTAGTGTATTCATCAACGACTTCTTTATTTATAATTATTTGCGTAACCGCTTTGTAGAGATAAGGATGTTCAACAGACCATAAATCTGGATTTCGCATTGTAAAACCCTCTACATTGAAAGTAGTATCTTTACCCAGTTCAAAGTCGTTATCTTTTGGTTCAACACTTACCGCTACTTGTATTCCTTTGCTATTATATATTTTAGTTTTTACCTGAAACGATTTCTTTTCCCCAGTGTTATTACTGCTATTACAGACATATATTTGTAGCATTACAAAAGCGGAATCTTTATTTACTCGTGGAGTTGTTACATAAGTTCCCCAATGAACTATATGAATTTTATTTGTCTTTACAAGCCACACGTTTCTATAAATACCTGAACCACGGTACCAGCGTGAGTTTGGTTGTTTAAGATTATCAACTTTAACTGCAATTACATTCTCTTTATTTCCATAATTAAGATATGGCGTTAGATTATATTGAAAGGAAATATAACCGCTGGGCCTCATGCCTAATGAATGCCCGTTTATCCATACTTCGCTGTTCCGATAAACCCCATCAAATGCTATAGAAATTATTTTTCCTTTATCGCTTTCAGGAACTGTAAAAGTTTTGCGATACCATGCAAGCCCTCCGCGTAAAGCGCCGCCGCTAACTCCTGAAGGACTGGCGGAATCAAATGGAAATTCAATGCTCCAGTCGTGTGGTAGATTAAGAGTACGCCAGTTCGCATCGTTTACGTCCGAACCGTTATATTCATTAACACTATCCAATTTAAATCTCCATCCATTATCAAAATCAGTTTTGGTTCTTACATTATTTTGCGCAGAAATTGAGAACACACATAGTATACAAACTATTAACAAAAGGCCTTTTAAATGGAACATGATTTATTTTTTAGAATTGGATTTATATAGACGATTTAATTTTTGTTTTAACCAAAAGATGATTTGCTTTGCGTAAGTATGGATCAGGCATCGGACTATATTAGCAAAAATAAAGCGTTATGGAATAAAAGGACGGATTATCATTTCAAATCACAATTTTATGACGTAGATAATTTCATTAAAGGCGAATCTTCATTAAATGAAATTGAACTTAACTTATTAGGTGATGTAACTAATAAAACGATTCTTCATTTGCAATGTCATTTCGGGCAGGATACTTTATCGCTGGCTCGCCTTGGAGCTATTGCAACCGGCGTTGATCTTTCGGATAATTCAATTGCCAAAGCAAAAGAACTTGCAGCCAGGCTCAACAGCAATACCCGTTTTATCTGTTGTAATATTTATGATTTGCCTTTTTATTTAGATGAAAAGTTTGATATAGTTTTCACATCTTACGGAACTATTGGCTGGCTTCCCTACTTAAATAAGTGGGCAAATCTTGTACGTAACTATTTA
>Ga0070679_100001220_pt1 | contig 22606 bp, 16 predicted proteins | sample KBSC63BmetaG_FD_65652 | JGI IMG/M metagenome (GOLD analysis project Ga0070679, IMG submission 65652) | Corn rhizosphere microbial communities from Kellogg Biological Station, Michigan, USA - KBS C6-3B metaG | ecosystem: Host-associated > Plants > Roots > Rhizosphere | place: USA: Michigan... | reverse complement strand
CTTCGTTATTTATTCGGCGAAATCAATTTAATTTGAAATATCGTCGGCCATTGCTTACCAGTGACAAACAGGCGGTCATGCTGGGCGTCGTACGCTATGCCATTCAAAACGGACTCGGCGTCGACCATCTGATCGGGAGGCAGCAAGCCGCTGAGGTCGATCCAGGCGATGACGTGGCCGTCTTTCGGCGAGATGCGGGCGATGCGGTTTTCATGCCATACATTGGCATAGATTTCGCCCTTGATGTATTCCAGCTCGTTGAGTTGATCAATCGCGTGGCCGGCATCTTTGACGACGATGTGGCGAGTCTCAGCGAACGTAGCTGGATTGCGGAAACGCAGAGTGGCGGTGCCGTCGCTTGTGATGATTTCGGTGGAAGTGCGCGTCATGCCCCAGCCTTCACCGGTGTACTTGAACTGCTTGATCGGGCGGAGCGTGAAGCGGTCGTAGACGAAGCAGATGTGCGATTGCCAGGTCCACTCGTAAATATTCGGACCCCAGTCCACAATGCCCTCGCCGAAGTATTCGGGCCCGAGCGTAGCGTGCTGACGGACCTGTCCGGTGGCAGGATCGATGGCACGCAGTTCGGAGTGGCCGTTGAGGCCGGTGCCCTCGTAGAACAGGCCGTCGAGGTAGAAGAAGCCTTCGGTATAGCTGCTGGTGGAGTGCGGATACCTGGCCACAACCTTGTAACCGTACACCGGGGTGGCCGCGTGGCATGCCGTTGTCAGCAGAACGGCACAGAGGACGAGGCTGGAGAGGAAGTTGTGCAGGCGGGGCGTGGAGGGGCTCATCGTGTTTAGGTTACTTCAGAGCATTTTTCCTGTTGCTGGGGTTCCCGGAATAGTTGTATAGCGGCTTTTCTTTGCGGAAACGCCCACGAAGGTTACGGCGTCAGACTACATCCACAGGGAAAATTCTTTAGTCGGTGAAGCGCTCTCTGCGGTTTTGAGGAGCGTCGGTGCGCTTCAGGAAAAGCTGGATAAGAGCCACCAGCCCAGGCACAACCATCGCGAACAGGGCGACCACCTGCAATTCAGGAAAGCGGTTGGGGGCGAGGTAGTGGAGGCCATACATGGTGTAGACAATCGCAGGAAGCGCGGCGAAAAGCTTCGTTGTATTGTGGCGGCGGTTGGCGCTGCGCCAGTACCAGCCGGCGATCCAGTACACGATAAAGGTTGTAGCCAGCCAGCCGAGATAGTTGTGGCGGGGCACGCCGAAGTAAGCGCCGCCGTGCTCCCAAATCCAGTTGCCGGCGTGAGCCATGCCGGGATCCATAATGACGTCCCAGGCAGTCATGACAAAGGCGGAGATAGTGGCAAGGGCGGTAACGCCGGTGAAGGTGTCGGTGTCGACGCCGCGGAGCAAGGCCCGGGCCACCATCCATGATGGGTAGATCATCATGAACCAGGCGAGCGGGATGATGATGGGAACGTGTCCCATGCGCGCGCCGAGCATGTCGCTGTAGTGGTAAGCGCCATAGATCAGGCCGGTCCGGACGCCGATTTCTTCCATCAAAAACGAGACGATGGCGGAGACGGCGAAAAAGACGCCGGCGCGTTTCAGGCCTTCATAGGCGATGCAGTGCGCAATTGCGAAGAGGACAAAAACGAGCGTGAATCCAATGTCGCCAAGCATGGGCAGGTGCACCCATTGGCCTAGCGGGCCGGCAAGGATCAGATAGATAGTGGCGGCAAAAAGTAGCCAGGTCGCGATCGTCAGGGCACGGGTCATCTGTGCACAAGATATCAGGACTTCACTGCACGGTGTTGGCGCCATTCTTCCGCGGTGATTTCCCATATTTCAGTTGGCAGGCGTCCGCTAACGTAGTCCTTCTCTTCGATGGCGACAACGCGCATGCCGGTCATCTCGGAAATGCGGCGGGAGCCGCGATTCGCGATAGCTTTTGGGACACGGAGGCGCGGAAATCCAAGATCGTCGAACCAGAAATCCGTGACCGCGGTAACGGCTTCGGGCATCAGGCCCTGGCGCTGCCATGGAACTCCAAGCCAGAAACCGCGGTTGTTCGTGGCGTTATGGAATAGACCGATGGCTCCAATGACCTGGTTCGGCGCGGCCTTGAGGCGGATGGTCCAGTGCCACTCTTCGCCTCGCATCATGGCCGGGAGAGCGCCGTCGCGGAAGTAAGTGTGGGCGCCGTCCTCGGGGTAGGGCCACGGGACGTGGTTGGCGAGAAACTCCACGACTCCCCAGTGCGGGAAAATGCGCTGCACCTGTTCCGCGTCGGCCAGTTCGAGCGGACGCAGGAGAAGCCGTGGAGTTTCGAAATGTGGAACCATGCGATGGAAATCCTTAAATTGCAACGGAGACCCGAAGGTCTCCGTTGCGGTGTTTGCGGCTGTCGAAGAACTACTTCTTCGGAGTAGCGGGTGCCGAGGGACGCGGAGTTGTGGTCGCCGGACGCCGCGGCGCGGACGGCGGCGGTGCAGCTACGCCGGAGCTCGCGTTGTAGGCGTTGATGACGGCCTGGGTGATGTCGATGGCTGGAGTCCACCAGAGGATGGGATTGGGCGAGTTCTGCGAGCTTTCGGGCGTCACAAGCATGGTGAAGCCGTTCTCGGTGCAGTACTTCACCGCAGCGGTGCCGAACTTCTGCTGGAGATCGCCTAAGGCCTTCTGGAGGTCGGTGTTGTAGGAGGTCTGTGCGCTCTCGGCATCGAGATTGAGCTGCTTTTCCTTGGTGTCGATGTCGATGGTGAGCTTGGCGCGCGTATCGTCGGGCGCATTGGCAGCCAAAGCAGCGAGCTGCTTGCGGAGGTTCTCTACCTCGGCGGCTTCGGTGTCGATCTTGGCCTTCTGGGGTGCGTACTTCTTCTGGATCTCGTCGATGTTGCGCGCGCCTTCATTGGTGTTCAGCATGCCCGACTGGAAGGCGATGATCGCGATCTTGGCGGGGATGGCCTGAGGCGGAGCAGCGGCCGGAGCAGATGCCGCGGCGGCCGGCGCGGGAGCGGGGGCGGTCTGGGCCGCAAGGGTGGACGTAGCGAGGCCAGCGGCCAGGGCGAGTACAAGGGTGCGCTTCATTGCGGTGTGTAAGACTCCTTCGAAGTCGATTCCGGAAATTTCGGCTTGGGTCTCCGCGCGAGCGCGCGTTGCGCTCATCGGCGGTCCAGCCGCACCTTCCTCCGCCCGTGGAGCGCCCCTTCTGGAAAGGGCACCGCCAGCGTTGTCCCTTTCGATCGATCTTCAGGGCTTCGGGCTTTTGACGCTCAAAGAATGGAAAGACGGAAAGAGAATGCGCGGGCGCGAGGGTCAGTCGGCTATTTTTGATTATAGGAGAGGGGCCGAGGGTGGTCAATGCAGAAACAGGGATTCGGGACTAGATGTCAGGGATCAGGGATGGGCGAGGAGCTGAAAAAGCCAGGGGCAGGATCCAGATTCAGAGTGAGTGGGTGGGGGCTTTACAGGGAAGGATGCTATTTCAATCCGCAGTTTCCGCAGGCTGCTGCAAAAGAGCACTAAGTCGGTTGTTTCCTGCGAAAGCGACCAGGTTCCACATAAAACATCAGTACAAAAGGCAAATTCGCACTGACTGCAACGAAAACGGACCGGATTATCGCGAGAATGGTCAGTTGGGAATATGTCGCCGTCCGAATGTCTCCCATAATTGGGAGCGAAAATGGGATTCTCTCCGTTTTTTAGAGGGTCCGAGAAGTCGTTATACGGATATCTTATTGAAAACAAAATAGTTGATGTTTGGCATGGAGATTGCAATTAGGAATAGCGTTCGCGAAGGGCGCTTTTATGAAGCAGGCCGTCCGGGCGTCTGGAAAAGGGGCATGAAGCTGCACCCCACTGAGGTGCGCCACCCACCCGGACCGGTTCCGCGAAGCGGAGCCATTTGGAGGCCAGTGACTGGCCGTTGTCAGGGGCCAGGGTCATCTTCCGGGGAGGGGAGATGGCCCTTTGGCCTTTTTTCTCTACCTCTACAACTTTCTATCCAAGCCTTCGGCTAAACATAGTTGTTTACATAAACGCTATGTGCGGCGTAGTATCAAGCTGACTCGGTCGATAGCGAAGAGGTCTTTGTAAGCGTCTGAGTGGGGCGTTGAAGCAAATTTGGCTTCATAGAACATATTCCCGACGAGCGCAGCCGGTATGCGAAGCTGGGTAGTTTACCGCAACGTGATCATTGCCTAGGCGACTTCTCTGAATATAGAAGCAATATTAACCGGATAGGCGACTTGACCGGATAGAGTTACCGGATAGAATGGGCAACACAAACCCTGAACCTTGGGAAAGAGAGTCTGGATTCGGTCGTAGGCGAGGAAGTAGCCGCTGGATTTGACTTTGGGGCGCTGGAAGCGACGGGTTCGATTCCGGACAGCCGGGCACCAATGTAGTACAGGAATGAAGTAGATGGCGCAGACTGGCGAAAAGCCTAAAAGCAGGGGAGCGGGAAAGATTCCGGCGACCCGCAGGGCAAGCCAAGTCAGAAAGCCTTTGAGTCGCATTTGAGACTGTATTTTCCGACGCTGAAATTCCGGGCCGCTCAACATCCGCTCCTGCAAGGGGTTAGGGAAATTGTGTGGTTCGAAGCGCCGACAGGGTTTCGCACCCAATCGTAAGGGGAACAAAAAGCAACATGTCAGAGCAGAATGTAGTGGACTCATTTTCAGCAGCCGACCGTGGAAACCAGGACTTCGGAAGCGAAGATTTTGGCAATCGTGATTTTGGTAATCAGGAGTTCGGCAGCCAGGCTTTTGGCGAGGGAGAATCCAGCGGCGCCGGTGACGGAGTGCAGCATGGACAGGGGCAATCCAAGAGCAGTCGCCGACGGCGGCGCAAGCGCAAGGGCAAGGGACCGGGGGATGGCGTATCGAGCGCGCCCGGAGCACTCGCTGAAGGTGGCGACGCACCGGCACCGGTAGTGCCTTTCGTGATGGAAGGCGAGAGTCTCGCACTGGCGGCAGCGGCCGCACCGGCACAGCAGCCGCGGCGGCAGAACAATCCGGGTGGTGGGCAGCAACCCCAAGGTCAGGCTGCTGGAGCGGGCGGAAAACGCTGGAAGAAGAAATTCCGTGACCGCGAGCGCCGTCCGGGCGCAGGACGCAATGAGAATCCTGGCAACGATTTCCGGGCTGAAGCCGGCAGCAACGGCGGCTCGAACGGCTTTTCGCAGAATACGGGAGCGGCGTTCAACAACGGTCCCAGCTACGGCAACGGCGGTGGCGGCGGGTTCAAGCGCAAGGGTAAGCAGGGCGGCGGCGGGCAGCGCAAGGAGCGCAGCTTCGTCGGTCCGATGGACCACAGCTACCGTGAAGTGAATGGCAATTTTGCCGATCCTTCGGCGTCGACCATCCCGGCGAACGGGTTTGCACGCAAGGGCCATCGGCACCACGGCGATTCGCAGCCGATTGACCACTCGATGCCGCGTCCGATACCGATTCCTGAAGGCGCGCAGACGCATATCTACTTCTTCATCGAAGACCTGTTCTTTACGGCGAAAATTCAGGAAACAGCCCGGAAACAGGGCGTGAAAGTCGCATTCCTCAAGAACGAAAAGGAAGCCGTGGCGGAACTGACCAGCGGTGAGGAAGAGAACAAGCCGGCGCTGATCGTGTTCGACCTGAACAACGTCAATGCCAAGCCGCTGACACTGATTCCCAAGCTGAAGACCAAGCTGAAGAAGACCGTGTCGATCGTCGGATTTCTTTCGCACCTGCAGGGCGACTTGAAGGCCAAGGCTGTCGAAGCGGGCTGTGACGCGGTGATGCCTCGGGCAGCATTCTCGCAGAACCTGCCAAACCTTCTCCGGCGGTACAGCGCGGAAGAGGGCGACGAAGTGAATTACAACCAATAAATTTGTTGGGTTCAGGTTTCGCGGGCTCGGGTGGTACTGGGCTGTACTTGCGAAGCGAGGGCGCGCCGGAGGTTACGGCGCGCTTTTTCGTTTTGTAGAATGCACCGGAATGCTGCAGCGGCGGGGTTTTGAAAACAGCTCCCCGCCCCCAGCTTCCAGCTACCAGTTTTCGGAACCATGTTGGTTAATGAGGGTGAACCAATGGAGTTAACACCTGGTTCAAGTCGTACTTTAGGTGTTACTCCGATGCTAATAGTGTCCAGCAAAATTCCTGTGGGTGTATAGGGAGGCGGAAAGGTGATGTCGTTTTTCTCCAGAAAAACGGTACCGCACGTCGTTATCCGCTTCGCAGTAAACAGGAAATTTGCTTTAGCCCGGAGGCCAGTGCATGGCGCGCTTGCCGAGGACGTGCAGATGCAGGTGCGAGACCGTCTGGCCACCATCGTCGCCGGTATTGATGACCACCCGATAGCCGTTTTCAAGTCCTTGCTGACGTGCGACCTCGGCGGCGGTAGAAAGGAGCTTCCCGAGGAGCGGCTGGTGTTCGGGCGTCGCGTGGGCGAGCGAGGTGAGATGCTCTTTGGGGATGACGAGCAGATGGACCGGCGCCTGGGGGTTTAAGTCAGCGAAGGCGAGAGTGTCGTCGTCCTCGTAGAGGCGCGTTGCGGGGATGGTGCCGGCGGCGATTTTGCAGAAGATGCAGTCGGTGCTCATAGGTTCCATGATACGGCGCGAACTATTTGCGACAGGATAGGAAAGCTTTAACGCAAAGGGCGCGAAGGGAGCCAAGTTTCGCCACGGGTCTTTGGCGCCTTTCAGGATGGTGAGGCGCGAATTATTTTGGGAAATACTTGGGTTCGGCATTGGGGGCCCATGGATCGTAGTGGGCAGCAAAGGCGGCGCGGCGGCCAGTTGCCGGGTGGCCGTCGGTCCAGAACTCGATGAAGAGAGGCGTGTTGGGCTCGTCGAGGGAGTTTGCGCCGAGAACGTCGAATGCTCCCTTGGCAGCCTGCTGCGGATCGGCGACGATCCCGTGAACTGCCTCCTGGCCATAGACGTCGGCAGCGTGTTCCTGACGGCGGCTGAAGGTGCTTTGGACCGGTTCGAGGACCGCGCTGAAGATGGAGAAAGCGAGGAGCAGGACGGCGAGAGCGCCCCAGTCGTTCTGCGACGGAATACGCCAGCGCGCGCCGAAACGGCTTATCGCCCATTGAATGAACCGGTAACCGAGGTAGAAGAGGACAAGCAGCGTCAGTTCGGTGAAGAAGATGCCGATGGGGATATGGTTGAGGACGTAGTGGCCCGACTCGTGGCCGAAGATGAAGAGAATCTCATCGGGCGTGCCTTTTTGGAGCGACGTGTCCCAGACGACGACCCGTTTGGAGGCGCCAAAGCCTGTCACATAGGCGTTCATGGTGGTGACCTTGTCGCTGGCTTTCATCAGGAACATGCGGTCGGGAGGGATGTCCATGTTGCCGCGTGCGACGACTTTTTCGAGCTGGGCTACAAGGTCGGGATTGGTCTGCTGGAGGGGTTCGAATTTGTTGAACAGCGGATCGATGACGTAGGGTGTCGCAAAGACCCCGGCGAGTGCGATAGGGACCGAGACCGCCCAGAAGATCAGCCACCACGTCCGCGGGAATTTGCGGATGACCAGGAAGAGCAGCATGACGATGAGGCCGCCGAAGATCCAGGCGATGGCGAAGCTTTTTGCCTGGTCGCCGAACCAGCTTGCCCAGCCCTGCACGGAAAGACCGTACTGCAACGACAGATTGTGCTTGTAAAGGCTTAGAGGCAGGTCAAGAATGAATCCGGCCATGAGATAGAGCAGGAGAAAGAGGAAACCCTGGCCCCAGCGGTTGCTGCTCAAGCGAACGGCAGTGTCGCGCATCCACGCGATGCCTCCGAGCCACAGCAGGAGCACAAGCTGCGCGATACCCCAGATGACGTTTCCGAAGTGCGTGTCTACGCGGATGGCGGAGATGTGCTGGGCCTTGGCGAGTTGCTCGGGGGGTAACGAGTAGTCGGGGAGATTTCCGTGCGGGGGCGCGGCGGCCATTTCCTGGGCTGCGGCGACGTTGGCGGCGTGCTCTGTCGGGGTCTCGGAGGCGCGGGCAGCCGGAAGTGTCAGGACGAGGCAAAGCAGGAGAACGAGGTTGCGGAAGCGCATGGGTGGGGAATCTCCGAGGTGGTGACTAGTTTGCAGGAGACAGGCGCGGCTGGCAAGGCAAAACGCCGAGGCCGGTATTCGATACACTTGAAGTCGGCGGAAACCGCGCGACGAACGAGTCGTCCGGCGCGGAGACGGGTTCAAGTAAACATGATGAAGCATGTGAGTTGGAGCAGGCGGGCGGCCATTACGGGCGCGATCGTTGGTGCAGTGGTGTGCGTGACGCAGGCGGGTGCGGCTTCCGACCCGAAGAAGGCCGCACCGGCAGCGGATGTGAAAACAGACGGCGTTCTGCTGCAGACGATGGACGCGGAGATGGCGCGTGCAATGGCCGAGCTGGGCAGCGGCGCTCCGGCAATCGACCCCAAGACGAAGCAGCCAGCGCAGCCGCAGCCAAAGCCATACTTTCTCAGCTATTCGGTTGCGGACAACGAGAACGTCAATATTTCCGCGCAGTATGGTGCGATCACGAACTCTACGGGAAGCCGTCAGCGGATTGCTGACGTGCAGGTGCGTCTGGGTTCTCCGACGCTCGACAACACGCACGGCGACCATCGCACCAGTGCGCTGACGACCCTTCCGCTGCCGTTGAGCGACGATCGCGCGGCAATTGCGCGGACACTGTGGTTTGCGACCAATCGCGGATATGGCAAAGCGCTCGACGCGCTGCTGAAGGTGAAGACCGAGCAACAGGTGCGTGCGAAGGAAGAAGATGTTTCGGCGGATTTTTCGACGGAAAAGCCGGAGGCCGAGCTGCTGCCGGCAGCGCCGAAGCTGGAGATCGAACGGTCGGCCTGGGAAGCGCGGCTGCGCGAGATCAGCGGGGTGTTCAAGCAGTATCCCGACATTTACTACGACAACGTCGGTCTTGAGGCTTCGAACGAGACCGACTATTTTGTATCGAGCGAGGGTGCGAAGGTCGAGTCCCCGAACCACGTTGCGCGGCTGGTGGTCGTGGCGCGCACACGCGCTGCAGACGGCATGGACCTGTTCCGCGTGGAGACGTTTGAGGCTGACGCACTGGGCCACCTTCCGGACCAGAAAGTAGTGCTGGAAAAGACGGCTGCGATGGCGAAGAACCTCGTTGCCCTGCGCTCGGCGCCGATTACGGAACCGTATAACGGGCCGGCGATTCTTTCAGGTCGCGCTTCGGCGGTGTTCTTCCACGAAGTACTGGGGCATCGCCTGGAAGGCCAGCGGCAGCGTGGCGATGAAGAAGGCCAGACATTTACCAAGCTGCTGAACAAGCCGATTCTGCCGACGTTTCTCTCGGTTGCTGACGATCCGACGCTACGGGACTTCAAGGGCCAGCCGTTGAGCGGGCACTACGCGTTTGACGACGAAGGCCAGCCAGCACGCAAGGTGGAACTGGTACAGGACGGTGTGCTGAAGACGTTCCTGATGTCGCGTCTGCCGGTCGCGAGTTTCGCGCAATCGAATGGACACGGCCGCGCGGAGACGGGAAAGATGCCGACCGGCCGTCAGGGAAATTTGATCGTGACCTCGACCAAAATGGTGAGCGACGCCGAACTTCGCGAGATGCTGAAAGCCGAAGCGAAGAAGGCGGGCAAGGCCTACGGTCTGTTCTTCGAGGACATTTCGTCGGGCTTCGCCGTGACGACGCGGCGGTCGCCGCAGGCTTTTCAGGTGATCCCGCTGGTGGTGTATCGCGTGTTTGTCGACGGCCGGCCGGATGAGCTGGTGCGTGGAGTTTCGATTGTAGGAACGCCGCAGGCTGCGCTGAACAGGATCATCGCTACGGGCGATCACCAGGATATTTTCAACGGCGTGTGCGGAGCGGAGTCGGGGCAGATTCCGGTGAGCGCGGTGGCCCCGGCGATGCTGGTGAGCGAGATTGAAACGCAGCGCCAGGCACAGGGAACGGCGAGGCCGCCGATTGTGCCGCCTCCGCCGGTGAAGGTGGCGTCGAGTGGCGCGGCTGGGTTGAAAGGTGGGCGCTAATGTTGGACTTCATCATTGAAATGCTGGGCTTCATCGTTGAGATATTTGGTGAATTTTTCGCTGGCGCGCTCTTCGAGATGTTCTCGGATATCTTCTCTGGGTTGTTCCCTATGGGCGATAGAGGCGCGGAGACGCTATCGGTTGTGCCGCGTCTGCAGTCCGGTGCGGGCGTGCTGTTGGCGAAGGGTGGGCGGTAATGGGTAGGTTCTCCGTGGAAATAAAGAGTTTCAGTATTTGTGCCGTTGTTGCCCTTGTGCTGGCATGTGGGTCGATGCATGCAGCCGCAGCAGCAGGTCTCTCCACTGCGTCCGCTCAACCAACCCATTCGGGCAAAGACCGCCCGATGGGGGCCCCGGTCAGCGCGGACTCCGGTCGAGATGACAAAGTTGTGGCAGGACAGGACAACGATCCACTGTTGATTGCGATGCAGCAGGAACTCGCGCGTGAGAAGGAGTTGCTGATTCTCCCCGGCATGCAGCGGCCCTACTTCATGGAGTATCGGCTCGAAGATCTGCAAAGCTATGAAGCGCTCGCGAACTACGGCGCGTTGACGCGTGAAGAGCAGAGCCATCAGCGCGTGGTCCGGGTGACGGTCCGCATCGGAGACTATGCGACTGATTCGAGCTCGGCGCGCGGCGATGGTTCGCTGCAACTTGCACCCGACGACAACGATCCGGACGCTCTGAAGTTTGCGCTGTGGACCGCGACCGATGAGGCCTACAAGAATGCTCTGCGGGCCTATGCAAGTAAGCAGGCGGCGCTCAAGCGCTTTCAGACCGCGCCGACCGCGGACGACTTCACCCCGGCAAAAGCGGTGACGAACATTGAGCCGCTGGCGAAGCTCGACATCGACCGCACGGAGTGGAAGCGCCGGCTGGTCGAGGCCAGCGGGCTGTATGCAAGCGCGCCCGAGGTGAAGAGCTTCGCGGCGGACGTGCAGTATTCGACTGCGAACCTGCGCGGCCTGGTGATCAACCGTTACACGGTGAACACCGATGGCGCGGTGTTGCGGCATGGATATTCGGGCTATACGGCGAACATCAGTGTTGGCGGACAGGCTGCCGATGGCATGCAGTTGGGGCGCGAGAATGGCACAACCGCTGAGACAGCCGCGGGTCTGGAAGACTGGCCGAAGTTTCGCGAACGCGCCATCAGGAACCTGAAGAGTTTCGATGAGCTGCGCCATGCCCCCGTGGTCGATGCGGAGGATTATCACGGCCCCGTATTGTTCTCTGGCGACGCGGCGGCAGATGTGATCAATCGTCTTTTTGTACCGAACATTGAAGCCGATCGACCGGAGATTGGTACGACCGCACGCACCCAGGGAGCGTTCCAATCGAGCTATCACAGCCGCGTTCTGCCGGAGTTTTTGAGCGTCGTGGACGATCCTTCGATGCGCACGTTCAAGGGCAAAACCTTGCTCGGATCGTTCGCGGTGGATGATGAAGGCGTTCCTGCGCAGCCGGTCACGATTGTCGAAAAGGGCAAGCTCGAGAACTACCTCGTCGGTCGCGAACCGGTAAAGGATTTCCCAACGTCGAACGGACATGGCCGCGCTGCTCCCGGGCAGGCTCCACATTCTCACGCGGGCGTTCTGATTGTGCGTTCCACTGCGCCGGTGCCGGCGGCGGAGATGCGAGCAAAACTGCTGGCGATGGCAAAAGAGCAGGGCCGCGACGTGTACGAGGTCGAGACGCTGGGCGGCGAACTCGCGCCTCGTCTCCTGTACCGCGTGAGCGCAGACGGCAAGCGGACGCTGGTGCGTGGCGCGGTGTTCGATGAACTCGACCAGCGTAGTCTGCGCAGCGAGATTGTGGCTGCGGGAGACGATCCGTACGTCAGCCAAACGCTCGCGCCAATTCCCGAGACCACGATTGTGCCGTCGCTGCTGTTCTCGGACATCGCGGTGAAGCGCGCGACCGATGAGCAGGGCAAACTGCCGTACTATCCTCCACCGGCGGTGAAGTAAAACATAACAATGAAGAGACTCCTGCTCGCCGCCGCCGTGCTGGTTGTTTGCACAGCGGTGCTGCGAGCGCAGGATGCCGCGCCGAAGACTGTTTCCGCGGGATACGTTGAGCGTGAGTTTCGCATGGACGTGCCCGACAGCTTTCCGAATGGGCTTGATGTTCTCGAGGTGTACGTCAATACGCCAGGCAAGCATCCCTTGGCGCTGCTGACGCACGGGACTTCCGACAAACCGGAAGAGCGGCTGCAGCTAACGCCATGGGCACAGCTTCCGCAGGCAATCTGGTTCGCACGGCGCGGCTATGTGGCGCTGGTGATTATTCGGCGCGGGTATGGAACATCCGGTGGAAAGCAGGATGGTACGGTAGGCGGATGCCGTGCCGGTGGCAGCTTCGAGGAAGCGGGCGAAGCGGCGGCTGCTGACCTGCGTAATGCGGTCGCGTATGCGGAGAAGAATCTGCCCGAGGTCGACACGTCCACCGTCATCAGTGCGGGTGTTTCTACGGGAGGATTTACGCAGGTAGCGCTGGCTGCGAAGCCGCCGACTGGGTTGAAAGCGGCGATTGATTTTGCGGGGGGCCGGGGCGGGAACGGCAAGGGCGATCTCTGCGATCAAGGCGGGCTGCTCAGCGCCTACAAGAGTTTTGGAAAGCATGCCCGCACGCCGATGCTGTGGATCTACGCAGAGAATGACAAGTGGTTCCCACCCCCGTTCGCGGGAAAGTTTCAGGCGGCGTTTGAAAGCGCGGGTGGCGTGGACCAGTTCGTGCTCGCCCCGCCGGACGGTGACGACGGGCACCATCTTTATGGCCATGTCGCCGCGTGGTCGGACACCGTGGACACGTTTCTGCGCGCGCAGAAACTGTTGTTCTACGATCCACCGATTGCCGGGCCGAAGCCTCCGGACGTCATTGTGCCGGCGGCGTTGCATGAACGCGGCGTTGATGCGTTCAAGAACTTCCTGATCCTGGGACCGCACAAGGCGTTCGCAATGAATAGTGCAGGCGTCTGGGGATACGCTGTGGGGCAGTTCACGCAAGCACTGGCGGATCAGCATGCGCTGGAAAACTGCAACAAGGGTGTACGCGGCGGCCCGGCGTGTGCGATCGTCGCGCGGGGTGCGACAAAGTAGTTTGCGGTTTCTCAGAGATGGAGATGGGTCGCCGAGTAGCGAACAAGTTGTTCTGTTTCCTCAGAAATAAACGCGCAGAACCTGATTGTCGGTTCCGAACATTCACTGGTGCATTCAGCAACGTCTAAGCAAGCTCTCGTTCCAACCCCGGCAGAGCTTTATGAATGAAATCCTGGTCTTCGCGACTTAGATCGCTCAAACGCGTAGGCCGGTCCTGGGGCCTCAAACCTTTCTGGTTGATGCGGTTCATCAGGCTCCAGTCCTTCGCTGGATGTTGCGGATCGGGATCCGCCGGCTCGTGTGCGGGCAGATCGTAGCGCGTGAAGTCGATGACCATTTCAGGAGTTTTCTGATGCCAGTCGCGCAGCAGCGCGAGGCGAAGGTTCCTGTTCATGAACCATTTGATCTCCAGGTTGTTATAAGAGTCTCCAAGGCCCGAGCCGCGTTCCAGGAAGCTGTAGTTCCAGTAACTGTTGGTCGCGTACTGTTTCTTCCAGATCGCGCCAAACTCTCCGAAGGTGACGAACTGTGTGCCGGGCCAGCGCTTCTTCGTGCCGGCCACCCACATATCGAGCGCAGAACAGATCAGCTCTTTGCCGAACTCGTGGACGAGTTGCGCTTCCCAGATGTTGGTGACCCAGCCGAACCGGTTGCGCTCGAAACCTTCGTCGAAGTGGATGGACTGTGTGTGCATGACTTCGCGGTGGCCAAGGTCGAGGCCCCATCCAACGTAGGTTTCGATCGGACCGACACCGCGACGGCTGTTGTATCCGGTGAGCTTGTGGTCGAGCGAACCGCTGCGGCGTGCACAGATGAAGTCCATCGTCCAGCCGTCGAGGTTTACGCAGTCGATGAAATCCGCACCGCTTTGCGCCGGTTTACAGAAGTGTTGTTTCGACGGGTAGAAGGGATAGGAAGGCGAGCCGTCCGCGCCTCCTCCGTCGACATCCTGCTGGCTCCAGATGACAGCGTGCGCGGTGTGGATGTTCTCCTTCTCAGCAAGGTACTGGAGGTTGTTTGCGGAGAGGAAACCTCCCATGATCGCCTGCGGCCGGTAGGCATTGCCGACGAAGCTGGTGATGATCTGAATCGCTTCCGTCATCTCCTGGTTGATGCGAGCGCGGGGAAGATACATGGCCGGAAAGTAGCCGGGGAAGTAGGACACTTCGTCGCCGTATTTGTGGTGGCATTCAACGGCATAGGCGCGGATCTGTTCGTAGTTCGTGCGCTTGTCTTCGAGGGCGTTGAGAGTAAACCCCCACGTGAGCCGGCCCTCGGGATTGTGCCGGGCGAAGGCTTCGCGCATCGAGCGGACGCCGTCGAGGGTGTGCCAGGAATTCTCATCGCGAGGGTGCAGTTTCACGTCGCGCGAGACTTCCCAGGGTGTCGTGCGGACCATGATGCAGAAGGTGACGAAGCGATTGCCGAGGAGCGGGGTTGGAAGTTTCAAGGTGAAGAAGTTGGTCATCGCGTTGAGTCCGCGGGATTCGGCGGCCAGTTGCGCACCGGCAAGTGCCGCGCCGGTAAGGAGGGTACGTCGATTCATCGGTCGCATCAGGCCTTGATTGTAGGCCAGTCATGGGCCGGAGAATTATGCCAATTGAAGCTCGGATGCGGAGGGACGATCGGGACACGCGACGAGCTTCTATGGAATGAAGCCGACGCTGTTCCATAGGGGCGCGGGTTCGTATACCTTTCCTGCAGCGATGGTCTTCCAAACCGTTCGGGTGTTATGAATATCCTTCAATGGATCGGCTGTGAGCAGGAGCACGTCGCCGCGCTTGCCTGTGTCTATAGAGCCGGATTCCTTGTCTACGCCCAACGCTCTTGCAGGGACGATGGTCGCTGCCTGGATGGCTTCCAGCGGTGTGAAGCCGGAATCAACGTAGAGTTCGATCTCGCGGTGCAGAGAGTAGCCGGGGATTGCCTGATCGGTTCCGGCGACGATGGGAATGCCGGCTGCGTGCAGCGTCCTGATTACCGTGAGAAACAACTGGAAGCGAGCATCTACGGATGCCGCTCGCGCAGGCGATGCGGCGGGCGAGTCCAAAGCCGCACGCAACTGCGGAGGCAGATGGTCGATCCCCGGCTCGAGTTGGTCCATAGGCTTACTGTGGATCATCATCTCGTAGAGCGCGACCGTTGGATCGAGCACGGTATGGTGTGCCTTCATTGCTCCCATCAGCTCTTTGGCCCTGGGGCCGTCCGGCTCGGCCACTGGTTGAGCGGCACTGTCGGGTTTGCCGTCCGCGCCGACTCCGGGCCGCACGATGTAGGGAGTGACGTACGAGACGTGATTGATCTGGTCCATGCCATCGTTGATACCGTCGATGGCTGTCATGCCGTTGGGAATGTGGCCGGTCACTGTCATACCCAGCGCATGCGCTTCAGCCGCAATCGCCTTCACAATTTCGGGCTTTACCGAGCTGTAGATTTTGATTTGCCGTGCTCCGGCGGCTTTGTATCTTTGCACCCATTCACGGGCTTGCTCGGGGGTGTCGGCGATGACTGCGCCGAGTGACATCGGTCCACTGCCATCGATGATGCCGGCGAACTCCAGGTGAGGACCGATAGCGGGGTCTTGCTTCCGATTGAGTTCCGCGTGGAGCGTCTGGACCATACCGAACTCATTGCCGACGTCGCGGACGCTGGTGATGCCCGAGGCAAGATAGATCGGGCCCCACTCCACCTGCTCATAGTGAGCATGCATGTCCCACAGGCCAGGGATGGCGTATTTGCCGGTGGCATCGAGGACGGTCGCACGTTTAGGGATTTTGACCTGCGCACGCGTGCCCACAGCCGTAACGACGCCATCTTCGATGAGGATGACGCTGTCGCTGATCGGCGCTGCGCCCGTGGAGTTCTCCAGCGTGGCGCCGACGATTGCGAGCACATGTCCAGGCGGCGCCTGTGACGAAGCGCTCAGCTTTGCCAACACCGCGAGGTTTGCTTTTGCGGCGGCCGCGATGAACCTGTCGATGCCCGCCATGTAAGGTTGGCGCACGGCCTCAAAGTGGTCCAACTCAGCGTCGATGCTGACCAGCGCGGCAAGGTTGTTGGCATTGTCCATCCACAACGACTCGGTGCCCCAGATGAGTCCCTGGACTGTGTAGCCTTGCGTGGGCGCGTCGCCGATCGTCAGGGTTTCAGAGTGCTTGATATGGACCTTCGCAGCCGACGGGTAAATCGTAAACTCGTCCGGCTTGCCGCTGGCCAGCCACCAGCGCATCATCTGCTCCTGCATGGCAACCGGCGAATAGCCATCAGTGATGAACCATTTTCCGCTGACCGTCCGGGTCTCGGCGTTGCCGCTGCGTTGCACGGCGATGGAGTTGCCGGTTACGTTCAGGCGGTCATCCATCTCGGATGTGCGCGCCGCTCTTCCTTTCGATGCATAGGCGAGCGGTGCAAGATCGGATGTCCTGGCTGAGTATGTTGTTTCCAGACCGACGGGCGTTCCGCGATCGGTGAACAGAAAATGGGACGCCAGATCATACTGGTCGCCCTTGGGCTCAATCGTGTAGGTTTCAGTGCCAATCGCTTTTGCAAACTTGTACAAGGTAAAAGAGCCAGAGGCTTTCGTCTGCTGCGCATGTGAGGCGACGATCGCGGAAAAAACGAATGCCAGCGAGAATAAGATTTTGCGAACAGAAAGCACGATGAGATCTCCGAGGAAGATGGAAGCGCAGGGCAATAGGATAAACGCCGTGCGCTGGCAGTTGGTTCCCGTTGGTCAGAGTGTTTCACCGCAAAGTGCGGATTTGATTTTCTCCTGGACCGAGTCCCATCACGGCTGCATTTCCGTACGCTCTTTCGCAAGCTGCTAGAGTCGTGGATATGTTTCGCCTCATGCGCAAAAGTTGTCGTTTTGCTGGTCTAGCCGCCCTTTTGAGCGTGCCCCCCCTCGTTGCACAGCACAATGCGAATCTCGATCCGCAAAAACCCGCGCCAATTGTGGCAGCGACCAAAGCGCAGAAGTTATGGGTCGACCGCACATTGCGACACCTTACGCTCGAAGACAAGATCGGCCAGATGATCGAGGTCCGCGGCATCATGGGCTTCTACAACGCCGATGATCCGGCCTTCGAGAAGCTGGTTGCCGACATTCGCACATATCATCTGGGCGCAGTTCACCTGACGGTGAACACCGACGGCCCCTTGCTGGTACGCACGGAGCCGTATGAAGCGGCGATGACCGTCAGGCGGCTCCAGCAGGAAACCCACGCAAAGGTCCCGCTCATCTTCTCGGTGGACTTTGAGCGCGGCCCTTCCATGCGCTTGAGCGCGGTGGAGTACTTTCCTCATCCCATGGCATTTGGGGCGACGGATAACCCTGCCTATGCAGAGCAGTGGGGAGAGATCGTTGCGGAGGAGTCGCGTTCCCTGGGCATCGCGTGGAACTTCTTCCCCATTGCGGATGTGCAGACCAACCCAAAAAATCCGATCATCAACACCCGCTCGTTCGGCGAGGACCCAGCGGAAGTCTCGGCGATGGTGAGTGCATACATCAAGGGATCGCATGCAGGCGGCATGCTGACAACGTTGAAACATTTTCCGGGGCACGGTGACACGGACACCGATTCGCATCTCCAACTTTCCCGGGTGAGCGGAACGATGGAGCGCTTGAATGAAGTGGAGCTGCCGCCGTTTCGGAAAGGCATTGCCGCCGGGACCGACGCGGTCATGATTGCGCACGTAGCGTTTCCGGCTATCGAGCCTGACCCGGGAAAGATTGCGACGACCTCGCACAAGGTAGTGACCGGCCTGCTTCGCGAACAGATGGGTTTTCAAGGGGTCATCGTCTCCGATGCGATGGAGATGCAGGGCCTGACGAAGCTCTACCCGCCAGGCAGCGCGAACCCGGCAGGACGTGCGGCGGTCGATGCTGTGAAAGCCGGTCAGGACTTTATCGAGCTTCCATCAGACCTCGATGGAACCTACAACGGTCTGCTGCAGGCGGTGAAGTCTGGAGAGATTTCGCAGAGCCAGATTGATGCGAGTGTACGGCGTCTCCTGCTGGTCAAGGCGAAGGCCGGCCTCGACGCGCGCAAGGGACAGGTGGTCGATCTCGACCAGGTGCAGCAACACTTCGGCAAGCCCTCAAGCTATGCGCTCGCGCGGGAAGTAGCGGAGCATGCCATCACGCTGGTGCGCGACGACAATCATCTGCTGCCGATGAAACGGGACGACGGAAAATCGACCTTGGTGATTTTGTTTGTCAGCGATCCGCACGGCGACGATGGACGCGTGCTGGAACAGCAGATTCGCGCGCGATCGCCGGCAGCAACGGTGGTGTATGTCGATCGCCGCAGTGCGCCGTTCGAAGCCGAAAGAATTGCCGCGATGCTTCCAAAGTTCGGACGCGTGATCGCGGCGGTGTACAGCGCCCCGCAACCGGGACAGGTCGGCACGCAGACGAGCCTCGATACGATGGGTTCCGGGAAGGAAACACCTGGGACGATTCTGCAGACGCTTCTTGATCGGGCATCAGACCGCTCGATTGTGCTCGCGATGGGCAGTCCATACGTCATCCTGAACTACCCGAATATCAGGAGTTATGCCTGTGCTTTTAGCTCCGTTTACACATCGGAAGCCGCGATAGTGCGCGCGCTCTTTGGCGAAATACCGATCCATGGGAAGTTGCCGGTCGCCTTGCCGAACGTGGCGAAACGCGGCGATGGAATGGAGGTAAATCTCTCTGCCGCCACGCAAGAGCCGTCTCAGAATTGACGTGATTCACGGGATTATGGGTGGGACAAGAACGGAACGGCAGGGTTTCGAACCCTGCCGTAGAGCATCCGCCTCTCTCCCTAACTATGCTTCGAGGCCGAGAGCCTTTAGCAATCCGATGGCCATCTGATCCCGACCGTTGTCACACTTGTACCCCTTCTTCAAATGGAGGGACTCAAGTGCCGCTTCTGGCGTACGACCCTTTTGGCGGAAGGCATCATAGGTAGCCGCTAGCTCCAAAATCGTCGGGTCCTGTACGCTGAGAAGAGGCAGAAAATTCCGAACTTGTGCCGGGATTTCTACTGAAGGAACATCATGAACGGTGAAGGAGTATGACGGCAAACCCTCATTCGTATTGCTGCGATTCTCCGTCAAGAAACCGGAAGCGCCACCAATCTCTAAGTCCGTTGTCAGTTCATCGGAGTATGGCCCGTAAAAATGCATATTGAATTCGTATGCTGTTTCGAGACCAACTCGTTGAAGAAGGTAGATGGTTTTTTGCATCCGAGTTCGACCTACGACGGTTTGTTCGGGAAACGTTGCGATTATCTTCTGGATTTGCTGAAGCTTATCCACTGTCCTCATTTTATTCGCCTCTTCTTCGCCTCTAAAGATTATCTGGCTTTCTCGTGGAAGTAAAGTCTGTACATCGTCTTTTTACGCGAAAGGATCGACACTGCTTCGGAAGCTGAACTTAAGTCCACCAGCTTGCCATCGTTATTTTCAATCATGATTAAGGACGCGGGATCGGAGCTGTCCGGGTCATAGGTTTTGTATGGCGTATCAGAAGCTTTATCCTCGAGGAGGAAATAATTAGGGTCCATCCCCAGCTTCATCAGTCGATCCTCGTACACTTTGAGTGTTTCGCGATCAGGAGGTCCCTCAACGCACTTGAATAATCTTCGATTAAGAAGAGCGCTTCCCAATTCACGAAACGTGTCGTCCTTTGCCTTTTCGGAGATCTTCATCAATTGGGTCATTGAGTGATCGTCAAGGAAAAGATAATCCCTAAGAGGCAACGCGTCATCCTTAAAAGCCTGGCGTATCTGAACGGGCACCTCGGTCTTCAGTACCGGGTCCTCCAGGTCCTCGTCCGCTTTGACTAAGGCTTTGTATTTTGAAAGGAAGGCCCTAAACATTGCTTCGGCCGATCTTGTGGTCTTGTGGAAATAGACGATTTGGTACATATGATGACGCGCAAATACGTACGCTTCGGCAGCCAGAAGTGCTTTACGACCGAGGTAAAGTCGTTCATTCTCAGCCACGTAAAGATGCGAGATCAGCCAATTGTGTTCGAACGATCCGTAATTCACACCTGCCGCATAGCTATCTCTAAGGAGATAATCGAAGCGATCAGCGTCCAGTTGACTCGAATGGATATTCTTGAAGACCCTCGGGAGTTCAGCTGAGCCAGCGAACGCAGAGCTCTGAAAGTCCCTGACTGCGGCAGGCAACTGCTTGTCGCAGTCCGCCAAGATTGACCTGATCTCCGTGTCTTCGTCAGTCAATATCTCTTCGGTTCTGTCTTCGTGATCCTCGCCGCTCACCCTCTCAAACGCATGCGAGAAGGGTCCATGGCCCAAATCGTGCAGGAGAATTGCTGAGAAAAAAATCTTTCGCGCCGCTTCAGTGAGGATCGTCCCCGTCTGTTGTTCGATCTGTTCGACAAAAAGCCGCGACATCGCTAGGACGCCGATCGAATGAGCGAAACGACTGTGATTTGAACCGGGAAAGACATACTCACTGAAACCCAGTTGCTTGATTCGCCTCAGACGCTGAAACTCTCGGCAGTTGATCAATCTTAGGAGCAACTGATCGCACTCGTCATCCCGAAATGTGATTTGACGATGTACTGGGTCGTGAATGAACTTTGGCCACGGATGACTTGCCATTGCGAACGTTGTCCCTCTCCACGTGTGCTGTTCCGCCTATGTGAGGCCACTTACGAGACATTTGGGAATGCCTCGTTGCATACGCAAAGAATGATAGCGGTGTGTGCGGTGGATTTACCGCTCCCAATAACGAACGAGATAATTTTGTTTCAAATCGAATTCCTGCTTCGCAGGGAGAAGTTGACCGCCATGCGTTCGCTGCGCGTTACTCCTCGTCGTCACCGATAGGCATTCCGGGTGGGGCTTCTACGGCTTTGGCGGGGACGAACTTTGCGGGGTCGCGGTTGAACTCGTTGATGCGGTCGACCATGGCGGTGCGGTGGATGGCTTCGGCGCTGTCGGTTGGAGGTGGGGTGGTAGTCCATTGGTGGAGCAGGTCTTCTATGTGGTAGCGGGCGATGGCGCGGGCCTGACTGCTGGCGGATGGGTTGACCGCCAGCGAGAGCATCCATTCGAGGCCGCGGAATTCGACGGCGCGCTCGACTTCGGCGCTGATGCTGTGGCCGGCTTCTTTCCCATTGACGATGGGGCGCTCGGCGGTGGTCGCGGAGATCTTCTCCATCATGACGCGGAGCGAGGGGCCCTTGCTGCCGTCGGCGGTATTGCGCATGTGGTATTGCAACAGGCGCGAGGCGCGGGCGGGGTCGAGGAGGACCTGCAGCGTGAGGTCGGCGGCAGACTCGGCGGCGGCGACGGGGTCGAAGGTGAGGCCGGTTTCCGACGGGAGGGACTCCTGCGTGCGCGAGTAGCCGGGAGGCACGGGTGGGAGGAGTTTGAGAATGTCTTCAGAGAGCGTGAGGGTTTCGGGCGCGAGAGTTTTGAGGACGGCGGCGAGGGCGGCGTCCTGGTCTTTGAGGCCGACGATGACCGGGCCGGGCTGTCCGTCTCCACGGATGTTGTAGCGGTAGTCGAGGCCGCCGATCATCTTGATGGTGGCTTCAGTTTGATAGCGGTGGAAGAGGTAAAGCGGGACGAGCGTGGCTTCGAGCTGCGACAGCGGCGTGCCCGGCTTGATGGCGTTTTCGCCGACGCGCTTGAGGGCCGCGGCGCGGATTTCCAGCACACGGTTCAGTTCTGTAGCGGGGTCGGCGCCGCCGTCCCAGAGGTGAGCGTGTGGGTGAGCGGAGCCGAAGGGACGGGCGTCTTCGTCAGTGATGAAGGTGAGGCCGGTCTTTTCCGAATTGCGGAGGATGGTGTCGAGGGCGGCGGTGTCTTCGGTGGGTTTGCCTGCACTGTCGAACTCGCGGTAACCGTAGTTGATGGCGACCTTGTCCCATATGCCGATGTTGACCGGATAGGCGTGGGAGAGGTTCGGGACGCCGTTCTTATCGAGCGTGACGTAGGGGTGCGGGTAGTCCATGACGCTGATGGTCTGATCGACGTCGGGGTGCGGGAAGCTGGAAGCGGCGAAATTGTGGGCGAGGCCGAGGGTGTGGCCGGTCTCGTGCGCGGAGAGCTGGCGGATGCGTTGGAGGACCATTTGCAGCATCGGATTGTGCTCGCCCCCTACGTTGACATACCCAGGGTTGTAGGGCGAGAGTAATGCTTCGGCGATCAGATAGTCCTGGCGGCCGCGCAGGCTGCCTAGGGTGACGTTGCCCTTGATGATCTCTCCGGTGCGGGGGTCGCTGACGGCATCGCCGTAGCTCCAGCCGCGTGTGTAGCGGTGGACCCACTGGATGATGTTGTAGCGGATGTCCATGGGGTCGGCGCCGGCCGGAAGGACGTCGACTTTGAAGGTTCCGGGAGCCCAGCCCGCGGCCTGGAATGCCTGGTCCCACCAACGCGCGCCTTCGACGAGCGCGGACCGGATAGGTTCAGGTGCGCCGCGGTCCACGTAGTACTGAATGGGAGCGACGGCGACGCAGGCTTTGGTGCAGTTGGGGTCGCGCTTGATGAGGCGGTGGCGGACGATGAACTGCTGGGCC
>Ga0070679_100001219_pt1 | contig 22617 bp, 18 predicted proteins | sample KBSC63BmetaG_FD_65652 | JGI IMG/M metagenome (GOLD analysis project Ga0070679, IMG submission 65652) | Corn rhizosphere microbial communities from Kellogg Biological Station, Michigan, USA - KBS C6-3B metaG | ecosystem: Host-associated > Plants > Roots > Rhizosphere | place: USA: Michigan... | reverse complement strand
GCCGTGCTGGCGTTGACGGTGGTGCTGGCGCGGCGAATCAGCCAGCCCGTGGTGCGGCTGGCGGCCGCCGCCGAGGGGATCGGCCGGGGCGAGCTGGACCGCCCCGTGCCAATCGAGACCCGGGACGAGGTCGGCTTCCTGGCGCAGACGATCGATCAAATGCGGGCTGCCCTGAAGGCGCGCGACGAGCGCCTTCAGATGATGCTGGCGGGCATCGCGCACGAGGTGCGGAACCCCCTGGGGGGGCTGGAGCTGTACGCGGGGCTGTTGCGCGACGCCCTGCAAGACCGGCCGGAGCGCCTGGAAGAGGTGAAGCGGATCGAGCGTGAGATCAACTATCTGAAGGCCGTGGTGACGGAGTTCCTGGACTATGCCCGCCGGCCGCCGCCCGAGCTTGGGCCGGTGCGCCTGTTCGAGCTGCTGGACGAGGTGCGCGAGCTGGTCACGGAGGGTGGCGTGAAGGTCACAGTCGCCTGTCCCCCCGACCTGCGCGTGCGTGCCGATGCCGGCCAGCTGCGGAGGGCACTGCTGAACCTGGGGCGCAACGCGGTGGCGGCGGCCCAGCGACGTCACACCGGCGCCGGAATGGTGGTCCTGCGCGCCGCGCGCGACGGCGCCCGCGTCCGCGTTCACGTCGAGGACGACGGCGCCGGCGTTCCCACGGACCTGCGCGAGAAGATCTTCACCCCCTTCTTCACCACGCGCGAGAAGGGCACCGGGCTGGGCCTGGCGTTCGTGCGCGAGATCGTCGCCGATCACGGCGGCGCGATCCACGTTTCGGATGCCGACGGCGGCGGGGCCCGCTTCTCGTTCGACCTCGCCGCCATGCCCGAGACCGAGAAAGGCAATCCCTAGTGCACCGCCGAGGAAAGGGAGCCCCTGTCCGATGACCGCGCCCACGCTGTTGCTGACCGATCCCGCCTTCTTCGAGCACGACACTGGTCCCGGGCACCCGGAGACCGCCGAGCGGTTGCGCCGCATCGTGCGCGACCTGCGTCGAGATCCGGTCGATGGCACGATCTGGGCCGAGCCGCGCCCAGCCACCCGCGAAGAGCTGATCGCCGTGCACAGCGCCGTGCACGTCGACAACCTGGCCGCGCTGGACGGTCAGGACGCGCTGCTGGATCCCGACACGCCGGTCTCGCCCGGCAGCTGGCGGGCGGCCGCCCGCGCGGCCGGCGCGGCGGTGGTGGCCGTCGAGCAGGTCTGGACAGGCCGCGCCCGCAACGCGTTCGCGCTGGTGCGGCCGCCCGGCCACCACGCCGAGCCGGCAGCGGCGATGGGCTTCTGCCTGATCAACAACGCCGCCGTGGCCGCCCAGGCGGCGCGGCGGCTGGGGGCGCAGCGGGTGGCCATCGTCGACTGGGACGTTCACCACGGCAACGGCACGCAACACATCTTCGAGACCCGCAGCGACGTGCTGTTTCTGTCGAGCCACCAGTACCCGTTCTATCCGGGCACCGGCGCCGCCAGCGAGATCGGCCAAGGCGCCGGGCTTGGCTACACGATCAACTGCGCGCTGCCGGCCGAGCAGCACGACGCCGATTACGGGGCGGTGTTTCACGATCTTTTTCTCCCGGCGCTGCAGCGGTTCGCGCCCGAGCTGGTGATCGTCTCGGCCGGGTTCGACGCGCACGCGCGCGATCCGCTGGCCGACATGCGCGTCAGCGAGCGCGGGTTCGCGGCGATGTGCACGGCCGTGCGCGACGTGTCGCCGGGGGGCAAGCTGGTGCTGCTGCTGGAGGGGGGCTACGACCTGGACGCCCTGACCGACAGCGCGCGCGCCTGCGTCGAGGTGCTGGCGGGCAGCAGCGAGGACTTCCCCGGCGGCGTGGCGGCGCGCGCGCCCGAGGCCGTCGGGGAGACGCGGGCGTTCCTCGCCAGCGCCGGACACCCGGTCGGGCGATGACCGCTCCGGCCGGGGACAGCAGCGCTGCCGGCGCCTCCCGGCGCGTATTCCTGCCGGCCGCCCTGGCGCGCTGGCGGCCGGGCTCGGGCCCCGTCGTCGCGTCGCTGTTTCATCGCCTGCTGGGGCTCGTGTTCCTGGACGCCTGGCTCTCGCTGGGCGTGCAGGTGCGGCTGCTGATCGGCGCCCGGGGGCTGCTGCCCTTTCGCGACTTCGTCGAGGCGGCGCGCGCCGAGGGGGTGCTGTCGTTTCACGCGTTCCCCAGCTGGCTGGTGCTGGCTCCCGGCGACGGTGCGCTGCGGGCAGGGATCGTCGCCGGCGTTGCGCTGTCGTTGCTGGCGCTGGCGGGCCTGGTGCCGCGCGCCTGCGCGGCGTTGCAGGTCGTGCTCTATCTCGGCTACGCGCTCGCGTGCCGATCGTTCCTGACGTTTCAGTGGGACAACCTGCTGCTCGAGGCGGCGGTCCTGGCCGCGTTTCTGCCGGCCCGCCGCGCGGCGCCGCTGGCGCACTTCCTGTTTCGCGCCCTGGTCTTCAAGCTGTACTTCGAGTCGGGGCTGGCCAAGTGGCAATCGCCGCTCGGCGATTGGCGCGACGGCAGCGCGATGACCTACTACTTCCAGACCGCGCCGCTGCCCACGCCCCTGGCCTGGTACGCGCACCACCTGCCAGCGGCCTGGCACCACTTCGAGAGCCGCGCCACGCTGGTGCTGGAGTTGCTGGTCCCGTTCGCCATCTTCGGCCCGCGCCGCGCTCGCCTGATCGCCGCCGGCCTGTTCACGGGGTTCCAGATCGCGAACGCCGCCACCGCGAACTACGGGTTCTTCTGCCACCTGTCGGTCTGCCTGCACGTGTTCCTGCTGGACGACGCCGACGTGGCGCGCGTGACGAACTGGCTGCGCGCGCGCCTGCCCGCGCGCCGCCGGCCGGCGACGGGGGCCCGCGGGCCCGGGCGCCTGCGCCTGCCGGATGTTCCGCCGGCCCTCCGGCGCGGCCTGGGCTGGCTGGGCGTGGCCGTCTGGTCCGGCATGTCGCTGGCCGAAGGATTGTTCACCTTCGGCCCGCCCGGCGCCCAGCCCGAGGCGTTGATCCCGCTGGTCGACATGGGCGAGGCCTATCGCCTGATCAACACCTACCACCTGTTCGCGGCGGTCACGCGCGAGCGCATCGAGCCCGACTTCCAGGTGCAGACGGGCAGCGGGGACGCGTGGACGTCGCTGGTGTTCAAGGACAAGCCGGGTCCGGTCGACCGGGCGCCCCCGTTCGTGGCGCCCCATCAGCCACGGGTCGACTTCTTGTTGTGGTTCTACGGCCTCTCCTTCGCGCGGCGCCAGCCAAGCTACGTTTCAGGCCTGCTCAGCGCCCTGTGCGAGGATCCGCAGGCCGTCGCGCCGCTGTTTTCCCGACCGCCGCCACCCGACATTCGGGCTGTACGTCTGGCGTTTTGGGACTATCGTTTCACGTCCGCCGACCAGCGCCGCGCCACCGGAGCCTGGTGGGCCCGTCAACTCGTCCGCACCTCGGACCCTATCCGCTGCTCCCCCTGATTCGATGCGCAAAGCCTCGCTCGGCACGATCTTCCTGACCGTCTTCATCGACCTGCTGGGGTTCGGGATGGTCATCCCCTTCCTGCCCGGCGTGGCCCGCCATTTGGGGGCGAGCGATCTGGTCGCCTCGCTGACGGGCTCGGTCTATTCGCTGATGCAGTTCCTGCTGGTCCCCGTCTGGGGGCGGCTGTCCGACCGGGTGGGCCGGCGGCCCATCCTGCTGATCAGCATCGCTGCCACGGCGGCGGGCATGGTGCTGCTGGGCTTCGCCGACACGCTGTTCCTGCTGTTCGCGGCCCGCATCTTCACCGGCGTGGCCACCGCGAACATCGCCGTCGCGCAGGCGTACATCGCCGACGTCACGCCTCCCGAAGGGCGCGCGCGCGGGATGGGCCTCATCGGTCTGGCCTTCGGCCTGGGCTTCATCTTCGGACCGTTCTTTGGCGGCGAGCTGGCGCGCCTGCCCCTCTATGGCCGGCCTGGCGCCCTGCCCGCCTTTGCGGCCGCCGGGCTGTCGCTGATCAACCTGGTGCTGGCCACCGTGACCCTGCCCGAGTCGCTGCCGGTCGAACAGCGGGGCAAGGTCCGCGCGCACCGCGCCTCGCCGTTCGATCTGGGCGCGTTCAAGAAGGCGCTGGCTGCGCCGGATGTGGGCCGCGCGCTGACCATCAACTTCCTGGTCGTGTTCTGGTTCGCCGGCATGGAGCAGACCTTTCGCCTGTTCACCGACGACGCGTTCCACATGACCGACGCCGGAACGGGCGGACTGTTCGGGTTCGTGGGGATCGTCGCCGCCATCGTGCAAGGCGGCCTGATCGGGCGACTCACCCGGCGCTTCGGCGAGGTGCGCCTGCTCTCCGCGGGGCTGATCATCCAGACGCTGGGCTTCGCGGCGCTGGGCGCCTCGCCCCGCGCGCACGCGCTTTCGTACCCGCTGCTGGTCGCCGCCTGCATGCTGATCGCCGCCGGCAGCGGTCTGACGACGCCCAGCGTGTCGTCGTATGTGTCACGCCGGGCCGGCAGCGACATCCAGGGCCTCACCCTGGGCACGCTGCAGTCGCTCTCGGCGCTGGCGCGCGTCCTCGGCCCGGCGCTCGGGGGGCTGCTGTACCAGACCATCGCCGCGCCCGCGCCCTACTTCGCCGGCGCGGCGGGCCTGGCGCTCGGTGCCTGGCTGGCCTTCGGCCTCACGCCGCTTGCCGGCAAGCCCAAGCTGCCGGAGCCGGCGCCGGCTTCATGAGGGGGGCTCGACCGCGTCCAGCACCGCCCGCACCTTGCTGGCCAGACCCAGCGGCGTGATCGGCTTTTGGAGATAGCCGACGCCGGCCTCTGCCATCCCGTGGCGGACGACGCTGTCGTCGGTGTATCCCGACATGCAGATCACCTTCATCTGCGGCCGCGACGCGGCCAGCCGCCGCGCCAGCTCGGGACCGCTCATGTTCGGCATCACCACGTCGGTCACCAGCAGATCGATGGGCCCCTGGTGGGTCGCGCATAGCTCGATGGCCTGCTCGGCGGCGGCGGTGGAGAGGACCCGATATCCGAAGCGCGTGAGGATGTCGTTCGCGACGGCCCGCACCTGCGCGTCATCTTCCACCACCAGGATGGTCTCGGCCCCGCCCAGCTCGACGGGCGCGGCGGGTGCCTCGGGCGCGTCGGCGACGTCGTCGACGCGCGGCAGGTAGATCTTGAACGTCGTCCCCACCGCCAGCTCGCTCTCGACCCAGATGGTGCCGGCGCTCTGCTTGACGATGCCGAACACGGTGGACAATCCCAGTCCCGTCCCTTTGCCCGCCTCCTTCGTCGTGAAGAAGGGATCGAAGATGCGTGCCTGGACCTCCGGGTGAATGCCCACGCCGGTGTCGCTGACGCTCATCATCACGTAGTCGCCCGGCGGCGCGGAGAGCAACCTGCCCAGCTCAGGGTCGACGACCACGTTGCTGGTCTCGATGGTCAGCTTGCCTCCCCTCGGCATGGCGTCCCGCGCGTTGACCACCAGGTTCATGATCACCTGCTCGATGTGGGACGGGTCGGCGCGCACGCGCCCGCCTGCCGGCGGCGGCACCAGGATCAGTTCGATGTCCTCGCCCACGATGCGCCGGATCATCCGGTGCAGCCCCTTCAGCGCGTCGTGTAGATCCAGCACCACCGTCTGGGCGGGCTCCTGCCGGCTGAACAGCAACAGCTGGCGGGTCAGCGCCGCTGCCTTGACCGCCGCCGTATGGACCTCCACCAGGTCTTCTCGCACCGGGTTGCCCTCGTCCATCGTCGCCACCGCCATCTGGACGTAGGTCAGGATCACGGACAGCAGGTTGTTGAAGTCGTGGGCCACGCCGCCCGCCAGCCGCCCCACAGCCTCCATCTTCTGCGCCTGCCGCAGCTGCTCCTCGCTGTGGCGCAGGGCCCGCTCGGCCCGGGCGCGGCCGGCCTCGGCCTCGCGGCGCGCGGCCCGTTCCTGCAGCTCGCGCCGGATCGCCATGGGTAGCCGGCCCAGCTTGTCCTTCAGCACGAAGTCGCGTGCACCCGCGCGCATGGCCGCCACCGCGGTCTCCTCGCCGATGGTGCCCGACACGATGATGAAGGGAATATCGGGCGCCTTCTCGCGCAACACTCTCAAGGCGGGCAAGGCTCCGAAGTCCGGGATCGACCAGTCGGACAGCACCACATCCCAGGGCTGCTGGTCCAGGCAATCGATCATCTGATCGCGCGTATCGACGCGCTCCACCTGGAGAGGGCCCAGACCGCGCAGCGCGCGCAGGACCAGCTTCGCGTCGGTCGCCGAGTCCTCGACGAACAGGATGCGCAGCGGCCCGGCCGTCATGATTCGGCTCCGACCGGTGCCGGCAGCGTGAAATAGAAGGTGGCGCCCTGCCCCGGGCTCGCCTCCGCCCAGATCCGCCCGCCGTGGCGGCGCACGATCCGCTGCGACGTCGCCAGGCCGATTCCCGTTCCCGGGAAATCCCTGACTTTGTGGAGCCGCTGGAAGGCGGTGAACAGCTTGTCGGCATGGGCCATGTCGAAGCCGGCGCCGTCGTCGCGCACGAAGAAGGTCCTCTCGCCGCCGTCGTCCCGGGCCCCGAACTCCAGGTGCGCCTCTGCCAGCCGGCTGGTGAACTTCCAGGCGTTGCCGAGCAGATTGTCCAGCAGCGCCCGGATCAGCCGGGGGTCGGCGTCGCCCATCAGCCCCTCTTGAATGCGGACCACGGCCCGGCGACCCGGATCGCCGGCGCGCAGCTCGGCCACCACCTCGCGCGCCAGCGCGGACAGATCGACGGTCTCCTTCATCAGATCGGTCCGCGTGACCCGCGATAGCGACAGCAGGCCATCGATCAGGTCGGACATCTTTCTGGTGTTGGCCACGATCTCCTGCAGCGAGTCACGTCCCTCCTCGTCCAGCCGATCTCGCTGGGCCTGCAGGTCGTGGGCGTACGCGCCCATCGCGCGCAGCGGCGCGCGCAAGTCGTGGGCCACCGAATAGCTGAAAGCCTCCAGCTCCCTGCTGGCCGCCTCGGCCTGATCCCGGGCCGCGGCCAGCTCGGTCTGGGCGCGCCGCCTCTCGGTGATGTCCCTGACGATCTTCGAGGCTCCGACCAGACGGCCGTCGGCGTCCCGGACCGGCGAGCTGGTCAGCGAGACGTCGATGCGCCGTCCGTCCTTGCGGAGCCGGACGGTGTCGAACTGCTCGAACCGCTCACCGCGCGACAATCTGGCGAGCATCTCGGGCTCCTCGTGGCGGCGCTCGGCGGGGATCAACGTGGTGACCGGCTTCCCCACGATCTCGTTGGCGGTATAGCCGAACAGGCGCGTCGCGGCGGCGTTCCAGCTGGTGATGACGCCCGTCAGGGACTTGCCGATGATGGCGTCTCCCGACGACTCGACGATGGCCGCCTTCTGCGCCAGCTCCTCGCGGCTGCGCGCGACCGCGTCGGCCTGGGCCCCCAGCCATTTCACCATGGCGTTGAAGTTGTGGCCCAGCCGTCCCAGCTCGTCGCTGCGCGCGACCACCGGAACGCGCACCGTCAGATCGCCGGCGGCGACCGCCTCCGTCGCGCGCGCGAGCGCGCGGATGGGCTCGAGGATCATTCCCCCGAGCAGAGTGCCCAGCAGCAAGGCGGACACGAGGATGCCCAACGCGAACAGGCCGCTGGTCTTGGCCACGCTGGCGACCTGCGCGTCCACGCCACTTTGAGGCGAAAGGTAAAATACGGTCCACGGCGCCGTCTTGGTGCGTCGGGCGACCACGTAGTCCCACGCCCCATTCAGATAGCCAAAACCGCGAAAGACGTCCCCGCGCGGATTCGGCAGGCGGACCTGAACGGACATCTCCGGGAACGGCCAGACGTCCTCGACCAGCGTCCGCGTTCGCTCTCCGAAGCGGTGTTCGGCCACCATGGTGCGGCGCGCTTCGCCGTCGAGCGGGGCCGACGGGTGAAAGACGACATCGTCCCGGAGGCTGTGACCGATCCGGATGCCATATCGATCGAGGATGGCCGCATAGCTGCCCGGGCCCGCCAGCGCGTTGGTCGTCTTGATGGCGCGCCACAGGGCCGCCGCGCGCACCCACTCCGCCACCATTCCCACCACGGCCCCGCGCGCGTCATGCACCGGCGCGGCATAGGCGATGGTGGGATCGCTGCCGGCGATCGACGGCTCCAGGTACACGTCGGAGATGACGCACTTGCCCTGCGAACCATCGCGTACCCAGGAACGAAACCAGAGGCTCTTGCCGGCGAGCGACGGCTCGGTCGAAAGGGAAACGACACCGCGTTCATCGAGCAGCGCCAGCCCGCTGACATCGGGGTCGCTGCGTTGCCAGACCTTCAGTATCGCCGCTGCGGCCGCCGGCTGGCCGCTCGCGCTGAGGGACGCGATCTCGGGCATCGCGGCCAGCCGCTCGGACGATCGCCGAAACTGCTCGTTGAAGTCGTCAATCATCCGCGTCAATTCATCGGCTCGCGCGGCCAACAATGACTCGATCGCCTTCGTCAATTGACGTCGTTCGGCGCGCAACACATCCATCGCGAGCAGCCCCACCGGAAGCAGCGACGCGACCACCAGCAGGAGGGCGGTCTTCACGCGCAGCGATCGCCGCATGGCGCGCAGCAGCGCCCTCACGGGTCGCTCTCGCTAGCTGAAGCGAAGCTGGCCAACGCTTCACGAAGCGGTGACCGCGTCTGTGCCGTCTCAGCCTCCAAGAGGCCCCCTCTTCTGACTTCCGGACCCGATGTCCGGCCCCCACAACGTAACACCTATTCTCGTTTGTGAAGCGTCGTTGAGCGACCAATCAACGAACGTGCGGATCCGCACGTTTGCGTTTACTGGAAATCTCGGGCGACGTCCGAAACGAAGTCAGCAGTGCTGAGGGCCGTGGTCCGCGAGACTACCCAGAGGCGAACGCTGGGGAGATCGTCGCTGCGCAGGGGAACGCTTTCAACTGGGTCGCGGTGAGGGGGAGCTCCGGCTCTGATCGCGCGGCGGGCGTCGAGCGCGCTCTCCAGGCCGGCCGCGAGCCGTCCCAGCAGATCGCGGATACGCGCCTCGACCAGTTCGCTGGAGTTGATGACGGCCCCAGGCTGCGCCAGCCGGCTGGCCAGGACGATGCTGGTGGGCCGATCGCAGGAGAGCAGCAGGCTGAACCGCTGCTTGCCATTGAATGGGAAGATGAACAGACGTCCGGGGACCGCCTCGCCGCGAATGAAGACATCGCCGGGTACGAACCTCATCCCGCAGCTCCGCGAGGTGACGAGCGAGACGACCGAGGCGAGTTCGTCTGGGGACAACGTGTCCATCGAGTCATTTCTCCTTCGAACGGCGATCATCAGACCAGACGATGGCAGGTCGTCTTGCCCAGGTGCACCTCGGTGAACCGAGCGCTCAGGTTCAGCGTGCTCTCCACCCCGCCCAGGAACAGGTAGCCGCCCTTGCGCATGGCGCGTGCCACGCGCTCGACGATCATCCGCTTCGTGGGGACGTCGAAATAGATCAAGACGTTCCGCAAGAAGACGACGTCCATGTCCGGTAACGCCGGCCAGGTCTCGATCAGGTTCAGCAGCTTGAACTCCACCAGACGACGGATCTCCGGCTTGATCTGATATTCGACGCCCTGCTTCTCGAAGAACCGCACCAGCAGGCGTGCCGGCAGACCGCGGCTCACCTCGAGCTGGCTGTAACGCGCCTCGCGGGCCTTGGCCAGGATCCCCGCCGAGATATCGGTGGCGACCAAGCGGACGCGATTCAGCTCGAGCCCCGGCTGTTGCGCCGCCAGAAAAGCCAGGCTGTACACCTCCTGGCCACTCGACGCGGCGGCGGACCAGATGTGAATCGGCCGCGTCTTGCTGTCGACCGCCAGCGCGGGAAGGATGTGCGCCTGCATCGCCTCGAAGGGGTGCCAGTCGCGGAAGAATGACGTCTCATGCGTCGTCACCGCCTCGATGACACGCTGCTTTAAGGGCTGCGCGCCCGGGCCGTTCAGGCGCTTGACCAGCTCTTCCCACGTCCCCATCCCTTCCCGCTCGATGAGCGGGCCCAGCCGCGCCTGCAGCAGGTAGTCCTTCTGGTCGTCGAGCACGATGGCCGAATTTTTCAGGATCAGATCGCGCAGGAACAGCGACGCGCCGGTGGTGGGAGGCGTCATCGGTGCTCCTTCCCGGCCCGGTTCAGCCGTGTTCGCCGGGTGATGGCCGCGGCCACGTCGGGCAGCGCCACGATCTCTTCCGCCAGCCCAGCCCCTGCCACGATGCCCGGCATGCCCCAGACGACGGAGGTCGCTTCGTCCTGCACCAGGACGCGTCCGCCGACCGATCTGATCAGCTCGCAGCCGTGAAGGCCGTCCTTGCCCATTCCGGTCAGGATCACACCCAGCCCGGTCGCGCCGTACACGGCTGCGAACGAACGAAACAAGGGGTCGACCGCGGGCCGGCAGGAGTTCTCGGGTGCCTCCTGATTCAGCGACAGGTTCACGCGCGCGCCATCGCGGACCAGGACCATGTGCCAGTCACCCGGCGCGATGTAGACGTGGCCAGGCTTGACCTCTTCCCCGTGGCGGGCTTCGACCACCGGGAGGGCCGCGGCGCGGGTCAGCCGATCGGCCAGCATCTTCGTGAACACGGGGGGCATGTGCTGGACGATGAACACCGGGGCGCCCAGGTTGGCCGGCAAGCGAGGAATCACCTCCGCCAGCGCGTTCGGCCCACCGGTCGAGACGCCGATGGCGATGGCGGCCGCCGGCTCTGACGGCGCCAGGGGGCCCGCGGGAACCACCATCGGCCGGCGCGAGACGGCGGCCGGCGACGGTACGTTCCGCCCGCTGCGGCCCAGCACCTTCAGCTTGTCGACCAGCTCTGTCGCGAAGGTGCCCGTGGACCGGGCCGTGGGCTTCGCGATGTAGTCGTTCGCGCCGCGCGACAAGGCCTCCAACGTCTCCGAGGCGCCGCGTTCGGTGAGCGAGCTGCACATCAGGACCGGCAGCGCCGGGTAAAGACGGCGGATCTCTCGCAAGGCGTCCAGCCCGGTCATCTCGGGCATCTCCACGTCCAGCGTCACCACATCGCAGGGCGACGATTGCAGCCGGGCCAGCGCCAGCCTGCCGTTCGACGCCGTGCCCACCACCCGCAGCGCCGGATCGGCGTCGATGGCGTTCGTCAACATGCGCCGAATCACCACCGAGTCGTCGACCACCAGCACCCGCAGCCGCGTCGCCACGTCCGCGCCCGCCCTGTCGACGGCCGGGCCCGGCGCTCCGGTGACCGACGGGGAGCTCATGTGGCCTGCTTTCGCACCGCCGCCAGCCCCGCCATCCCGCGCTTGATCGCGCCGTCATCCAGCCCCAACAGGGACTTGCCGATCATCACCAGCGCGTCGTTGTCGTCCTTGTTCACGGGGCCCACGTACAGACCCTCCTGCTTAACCAGCGCGTTGGCGAAGCGCACGATGTTCGAGGCCGAGACACGATCCCCATTGTCGTACTCCTCGCAGTCGCGCACGGTCTTCAGCACCATGTCGGGCAGCTCCCACCGCACCCCCAGCGGCACGCCCACCTTGCGATGGGTCCGCTGGATCACCTCGATCCACTCCTGATCGTTCAGCCAGACGGTGCGCTTCCGCATGTCCTGCAGGGCCCGCTCGACGTCCAGCAGGATGCTGGCCACGATCGGCTTGCCGACATCGTGAAGCAGGCCCGCCAGGTAGGCGGTCTCGGGCTCGCCACCACCCGTGATGGCGGTGAGGTCGCGCGCCACCACCGCCACCGCGACAGAGTGCGTCCACAACCGGCTGTTCGCCTCGGCGATGCGCCGATCGTTCGACTCGAACAGCTTCCGGGCGGACGACTCCACGATCAAGCTCTTCACGTGGCTGGCCCCCAGGCGCGTCACCGCCTGGCTGATGCTGGTCACCGAGTTGCGTCCGCCGAAGGCGGCGCTGTTTGCCAGCTTCAACAGCTTCGCGGCCAGGATGGGATCACTCTCCAGGATGCTCGAGACCTCGCGGGTCGAGAAGTCGGGGTTCTTCAGCAGGGCGACGCAGCGGGCCGCCACGGCGGGCAGCGCCGGAATCACCAACTGATCGTTCGCGATCTTCTTGGCGATGATGGCCTCGAGCTGTTCGACCAGCTTGCTCTGATCGTGCGCGGGCGCGCCGGCGACGCTCATCAGGCGGCCGCTCCCCGGGCCTGCTCCACCGTGTTGAACACCGCCATCCCCGCGGTCTCCGCGTACTGGCGCAGCAACTGGACCACCTCGGGCGAGCCGACGATGCGCAGCTCGATGCCCACCTTGCGCGCGTGTTCACCCAGCTCGATGATGAGCGCGGCCGGCTTCGCCGACTGGGCCGGTATCCGCGACACGTCGACGATCGCCTCCGCGAAGCACGCGGCCGCGATCTCGTCCAGGGTCTTGGCCGCCAGCGAGGACACGCGCATGAAGTAGCCGGGCAACCTTTCTTCACGGCCCTTGAAGGCCGCCACCCGGATCAGGTCGTCCTCTTTCACGACCAGCTCCTGGTTGTCGAAGTACTTCGACAGGAACTCCTCCACCCCTTCGGACGTGAACGGCTTGTACACCACCGTGTCCAGCCCCATGTCGCGGGCCTCGCCGGCGGCATTGTTCGTCGTGCGCAACGACAGCAGCACCAGGGCCGCGCTGGGCTGCAGCAGCCGCAGCGACTTCACCAGCGAGGCCGTGTTGACGTCCGGCATCTCGCTGTCGATGAGGATGACGCGGAAGACCCGCTCGCGGCACATCGTCAGGCCGCTCTGGGCGTTCAGCGCCCCCGCCAGCGTGAGGTGCTCGGGCAGGAACTGGCGCAGCCGCTTCTGAACGTTCTCCATGTCGTCGATGACCAGCACGTCGAAGAAGGGCTTGGCGCCTCCGGCGTCGGCGCGCGCCGCGCCCGCCGGGACCACCTCGCTGGCGGAGGGCGCGGGGGGTGGGGCGGCCTCGACCGCCGCCGCCTCCGCCGCGGCCGGAGCCGCGCCTTCCTTCTTCAGCGCCTTCAGGATCTTGGCGCGCAGCTCCTCGGGCTTGAACGGCTTCAGGATGTAATCGGTGATGCCTAGCTTCATCAGGCCGGCCACGATCGATCGCTTCGACTCCGACGTCAGCATCAGCACCGGCGTGTCGTCGCCGCGTTCCCGCAACTGGGACAGCATGCCCGGACCGTCCAGGTTGGGCATCGTGACGTCGAGGATGATGAGATCGAACTTCGTCTCCTCCGTCTGCGCCAGGCCCAGCACGCCGTCCTCGGCCTCCTCCACCTCGTAGCCCAGCTCGCGCACCTGCTTGGCAACGATCATGCGAACGGCCCGGCTGTCATCGACGGTCAATATCCTGCTCATGGTCTTCTCTCCGTTGTTCTGCGATCGAATGGCGGCGAACGTGGTCCGGTTTACAGCCCGGCCTCCGAGACCCAGATCAGCAGCCCGTGGTTCTCGGGGCTGCGCAACATCACGCCCTCTCGCAGCGCCCGCTCCACCCTGGTCGAGAGCTCGGGTTCCTGGGCGATCTTGGGCAGCCCCAGGGCCTGATCGAGGCCCAGGGCGCCCTTGATCTGCCCGGCCGCCATGTTCAGCAGTTCGCACAGCGAATCGTCGAGCATGGATTGATCCAGCGTCTCGGGCGGGCAGGAGAACAGGGCCGATCCCAGCGCCTGGCAGCCGGCCTGGCTGGAGCAGAGCGTGACCACCAGCGAGCGCGCGCCCGGGATGGCCAGCGTGGCCAGCCGCCAGTACGCTTCGGCGGTGGGGGCACGATAGTCGCGGTCGGCCTCGAACGAGATCCCGCACATCGTGTTGGTGACGTTCGTGACCAGAACGGCCAGGGTTTCGGGATCGGGCAGGGTTTGGGCGTTCACGAGAGACCTCCTTCGGGCGCCAGGCCGAGCATGGCGAGCTTGTCCTTGAGAATGTCGGCGGTGAACGGCTTCATGACGTACTCGTTCGCCCCCGCGTCCAGCGCCTTCATCACCTGGGCCGATTCGCTCTCGGTCGTGACCATGACCAGCTTCAGCTCCGGCCACTGGCCGCCGGCGCGGACCGCCGTCACGAACTCGTAGCCGTTCATGACGGGCATGTTCCAGTCGACCATCGCCAGTGACACGCCCGGGGCGGTCTTCAAGCGCTCGATCGCTTCACCACCGTGCCCCGCCTCCAGCACCTCGAATCCCAGCTCTTTCAGGACCCGCCCGATGATGATTCTCATGGCGCGGGAATCGTCGACGACCAAGGCTTGCATGTGCGTTTCTCCTGGTGGGGCGCGCTCAGGCGGCCATTCCGTTGCTGAAGCGGCCGCTGGTGCCGTTTCCTTTGTGCGTTCCGTTCGACGGGCGCGAGGTGGACAGCGCGTGATCATCCAGACGGAAGCGCCCCACCACCGCCTGCAGCTCGGTGGCCAGCTTCGCCAGCGAGGCCGCGGCGGTCAGCGTGGCGCTGGCGCCCGTGGCCGTGCTCTGCGTGGCCTGGGCCAGGCCGCTGATGTTGCGAGCGATGTCGGTGGCGCCGCGCGACGCCTCCGAGACGTTGCGTCCGATCTCGTTGGTCACCGCCGTCTGCTCCTCGACCGCGCCGGCGATGGTGGTGGCGATGTCGTTGACCTGGTTGATGATGCCGCGGATCTCCTCGATGGCCTTGACGGCGGCGGCCGAGTCGCCCTGGATGGCGTCGACCTTCAGGCTGATGTCCTCGGTGGCCTTGGCGGTCTCCTTGGCCAGCTCCTTCACCTCGTTGGCGACCACCGCGAAGCCCTTGCCGGCCTCGCCGGCCCGCGCCGCCTCGATGGTGGCGTTCAGGGCCAGCAGGTTCGTCTGCTCCGCGATCGAGGTGATCACCTTCACCACCTTGCCGATCTCCATCGAGCTCTCGCCCAGCTTGCTGATGGTCGCGTTGGCCGACTTGGCCACCTCGACGGCGCTCATGGTGACCTTGGTGGCCTCGTTGGCGTTCTTGGCGATCTCCTTGATGGAGGCCGTCATCTCCTCGCCCGCCGTGGCCACGGTCTGGACGTTCTTGCTGACCTGCTCGGCGGCGGACGACACCGACTCGGCCTGACCCGACGTCTCCTCCGAGTTGGAGGCCATCTGCTGCGACGTCGCGCTCAGCTCTTCGGCCGAGGCGGCCAGCGTCTGTGCGTTGTGGGCGATGGCCGACATGTTGCGGCTCAGCTCGGCCGACAGCCCCTCGATCCCTTCACCCAGCTGACCGATGGCGTCCGCCCCCTTCACCGAGATCCGCTGCGTCAGGTCGCCGGCGCCGATCTTGCGGACGTCGACCAGCAAGCTGTCCACCTTCTTCTGCAGCTGGGCCTGGGTCTCACGCTCCTGCTCGGCGTGCGCGGCCTGCTGCTGATGCGCGTGCTTCAGATCCGCCGTCATCCGGTTCAGCGCCTGTCCCAGCTGGCCAATCTCGTCGCGGGACTGGTACTCGCACTGGCTGTCGAGGTCGCCCTGGCCCACCCGCGCCACGTGCTCGACCAGCTGTCCGACCGGCCCAGAGATGGTGCGAGCGATGGCGAACGCGATGGCGCAGCCGAACACGATGGCCAGCACCACGCCGCCCCACAGCACGCGCGACAGCGTGACAGTGCTCTCGTCGATGGCGTCCATGGTGGCGTAGATGTGCCGCTCGCAGAACTCGACGTGGGCGGCGATCGCCCCGCTCAGCGCTGCGTTCAGCTGCTCGCCCTCCCCCGCCAGCAGGTTCTTTGCCTCCTTCACCTGGCCGCCGGCCACCTGCGCCACCAGCCTGCCTCTCAACGCGTTCCAGGCTTCGCGGGCCCGCTTTACTTCCTCGAATGATCGTCGGTCATCCTCGGTGGTGATCGTCTTCTCGTACTTCTCCATCAGCTTGCCGTTGGTTGACGCGTGCTCGGCCATCTCCGCGATGATGCGGTCGCGCGCGGCCGCGTCCTCGGTCGCCACCAGCGTGCGGGCCAGGAAGTAGTTCGAGCTGGTGTGCTGCCGGATCCCTGTGGTGATGACCAGGCCCGGCGTCGAGTCGACGCGCATGGTCTCGGAGGCCTGCTTGACGCTGCTCAAGCTGTGGCGCGCGATCACCCCCGACAGGGCGAAGACCGCGAGCACCAGGCCGAAGCCGGTGATCAGTTTCTGGTTCACTTTGAGGTTCTTCATGGGTTCTCTCCTGGGGGCGTCACTACGGGTTGGAAGGGGCCGGCGCGCCGGTCCGGCGGCCGTCGTCTGGGGCGCGGCGACGCCCGGTCTGGAACGTCACCGCCGAGGACGGGTCCAGAACCAGCAGCAGTTGGCCGCTCAGCTTGAACACGCCTTTGATCAGTTCACGCCCCAGGTGTTGCAAGGTCTCTGGCAGGGGCTCGGCCAGGTCTGGCGTCACGGTCAGCACGTCGCCGATGTCGTCCACCAGCAAGCTGACGGCGCCATCGTCGCCGCGCAGGATCACGTTCATGGGCAGCACGCCCGCCGCCCGCGGTCGCAGGCCCAGCCGTTGCCGAAGGTCCAGGGCGGTGACGATCTGCCCGCGCAAGTTGATGAGGCCGCTGACGATGGCGGGCGCCAGCGGCACCCACGTCATCTGCTGATAACGCAGCACCTCCTGCACCGCGCCCACCTCGATGCCGAACAGGACGCCGTCCACCGTGAAGGTCGTGAACTGGATGCTCTCCATGGCTATTGCTCCATCCCCGCGGGCGCGACGTCTTGGCCTGACAAAAGGAAGCGGCCCGCCTCCGTCCGCAGCATGACGTCCAGATCCAGCACCTCGGTCACCCTGCGCTGGATGACGGCGCAGCCCAGGACGCCGCTGACGGTGCGCCCCTGGGCGGGCTTCTTCAGGTCCAGGTGCTCCTCGACCACGTCGATGATTCGCCGCACCACCAGACCGACGTTACGTTTGCCGTCGCCGTGCACCACCACGTGCAGGGGTCCCTCGTCCTGCCAGTTGCCGCCGCCCGTCCCCATCAGCGCGTCGACGTCCAGCAAGGGCAGCACCTCGCCCCGGTACTGCACCACGCGGTAGTCGGCCAGCGGCTCGATGGTGCGTCCGTCGAAGATCTCCAGGCGGGACACCATCGACAGCGGCACCGCGATGGGCCGGCCATCCGCCAGGCTGAACAGCAACAGGCTCTGCTTGCGTCGCTGCGCCACCTCGGTCCCCTGGGTGCGACGCGCCTTTGAACGCTCCTTCGAGCTGACCACGTGAGCGGCCTGCGCCAGCCCCAGCACGTCGAGGATCAAGGCCACGCGCCCGTCGCCCATGATGGTGGCGCCGGCGAAGGCGGGGATCCCTTTCAGGTGCTTGCCCAGCGGCTTGACCACGATCTCCTCGCTGTCGTTGATGCGGTCGACGATCACGCCGAAGCGGTGGTTGTCGGCCTGCAGGACGACGATGCTGATCGTGTCCGCCTCGGCCAGGGAGGGGACATCAGCGGCGGCTGCCAGGCCCAGCGACGCCCGCAGGTCGACCAGCGGCAGTAGACTGCCGCGCAAGCGGCACACAGGCGCGCCGTGGACCGCGTCGATCGAGGCCTTCACCTGCGCGCCGGTGAGGCGCACCAGCTCGAGCAAGCTGATCTGCGGGATGGCGTACCGCTCGCCGCCGCTGGTCACGATCAGCGCCGGGATGATGGCCAGGGTGAGCGGGATCTTGATGCGGAAGGTGGTGCCCAGACCGGCCCGGCTGGTCAAGTCGACCACGCCCCCGATGCGCTCGACGTTGGTCTTCACCACGTCCATGCCGACGCCGCGGCCGGACACGTTGCTGATCTTCTCGGCGGTGGAGAAGCCGGGCAGGAAGATCAGGTCGCAGACCTCACGCTCATCGAGGTGCGCGGCCTGGTCGGCGGACAGCAAGCCGCGTTCGACGGCCTTGCTGCGGATACGGTCCAGGTTCAGACCGGCGCCATCATCGGAGATCTCGATGTTCACCTGTCCGCCCTCGTGAAAGGCGCGCAGGCTCAACCGGCCTTCCGGATCTTTCCCCGCCTTCACCCGGTCGGCTTCCTTCTCCAGCCCGTGGTCGACGCAGTTGCGGACCAGGTGGGTGAGCGGGTCCTTGATCGCTTCGATGATGGTCTTGTCGAGCTCGGTCTCGCGTCCCTCCATCTCGATGCGGATCCGCTTGCCCAGCGACAGCGACAGATCGCGGATCACCCGGGGCAGCTTCTCCCAGACGTTGCCGATCGGCTGCATGCGGGTCTTCATCACGCCGGACTGCAACTCGGTCGTGATCAGGTTCAGGCGCTGCGTCGTGGCGGTGAAGTTGGCATCATCGACGCCGGCAACGAATTGCAAGATCTGATTGCGGGCCAGCACCAGCTCGCCCACCAGGTTCATCAGCTTGTCGAGGACCCCCACATCGACGCGCACGTAGCCGTCGGTGACCGCCGTGGCGGCCCTGACGTCGGCGGCGGGCTCGACGGCGCGTTCGCTGGCCGGCGGCGCGGCGGCCGGGGGCACCGGAGGCGAGGCAGCCGTGGCCAGCGCGGGGCTGGCCGGCGCCGTCTCCACGCGGGTAGCGGCCACGCTGGGTGGCGGCGGCGCGGCGGCCGCGGGCGCGTTGCTGGTCTTCGCCGCGGGAGCGGGCGCCAGCGTCGGGGCCGCCGTCACCGGCGCCTCGGCTGCAGGCACTTGGCCCGATTGCAGCCGATGCAGCAACGCCACCAGTTGAGAGTGATCGCCGTCGCCGTCCTGCTTGGTCGCCTCGATCGACGCCAGCATGCCGCGGATCGCGTCCACCGTGGTCAGCAGCGCCGTGGTGATCTCGGCGCTGAGCGCGATCTCCTCGTCGCGCAGCCGGCTGAGCAGGCTCTCGGCGGCGTGGGCGACGCCCTCCAGCCGCGCGTAACCGAGGAAGCCGCAGGTCCCCTTGATGGTGTGAATGGTCCGAAAGATGCTCGCGATCGATTCGCCCGAGCCTGGGTTCTGCTCCAGCGCGACGAGGTCGCGGTCCAGCCGATCGAGATTTTCATAGCTCTCGATCAGGAACTCTTTGATGACCTCTTCGTTCTCGTCATTGGACGACATAGCGGCCCTCCTCCATTCGTAACGGCTGCTGCCCCTGGGACGCGCGCAGCTCGAACCGGCTCACCACCAGCTCCAGCTCCGACGCCATCCGCGTCAGCGAGGCGGCGGCGCTCTCCGTCTGGCCCGCCCCGGCGGCGGTGGCGCGCGCGGTATCCGCGACGCCGCCAATACTGCGGGTGATATCGACGGTGCCCCGCGCCGCCTCGACCACGTTGCGCACGATCTCGTTGGTGGTGGCGGTCTGCTCCTCGATGGCGGCGGCGATGGTGACCGAGATGTCATTCACCTGGCTGATCACCCGGCTCACCTCGTTGGTGGCGTTGACGGCCACCGTGGTGTCGGACTGGATGGCCTCGATCTTCTTCGCAATCTCGCCAGTGGCCTTGGCCGTCTCCTTGGCCAGCTCCTTCACCTCGTTCGCCACGACGGCGAAGCCCTTGCCGGCTTCACCGGCGCGGGCCGCCTCGATGGTGGCGTTCAGCGCCAGCAGGTTCGTCTGCTCGGCGATGGACGTGATCATGCTGATCACCTTGCCGATCTCCACCGAGCTGTCGCCCAGCTTGCCGATGGCCCGGCTGGTCACGTTCGTCGCCTCGACGGCCGACGACGTCACCCGGCTGGCCTCCTGGACGTTCTTGGCGATCTCGCGGATCGACGCCGTCATCTCCTCGGCGCGCGACGAGACGGTCTGCACGTTCCGGTTCACCTGCTCGGTCGAGGTGGCCGCCGACTGGGCCTGCGTCGACGTCTGCTGGGACGTGGCCGCCATGTCCTGGGCCGTCAGCTTCAGCTGTTCCGACGACGTGGTCAGGACGCGAACGTTGCCGGCGATGGCGGCGATGTTCTGGTTCAGATCGCCGATCAGATGGGCGATGCCGTCCCCCAGTTGCCCCACCGCGTCGTCGCCGGTGATGCTGACCTGCTGGGTCAGGTCGCCCTTGCCGACCTGACGCACCACCTGCAGCAACGCACCCACCTTCTCCCGCAGATCCCGGGCCAGGCGCTCCTGCTGGGCGACGCGCTCCTGCTCGGTCTGTCGGGCCAGGTACAGATCCTCCGCTGTCTTGTTGGTCGCCTGGGCCAGGCGGCCCAGCTCATTCGCGCCGCCGTACTCGCAGCGGGAGTCCAGATCGCCCCGACCGACGCGCTCGACATGCCTCAGCACCTCGTGGGCGGCGCTCACGATGCCGCTCGCCACCTTCAGCGTCACCGCCACCACCAGCAGGGCGGCCAGCAACGCGATGAGCAGCAGCCGCCGCACGGCCATCGCTCCCTGCTCCTCGACCTTCTTCAAGGTCAGGCCCACCACCACGGTGCCGAGCGGGTGTCCGTGATCCCGCACGGGCAGGATGGTCGTCAGGCGGCCGTTCGCCTCGCGGCTGACCACATGATCATCGGTCGACAGCACCTGCGCACCCTGGACATCCTGCTGCAGCGCCGGGGCGTCGCCGTCCTGCTCGATCAGGTGACCCTTGTCGTCGTAAGCCGCGGCGTACGCGAAGTCAGCGTCACGCTCGAGGAAAGCCAGCGCCTCTTTCGTCGCCTTGGCGTCCTTGAGGGCGATGTTGGGTCCCTGAATGTTGACCATCAGATCCCCGACCGAGCGCGCCTTCTCCGCCAGGCCTTCGGACAGGACGCGGGCCTGCTGCACGCTGGCGTATATCGTCTGGCCCGCCAGGCCGAACAGCAACGGCAGCAGGCTGCCCGCCAGGATCTGAGTTCGAATCTTCACGGCATCCTCCTCGTTCGCTGGCCGCGCTTACTTCACGTCCAGGATGGCGACGCCGTCGGGCAGACTCTTCGCCGTGTCGGCATCCACGGCGCACACGGCGCCCGCCGCCTTCTTCACCTCGGCCAGGCAGTCCTGCGAGGACGCCACCGCGGTGGGCTTCTTCATCTCGCCCTTGAAGACCTCTTGCTTGATCTTGGCCAGCAGGATGTCGTCGCTGGCGCCGATCAGCTCGCTGGCGACCCACTTCAGCTCGGCGCTACCGCCGGCGTTGAGGGCAATCTCGACCGGCGTGCCGTTCTTCCACGACTTCTTCTTGCCGGTGTAGCAGTCCTTCAGTTCTTCCTTGCCGATCTGTGCGGTGTCGTTCTTCGCGTTCCTCACGAACACGAAGCCTCCGGCGGCGCTCCCGGCGCGCTCGGCGACCAGCAACGCCCCGATGCAAGTGGCTATCAATCGCAGATGACTCACGATGTCCTCCTGATTTCGGGCGCGGTTAGAAGCCGAAGGCGACCTGGGTGGAAGCTTGCTCGCGGGTATCGAGCTGAGCGTGGCTGTACTCCAGCTCGAACTTCACGGCGATGCTGTCGTTCGGCATCCACTTGATACCGGCGTCGGCGGTCTGGAAGTTGCCGCGCTCTTGCTGATGGGTGGCCGCCCAGAACGGGTCGGCGGCGGAAGGAAACTTGGCGGCCGTGAACCGGAAGTACGGCGTCACCTGGCGAATCGTGTAGCCCGCCTCGGTCAGCCCGGCCAGCGTGCGATAGGTGGCCGCGCCGACGTGCTGGATCGAAACGCCCTCGGCAATGACGTGCCAGGGGTGTTCGACGTACGCGATGTGGGCGCCGAAGATCTGCTCGCGCAGGGTCTCGGGCTGGATCGGGTCGTCGGTGCGCGGCGGGATCCAGTCCACGTAGGCGTTCGCGCCGACGATCAGATCGTGGAACTCGTAGCGCAGGCGCAGGTTGAACGCCTTGGACTGGTTCCAGTCCTGGCCGTTCGTCAGGTCGTCGGCCGCGCGGCCACGGCCGTTGCTGACGTCCAGGTCGTACGAGAAGGCGTGCACGCCGGCCGGCAGCCGTCCGTGAATGTTGAGGCCCACGGTCGAGGTGGGGATCAGCGAGGCGTTGTCGTGCTGATCGACCAGGGCGGGCCGGTGCAGCGGGAGCAGGTAGATGGCGCCTCCCTGCGGGTAGGCGGTGTTGTAGTAGCCGATCGAGCTGTGGAAGCGCCCGCCCGTCACCTTGAGCCACTCCGCGTACTCGTAGCTGACCTGCATCCGGTCGAGGTCGACGCCGATGGTGTTGCCCTCGTCGATGTCGAACAGGACCTCGGAGAGAAACGACCACTTGTCCATGGTTCCGCGCAGAAAGAGATCCAGCGTGGGGATCGAGAAGTGGTTCTGGTTGGTCGTTCCCCCCGCGGCGGCGGTGGCGCGCTCGACCTGATAGTCGACGTTTCCGTACACGCCGACGGAGAGCTCCTGCGCGCTGGCGCTGGCGCAGGCCAGCGCGACCGCGCCGAAAGCCAGCGTCGCCGCAGCGGCGCGCCCTTTGATGAGGCTGTCTTTCATGGCGTCGTTCGATCCCTTCCTTGGTCCGGTGTGCCTGCGGAAGGCACCTTTGATGTTCCGGACAACTCCTTCTGCGAAATCGATGCCGAGTCCTCCTGCGCGCGATACCCGCGCCTCTTCCGGCTTTCGGGGCCGCTTCGGGAACTCGGTGGGTCGGGCACCCATGGTGGCGCCGCCAGAGTTCGGGTGGCCGCGCCCTAGGGTCGATGCCCTAAGCCGTGCTTCGCGCAGGCCCAAGGCGCGGCCGCGCCCCGCCCAGAGGTACTGAATGAAGTCATAAAGATCGGCGCCAGATCGGCCGAAGACGAGCAGTGGCCGCGGCGCGGTCGTATGTCGTCCATCAAACAGGGAGTCAGCGTGACGGTCTCATGAGAGTGCT